>Ga0306924_10000797_pt1 | contig 27437 bp, 18 predicted proteins | sample sta12Can44000111_FD_203756 | JGI IMG/M metagenome (GOLD analysis project Ga0306924, IMG submission 203756) | Lab enrichment of tropical soil microbial communities from Luquillo Experimental Forest, Puerto Rico - statanox.12C.anox.44.000.111 (v2)... | ecosystem: Environmental > Terrestrial >... | reverse complement strand
CAGGTCGGGGCGCAGCTTCTCGATGAACTTCTCCAGCTCGAATTCCGAGACGTCGTCATACACCAGCGTGCCATCCTTGATGTAATGGGTGGTGCGCTGATAGTCGTCGTTGTGAGCGAATTCGTAACCGGTGCCGATCACTTCGATGCCCAGATCGCCGTAGGCGTCAGCCACGTGACGAGGACGCAGACCGCCCACGTACAGCATGATGCGCTTGCCTTCCAGACGAGCCTTGTACTTGCCGAGAACGGCATCGACCAGCGGCTTGTACTTGGCGATCACGCGCTCGGCGCCTTCCTTGATCTTGTCGTCGAACTGGGCGGCGATGGCGCGCAGGGACTTCTCGATCTGGCTGGGGCCGAAGAAGTTGTATTCCATCCACGGAATACCGTACTTCTCTTCCATGTGGCGGCAGATGTAGTTCATCGAACGATAGCAGTGGATCAGGTTCAGCTTGGCCTTGGAGCCACGCTCCATTTCGGCCACCGAAGCGTCGCCCGACCACTGGGCGATGACCCGCAGGCCCATCTCTTCCAGCAGAATGCGCGAAGCCCAGGCGTCGCCGCCGATGTTGTAGTCGCCGACGATCACCACGTCATAGGGGGTGCCGACGAAAGCCTTGTTGGCTTCCGAGTCGGCGGCCTTGTCGACCACATAGTCGCGCATGACGTCGTTGGCGATGTGGTGGCCCAGCGACTGGGACACGCCACGGAAGCCTTCGCAACGCACCGGCGCGATGACCTTGCCGATTTCCTTGGCCTTCTTCTTCGACACCGCTTCGATGTCGTCGCCGATCAGACCGATCGGGCATTCGGACATCACCGAGATGCCCTTGTTCAGCGGGAAGATGTCCTGGATTTCGTCGATCATCTTCTCGAGCTTCTTGTCGCCGCCGAAGACGATGTCCTTTTCCTGGAAGTCCGAGGTGATCTGCATGGTCACCCAGGAATCGACGCCCATGGTGCCGTTCACATAGTTACGGCGCTGAGCCCAGGAATAATGGCCGCAGCCGACCGGGCCGTGCGAGATATGGACCATGTCCTTCACCGGGCCCCAGACCACGCCCTTGGCGCCGGCATAAGCGCAGCCACGGACGGTCATCACACCGGGAATGGACTTGATGTTGGACTTGACGCCGCAATCAGACTTGCCTTCCTCATACACGTTGAGGTGCTTGGCACGCTTCTTGGCGGTCTTTTCCGGGTACTCCTTGAGCACCTCTTCGATAAGAGCCTTGCGCTCTTCTTTGACATCCAGACTCATGTCTTTCTCCTATGTCAAATTCTTAAGTGCCCGATACCCGGGCAGAAGCTGAGAACGGGCGCCGGCCGAGGGAACCGGCGCCCGATCGTCATCAGGAGGCGGTAGCCGCCTTGCCGACGATGCTCTCGTCTTCCTTTTCCATGATGCCGAAGTCCATCAGCAGCTCTTCCAGCTCTTCCATGGTGATCGGGGTCGGGATGTTGCCCTTGCCCTTGTTCTCATGGATCTTCCTGGCCAGCTGACGATATTCGTTGGCCTGAGCGGAGTCGGGAGCGTATTCGATGGTGGTCATGCGGCGCAGCTCAGCATGCTGCACGATGTTGTTGCGCGGCACGAAATGGATCAGCTTGCAGCCCAGCTTCTCGCAGAGGGCTTCGGCCAGTTCCAGTTCCTTGTCGGTCTGACGGCTGTTGCAGATCAGGCCGCCGAGGCGCACGCCGCCGGTCGAGGCATACTTCAGAATGCCCTTGGCGATGTTGTTGGCGGCATACAGAGCCATCATTTCGCCAGACATGACGATGTAGATTTCCTGAGCCTTGTTCTCACGGATCGGCATGGCGAAACCGCCGCAGACCACGTCGCCCAGCACGTCGTAGGAGACGTAATCCACGCCTTCATAGGCGCCGTTCTCTTCCAGGAAGTTGATCGAGGTGATCACGCCACGACCGGCGCAGCCAACCCCCGGCTCCGGGCCGCCCGACTCGACGCACTTGATGCCGCCGAAGCCGAACTTCAGGACGTCTTCCAGTTCCAGGTCCTCGACCGAACCGGCCTCGGCGGCCAGATGCAGGACGGTGTCCTGGGCCTTGGCATGCAGGATCAGACGGGTCGAGTCAGCCTTGGGATCGCAGCCGACGATCAGGATCTTCTGACCCATCTCGGCCAGGGCGGCCAGGGTGTTCTGCGACGTGGTGGACTTGCCGATGCCACCCTTACCGTAGAAAGCGATCTGACGAAGTTCGCTCATGTGAGATGCTCCTCTTTCAGGTCCGGTTTTCAAAACTCTCGGCGGGGGCATCGCCACCGCGTCGAAAGGGGAATTGCAACCACCGTGCCAATTGCCGATTCCCACCGAGCCATCAGAGAAATTCTTTTATTTTCATAGAGTTGTCATGCCGCCGGCAGGTTCCGCCGGTTCTGTGCGCCGCTGTACCGAATCCGACAAAGCCCGACAACAATGTACGAACCACCACAGCGGAACGGCTTCGCACATTTTCGTGCGCATGGCGAAAACGGCCCGTCGCCTATGATGGCTGTTTAGGGCATGATTATTGCAGGCGTGATGCCGACCATCCTTGAGGGGGACGGATATGAATGATGCGGCGAAACTGACGCCCAATGCACGCGACCGGGGGCACAGCACCAATCTGGTGGGCGTTCCGACCGGCCTATTGGCGTCCGCCGCCTATAACGACTTCCCCGTCCCCTTACATATCGCTGGCGTGCGCGAGATGTACCGGTCCCTGTTCGAGATGCTGGAACAGTCGGAAAGTGTCCCAGAGGCAGCCGATGTCTTCCAAGACTATATGGGCCTGGTGTTCGGACTGGAACAAGAGCAGCTGGAAAAGGGCGCCAAGGCCGGCGTGCCCAAGGAGCGCCGCCGCTTCCGCTCTTCTTATATGCGCCTGCTGCGCGGCTGGGGGTTCGATTCCAACAGCGCCGAGGGCGCGGTGCTGAAGGGCTGGGTGGAAAGCCGGTTCGGCCTATTCCCCACCTTTCACAAACAGATGATCGACCGCATCTCGGGGGCTGGCTGGGTGACCTATGTGGAAGAAAAGATGTCCAGCCGCTTCCACAACAACTCGATCCACACCCAGTTGGATCTTTTGTACGAATTCTGTCAGTGGTCGATGGGCCACACCTTCTCGAAGGGGCGCAAGCATCTGACGCTTTATCGTGGCGTCAACGACTTCAACGAGCACCAGCTGGTCGAGAAGATCGACAAGCGCACCTTCGTCATTCGCATCAACAATCTGGTGTCGTTCTCCGACGACCGCGAAGTGGCGGACCAGTTCGGCGACTACATCATGGAAGCAAATGTCCCCACCACCAAGATCCTGTTCTTCAACCGCCTGATCCCCCAGGCGCCGCTGAAGGGCGAGTCGGAATATATGGTGATCGGCGGTGATTATACCGTCACGGCCTCTTATATCTGAAGGATGTCATGGAGCAGATAAGCCTAGAGGAACGCGCCCTTGGCGCCTATTTCGGCCTCGCCGTCGGCGATGCCTTGGGCGCGACTGTCGAGTTCCTGACAAAGTCGGAAATCGCCGCCAAATACGGCACCCATGTCCGCATGATCGGCGGCGGCTGGCTGAAGCTAAAGCCCGGCCAGGTCACCGACGACACCCAGATGTCGCTGCATATGGGCCGCGCCTTCATCACCGCCGGCGGCTGGGATCTGAAGGCGGTTTGCGACGAATTCGCCGAATGGCTGAAAAGCAAGCCCATCGATGTCGGCAACACCTGTCGGCGCGGCATTCGCCGCTATATGACCGACGGCTCGCTATCGACGCCGTTTCATGACGGCGATGCCGGCAATGGCGCCGCCATGCGCAATCTGCCGGTCGCCCTGGCCTCGTTCGGCAATAAGGAAGCCTATGAGCAATGGAGCATTGAACAGGCTCATATCACCCACAACCATCCTCTGTCCGACGCCGCCACCCTCAGCCTGGGGCGCATGGTTCAGGCGCTGTTGGCCGGCGGCGGCATCAAGGCGGTGCGGGACGAGGCCAATGATCTGATCGCCAAGCATAAGGCCTTCAAGTTCGACCCCTATCGCGGCCAGTCCTCGGCCTATGTGGTCGATACGGTGCAAACGGTGCTGCATTTCTATTTCCGCACCGACAGCTTCAAGAATTGTCTGATCGACGTGGTCAACCAGGGCGGCGACGCCGACACCACTGGCGCCATCGCCGGCATGCTGGCCGGCGCCACCTATGGCCTGAAGGCGATCCCCAGCGCCTGGCTGAAAAATCTCGACCCCGCCGTCAAAACCGAATTGCACAAGCAGGTCGCCGCCCTGCTGGAGATCGCCCGTAAAGGAGCCACGCCATGACCCGCGTTCTGTTCTTCGAAAAGCCCGGCTGCCGCAACAACACCCGTCAGAAAGAGCTGTTGTCGGCTTCTGGACATGAGGTCGTCGCCAAGAGCCTGCTGACCGAGCCCTGGACCGCCGAAAGCCTGCGTCCCTTCTTCGGCGACAAGCCGGTGGCCGAATGGTTCAACCGCGCCGCCCCCAAGGTCAAGGAAGGCATCGTAGTGCCGGAACAGTTCGACGAAGCCTCGGCCATCGCCGCCATGCTGGCCGAGCCCCTGCTGATCCGCCGCCCGTTGATGGAGGCCGAGGGCAGGAAGACCGTCGGCTTCGATCAGGCCGCCGTCGATGCCTGGATCGGTCTGTCGCCCGACGGCGTGAAAATCCGCGAGACCTGCCCCCGCACCGACGGCCATAACTGCGACGACGGGCATAAACACTGACATCTCAAAAGCTTCATCTGAACCCCGTTCACATTTAGTTGCAGCGCAACATGCGCATTGATACTCTCGTTCCCCGGAGGGGGAAGCGCACTGGGTAATGAAAACCGGCAAGACTTCCCGGTTCCATTACAGTACGGCGAAAACAGCCGCGCCTTTGCAGTTTCCCATTGAACTTGAGTGGTTTTTACCGCTTAAGCTGCCTGCATGCGTTTTGCGTTGCAGCGCACAAAGACAACCCTGGGGGATGACATGGCGATCATCGAAAACAAGATTTATGACGAGATTTCCCTTGGCCAGTCGGCCAAGCTGGAGCGCACGCTGACGCAAGAGGACATCACCCTGTTCGGCGTCATGTCCGGCGATGCCAACCCCACCCATTTCAAGTCGCCGGAAGACGGTGGCCGCCAGCATCGGGTGGTTGGTCACGGCATGTGGGGCGCATCGCTGATCTCGGCTCTGCTGGGCAATGAACTGCCGGGCGCCGGCAGCGTCTACAAGTCCCAGACCCTGGAATTCAAGACCACCGTGGCGCTGGGCGACACCCTGAGCGTGACCATCACCGTGAAGGCCAAGAACGACGCCGACAAGTCGCTGGTGTTCGATTGCCAGGCGATCAATCAGAAGGGCGAAACGGTGTTCACTGGCGAGGCTTCGGTGTTCGCCCCCACCGTCAAGCAGACCTCGGAGCGCATGCAGCTGCCCGAGCTGAAGGTCAGCCGCGGCCATCATGTGTTCGAAAACCTGATCGGCCGCTGCGCCGACCTGAAGCCGGTGTCGGTGGCGGTCTGCCATCCTTGCGACGAAGTATCGCTGCGCGGCCCGGTCGAGGCCGCCGAGCAGGGCCTGATCGACCCGATCCTGGTCGGCCCCAAGGCCAAGATCGAGGAAGTCGCCAAGCAGTTCGGCCTGGATATCTCGAAATATCGCATCCTCGACGTCTCCCACAGCCTGGAATCGGCCGAAAAGGCCGTGGCGCTCTGCCGCTCCGGCGAGGCCGAGGTGCTGATGAAGGGCAGCCTGCATACCGACGAGATGATGCATGAGGTCGCCCGCAAGGATACCGGCCTGCGCACGGGTCGCCGCATCAGCCATGTTTTCATCATGGATGTGCCCACCTATCCCCGCACGCTCTTGATCACCGACGCCGCGGTGAACATCTATCCCACGCTGGAAGACAAGGTCGACATCCTGCAGAACGCCATCGATCTGGCGTTGGTGCTCGATATCAAGGACCCCAAATGCGCCATCCTGTCGGCGGTCGAGACGGTCTATCCGAAGATCACCTCAACCATCGAAGCCGCCGCGCTTTGCAAGATGGCCGATCGCGGCCAGATCAAGGGCGGCGTGCTGGACGGCCCGCTGGCCTTCGACAACGCCATCAGCGAGGAAGCCGCCAAGATCAAGAAGATCAACTCGCCGGTGGCCGGCAAGGCCGACATCCTGCTGGTGCCCGATCTGGAAGCCGGCAACATGCTGGCCAAGCAGCTGTCCTATCTGGCCGACGCCGACGCCGCCGGCATCGTGCTGGGGGCTCGGGTGCCGATCGTGCTGACCAGCCGCGCCGACAGCGCCAAGGCCCGCCTGGCCTCTTGCGCCGTGGCGGTGCTGTTCGCCCGTAGCCGCCAGAACGCCATCGGCGTCGCCGCGCAGTAACCGACTAGGAGACCGCCACCATGAGCGACGGTATCATCGTTATCAACGCCGGTTCCTCCAGCATCAAGTTCTCGCTCTATGTCGGCGCGAACAACGGAGGGCTGCATCTTCTCAACAAGGGCCAGATCGAGGGCATCAACGTCGCCCCGACCTTCACCGCCAAGACCCCCGACGGCAAAGGACTGGCCGACACCAAGTTCGACGCCCATGTCTCGCATGACGAGCTGTTCGAACATATGCTGGACTGGATCGAGCATCATCTGGACGGCGCCGATCTGATTGCCGCCGGCCATCGCGTGGTGCATGGCGGGCGGCATTTCGCTTCGCCGGTGATCACCAACGAGCAGGTGCTGGCCGAACTGGACAAGCTGGTGCCGCTGGCGCCTTTGCACCAGTCCCACAATCTGGACCCGATCCGCACCCTGGCCCGCCTGCATCCCGATTTGCCGCAGGTGGCCTGCTTCGACACCTCGTTCCACACCACCAACGACAATCTGGCGACCCTGTTCGCGGTGCCGCGCTGGCTGGTGGACGAGGGTGTCCGCCGCTATGGCTTCCACGGCCTGTCCTACGAATATATCTCGCAGCGGCTGCATACCGTCGATCCGGAGCTGGCCAAGGGCAAAGTGGTGGTCTGCCATCTGGGCAGCGGCGCTTCGATGTGCGCCATCGACAATGGCCGCTCGGTGGCTTCGACCCTGGGCTTCACCGCCGTTGACGGCCTGCCCATGGGCACCCGCACCGGCGCGCTCGATCCCGGCGTGGTGCTCTATCTTCTTCAGGAAAAGAAGATGGACGCCAAGCAGATCGAGACCCTGCTTTACAAGCAGTCGGGTCTGCTGGGCCTGTCGGGGGTCAGCAACGACATGCGCGTGCTGATGGAAAGCTCGGACCCGCATGCGCAGGAAGCGGTGGATTACTTCATCTATCGCATCGCCCGCGAGATGGGCTCGCTGGCCGCCGCCATGGGCGGGTTGGACGGCGTGGTCTTCACCGCCGGCATCGGCGAACATTCGCCGCAGCTGCGCTCGGCGGTGCTGGACAAGGCCGGTTGGCTGGGTTTGTCCATCGATCCCGCCCGCAACCATGTCGCCGAGGGACGCATTTCGCCGGATCATTCCAAGCCGGCCTATGTCATCCCCACCGACGAAGAGCTGATGATCGCCATGCATACCAGCCGTCTGCTGGGGCAAGCGGCAGCGGCGGAATAACAGGTCTTGGCGGGTGTGGGCTTTGCCCACACCCGCCAGCCTGAATTCGCGCGGCTCTTACATTCCATCGTCATGCCCTCGCAGGAGGGCATCGAAAAGGCGTGTGGATTTTCGCCTGTACGGAGATGACGCCTAGAGCCGATTTCGATCAATCGAAATCGGCTCTAGGCATTTGCATGATGCGGCCCGTCCCGGGCCCGCTCAAACGCCGCGCGGGCTTATCGCAAATTTCAATCTGATCCAGTCAGATCGAAATTTGCTCTAAAAGTTAAACCCGCCCGATCAACACGGCCGTCAGATCGTCGTCCAGGGGCTCGCGGGTTTTGCTCTGGAAACCTTTCATCATCAGGTCCAGACGCGGCATCTTGCCCGAGGCCGTACGCGGCGCCGAGGCCAGCAGAGCCTCGACCCCCTCATCGTCGAGAATGCCCGAGCCCTCGGCCAGACTGGCCTCGCTCATGCCGTCGCTATAGAACATCACCGCCTCGCCGGTCGCCATCGGACGGCTGCGCACCGGGCGCGGCAGGTCGGGCATCAGCCCCAGCGGCAGACCCTTGGTTTCCAGCCGCTCCAACTTGCCGTCGGCGGTGGCGAAAATGGGACGAGGCGCACCGCCGCCCGCCCAATGCAGCATCCCCTCGCCGCGATCCAGCACGCCATAGAAGATGGTGGCGAAATGTCCCGCCGGCAGCACGCGGCAAAGCACGGTGTCCAGCCGCTTCAGCAACTGGTCGGGAGCGCCCCACAGCTCTTCATGCTCATGCATCAGAGCATGCAGGCGGAAGGTATTCAAGGCCGCCCCCAGCCCATGGCCGGTGAAGTCGAAGGCATAGAAGCCGATACGGTCGTCGTCGATGGGATGGCAGCCCCACAGATCTCCGCCGGTGGCCGAGGAGGGCTGGAAATGCGCCTGGATCGACAATCCGTGCGAGGCCGACAGCCCCTCCAGGTCGGCCGCCTGCGGCAGTAGCGACTGCTGCATGCGGTTGGCGTTTTCCATCTCCTGCTGCACATGCAGCCGTTCTAAACGATAGCGGGCGTCGGCCAGCAGTTCGCGGTTATGCAGCGCCGTGGCGGCCTGAGCAGCCAGCGCCTCGACGAACCGCTCGATATCCCGGTCAAAGGCCACCACCTCGCCGAAGCCACCGGCTTTGCGGGCATTCACCAGTTGCAGCGCCCCCACCGGCTCGCCGCCACGAGGCTTCAAGGGCACCACCAGCACCGAACGCACATCGGCGCCCTCGATCCCCAGACCGGGCAGCGCCTCGCCGTCCAGGAAGGTCGCGGCGTCCTCGATATTCACCGTGGTCTGGGAATGGACCGCATAGGCGATCATATTGGCGTTGTTGGGCTCGCCGGCCTCGGTCAGCAGCGGAATGGCGGCGATCTGATGCCGCCCATCCGACACCACCAGCCGGTCGGCCAGATCGCGGCGGAACAGCACGCCGTCCTCGGCATTGGTCAGTTCCTTGGCGCTGCTCAGGATCTTGTCCACCAGCAGATCGCTGTCCTGCTCGCTGGCCAGGCCGATACCGACCTCGACCAGATTGGCCAGCTTGGCCTGCGCCTCGACCAGCGAGGCGGTCTTGGCGGCCAGCGCCTTTTCCAGAGTGCCGGCCATGTCCTGAAGATAATCGTGGCTGGCCTTCAGCTTCAGATGCGTCTCGACGCGGGCCAGCAGGATGGGCGGACTGATGGGCTTGGCGATGTAATCCACCGCCCCCAGCTTCAGCCCCTTTTCCTCATCCTCCATCTCGGTGCGGGCGGTCAGGAAGATCACCGGAATATCACGGGTGCGCTCGTCGGCCTTCAGCCGCTCGCAGACCTCGTAGCCGTTCATCTCCGGCATCATGATGTCGAGCAGGATCAGATCGGGCGGCGCCTCGGACTGGGCGATGACCAGCGCCTTTTCGCCCCGGCTGGCGACCTTGACGCGATAGCTTTCCTTCAGGATTCCATTGACCAGCATCAATCCGTCGGGCGCGTCGTCCACGACCAGAATCGTCGCTTTGTCGATCAGGCTGTTGCCGTCCAACACTGCTTACCCCTCAAGACTGCCGTTCGGCGGAGACGCCAGCCTGATCCCTATTTTTCTTTCCCTGAATACGGGTGGGGATTTGTGCCGAGCCTTCGCATGACGCCATGAGCGCCGCCCGGCGTCAAGGGGACTCTCCCGACGCTGTCAGCTTTTTGGATGCAGATGCAGATGCCGAGGCTTGTAGCCATGGGAATGCCCCCCCTCGGCGGGGGCATTCCCGTGATGGTGGTGGGTATCCTCGGCGGCATCGGCGGGCACCAGATGCAGATTGCCGTGCCGCACGCCGGTCTCGGCGATGGTCGATTCGGCAAAGCGCCGGACATCGTCGCTGGCCCCTTGCAGCACGGCGATTTCCAGGCAGTTCTCGTGGTCCAGATGCACATGCAGGGTCGACAGCATCAGATCGTGATGGGAATGCTGCGCCTCGGTCAGACGACGGGACAGTTCGCGCTGATGGTGGTTATAGACATAGGACAGGCAGGCCACCGCATGGCCGGCGGGCTTTTCCTCGACCCGGTCCTGCTCCAGGCGCTGGCGCAAAAGATCGCGGATCGCCTCGGACCGGTTCTCATAGCCCTTGCGCTTCATGAAGCCGTCGAACTCTTCGAGCAAGGCGTCGTCGAGGGAAATGGTCACCCGTTCCATCCAGCACTCTCCCCTTAAAATCTGCCGCGCCTGTTTAACATGAAATCGCATCAGGCGGCAGGAGTTGCCTTGACGTATGATTTTTTCAAAAATAGTATGACACCCACATTCGCTGGGGAGTTCACAGACCATGGCCGCATTGCTGCGACGCTTCGGAATCGACCGCAAGATGGGCGGGCTTTACGCCTTGCTGCTGGCGGCCAATCTGGGATCGTGGCTGTGGGCATTGCTGGCCTTCCGCGACTATCCGGTGCTGCTGGGCACCGCCCTGCTGGCTTATAGCTTCGGCCTGCGCCATGCGGTGGATGCCGACCATATCGCCGCCATCGACAATGTCACCCGCAAGCTGATGCAGATGAAAAAGAACCCTGCCGGCGTCGGGTTCTTCTTCTCGCTGGGTCATTCCACCATCGTCATTCTTGCGTCAGCGGCGGTGGCCGGTACGGCGCTGGCTTTCAAGTCCGAGATTGATGGCCTTCACGGCATCGGCGGCGTCATCGGCACGCTGGTGTCCTCGGCCTTCCTGCTGCTGATTGCGCTGGTCAATCTGGTGATCCTGAAGGGGGTGTGGCAGGCCTTCGCCCGCGTCCGTCGGGGGGAACCTTTCCTGGAGGAAGACCTGAACGCCCTGCTGGCCGGACGCGGATTGCTGGCACGGTTATTCCGCTCGCTGTTCAAGCTGATCTCGAAAAGCTGGCATATGTATCCGCTGGGCTTTCTGTTCGGGCTGGGATTCGATACCGCCACCGAGGTCGGCCTGTTGGGCATCTCGGCGGCCGAGGCGGCACAGGGGATGAGCCTGTGGTCGATCCTGGTGTTCCCCGCCCTGTTCACCTCGGGCATGGCGCTGGTGGACACCCTGGACAGCACCCTGATGACCGGCGCTTATGGCTGGGCCTTCGTCAAGCCGGTGCGCAAGCTGTATTACAACCTGACCCTGACCATGGTGTCGGTGGCGGTGGCGCTGCTGATCGGCGGCACCGAGGCGCTGGGGCTGCTGGCCGATCAGTTGTCGTTAAGTGGCCCGTTCTGGGACGGTGTCAGCGCGCTGAACGACAATTTCGGGCTGCTGGGCTATCTGATTGTCGGATTATTCCTGGCCGCCTGGGCAGTGGCGGCGGCGGTCTATCGGCTGAAGGGCTATGACCGCATCGAGGCCGAGGCGGCCTGAAGGCCGCGCCGCCTTACTTGCTCTTGGACTGCGGCGGGGTTTGCTGAGGCGCAGTCTTCGCCTCCGGCAGCATTCCAGCAATCACCTTGGCAATCAACGAAGGCTGCAAAGTCTTCCACATGAACATGACCAGCTCCCGGAACCGTGTCGCGATGAAGACACTTTAGCCGGCCCCCACAGAGATTGCAAGTCACTTGCAATCTCATCAACTCCCATCAAAAAACCACGAATGTCGATAGCTTGATAAACGATTAGCCGCAAATCAATCACCACTATTAATAAGAGAATAACCATATTTTTTGCATCGCAACAGGACTTGCTTTTCCCGCCCTTCCCGCCGAAAGCATCCCATCAGGTATGGGGCACCCTCGCAGGTGCAGTAATACCAAAACCCCTAATTGAAATTTCATGCTTCTTATTGTGCACACCCTTCAGGAGTATTAAGCTCATGTGAAGGTAACCATCCCGTAGAATGGATGACCGAGCAATAGCAAGCGCAATCAAAATAATAAGGAGGTATGGCAGTCACGTCTCAAGACATCAGAACTGGTCAACACCCCTTCTCTTGCATCTCAGGCTTGACCGAACGCAAGGAGATGTAAGGCAATGTAAGTTTTGATGATGAGAATGACCGCCAACTAATAAGAATGCCGAAGACTATGGCCTCACACTGGGACTGTACCCCGCCTAGCCGCGCCCGACGCCGCCACCTCACCGTCGGAACGCTCCGCTCACCTTTCATGGGAGGGCGCGCATGAGTTTTTCGATCGGTCAGGGGCTGAAGCTCCGACAGCGTTTCATGATTTTCATCGGCCTGGGCATCGTCCTGATGGTCGCCCTTACGGTGACCGCCATCGCCCGCTACGAGGAAGGCGCCATGGAGCGCAAGCTCCAGCAGCTGAGCGTCAATGAAATGACCTCGCTGCATGCTTTGATCGTCAATGTCATGGCCAAGCGCCCGGAAGATCCCGACAATATCGGCGTCACCGTGTTCAACAACTGGTTCGACAGCCGTAACGTCAACTATCCCGGAAAGGTCTGGAGCGTCTGGGGGCCCAAGGTCACCGACTATATGCATGACGCCGAGCCGGATCGTAAACCCAAGCAGGCGCAGGACGATATCGACCGCGAGGCGCTGACCACCGCTCAGCCGGTGGGACGCATGGAAGGCGACTTTTACCGCTATTCCCTGCCGATCGTGCTGGGCGTCACCGATGGCGCCAAGAGCGAGGTCTGTCATAGCTGCCATGGCGGCATGGGCCTGCAAGACGGCGAGGTGATCGCCGTGCTGTCCAGCTCGCTCTCCATGGTGCAGGAACGCAAGCATCTGAACAACATCATCTTCGCCCTCGCCTTGGGCGGTCTGGCCGCCGCCATCGCCGCCGTGCTGGGCGTGCGCTGGAGCCTGGGCAAGATCATCACCTCGCCCATCGGCGCGATGGTCAACACCATGGAGCGTCTGGCCGATGGCGACACCTCGGTCGAGGTGGGCTTCACCGAACGCAAGGACGAAATGGGCGAGATGGCCCGCTCGGTCAATGTCTTCAAAGACCATATGATCGAGGCCGAGCATCTGCGCCAAGCCCAGGAGGAGGAGCGCCGCCGCTCGACCCGCGAACGCGCCGAAGCGCTGCAGCAGATGGCCGATCGCTTCGAAAGCTCGATCAAGGCCCGCGTCGCCGAGGTCGAGGAAGCCACCAGCGGCATCGGCTCGACTGCCAGTTCGATGGCCGGACGTTCGGAACGCAGCGGCGGGCGCTCGATCCATGTGGGCCGCGCCGCCAAGATCACCACCGAACGATCCGCCGCCGCCGCCGCCGCCACCACGCATCTGACCCAGTCGGTGCATAATGTGGCGGATCGCGCCGCGCAATCCACCACCATCGCCCGCACCGCCGTCGAGGATGTCAACGCCACCGCCAAGCGCATGGACGAACTGACCCAGGCCGTCCAGTCGATTGGCGATGTGGTCAATCTGATCATGGCCATTGCCGGTCAGACCAATCTGCTGGCTTTGAACGCCACCATCGAAGCCGCCCGCGCCGGAGAGGCCGGCAAGGGCTTCGCGGTGGTGGCTGGCGAAGTCAAAAATCTGGCCAACAAGACCGCCAAGGCGACCGAGGAAATCACCACTCTGGTCGGGGCGGTGCAGCTCTCCACCCGCGACATGCGCGAAAGCATCGGCCGCGTGGTGGAAACCATCCGCACCATGGATCAGAACTCGACCGAGATTTCCCAGGCAGTGAATGAGCAGAACGCCGCCACCCAGGAAATCGCCGACAACATCAACGAGGTGGCTCAGCAGGCCAGCGATGTTTCGGACAGCGTCTCGCATCTGTCGAAGACTTCGGCCATGGCCTGCGCCGGCACCGTCCGCGTCATCTGGAGCGCCAAGCGCCTGACCTCGGTGGTGGAGCAGCTGCGGCAAGAGGCCGAAGGCTTCCTGACCTCGGTCCGCGCCGCCGGCAAGGGCGAGGACTGATACGGGTCATTAAAGGCTCTCCGCCAAACAATAAGCCCCGCCAGAAAGAACCATCTGGCGGGGCTTTTATTTGAGATCAAGGGACCAAATCAGGCCGTGCTCACCACATTGACATGCACCGCACTCTCTACATCCACATGCTCGCCGGTAGCGCTGTTGGTATAGACCTGATAGCTGTGCGAGACATTGTTGACGGAGGCCGAGCCGGTGCCGGTATTCGACCAATGGCCGCTCAGACCGTCATAGAGATTGACCGTATCGCTGGCATTGCCAATGACCAGCAGCGCGTTGCCTTGATGGGTGATGGCATTGGTAGTCTTGGTGTCGGCGGCGATGTCGCCTTGCGCCAGAGACAAGGTCGAGTTGGTGCCCATCGACACCGCATCGATATTGGTCAAGTGGCTGTCGGAGACGGACAGATTGGTGTTGCCGCCGGAAAGCTGCAGTTCCGTCACCCCGGTGCCCCCGGCCAGGCTGCTGCCGTTGAACTCACCGGACGTCAGGGTGATGTACAGATCGCTGGTCGACCCCGAGGCATCCATGGCGAAGAAATTGCCATCATTGCTGAGATCGATGGTACTGATGCCGGTGGCGTCGAAGTTACTGGCCAGGGTGATGCTTTCGGCATTGTCAATTTTCAGCTCAGAGAAGTTGGAAGCCTGGGCGAAATAGGTGTCGAGCACCGTACTGTTCGTCAGCTCGAGAACGTCGGTGCCGCCGCCGCCATTCAGGCTGGCATAGGAAGACCACAGATCCAGAGAACCATGCATAACCTCCCCGGAATCGTAGTTATACCCCTCGATGAAGAAGGTGATGGTGCTTCCTGCCGACAAATTCAGGGTCAGGCTGCCCAACCAATCAAAATTCGTCCAGGAAATATCAGAATAATTCCCATCGGCTGTGCTAGACACCAGTTCATGCGAACTATTATCGCCGGAAACCTCGTACCACAGACTGGCGCTGGCCTCGAAGCCATCATGATTGCCGGTATAGTTCCAGTTCAGCACCTCTTCGCCATTCATGCTGGCGGTGGCCGTCAGCGTCCATGTGTAGTGAAGACCTGCGTAAACATCAAAACCGTCGTTGTTGTAGGCGAAGGTTTCATGCTGGACACCACCATGGCTCGACGTTGAGATGGACAGTGCACCGGTTCCAGAATAGCTCCAGTCAGCATCCGTACCGATGTTCAGTTTATCTTCACCGAAAGTGCCGTCACTGCCAATGAAGGTGTCGTTGCCAGTAGAACCAATGATATCGGAGACGAAGTGCAACGAATCGCTCCAACTGGAACCGGTAACGGTGCCGGCATCCAAATTGACGGTGACGCTGCCGATGGCATTGGCGTAATCGACAACTGAATCGCTGCCGCCATAAACGGTGGAATTCCCACCCAAGCCAAGATATTCCGTATCCTGGCCGCTGCCGCCTAAGAAGGTTTCCGTGCCGGTTCCGGCATAGAGGATATCGGTGCCGCCACCGGCATAAAGCGTGTCGAGCTGATCGCCGCCAAACAGGGTGGCGTCGCCACTGCCGGCGATCAGGGTGTTATGGCCGCTGTTGCCGTACAGGGTCACGGCCGAGGTGCCGCCGATCAGCAGATCATTGCCCGACGATCCTTCGACCACCTCGAAATTAGCCACCTGATCGACCGAGGAACCGTCGCCGGTAGCGCTGCCGTGATAAAGATCGACGGTAATGCCCGAGGCATTGGCGGAATAATCCAGAATATCGGTGCCGCCGCCGCCATCCAGCGTATGGCCGCCGGAATGGCTGTTCATCACGAACCTGTCGTCATGGGCGCTGCCGGTGATGACCTCGATATTGCTGAAGACTGTCTCGATTCCATTGGCATTGGTAATCGTACCGCCAGCCGCGACGGTCTGCGACAGGGTCGCGGTAATCGCCAGATTGGTCAGATCGGCGTTGTTGGAATCGACAAGACCGCTGAACAGCAGGCTATCGACACCGGCTCCGCCATCGACGGTCACATGATTGCCCTGCAGGATATAGAACTTATCGTTGCCGGACCCGCCCTGCAGATGCTCGGAATTGCCGATAGCGAGAAACACCGCATTCTCGGCGCCATTCCCCAGAATGATGCTGGAACCGGTATCTTCTATCAGCTGAGCCACCAGATTGCTGGTGAACAGGGAATAGCTGCCTTCCAGCAGATTATTACTGGTGCCGACGAAATCAACGAACAGCGCGGCGTCGCCGGTTTGCGCCCCTTGCCAGGCGGCGTCCAGATTGACCGTCGCCGTCTGCACCGCCACCAAGGACTGAGCCTTGAGCAGCGCCGTGGCGCCGGACAGATGGATCGAACTTCCCGTAACCGCCGCCGTCAGATAATCGCCGGTTCCCTCGGTCACCTGGGTGATGCCCGACATCTGGTCCTGAGTGCCCTGCAAGACCGCCGTCGTATTGTCCCCCAGAATCAGGTCAAGGCTATGGCCGGCCGAGGCGCTGGGCAATGTTCCCGACAGGTCATAGGTGGTGCTGTCGGCCACCACCTGACCGGCCGCCAGCAGGATATCGACATTGCCGGTAAAGCCGGAGAGATTCAGCGAGCCGTTGCTGATACTCACCAGTTCGCTGGTCTCGATGGCGGTGATGCCGCCGAACACCAGCGAACTGCCGTCGCTCAGGATGGCGGTGCCGGAATAAACGCCATAGGATTGCTCATCGACAAGCTGCACCCCCGGCCCCAGGGCCGTCAGGTCCAAGGTGGCTGCCGACGAGTTGCCCCAGATAGTCGAATCTTGCAGGCTTTCAGAACTGACCACGAAGGTCATGGCGGCGGAACCGGCCTGGTCGATGATGGCGCCGATATTCTCGAAGCTGTCGGTGACGCCGCTTTCCCAGCCATAGACCTTGCCCGCCGACAGATCGACGGTGATGGCCGAGAAATCGCTGCTGGAATAATCCAGCGCCACCGTGCCGTCGCCGTAAATCTTGGCGCCGTAGTCTGTGGGCATGCGGAATTCTTCGACGCAGATCAAACTATCCGTGGCCCCGCCGCTGCCGGTGAGATCATGCAGGGCGGTTCCTGTCTCCAAGGTGGCGGTGATGGTCGCACCCGACGACAGCACCGCCGTCACCGTCTCTTCCGAGCCGGACAGATTGATCACCACCTGCGAGCCGCTATTCTCGTAGCTGACCTCGACGGCGCTGCCTTTGGTGCTGTTCTCGCCATTGCCGTAATAAATATCGTTGCCCAGGCTGGAGACGAAATAATCGCCATAGACCGAGCCGATCATGGTGTCGTTATAGGCCGAGCCCTCGACCTGATCGACGCCGTAAAGCTTGTCGCTCACCCCGTCGTGATAGACGACGCCATAGAGCGGAATGGTGTCATTGGTTTCCTGATCCGGCGAAACCCAGACATAGGTGTCGTAACTGGTATAAGGGTCATGCGACGAGTCGCCAGCCGACATGTCGGCAAGGATACCGCTGCCACTGGCCTCGTAAACCGCCATCACCTGAACATAGCTGCCGTCGGCGTTATGTCCGACATTATTGCTGCGCGCATAACCGGCGGTGTCGTCGACAATCACATTGGCGCCGGTGCCGGCATGGAAGTCCTGGGAATAAGTCGCGTCGCCATCGACGAACGTGCCACCGACGAAGGTGTCGCCATGATTTGAGCCCCAGACCGATTCGATATTCACCAGATAAGTGGTCTGACTGCCGTTGGTGACGATGTTGGCCAACAGTTCCGAGCCGCCCAGGGAAATGCTGTGGTCCCCATCGCCGGTGAAGTCGAAGAACAGCCCATTGGCGTCTTCATTGTTGCTCAGATGGTTGAAATAGGCGCTGTTATGGCCGGATACGCCGCCGACCACCACATCGCCCATGCCTTCCAGAATGAAGACATCCTTGCCGCCAGTTCCACCCGAGAGCACGTCAGAACTGCCGAGCACGATCAGATTGTCGGAAGCGGCGACGATAATGTCGCTGCCGGTCGTGCCGACGATCTCGTTCATCTGCGTGGCGTTGTCGGTCCAGACATCGCCGTCGTAACTGCTGGCGGTGATCTCGACATTTTGCACCGAACCGCTGGTGTCCTTCAGGAAGGTCATCACGTCGGTGCTGTTGCTGCCCACCACCGTCAGCAGATTGGCGTCGGTGGAATAGTAATGCAGCATGGTCAGGCTGCCGCCGCCGGCCGCGCCGTCAAAATAGACCACCAGATCGCCATTGCTGTTGGTGGCGCCGGCGAAACCGCCGTTCAGCGCGCTGGCATTGACCACGTCGTGAGCGCCCGACAGGCTGCTATCCACCACCGTCTCGGCATGATGGCTGCGATCCAGAACCAGGATATTGGTATGGGAACCCAGGATATATTCGTCGTTGCCGCCATGGCCGATGAAGGTATTGGTCCCCGTGCCGCCGGTCAGGGTAATGCCGGCGCCGGTCCCCACCAAGGTCTGGTCGGAACTGGTCAAAGTGGTGGTGGTCGTGGTGGTGGTCGTCGTGTTCGTCGCGTTGGTCGTCGTGGCGTTGGTATTGGTATTCGTATTAATCGTGACAGTGGTCGCCGCCGACTGGCCTGTCGCGCTCACCGTCGCCTGGGTCACCGCGGCAGCAGCCTGGGTTGCCTGCGCCTGGCTTTCCGTCTGAACCACCGGATCAACCGCATGGGTCATCACCAAGCCCGTATCGACGGCTTTTACCGCATCGCCAGTCTGAGCCTTCACATGGTCGAGGACCGTCACCACCGGCAAACTCAAGGAACCGCCCGTCACATTTTCGTGGGGGCCCGTCTGGGGATTGGCGCTGCCTGACGTATTGCTGTTGATGTGCGGGTCGCTGGTCGGCTGAGCCGGCCGGGTTTCCTGCACGGCGTTCAGTTCCGGAATCAACTGCTGCAACGCCTGGGGCGGCAGCACCACCGGCGCCGGCGGCGCCTGGAAGGCGCTGGACAGCTGCAAGGCCATGTTGGCCTGGGTCAGCACCATCGGCTGGCCGTTCTGGGTCGCCACCACGATCTGCCCGACGCCGCCATCTTCGTCGTTCAACAGAGCCACAGTATTCTCCGAACCTTCGGCGGCGGCATAGCCGCCCACCGTGGTGCCGCGAATACCAATGGTCATGACCGGTGTTTTCACCGACATGGCATCCGGCCCGGACTTGGCGATCTGACCGGAAACGAAGCTGAAGGTGCCCTGGACCACCGACATCGAGGAATGGCCGGTATGGGACTGCGGGTCATAAACCAGCTCGTCCATCACCATGCGGCCGTTCTTACCCAAGCTGAAGGTCGAGCGATCGGCGAAGACGATACCCACCGAGCCGTCGCCGGCAGTTTCCAGCACATCGCCCTGGAACACCGTGGCGCCTTGCTGCAGCACCTCCACCCGGCCATCCACATGATGAACCTTGACCACGCCGGACAGCTTCTGAATCTCGCCGATGGCATGCAGCTGCGGAGCCGGAGCCCCTTCCTGCGCCCATTGGCCGGGAGCGATAGCGCCCGCCAGTCTTTCCGCCAGATCGGGATGGATGATGCCGCCGGTACCGGAAATCAGGTCGGGGGGATTGTGGCTGGCGAAGTAATCGCGCACCACCACTTCATGGCCGTCCTTGCCGGTCAGCACCAGATCGGAACCGGCCCGGTGGAAATCCGCCGTCAGCAGAAAATTGCCGCCAGGAACATGCAGCGCCTCGCCAGGGGCGGCATGCAGAATTGTCGGGGCCGACCCGCTCTCTAAAAGCGGGCCAGTTTTCAAAGCGGCTGGGCTCGCGCTATGGGTCATGGCCGGCAGTCCCCGTGAATAACAGCGTATTTATCTACTTATCACATTCAATGATCATATCTCAGCGATTTTTCAAGGAATCCTACCGCCGGAAAGTCTCCCAGGATTGATAAATCGGGCTTTTTCCGGGCTTTTTAACCGTAATAAGACAGCCCTCCTATGCAAGGGTTTACCTCCCTCTGCCGAAGCGTCTATCCGGTAAAGTTTTTACGGAATAGTGATCAGGATAACAGGCGCCCGGCCCCGATCTGGGCATCGAGCTCTTTGTTGAAGCGCTCGGCCTCTTCCATATGTTCGCGCATCAGCCGACGCACCTCGCCGCCCGCACGGGCACGGTAGGCCTTGATCAGTTCGACATGGTAACGCAGGTTCGAACGGCTGAAATCGGTCTGCTCGGGATATTGCGCCTTCTTATAGACCACCAGATCGCGCACCAGCCCGTTCAGAAAGCGGCAGACCAGCGCCAGCAGCGGATTGTCGCAACGGGCCGCCAGCACATCATGGAATTCCAGCTCGGCCATGCGCTGCTCCTGGCGTTCCTCGTTCGAGCCGGGAGAATGGGCGCAGGCCGCCACCAGTTCCTCCAGCCGAGCAAAATCGGCCTCGGTCAGTTTGCCGACCACACTGACCGCCAGCTCTGGCTCGACCAGCTTGCGCAGGGCATAGAGATCGCCGCCCGTCGGTTTCTGAAAATGCAGATAATTACGCAAAAGGTCGGTGGCATGGTCGAAGGTCACAGTTTCCAGCACCGCGCCACCCTTCGGCCCGGTCTTGATGCGCACCAGCCCTTGGACCTCCAGGGATTTCAGCGCCTCGCGGATGGTGCCCTTCGAGCATTCGAACATCTCCATCAGCTCGCGCTCATTGGGCAGACGATCGCCGGGGGCCATCTTGCCGACCACGATCCAGCGCTTGACCTCCTCGACGATCAGGTCGGAAAGCTTGCGGCGGCGGGTGCGCACGGCGGGAGACTGGGAGCTATCGGCGGTCATGATCCATCCGGAAAAAATCGGCGTCAGCTTAAGAGAGACTGACCTATTCAGCAAAGCCCTTCGAGCATGCTTGACAGATCGCCGGCAACAAGCGTACATCAATTATCGTATTTATACGTATAAATTAACCATGCCACTTAGGGAGACCCGCCTTGGCCGCCACCGCACGCTTCAACTGGGAAGACCCGCTGCTGCTCGACCTGGATCTGACCGACGACGAGCGCATGATCCGCGACGCCGCCCACGCCTACTGTCAGGAAAAGCTGCAGACCCGCGTGTTGGAGGCCAACCGCCACGAGGTCTTTCACCGCGAGATCATGACCGAGATGGGCGAGATGGGCATGCTGGGCTGCACCATCGACGGCTATGGCTGCGCTGGCGTCTCCCACGTCGCCTATGGCCTGATCGCCCGCGAGGTCGAGCGGGTGGACAGCGGCTATCGCTCGGCCATGAGCGTGCAGTCGTCGCTGGTGATGCATCCCATCTATGCCTATGGCACCGACGAGCAGAAGGAACGCTTCCTGCCGCGCCTCGCCACCGGCGAGATCGTCGGCTGTTTCGGCCTGACCGAGCCGGATCATGGTTCTGACCCCGCCGGCATGAAGAGCCGCGCCACCAAGGTGGACGGCGGCTATGTCCTGACCGGCAACAAGATGTGGATCACCAACTCCCCCATCGCCGACATCGCGGTGGTCTGGGCCAAGCTTGACGGCGTCATCAAGGGCTTCATCCTGGAACGCGGCATGAAGGGTTTCAGCACCCCGAAGATCGAGGGCAAGTTCTCCTTACGCGCCTCCATCACCGGCGAAATCGTGATGGACGAAGTGTTCGTTCCCGAGGCCAATCTGCTGGCGCATGTGGAAGGGCTGAAGGGTCCGTTCGGCTGCCTGAACAAGGCCCGCTTCGGCATCGCCTGGGGCGTGTTGGGCGCCGCCGAGTTCTGCTGGCATGCCGCCCGTCAGTACACTCTGGACCGCAAGCAGTTCAACCGCCCGCTGGCGGCCAACCAGCTGATCCAGATGAAGCTGGCCGATATGCAGACTGACATTACCCTGGGCCTGCATTCGGTGCTGCGCCTGGGCCGGTTGATGGACCAGGGCCTTGCCGCGCCTGAAGCCATCTCGCTGTTGAAGCGAAACAATTGCGGCAAGGCCCTGGCCATCGCCCGTGTGTCCCGCGACATGCATGGCGGCAACGGCATCTCGGACGAGTTCCACGTCATCCGTCATTCGATGAATCTGGAAGCCGTGAACACCTATGAAGGCACGCACGACATCCATGGCCTGATCCTGGGCCGCGCCCAGACCGGCATCCAGGCCTTCGGCTAAGGTCCTTGGCGAGGGGTTCTAGGGCTTTGCCCTAGGACCCACCAAAGGCCATTGGCCTTTGGAAACCGGAACTCACTGGCCGTCATGGCCGGACTTGATCCGGCCATCCACGAACTTCGGCACGTGGATACGCGGGTCAAGCCCGCGCATGACGATTTCATCATATGGCTCCCAAAGGCTCAGCCTTTGGCGGGTCCAGGGCAGTGCCCTGGCCTTTCATAAGGAGAGCACCCATGACCGCCTTATTGTCCGGCGTCCGCGTCCTCGAACTGTCGCGCATCCTGGCCGGCCCCTGGGCCGGTCAGGTGCTGGCCGACATGGGCGCCGAGGTCATCAAGGTGGAAAACCCCGAGGGCGGCGACGACACCCGCACTTGGGGCCCGCCCTTCGTCACCGATGCCGAGGGCAATCCCATCAAGGATCTGTCGGCCTATTTCCTTTGCACCAACCGGGGCAAGAAGTCGGTGCGTATCGACTTCACCCAGCCGGAAGGTCAGGAACTGGTACGCAAGCTGGCCACACAGTCGGATGTGGTGATCGAGAATTTCAAGGTCGGCGGGCTGGTGAAATACGGCCTGGATTACGCCTCGCTGAAGGCGGTGAACCCCAAGCTGGTCTATGCCTCGATCACCGGCTTCGGCCAGACCGGGCCCTATGCCCACCGGGCCGGATACGACTTCATGATCCAAGGCTTAGGCGGGTTGATGAGCCTGACCGGCCAGCCGGACGGCGAGCCGGTCAAGGTCGGCGTCGCCCTCACCGACGTGCTGACCGGGCTTTACACCGCCATCGGCGTGCTCTCGGCCTTGCATCATGCCCGCGAGACCGGCGAAGGCCATCATGTGGATGTGGCCTTGCTGGATGTTCAGGTCGCCACCCTGGCCAATCAGGCTTTGAACTATCTGGTGGCTGGCAAGGCGCCCAAGCGCCTCGGCAACAGCCATCCGAATATCGTGCCCTATCAGGCCTTCCCCACCGCCGACGGCCATATCATCCTGGCAGTGGGTAACGACGGACAGTTCGCCCGCTTCGCCGAACTGGCGGGACATGGGGAATGGGCGGCGGATGAACGCTTCGCCACCAACCCGGCCCGCGTCGCCAACCGTGCCATTCTGGTGCCGATGGTGGCCGAGGCCTTAGCCTCGAAGAGCAGCCGCGACTGGCTGAAGGCTTTGGAAACCGTCGGTGTCCCCGCCGGTCCGATCAATGACATCGCCGAGGTCTTCGCCGACCCGCAAGTGGTGTTCCGCGGCCTGAAAGTCGAAAAGACGATGGCGGACGGCACCAGCCTGCCCGGCGTCGGCTGCCCGATCGTGGTGGATGGCGAGCGCATGATCGCCGATACCGCTCCGCCGCGCTTGGGCAGTTCGGATGAACTGCTGAAGCAGGTTTGACCCAGGACGCCGCTGTATCGCCTAGGGTCGCCTCCCTGGGAAGAGGCACAGAGCCCCCCCTCACCCCGGCCCTCTCCCGCAAGGGGAGAGGGAGTTTTTTACCCCAGATCACATGCCCCCTCTCCCCTCGTGGGAGAGGGTTGGGGTGAGGGGAAAAAAAGACAAAGGGCGGAGTCTTTTCAGACTCCGCCCTCCGGCATTGCCACGGATCGTCAGATCAGCGGACAGGAAGCTTGGCGATGCACTCGATCTCGACCAGCACATCGCGCGGCAGACGCGCCACCTGAACGGTGGAGCGGGCCGGCTTATGGCCTTCGAACAGACGCTCATAGACCGCGTTCAGCTTGCCGAAGTCGTTCAGGTCCTGAACAAAGACGGTGGTCTTGACCACGTTGTCCAAGCTGGAACCGGCCTCGGTCAGGATGGCCGACAGGTTCTTGATCACCTGCTCGGTCTGCTCCTCGATGCCGCCCGCCACCAGTTCGCCGGCAGCGTTCAGCGGAATGGCGCCCGAAGTGAAAATCCAACCGTCCAGCACGATGGCCTGGGAATAAGGACCGATGGCGGCGGGAGCCTGGGGGGACGTCACGATCTTCATGGTGTCTCTCTCAATCTAGGAATTCAGACGTAATATCTTAAGCGGCGTTGCCGTAGCGATCCAAGGTCAAACCGCCCATGTCGATATCGGTCTTGCGGCCCGAGATGACATCGGCCAGCACACGGCCCGAGCCGCAGGCCATGGTCCAGCCCAGAGTGCCGTGGCCGGTGTTCAGATACAGGCCCTGATAGGCGGTCGGGCCCAGGATCGGAGTGCCGTCGGGGGTCATCGGGCGCAGGCCGCACCAGAATTCCGACTTCGAGACGTCGCCGCCCTTGGGATACAGGTCCGAGACGACATATTCGACGGTGTCGCGGCGGCTCTGCGGCAGGTCCATGTTATAGCCGTTCAGCTCGGCCATACCGGCGACGCGGATGCGGTCGCCCAGACGGGTGATGGCTACCTTGTGGGTTTCGTCCAGCACGGTCGAAACCGGAGCGGCGTCTTCCTGGGTGATCGGCAGGGTGATGGAATAGCCCTTGACCGGATAGACCGGCACGGTGAAGCCCAGCGGCTCCAGCAGGAAGCGGGAATAGCTGCCCAGCGCCACCACCACGGCGTCGCCGCTGATTTCACCGGCAGAGGTCTGCACGCCGGTCACCTTGCTGCCCGAACGGATGATGCCGTTGATGGTGGTGCCGAAGCGGAACTGCACGCCCAGTTCCTTGGCCTTCTCGGCCAGGGCGTTGGTGAATTTGAAGCAATCGCCGGTCTCGTCGCCGGGCAGCAGCAGACCGCCGACGATCTTGTCCTTGGAATAGCGCAGGCCCGGCTCGTAGCGCACGCAGCCTTCGACATCCAGGGCCTCGTAGGGCACGCCATACTGATCCAGCACCGCCATGTCGGCGGCGGAAGCGTCCACCTGCTGCTGCTTGCGGAACAACTGCAAGGTACCCTTGGTGCGCTCGTCATAGGCGATGCCGATATCGGCGCGCAGATCGCGCAGCATATCGCGGGAATATTCCGCCAGACGCACCATACGGCCCTTGTTGACGGCATAGCTCTTGGAGTTGCAGTTCAGCAGCATCTTGGCCATCCAGCGCCACTGGAACGGGTCCATATGCGGGCGCAGGATCAGCGGCGCATGCTTCATGAACATCCATTTGACCGCCTTGACCGGCACGCCGGGAGCCGCCCAAGGAGCCGAATAACCGGGCGAGACCTCGCCGGCATTGGCGAAGCTGGTCTCCAACGCCGGGCCTTCCTGGCGGTCGATCACCACGACCTCATGGCCCTGCTTGGCCAGGTAATAGGCGGTGGTGGTGCCCAGCACGCCGCTGCCCAGAACGATGGCTTTCATGGTCGTGGTCCTCCTTAAAGGCTGCTGTTGGCGGCGGCTTCGCCGCCCTGATAGCTGCGGAAATAGCGCCCGCCCAGGCTGGTCAGGATTTCGTAGCCAATGGTGCCGGCCTTCGAGGCGACGGCATCGGGGCTTTCCGCCTCGCCGCCGATCAGATCCACCAGCTCGCCGGGGGCGGGCTCGAAATTCAGGCCCGAGATGTCCAGGGTGATCAGGTCCATGGAGACCGCGCCGACGATCGGCACCAGACGCCCACGTATCGAAGCCACCGCCTTGTTGCCCAGGCTGCGCAGGAAGCCGTCGGCATAACCGACGCCTACGGTGGCGATGCGGCCCTTGGCATGACAGACATAGCGGCCGTTATAGCCAACCGGCGTGCCAGCCGGCAGCTCGCGGGTCTGGATCACCTTGCCGCGCAGGGTCACCACCGGCTTCATGGGGTTCGGCTTGTCGGGCTGCGGACAAAGGCCATACAGAGCGGCGCCGGGGCGCAACAGGTCGAAGTGATAGTCAGCGCCCAAGAACACGCCCGACGAATTGGCGAAGCTGGCCGGAGCCGCCGGCAGCATGGCGCGGGCGATGCGGAAGCGGTTCAGCGCCTCGGCATTGGCGGGATGTTCGGGGATTTCCGCCCAGGACAGATGGCTCATCACCAGACTGACGGTGATGCCTTCCAGCAGCGAGCGATCAGCGGAAACCTCCTGCAATTCCTCGGGCGACAGGCCCAGACGGGCCATTCCGCTATCCACCTGAATGGCGGCGGGCAGGGCCATATCCAGCTTGCGGCCCACGGCGCGCCAGGCGGCGACCTGAGACAGGCCGTTCAGCACCGGACGCAGCTTATGCTCGACGAAATCGCCTTCCGCGCCCGGCATCGGACCATGCAGCACATAGATGGCGCAGCCCTCGGGCAGCGCCTGACGCAGGGCGATGCCTTCCTCCAGATGGGCGACGAAGAACTGACGACAGCCGGCGGCGGCCAAGGCCGGACCAACCCGATGCGCCCCCAGGCCATAGGCATCCGCCTTCAGCACGGCGGCGCAGGCCACGCCATTGCCCTTGCCGCGCAGCAGCCGGTAATTCTCGACCACCGCGTCCAGATCGACGCTCAACACCGCGCCGGCGCGGGCCTGAGCGGGTTCCGCCGGCAGACTGGCGGCAGGAGACTGCGAATGAGCGGCTTTCAAGGCACGGGCAGTGGAGATGGTCATGGTACCTCCGTCATCGGGACGAGGACACAATCGCAATCATCATGCCATAATATTTACGGCTTATATTTCAATGGGTTACAGGGTGGGCATTTTCAAGATGTATTGTTTTCAATACAGCACTGCCATCGCACTAGCTGGAAAAATGGCGGAAATCCGTGTATCGGCCCCGAACCACAAATGTATTATTATCGATACATTGTATCGAATTCACCACACATCACTCAGCTTGTAGCGACGCAACCGGCTGGCCATGCGGGTATGGCTGGTTTTCAGCCGCGCCGCCAGCTTGCGGCTGGAGGGATAGAGCGGATACAGCCGCCCCAGCACCTGGCGCTCGAAATCCTCGACCGCCTGATCCCAGCTGTCGGGCAGACCATCGGCCAAAGCGGCGGCGAAGGCCGGCTCCGGCGCCCCCTGCCCCAGATCGAGGTCTTCCGCTTCCAGCACCGGGCGATCCGACATGGTAACGGCGCGGAAGATGACGTTCTCCAATTGGCGCACATTGCCCGGCCAGGAATGGCGGCGTAGCGCATCTTGGGCGGCGGCGGTCAGCACCGGCTGGGACCGCCGCCCCTGCGAACTGGCCCGCGCCACGAAATGCCCGGCCAGCAGCAGAATATCATCACCCCGATCCCGCAGCGGCGGCAGGTTCAGTTGCAGCACGTTCAAGCGATAGAACAGGTCTTCGCGGAAGCTCTTATCCTCGACCATGCGGGCAAGGTCGCGGTGGGTGGCGCTGATGATGCGCACATCCACCTTGACCTCGCGATCGCCGCCGACGCGGCGGAAGGTGCCGTCATTGAGGAAGCGCAGCAGCTTGGCCTGAAGATAGGGCGACATCTCGCCGATCTCGTCCAGGAACACCGTGCCCTTGTCGGCCATCTCCAGCAAGCCCGGCTTACCGCCCCGCTGTGC
>Ga0306924_10000795_pt1 | contig 27492 bp, 23 predicted proteins | sample sta12Can44000111_FD_203756 | JGI IMG/M metagenome (GOLD analysis project Ga0306924, IMG submission 203756) | Lab enrichment of tropical soil microbial communities from Luquillo Experimental Forest, Puerto Rico - statanox.12C.anox.44.000.111 (v2)... | ecosystem: Environmental > Terrestrial >... | reverse complement strand
TCGGGCGCCCCTTGCCGAGCGTCCACGGGCGAGCGTTGGGGGAAGAAGTGGCACTTTTCATGTCCACTTATGTGAACAAGGTCGACCGCAAGGGGCGGGTTTCAGTGCCGGCGACCTTTCGCACCGCCATATCGGATCAGAGCTTTGACGGCATCGTGGCTTTCCCCTCGCTGGACTATGAGGCACTCGAAGCAACGGGTATAGATCGTATGGAGGCAGTGTCCGCCGGGCTCGACGAGCTCGAGCAACCGGATGAGCAACAGAGCTTGGCGACCCTGATTCTCGCCCGATCTCAACGGCTGCCTTTTGATCCTGAGGGCCGAATCGTGCTACCCGAAAAGTTCACGGCGCACGCGCACATTACCGAGAGCGCGGCCTTCGTTGGGCTTGGTCCGACCTTCCAGATCTGGGAACCCAATCGTTTTGCTGAGCACGAGGCGGCACTGCTCGATCGCGCCCGGCGCCAGGGGATGAGAATGCCGCCGCTCGGCAGCCTTGTCGGCCGACGTCGTCAATGACCCGGCGGGGCCCCGACCGGTTCCGCTCGGGAGCATTAACTGCGCGTTCCGAGGCCGCCGAGCAAAGACAGGTGGCGCACATTCCCGTGCTGGTGGACGCGGTGCTCGCCACGTTGGTGCCGTGCGACGACGCCGTTTATGTAGACGCTACATTCGGCAGCGGCGGCTACAGCATGGCGCTGCTCGGCGCCACCCGCTGCCGAGTATTCGGGATCGACCGCGACCCCGACGCGGTGCGGCGTGGGCGCAAGCTGGCCGAGCATCTGGGGGGACGCCTGACGATCATCGAGGGGCGTTTCGGCGAGATGGTTCGCCTACTCGCCCCCGTGACCGTCGAGCCGATCGCCGGCATTACTTTCGATCTGGGCGTTTCCTCGGTGCAACTCGACACGCCCGAGCGCGGTTTTTCGTTTCGCTTTGACGGGCCCCTCGATATGCGGATGAGCGGCGAGGGTGCGAGCGCTGCGGATCTAATTGCTTCCCTGTCCGAACGCGAGCTGGCCGAACTGATCCGCGAGTTCGGCGAGGAACGCTTCGCCGGCCGGGTTGCGCGCGCGATTACCGCAGCACGGCAGCACCGGCCCATTCGACGTACGATCGAACTCGCCGAAATCGTGCGTGCCGCGGTGCCGAAATTTGAGCCGGGACAGGACCCGGCAACTCGGACCTTCCAGGCTCTCCGTATCGCCGTCAATGACGAGCTTGGTGAACTCGATCGCGGGCTCGTCGCGGCTGAGCAGTTGTTGATGCGTGGTGGTCGGCTGGCGGTGGTCTCGTTTCATTCGCTCGAAGACCGGCGGGTAAAGCGGTTTCTGCAGAAGCGCGGCGAGCAAGCGCCACCAACCTCGCGTCATGCGCCCGCTCCGGTCCGCGGATCGGAACCGAGCTTCAAATTGCTGGGGCGGCGGGCGGTCAGGCCAGATGCCGCGGAAATCGCGCGCAATCCCCGTGCCCGGGCGGCGCGGCTGCGAGCGGCAGAGAGGAGTGCGGCGCCCGCGTGGCCGGCAGGCTGCACTGGTCCGGACCGCCACCGGAAAGGTCAGGGGGCGTGATCAAGCTCAGCACCTTGTTTTGGCTGGTTGTCGTTTCGACGACCGGCTTTGCGATGTTCGCCGTCAAATACGGGGTCCAATCTCTGGAAGACGAGCTCAATCGAACCAAGAAGGCGATAATCGCGGAGGAGCACGCAATCCGCAGCGACGGGGCCGAATGGGCTTACCTGACCCGACCCGAAACCCTCGATGAGATGAACCGGCGCCACCTGTCGCTGGGCCCGATCGCAACCACACAACTCCGCACCACCCTCGCCGACATTCCACTGCGCGCCGCGGTCCCCGTCGCAGTCGAGGCCCCCGTCGTCGCCGTCGCCGACCCACCGGCAGGGAGCGCGCCGCCCACGATCCTCACGTCGACCATGGCGCCGGCATCGTTGGAGAAACCGATGGAAGCCACGGAAGTCGCCAAACCTGCGCCGGCAAAGGCGTTTGCAAAACCGGTCCCGCCGCGGCGCCCCAGATCGCTCGATGAGTTGATCGCACAAGTCGCAGCGAGCCGATGACGATCGCAACACAAAGGTTCGACGACAATCCGTGCCGGCCGCGGCACTTCAAGCCGCCTCCCTGTGTGGCCATCGTTCCGGACGGGCCGGCAAAGCAGGCTCTCGATGCCTGCCGCACTCGGCTCCTCGTGACCGGCGGGTTATTTGCTCTTGTCTTTGCTGTGGTGGCCTTGCGGGTCGTCGAAATCGTGGCGGTCGGAGGGGGCACCGCCGAATCGCAGATCGGGCGCTTTCGCATCGTGACGGCGCCGGTGCCGAGCCATGCCGATATCGTCGACCGCAACGGCAACGTCCTCGCTGCGACACTTGACAGCCCGTCGCTTTACGCCAATCCGAAGCAGATCGTCGATGCCGGTGAGGCCACCCGCAAACTTGTTAAGGTCTTCCCAAATCTCGGCACCGCGGAGGTCTACGCCAAGCTCACCTCGGGTAAGAGCTTTGTGTGGATCAGGCGTCACTTGACGCCTGCGGAGCAGTACAGCGTCAATCAACTAGGCATCCCGGGGCTGGAGTTCGAGCATGAGGAGCGCCGCGTCTATCCCGATGCGGCTCTGACGTCACATGTCGTCGGTTACACCGGCATCGACAACGCAGGTTTCGCCGGGGTCGAGCGCGGCCTCGACGGGGTGCTAAGGGGCCGCCCGGAGCCGGTCCAGCTTTCGCTCGACCTTCGCCTGCAATACATTCTCCACGAGGAATTGCAGCGCGTCATCGACGATTTCACCGCGAAAGGCGGCGCCGGACTGATCATGGACGTCAACAGCGGCGAAATCCTGGCGATGGCCTCGCTACCCGATTTCGATCCGAACCATCCTGCCACCCCAGATCCAGACCATCCTGTCATTTCCCTTGCCGACCGGATGTTCGATCGGATCACCCTCGGTGTTTACGAGCTCGGTTCGATCTTCAAGATCTTCACCGTGGCGATGGCACTCGACTACGGCACTGCTACGATCTCCAGCACCTACGACGCGAGCCATCCGATAACGATCGGACGCTTCACGATCTCGGATTATCATGGCAAACATCGGGTGTTGAGCGTCCCGGAAATCCTGATGTACTCCTCGAACATCGGAGCGGCCCGAATGGCTGTCGCTGCCGGTGCCCAAACGCAGCGGGAGTTCCTCGCGCGACTTGGTTTGTTGAAGACACCGAAAATCGAGGTCTCCGAGGTGGCAGCACCGCACTATCCGGCAAAGTGGCGCGAAGTCAACGTGATGACCATCGCGTTCGGCCACGGAATCTCGGTGACCCCGCTGAGCTTTGCAACCGCGGCCGCGGCGCTCGTCAATGGTGGGATCCTTCGCCAGGCTACGCTCGTCAAAATTCGGGACGGCTACGCGCCGCAGGGTCAGCAGGTGATTTCGCCGAAGACCTCGGAACAAATGCGCAGGCTGTTGCGATTGGTAGTTGAACACGGGACTGGCACGATGGCCGCTGCCCCAGGCTACGTGGTAGGCGGCAAGACCGGAACGGCAGACAAGGTTTCGGGTAGGCACTACGCTGAGCGAAAGCTGCTCTCCAGCTTTGTCGGGGTTTTCCCGATCAACGACCCAAAATATCTCGTCTTGACGATGGTCGACGAACCGCACCCGAATAAGCAGAGCCACGGCTACGCGACGGCCGGTTGGACCGTGGCCCCGGCAACCAGTCGTATCATCCAGCGAATCGCCCCCCTTCTCGGGGTGCTGCCGGTCGATGAATCTTCGTCCGAAGTGCAGCGGGCGCTAATGGTCGAGAGCCTACAAGGTAAGCGGATTGAGGCTTACTGAGCTCAGTGGTCTAACCGCCGCTTTGCCCGTGGCCGATCCGGAGATTGCGGGGCTCAGCGCAGACTCTCGGACCGTTCGACCCGGTTTTCTCTTTGCCGCTCTGCCGGGTACGCGGCTGGATGGGCGGATATTCGCCGCCGAAGCCGTGTCACGCGGCGCGGTCGCGATCTTAACCGACGATGCCAGCGCTCTAGGTCTCCCCTCCGAGCGCCGCAAACACGTTGCGATCCTGGTCGACCCAAGCCCACATCGCCGACTGGCGCTTCTCGCGGCACGCTTCTATGGTCGGCAACCGCGAACCATCGTTGCCGTTACGGGCACCAACGGCAAGACCTCAGCCGTGCACTTCGTCCGCGAGATCTGGACCGCGATCGGCTTTGCTGCGGCGAGCCTCGGGACGCTTGGGCTGGTGACCACGGCCGAGAAGCGTCCCGCGGCCCTGACGACACCGGACCCGATCGCCCTTCATCATGATCTGGCCAAGCTCGCTACGAAGGGCATCGAGCATGTGGTGATCGAGGCCTCTAGCCAGGGTCTCCACCAATGTCGGCTCGACGGTCTCGCGATCGCCGCAGCTGGGTTTACCAACCTGACCCGCGATCACCTCGATTACCATGGAAGCATAGGGCATTACAGGACTGCGAAATACCGACTGTTCAGCACGCTTCTCGTAGCGGGCGGGACTGCGGTCCTCAACGCCGACAGCAGCGAATTCTCTCGTCTGGCTCCGCTATGCCGCGATGCGGGCCATCCGGTTCTCGCCTATGGCGCCGACCTAACAGCGGACCTCCGCATTTTGGCTCGTGAGCCGAAGGGCAGCAGCCAAGTTCTGCTCCTCGATATTTTCGGGCATCGCCGCCGGCTGGTATTGCCCCTTGCAGGCGCATTCCAGGCTATGAACGCGCTGGCGGCGCTCGGTCTTGTGATCGCGACTGGGGGCTCGGTGGCGGCCGCGACCGACGCTCTCGCTCATCTCAGCGGCGTGCCCGGCCGGTTGCAATTCGTCGCCGAGGATGGGGACGGGGGGGGGATCGTCGTCGACTACGCCCACACGCCAGATGCGCTTGCGACCGTCCTTGCGACATTGCGTCCGCATGCGCCAGGGCGGCTGATTGTCTTGTTCGGCTGCGGCGGTGACCGCGATGCCGGCAAACGCCCGCCGATGGGGCGGATAGCAGCCCGCTTGGCGGATCGGGTTTACGTGACGGACGACAATCCGCGAAACGAAGAGCCGGCAGAAATCAGGCGCGCGATCCTCGCGGCGGCTCCGGAAGCCATCGAGATCGCCGACCGTCGCCGGGCGATTGCAGTCGCAATCGCCGATACTCGCCCGGGCGACCTCCTGGTTATCGCTGGCAAAGGGCACGAAACCGGTCAGATCGTCGGCCATGAGACGCACCCTTTCGACGACGCAGAGATCGTGCGCGAAATCGTCCAATTGGCTCCGTCTACTGGGGCTTGGCGAACCTGCTGATGATGCCGCTATGGACCGCCCGAGACGCTGCGGCTGCGACCGGCGGATCGAGCATCACGGATTGGGCCGCTACGGGCGTATCGATCGATACGCGCAGCCTCGCCACCGGTGACCTGTTCGTTGCGCTGCGGGGACCCAACCGCGACGGCCATGATTTCGTCGGTACCGCTCTCGAGCGAGGCGCCGCTGCCGCGGTGGTGGACCGCGAAATACCCGGCTTGTCGACGGTGCCGCTCCTGCGTGTTGCCGACACATTTGCCGGCCTCGCGGCTCTCGGCTCGGCTGCGCGTAAGCGCACTGATGCCCGGATCCTCGCGGTCACCGGCAGTGTCGGCAAGACCGGCACCAAAGAGGCGCTGCGCTTGGTCCTCGCTGCCTGCGGCCCGACCTTTGCCTCAGCTGGCGGCCTCAACAATCATTGGGGTGTGCCGCTCTCGCTCGCTCGGATGCCGCCCGAGGTCGCTTACGGTATTTTCGAGCTTGGGATGAACCATTCCGGCGAGATAAACGGTCTGGCTCGATTGGCGAGGCCGCACGTCGCCGTGATCACTAACGTCGAGTCTGCCCATCTCGGCTTTTTCCCCTCAGTTGAGGCGATCGCCGATGCTAAGGCAGAAATATTTCTCGGGCTCGCAGCGGGTGGGATCGCCGTACTAAACCGTGACAACGCGCATTATACCCGCCTCGCGGCGGCGGCGGTACGAACCGGCGCGGCCGAGGTGGTCAGTTTTGGCACCCACCGCGCGGCTACCGTCCGGCTCCTCGATTGTGTGCTCGAGCCGCGCAGCAGCATGATCGAGGTCGCGCTTCCCGGGTGCACGGTGCGTGTTCGGCTTCCGGTGCCAGGACGGCATTGGGTCATGAACACGCTTGCTGTCCTCGCTGCTGTAACAGCAGCCGGGGCCGACCCGAGACGCGCCGCCGAGGCACTCGCCGGGCTCCAAGAGTTGCCAGGGCGCGGTCAGCGACACGAACTTTCGTGGCGAAGCGGCAGGTTGACCTTGATCGACGAAAGCTACAATGCGAGCCCGGCGGCGGTGTGCGCCGCGCTCGCCGTGCTCGCCGCTATTCCACTTGCTCTCGGCGCGAGGCGGGTCGCGGTGCTCGGCGACATGTTGGAGCTTGGCGAGGCGACCGAGCGCCTTCACCGTGAACTCGCCGAGCGGCTCGCCGCAACTAAGGTTGATCGCGTCTTTCTTGTCGGGACGGCTGTCGCGGCGCTTTACGATGCTCTGCCGGAGTCGAGGCGGGGCGGGTTGTGGCCGACCGCCGACGAGGCTATCCCTGAATTGCTTCGCTTCCTGCGAGCCGGCGATGTCATCATGGTCAAAGGCTCACGCGGCATCGGGCTCGGCCCCATCGTCGAGCGGCTGCGCGCGGAGTCGGCGCGGCCAGAAACATGATCGCATGCTTTATCCGCTGTTTTTTCCTCTCGCAGATCAGCTTCAGGCCTTCAACCTGTTCCGCTACATCACGTTCCGGTCGGGCGGAGCTGCCGTCACTGCGCTGCTGATCAGCTTTCTATTCGGCCCTTACATCATCGCCTGGTTACGATCGAAGCAGACCAAGGGGCAGCCGATACGCCCCGACGGTCCTGACGGCCATCTGAAGCGCAAGAAGGGAACGCCGACGATGGGCGGCTTCTTGATTCTGCTAGCGCTGACGATTTCGACCTTGCTGTGGGCGGATCTGGCAAACGGTTATGTCTGGATCGTGCTGCTGGTCACCGTCGGATTTGGTCTGATCGGCTTTTTCGATGACCACAGAAAGCTTCGCCGGAATTCGCACCACGGGCTTTCCGGTCGAACCAAGCTCGGCCTGGAAATCCTGATCAGCGCTTTCGCGTGCGTCGCCGTTACCTATGTCACCCCGCCGGGGCTCGCCAATGCGCTTGCCTTGCCCTTTTTCAAGAACGTGCTGATCGAGCTCGGCTGGTTTTTTGTGCCGTTTGGGGTTTTGGTGATCATTGGCGCTTCGAACGCGGTCAACCTGACCGATGGGCTCGACGGGCTCGCCATCGTTCCCTCGATGATCGCCGCCGGCTGTTTTGCCCTTATTGCCTATCTCGTCGGCAATGCGATCTTTGCCAACTACTTGCAGATCCATCACGTCGCCGGCGCGGGCGAGCTCACCGTCTTTTGCGGCGCGATGGTTGGAGCGAGCCTGGGCTTCCTCTGGTTCAACGCGCCGCCGGCAATGGTCTTTATGGGCGATACGGGATCGCTGTCGATGGGCGCTGCCCTCGGGACGATCAGCGTCGTTACAAAACACGAACTCGTGCTGGCGATCATCGGCGGGCTGTTCGTCCTCGAGGCAGTCTCGGTGATTGTTCAGGTCGCGAGCTTCAAAATGACAGGACGCCGTGTCTTCCGCATGGCGCCGCTGCACCATCACTTCGAGCAGAAGGGCTGGGAAGAACCGACGATCGTCATCCGGTTTTGGATTATCGCCTGGATTTTGGCGATCGCCGGGCTCGCCACGCTGAAATTGCGGTGAAAACCGCCGTGGTTATCAGAGCTACTATACAAATAGTAGCAGATCATGATTGCTTACGCTATATATTGGGGTCGGAGAGTTGCATCGCCTCGCCCAACCATGCAATAGAGGAGTTCCCTGCTAGGTTCGACCGCAAGCTTCGCGCTACGCGCCGCGAGGATCGATACGAATGAAGTTTGCCCGCATCGACCAAAGCCCGGTGGCGCGCTGGTGGTGGACCGTCGATCGCTGGAGCCTCGCCGCGCTGGGCATGCTGATCGGGTTCGGCGTAGTTTTGAGCCTGGCGGCGAGTCCCGCGGTTGCCGAGCGGATCGGCTATGATGGGCTTCACTTCGTCCGCCGCCACCTTGCCATGCTGCCGTTGGCGTTGGGCGTGATGTTCGCCATCTCACTTCAGCCGCCGCGGACGATTCGCCGCATCGCAGTCATCGGGTTCATGATTGCGCTGGTGCTGTTGTCTGTGACTTTTGTCGTCGGCGCCGAGATCAAAGGCGCGAGACGGTGGATCAATCTGCCCGGGCTGTCGCTGCAGCCGTCCGAATTCGTCAAGCCGACCTTTGCCGTGGTCGCCGCGTGGTTGTTCGCCGAGCAGAAGCTGCGCCCCGGCTTTCCCGGCAATCTGATTTCCATCGCGCTCATTCTCGCGGTCTCCGGCATGCTGATTAAGCAGCCCGACATCGGTATGGCACTCGTCGTCGCGATCGTGTGGTTTGCACAATTCTTCATGGCCGGGCTGCGGCTCTACTGGGTGGTGGCAGGTGCCCTCGCCGGGCTCGGGGGGCTCGTGGGCGCTTATCTCTATCTGCCGCATGTCAGGATCCGGGTCGATCATTTCCTCGACCCGTCGGCCGGTGACAGCTATCAAGTGAACCGCTCGATCGAGGCCTTTGCCAATGGCGGACTGTGGGGTCGTGGTCCAGGCGAAGGCCAGGTGAAGGATGTCCTACCCGACGCACACGCCGATTTTGTCTTCGCTGTCGCCGGCGAAGAATTCGGCCTCGTCGTCTGCCTCGTCGTCGTCGGGCTTTTTGCCTTCATCGTGCTGCGCGGATTTTCTAGGCTGTCTCAGGAAGGGAGCTTGTTCGTGCTCCTCGCCGCAACCGGCTTGTTGATCCAGTTCGGGCTTCAGGCGGTGATCAACATGGCATCGAGCCTGCACTTGATTCCGACCAAAGGGATGACGCTGCCTTTCCTGTCGTATGGCGGATCCTCGATGCTCGCGCTTGGGCTTGGCATGGGAATGATGCTCGCGTTGACCCGCCGCCGACTCGCGGGGGGCGCGCTGTGAGCATGTCCTTCGCGCTCGCTGCCGGCGGCACCGGAGGACATATGTTCCCGGCGGAGGCGTTGGCGGGCGAGCTGCTCGGCCACGGCGGCAGAGTCCACCTTCTGAGCGACGGACGAGTCGATGCCTTTGCCGGACGCGTTCCTGGGATCGAAGTCCATCGCGTGCGCACCGGGCGGTTCGGCGGCGGGCCCCGTCAGACAGTCAAAGCGCTCGCCGAACTGGTCCTCGGAATTATGCAGGCACGTCAGCTGCTGCGCCGATTGGCCCCCACCAGGGTCATCGGCTTTGGCGGCTATCCCTCGGTCCCGACGATGCTGGCGGCCGCGTCTCTCGGTCTGCCGACTATTGTTCACGAGCAGAACGCTGTGCTCGGCCGTGCCAATCGGCTGCTTGCGCCGCGAGTTCAGCTGATCGCTATGGGGTTTCCAGCGACTGCCGGTCTGCGCCCTACCGATCGCGCCCGTGCCGTCCATACAGGAAATCCGGTCCGGCCGGCGATCCTGACGGCCGGCGCCGCACGCTACCGGGCGCCGGAACCTGGCCGACCAATCGAGCTGCTGATCCTGGGTGGAAGCCAGGGAGCGCGCGTCCTGAGCGAGGTCGTACCGCCGGCTCTGGCGGTCTTGCCAGCTCGGCTGCGCGAAGTGCTGCGGATCAGCCAGCAGGTACGCTCGGAAGATCTTGCTGCCGTCGCGTCGGCTTATCGGCGAAATAGCATCACCGCGGACCTGAATGTCTTCTTCGACGATGTACCGGCGAGGCTGGCGCGGGCACATCTGGCGATCTGCCGCGCCGGCGCCTCGACTGTAGCCGAACTCGCCGCGATCGGTCGGCCGGCAGTGCTGATCCCGTATCCGTATGCGACCGACGATCATCAGACCGCAAACGCCCGAGCCTTTGCCGGGGCGGGCGGCGGCTGGCTCATCCCACAATCTAGCCTGACCCCAAACACCCTAGCCGCTCGTCTCGATCGTCTGTTGGCTGATAGAGGGGCGTTGTCAGCGGCGGCTCAACGAGCCGGCAGCTTCGGCCGGCACGATGCGACCCAACGTCTGGCGCGGCTCGCTCTGGATCTTAAGCCGCCCGCCGGCTGCCGTACCGAGTTGCCGGGTTGCGCAGCATGAAGGCGCTTCCTCAGACGATCGGCCCGCTCCATTTCGTCGGCATCGGCGGGATCGGCATGAGTGGTATTGCCGAGGTGTTGCACAATCTCGGCTATCGGGTTCAGGGCAGCGATCTCGCGGGCGGCGCCAACGTGCGGCGACTCATCGATCTCGGGATCCCTGTGGCAATCGGACATGATGCCGAGAATTTGGGTCCGGCGGAGGTCGTCGTGACCTCTTCCGCGGTCAAATCCGACAATCCCGAAGTCGTAGCGGCACGAGCACGCCGCCTGCCTGTGGTCCGGCGCGCCGAAATGCTCGCTGAGTTGATGCGGCTCAAATGGTCGCTGGCGATCGCCGGGACCCACGGCAAGACGACGACGACCTCGATGATCGGCGCGCTGCTCGAGACGGCGCAGCTCGACCCGACTGTGATCAATGGCGGGATCATCAACGCCTACGGCACCAACACCCGCTTGGGAGCGGGCGATTGGATGGTGGTCGAGGCGGACGAGAGCGACGGCACCTTTACACGACTGCCGGTGACGATCGCGATCGTCACCAACATTGATCCCGAGCACCTCGATTTCTATGGCAGCTTCGACACGCTGCGCCAAGCCTTTGAGACCTTTGTCGGCAACATTCCATTCTATGGCTTCGCTGCGCTGTGCATCGATCATCCCGTCGTGCAGGGGATCATCCCCAAGCTATCGGACCGGCGCGTCTTGACTTACGGATTCAGCCCACAGGCCGATATCCGCGCTGTCGATGTCCAGCTCGGGCGCGACGGCGCCCGGTTTGAGGCCGTCGTGTCCGACGCGTTGTCGGATCGGGGGCGTACCATTCCTGATCTCTTTCTGCCGATGTTCGGCCAGCACAACGTGCAAAATTCGCTCGCGGCGGTCGCCGTCGCCGAAGCATTGGGGCTCGGCGACGATGCGTTGAGGGTCGCGCTCCGCAGCTTCAAGGGAGTGAAACGGCGCTTCACGAAGACGGGCGAGTGGAATGGGGTGAGCGTGATCGATGATTACGGACATCACCCGGTCGAGATAGCGGCGGTGCTGAGGGCGGCCCGCGCGATTGTCGAGGGCAAGGTGATCGCCGTGGTTCAGCCGCATCGCTTTACCCGCGTGTCGCACCTTTTCGACGGGTTTTGCACCTGCTTCAACGATGCTGACATCGTTCTCGTCGCGGATATATACGCCGCGGGCGAAACCCCGATCGAAGACGTGACACGGGAGGCCGTCGTCGCCGGGCTAATCGAGCACGGTCACCGCAACGTGCGCCCCCTTACCGGCCCGCAGGATCTTGCCCCGCTCGTCTGCAAGCTGGCGAGGCCAGGTGACATCGTGGTGTGCCTGGGGGCGGGCTCCATCACCAACTGGGCGAACAGCCTGCCGGGCGAACTCGCGCGGCTTCAGCCACCGAGCCGTCTCGCATGATGGCGCGACCCAAAGAGTCGGCGTCGGCGCTGATCGCACAGCTTCCTCCGGTAAGGGGCAGGCTGACGGAGAATGCGCCGATCGGCAGGCAGACTTGGTTCGGTGTCGGCGGTTCGGCGGAAGTAATGTTCCGACCCACCGACGCCGAGGATCTCGCCGCCTTCCTGGCGCTGCTGCCGGAGGGAATTCCGGTGACGGTAATAGGGGTCGGTTCGAATCTGCTGGTCCGCGACGGCGGCATTGCCGGTGTCACAGTCCGCCTCGGTCGGTGCTTCGCGAGCATCAACATAAAGCATGACGAGGTTCGCGTAGGCGCCCGTGCACTCGACCGGATCGTTGCTTTCGCCGCTGCCAAGGCCGGGCTCGCCGGGCTCGAGTTCCTTTCCGGGATCCCCGGAACGATCGGCGGCAGTTTGCGGATGAATGCCGGTGCCTACGGCTGCGAGGTGCGAGATGTGCTCGTTTCGGCGACGGCGCTCGACGAAACCGGCCGCCGTCGCACGATCGATTGCGACGAAATGCAGCTCTCCTACCGTCATTGCGGTGTCGACCCCTGCTGGATCTTCGTCGAGGCCCTGTTGCGCGGCACCGCCAACGATCGCGATGTGATCACAAGTCGGCTGGCGGAAATCCGGGCATCGCGCGAGGCCGCGCAGCCGGTGCGCGCCCGAACCGGCGGGTCGACCTTCACGAACCCTCCAGACGAGGCGGCATGGCGCTTGATCGACGCTGCCGGATGCCGCGGCTTGGTGCGCGGCGGAGCGATGGTCTCGCAGAAGCACGCCAACTTCCTGATCAATACCGGTAGCGCCACCGCGGCCGATCTTGAGGGGCTGGGCGAGGAGGTTCGGCGCCGAGTTTTCGAAGCCCGGGGGATCTTGCTCGAGTGGGAGATCTGTCGCATCGGCATTCCGGTTCCAGGGATCGACACGATCGTCGAACACTACCGGGATCTGTCACACACCGCCCCTTGCGCCGCCCTTACCCGCCCTCTGCTGGGAGTGGGCGACTGTCACCCTTCCCGCCGATTACGCCGTATTTCCGCTCTGTGAGATTTCCGTTGTTTTTCGGTTGTTACAGCAGCTTCAATTCGTTGATCTCGTGAAAAATTCGGTTGATCCGAGGAGTAACGAATTTGCGTCGTAAGCATTTGAAATGGCACTCTACTCTGGCCTTCTGTTCGGGCAGTTCTGTGGTGAAAACGCGATTTTCGCTGTATTTGGGCGAGTTCTGTCCCCGGCGATTCGCCGTCGCGCGGGCGGGCGGGCGGGCGTGACAAAAAGCGTGGCCCTGTTGATGGGGGGATGGTCGCCGGAACGCGAGGTCTCATTGTCGAGCGGGTACGAGTGCGCCAAAGCGCTAGCGGATCGCGGCTATATGGTGCGGGTGATCGATGTCGGCCGCGACCTGCCGACATTGCTGCGCGCACTTAAGCCTCGCCCCGACGTGATCTTCAACGCCTTGCACGGGATCGGCGGCGAAGACGGCACGATCCAAGGCGTCTTCGAGATGCTCGGCATTCCCTACACCCACTCCGGTGTTCTCGCCTCGGCTCTGGCGATGCACAAGCCAACCGCGAAGGCGATCTTTCGCGGTGCCGGCTTGCCCATTGTCGAAGGCATGGTTGCACGCCCCGAGCAACTTGCCCTACGCGATCCGATGCCGGCCCCCTTCGTTGTCAAACCCACCAACCAGGGTTCCAGCGTTGGGGTTCGCATTGTTCGGGTCAATGACAATTCCTGGCGCGACGAGGTGACCCGTTGGTGCTTCCGCGGCGAAGTAATGGTCGAGCGTTTTGTTCCCGGGCGCGAGCTCACCGTCGCAGTTATGGGAGATCGCGCGCTTGGTGTCTGCGAGATCGTCCCGCGCGGCAGTTTTTATGACTACGAGGCAAAATATGTGGTGGGCGGGTGCGATCACCTGACACCTGCGCCGATCCCTGCGGAAGCGTATGAGCGGGCGCTGGATATCGCCTTGCGAGCCCATCGAATGCTTGGGTGCCGTGGCGTTAGTCGGGCCGATCTGCGTTACGACGATACCGTGACCCAGCCGGGCGAGTTATACCTGCTGGAAGTGAACACCCAGCCCGGAATGACACCTACTTCCCTCGTCCCCGACATAGCCCGCCATGTCGGCGTCGGGTTTGACGAGCTGGTCGCGTGGATGGTGGAGAACGCGGCATGCGACGGGTGACCGGGAGAGCGCCGCGCCGACGCCAGGTCGTCGCGCGCCGCGTCTCGCGACTTGGCTTGTGGATTGCCGTCCCAGTGCTGATTTCGGGAGGCGTTTACGGTGCCGTTCGGCTGAGCCGCTCGCCGCTTGGGCAATCGCTGCTACAGAGCGCCGCTGACAGGATGATACAGGGTACCGGGCTGCTCGGCTTAACCGTTGCCGACATCACGGTCGAGGGACGCGAGACGACCGATCGCGAGACGATCCTGGCGGCGCTTGGCGTTGGGCTCGGCACTCCTATCCTGGCGGCGAACCCGACCCGTGCCAAGGAGCAGCTCGAGGCCCTGCCCTGGGTGCGCACCGCGGTGATCGAACGCCGCCTGCCGGACACGCTCTACGTACGTCTGGTCGAGCGCAAGCCGTTGGCGCTGTGGCAGCACGGCGGCAAGCTCGATCTGATCGATCGTGAGGGTGCCGTGATCCCGGTGGCCCGACTCGACCGGTTCGCGAAGCTGCCCATGGTGGTCGGCGAGGGTGCTGCGAGCCACGCAGCTGAGCTTCTGGAGATGTTGGCGAGCGAACCCGATCTGGCGGCGCGCGTGACCGCCGCGATCCGCGTTGGCGACCGTCGCTGGAACTTGCGTATCGAAAATACAATCGACGTGTTGCTCCCGGCAGACGAAACGGCAAGCGCGTGGTCGCAGCTCGCCCGACTGGAGCGATCGAGCGCCATCTTGAAACGGGAGGTGTTGACGATCGATCTGCGTCTCCCGGATCGACTCGTTCTGCGAGTTAGCCCCGAGTCCTCGAAAGAACCAGGGATATTGAAAAGAGCACACCCACCCGCGAAGAACACATGACTGCGATGGAAGAAGCCACATCGCGCGCCGAAGATCAAATAATGGCAGCGACTACAGGAAACGGCGAGAAGGCAAAGCCGCGCCGAGCGCCGATGCGTGCACGCGGCAGCCTCATCACGGCTCTCGATATCGGCACGACGAAAATTTGTTGCTTTATCGCGCGGGTCGGAACCGATAGGCCCCGGGTGCTCGGCATCGGCCATCAGATCTCTCGCGGGGTGCGCAACGGCACGATCGTCGACCTCGACGCGGCAGGCACCTCCGTCGTCAATGCGGTGCATGCCGCTGAGGAGATGGCGGGAGAGACGATCCAAGAAGTTGTGACGAATCTATCGGGCGGGTTCTTCACCTCGCGCATTGTCAAGGCCGAGATCGGCGTTACCGGGCGCGAGATCACGGATGCGGAGGTTCAGCGGGTGCTCGAGCAGGGTTACTTGATGCGCGAGCCGGGAGATCGGCACGTAATCCATTCGGTGCCGGTTGGGTTCTCGATCGACGATAGTCGGGGCATCCGCGACCCGCGCGGGATGTTCGGGGAGCGGCTCGGTGTCAACATGCACGTGGTGACCGCGAGCGCGACCAGCGTGCGCAGTCACGGCTCGGCGATCGGACGCTCGCATCTCGACGTCGATGCCCTCGTTGTCAGCCCTTACGCGGCGGGCCTCTCCTGTCTGGTTGAGGACGAGATTGCACTCGGTGTGACAGTCATTGACATGGGCGGCGGAACGACGACGATCGGGGTGTTTTTCGACGGTAATCTGATCCATTGCGACTATGTGCCCGTCGGTGGCTGCCACGTAACAAACGATATTGCCCGCGGGCTCTCGACCCCGGTGGCCCACGCCGAACGCGTGAAGGCGCTCTTTGGCAGCGCCATTTCATCGAGCACCGACGAGCGCGAGACGATCGCTGTCCCACAGGTCGGCGAAGAGGATGAGGGTCATGTCAGTCACGTGCCGAAATCTTTGCTTGTCGGGATCATTGCGCCGCGCATCGAAGAGACCTTTGAGTTGGTGCGCAATCGCCTCGAAGCCAGCGGCTTTGACAAAGTCGCGGGCCGACGCGTGGTGCTGACCGGTGGAGCTTGTCAGCTGCATGGAGTGCGCGAGTTTGCCGGACTGATCCTCGACAAACAGATTCGAATCGGCCGGCCGCAGCGGGTTACGGGCTTGGCCGAAGCGACGGGTGGCCCGGCGTTTTCGACGGCCGTCGGACTCCTGCATTTCGCACTATCGGAGCGAGCCGAAGTGGCGCGCAGCGGACGCAGCGCTCTGCGGGAGCCGAACTGGCTCTTCAGTCGCTTGGGTCACTGGCTGCGAGAGAACTTTTAAGGCAAATTCGGCTTTGTCACTCGCCCGGCCATGCGTGAGCCAGCGAGGGGGGAGCCCGGCCCAGACCGGGTATCATGGAGCTGCGTCGCAGCGGAGGGGACCGCATGATCAATCTGAGCATCCCAAGGGACGAGCAGGAGATGAAGCCCCGCATCACGGTTGTCGGGATAGGGGGCGCCGGGGGAAACGCCGTTAACAACATGATCCGATCGAATTTGGTCGGGTGTGAGTTTGTTGCCTGTAACACCGATGCTCAAGCGCTGCAGCAATCCGCCGCGTCACACAAGATCCAACTTGGGATCGGCGTCACTCGAGGCCTCGGTGCCGGCTCGCGGCCCGATGTCGGCCGCGCTGCCGCAGAGGAGGCTCTCGACGAGATCCTCGAAGCGATGCAGGGTTCCAACATGGTGTTCATCACCGCCGGAATGGGTGGCGGCACGGGGACGGGTGGTGCGCCGGTGATCGCGCGCATCGCTCGTGAATCGGGGATTCTAACCGTCGGCGTGGTAACCAAGCCCTTTCATTTCGAGGGCAGCCATCGCATGCAAATCGCCGAACTCGGCATCGAGGAGCTGCAGAAATTCGTCGATACGCTGATTATCATCCCCAATCAGAACTTGTTCCGAGTGGCGAACGAAAGGACGACCTTTGCCGACGCCTTCAAGATGGCGGACGACGTCCTTCATTCTGGCGTCCGCGGCGTCACTGACCTGATGGTCATGCCAGGATTGATCAACCTTGACTTTGCCGACATCCGTACCGTCATGGCTGAGATGGGGAAGGCAATGATGGGCACTGGCGAGGCCGAGGGCGAGGGCCGGGCGATCGACGCCGCCGAAGCGGCGATCTCAAACCCGCTGCTGGAGGATGTGTCGATGAAGGGCGCAAAGGGCGTTCTAATCAACATCACCGGGGGCTTGGACATGACATTGTTTGAGGTCGATGAGGCGGCGAATCGCATCCGCGAGGAAGTCGACCCCGACGCCAACATCATCTTCGGATCGACCTTCGATGAGCGGCTGTCGGGCAAGATGCGCATCTCGGTCGTCGCCACCGGTATCGACGCGGAAGCGGTCTCTCAGGTCCGGCCGATGATCAGCTTAATCAGCAGCCGGGATGCTGCGCCCGCTGCGGCTTTGCGCGAGGCTAGCGCAGGGGCCTACACCCAGCCCCTGCTCGCCCAAAATGCAGCGCAGTCGCCGATCGACGGTGCACGAGAGGCGCTGCGCAGCGAGCCATTGCGCGAGGGGCACGATAGCGAACCAATGCCACAAGCGGCGGAGGCAGCCGAGAACGCGGCTATGCGCGGCGGCTCCTTCATTGTTCCGACGCCGGTCGACACCGGACTCACCCGCCCGGTTCCGCTGACCCAACCGGCGGTTCCGCCAGCTCCGGCGGTCAAGGAGCCCGCGCCAAAACCGAAGGGGCGGGTGCCCAGCCTTATCGAACGGGTGACCGGAGTGGGCCGCGCCCGCACCGTGGCACCGGAAACGGCACCACGTCCGGCTTCCCAACCTGCAAAGCAGGTCGCGCAGCCTCGGCTGACCCCGCTTGAGCGGGACGACCGGCCGAGCTTGAGCAAGGAGGAAGATCTGCTTGACATCCCCGCTTTCCTGCGTCGTCAAGCAAATTAGACTGGTGCCCCGGCGCCTCCGGCAGACTCACTCTATCTTCGGCGCGGTCGTGAACTGTCGATTCACTGAGAGGTACTGCAGCATGGCAATCCAAAGGCGATATGCTGCTAGTGCGTAACAATCTGCAATAAAGAGTGACTTGAGACGGCTGGAGGTGCCGGTTAGTTTTATACCGTAGGGACTTGGTTTTCGAGAAGTCTGTCGCATGTTGGGGGATATGACGACAGCGTCGCAACGGACGCTGAAGACGCGAATCGGTAGCCGGGGGGTCGGTCTTCATTCAGGTCAAAAAGTAACAATGAGGCTGCTTCCGGCCGCGCCGGACACGGGAATTGTGTTCCGCCGTACCGATGCCGGGGCAGAGATTCCGGCGACCTGGGTGAACACGATCGAATCGCCGCGCTGCACGGTCCTGTCAAACGGCGAAGGGATCACGGTCGGTACGGTCGAGCACCTGATGGCTGCATTGGCCGGTGCCGAGATCGACAACGTTATCGTAGAACTGGACGGTCCGGAAGTGCCGATCATGGACGGCAGTTCTGCGCCCTTCCTCTTCCTGATCGAGTGCGCCGGCCTGATCGAACAGGACGCAGCGCGGCGAGCGATAAAAGTTCTCAAACCGGTGAGCGTTAGCGAGGAGGGTGCAACGGCCACGTTGTCGCCCGATCATGGCTTTTCGATGAGCTTCGAAATAAGTTTCGCCAACCCGCTGATAAGGCGACAAGACATTTGTGTGGTGTTCGATGCGGCGACGTTCAAAGCGGAGCTGAGCCGTGCGCGCACCTTTGGCCTTCTCGACGAAGTAGACCGTTTGCGGGCAGCGGGCTTCGGTCGCGGCGGGTCACTCGACAACGTCGTCGTGGTCAGCGGTGATCATATATTAAACGCTGGCGGCTTGCGCTACGCAGATGAGTTCGTTCGCCACAAGCTGCTCGACGCATTCGGCGATCTCTACCTTGCTGGTGGCCCGATAATCGGACGATTTCGCGGCATGCGCTCGGGTCACGCGCATACGAGGCATTTGCTCGCGGCCCTGTTTGCCGACGCCGAGGCTTGGCGCTACACTAATCTAAGCCGCGGCACGGGTTTTGGTGCGCTCGATCGGCCAAGCGAAATGCGCCTCTCCGGGGTATAATTTGAGCTTAACCGGACGTGCAGATTTCCCGCATCCGGCTCTTGGACAAGACGTCACGCCTTCGCCCACGGCTCGCTGCACCCACGCGCGGTCAGGCGTACGAGACCGTAATGCCCGTAGAGGTGCGAGAGTGGATATGTCCCGCCCCTGCGTCCCCATTGGCTTATCTCGTGTACAAACGATCTGTGCTATAAGCGAAACCTGATCCCCGTTATCGGGCTTACCGATGCGTCCGTTGTCCTTACTTCGGTGGTTCGGCGTGGCCGCCTTGATGTCCGTTCTCGCCGCCTGCGGTGGCTCAAAGAAGGATGTCTATGTCGAAAAGCCGGTCGACGATCTTTACAATAAAGCCATGGACGAGATGGTCGAAGAGCGCTTTGCCGCTGCAGCCAAAACCTTTGACGAAGTCGAGAGCCAGCATCCCTATTCGGTCTGGGCTACGAAAGGCCAGATTATGGCGGCCTATGCTGAATACGAGGCGGGAAATTATGGCGAGGCGGTCATCGCTGCGGATCGTTTCATCCAGCTGCACCCGGGTCACCGTGACATTGCTTACGCCTATTATTTGAAGGCGATCTCCTATTACGTTCAAATCACCGATGTCGGCCGCGACCAGAAGATTACAGACCAAGCCTTGAAGGCACTCGATGATGTGGTGCGGCGTTTTCCCGACAGTAAATATGCACGAGACGCCAAGCTAAAACTTGATTTTACCCGCGACCATCTGGCCGGTAAGGAAATGGAGATTGGCCGTTACTACCTGAAACGCGGCCAATACCTGGCCGCGATGAACCGCTTTAAACGCGTTGTCGACAATTATCAGACGACGACGCATGTCCCCGAAGCGCTCGAGCGTCTTGTCGAATGCGACTTGGCGCTCGGTCTTGGTGACGAGGCCAAGGCCAATGCCGCAGTCCTCGGTTACAACTACCCGGGGAGCGAGTGGTATGAGGACAGCTATGCCCTCGTCACCGGGGCCGGCAACCCAGGCCTACCCAAGGGAGGTTGGTTCGCCCGCAACCTGGGGAGTCTCTTCTGATCTACTCGGTGCAGTCGCGTCCCGAAACATGAAAAATTGTTAATTTCAGTGGGACGGTCGGCTGGCGTATTCAGCGCGCCAGTAAGTGGCTTCGATCCCTCTCGCGCACACCTCTCGGCTGCGGCTGGGATTAGTATCTGCAACGAGCGTTGGAGCGTTTGAGGATGCTGCGGCTTCTCGCGGTCTTGCTTATCGTCATTACGACCGTCTCGGCTGATGCCGCCGACAAACCGTCCGGAGTCACCGGACTCTTTCTGACGACCCGGTATCCCGACCTAACCGTACGTGCCGGCGAGACCACGACGATCGACCTGTCGTTGCGCAACTCCAACCTGCCGCCGCAAGAAATAAGGTTGTCGGTCCCGCAGGTGGCTAGCGGATGGAAGGCGACAATCCTCGGCGGCGGTCAGCCGGTCGACTCGGCGATCGTCGCGACGGATAGTGAGGAGAAGCTGCAGCTGCGGCTCGAACCCCCGGCCGGTACCGGCCCCGGTAACTATGGTTTCGTTGTCGAAGGCCGCAGTGACGGGAGTACGCTGAAGCGCCCGATAACTGTCACGATCGGGCAAGAGCTGCCGGCCAAGCTCAAGCTCACCACGAACTTCCCGGCCTTGCGCGGCACCGCAACGACCTCCTTCAAGTTCAAGGTCACGGTCGCCAACGACAGCGGGCGCGACGCCACGATCAATTTCAGCGCCGACGCGCCGAAGAACTTCCAAGTCACTTTTACCGAGGCGTATGGCACCCAGCAGCTCACCAGCATCCCGATAGAGGCCGGCAAGTCGAAGGACATCGAAGCCGCTGTGGCGGTGCCGCGCGATACGCCGGCCGGCGAATACAAGCTCGCGCTGCACGCCAAGAGCGAGGCCGCCTCTGCCGATCTCGACGTCACCATTACCATCATCGGCCAAGCCCGCTTGGCACTCGCCGGTGAAGGCGGCCGTCTCAGCGGCGAAGCCTATGCCGGCCAAGACAGCCAGCTGACCGTCGTCGCAAAGAACGACGGCAGCGAAGCGGCACGCGATATAGAATTCAGCGCGACGGCGCCGGACGGCTGGAAAACGAGCTTCGACCCCAAAGAGTTGCCGGAACTCGGTGCCGGCAAATCGCAGTCGATCAAGGTTATGTTGACGCCGGCCTCCCGCGCCATTGCCGGGGATTATCAGACGACGATCCGCGCCGCCTCTGCGGGAGGGCTTTCCGAATCGGCCAACTTCCGCATCACCGTCCTGACCTCGACGGTGTGGGGCGCTGTTGGCATCGGCGTTATTGCGGTCGCCCTGCTCGTGGTGGTCTTCGCGGTCGCGCGGTTTGGCAGGCGTTAGCGAGGGCGTCATGACTGATGAGGTCGTGATCCGGGCCGCGGGGTTGACCAAGCGCTACGCCGCGACGCTCGCGGTCGACCACATCGACCTCGAGGTTCACTCCGCCGAGATCGTCGGTATTCTGGGGCCGAACGGATCGGGCAAGACGACGACGATCCTGATGCTGCTCGGGCTGACCGAGCCGACCGAAGGCCGCGCCGAGGTCGCCGGGTTCGACCCTTTGCGCGAGCCGCTCGAGGTCAAGCGCCGGGTCGGCTATCTGCCCGATTCGGTCGGCTTCTATGACGGCCTGTCGGCGCATGACAACCTCGCCTATACCGCGCGGCTGGCCGGGATGTCCCGGGGCGCGATCGATGAGCGCTTTGCCGAGGCGCTCGCGAGGGTCGGGCTTCCCGAGGTCGGCCGGGAGCGGGTCGGAACGTTCTCGCGCGGCATGCGCCAGCGACTGGGCCTCGCCGAGGTTCTGATGAAGCGTCCGAGCATCGCGATTCTCGATGAGCCTACCGCGACCTTGGATCCGCATTCGACCCAGGAATTTCTTGGCATGATTCGCGCGCTGAAGAAAGAAGGAACCGCCGTGCTGCTATCGTCGCACCATCTCGACCAGGTGCAGACCGTTTGCGACCGGGTAGCGCTGTTCAATCAGGGACGCATCGCGCTGTCGGGCAGCGTGACCGACTTGGCGCAGCGGGTGCTCGGCGGCGGCCATGTGATCGACATCGAGGTTCGCGGTCCCGGCGTTCGCGATCGCCTCGCCGCTATGCCCGGTGTGGTGCGGGTCCAAATGCTCGGTCCCGAGCTCTATCGGGTCGATTGCGCGCGCGATCTGCGGCCCGAGATCGCCCGACTTCTGGCTCCGTCATCCGAGCTGACCGGAATTCGCTTTGCCGAGCCCAGTCTCAACGAAGTCTACACACGTTACTTCGATGAGGTCCGCCATGCGGCGTAGCGGCTCGCCCTTTACCGGGGCGGGGATCGTCCTGGCCAAGGAGGCGGCCGACCAGCTAAGCGGAATTCGCATGGTTGTGATCGAGGCGCTGGTTTTTCTGATAGCGCTCGTTCTAGCGTGGTTTTCCACGACGACAATCCGCGAGTCCATCGGACAAAGCCCGTTTCTATTTCTGCGTTTGCTGACGATGGCGCCGGACCCGATTCCGTTTTCGTTCATCGATACGGTCGGATTGGTGACGCCGATCATCGCGATCGCGTTGGGCTTTGACGCGATCAATGCCGAGTTCAATCAGCGGACCTTGAGCCGGATCCTGGCGCAGCCGATCTATCGCGACGCCCTGCTCCTGGGAAAATTCCTCGCTCGACTGCTCGCACTGACCATCGCGCTGCTCTCGCTGTGGTTGCTGGTGTTGGGTGTGGGCTTCCTGCGCCTCGGGCTGCCGCCGAGCGGCGAGGAGCTGGTCCGCATGTTGGGCTTTCTCGTCGCTACCATCGCTTATGGGGGCGTGTGGCTTGCGGTCGCGTTCTTGTTTTCAATCCTATTTCGAGCGCCGGCAACCGCAGCGCTCGCAGCGTTGGGCCTCTGGCTCGTCTTCTCGTTCTTCTGGTCATTGGTCATCAAACCGCTCGTGGCGACCCTGATCGCCGGGCCGCCGGAGGACATCTTTGGCCCCAATCTGGCCTATATTCAGACCTCTCAGGCGCTCGACCGGATCTCGCCCAACACGCTCTATGCCGAGATCGCGCTGGCCCTGCTGCAGCCGGCGACACGTACGCTCGGTCCGGTGTTCATCAGCCAGCTGCGCGGCGCGCTGCTCGGCGCGCCGTTGCCAGCCTCGCAGAGCTTTATCCTGGTCTGGCCGCAGCTCACCGGACTAATCGCGGCGATGATCCTGATCTTCGCGGTCGGCTACGTCGTCTTCCAGCGCCAGGAGATCCGAGCGTAGCCGAAAGAGATCAAAGCTACGCGCCTTGCGTGACGAGCAAGCGCCGTCCGATCAGACGATCAGACGGCCAGGGGGTTTTGATTCCCGCGCTCATCAGCGCATAGTGGAAACACGATCGCGGCTAGGGGATTCCTCGACATGCTGCCGACACCCGGTTTCCATCACCTACATCTGAACTCGGTCGATCCGGAGCGCGCGATCGACTTCTACACCCGGCAGTTCCCGAGCACGGCGAAGGGCAGCTGGAGCGGCCTTCCGGCCCTCAGATCGCCGAACAACGTCCTCGTGCTGTTCACCAGGGTCGACACGCTGCCGCCGAGTGAGCCGCAGAGTGCGATCTGGCATTTCGGCTGGCATGTCACCGACGCTCGCCGCAGCCTCGAAACCTACAAACTGCGGCCGGAAGTCGAACTGCTGCCCCTCTACACGACCGACGAAGGCGGCTCGGTGCTGATCAGCAGCGACACCTGGCCCAACATCGGGAACGTCCTGGGGTTGACGAAGGCGCAGATCGCGGAAGCGAAGGCCAAAGGTCTCGGGCCGGCTGGCGGCGGTGGGTTCTCCTATATGCGGGGGCCCGACAACGCCCTCGTCGAATATGCCGGAAACCATCCCGCCGAGCGCTTCAACCATGTCCACCTCTATCAAGAGGACCCGATCGGCGCGCTCCACTGGTATCAAAAACACCTCAACGCGCCGATGCGGCCGGGCTATGCGCCGACGGCAGCCGACGGCAATCTGACCCGCGGGCCGGATCGCACCTGGCCGGCGCTCAATCGGGAAGGGATGTTCCGCACACCACGCGCCGGCGTCGAATTCGGCGACGTGTCGATGATGTGGTACGCCAATCAGGGCGAACAACCGTTAGTCAGCTCCCGCGGGCAATTGCAGGATCACATCGCCCTCAGCGTCTCCGATCTCGACGCGTGGATCGACAAATTGCGCGGCGAGGGCGTCAAATTCCTCGAAGAACCCTACCCGCTCGGCGACACCCGCGCCGTGATGATCGAAGGCCCGAGCTGCGAAGCGCTTGAGCTCGTCGAAGTGAACTGAGCGGAGTTTCCTGGGTGCCCCTCTCAACCGTGGGGGCGGCCGTGGCGGGCAATGAATTCGGGGAACGCCTCCTCCGCTCTTGCACCGCGGACGACATGCGTCGTGAAATGCCTCTCCTCGGCCCATTGCTCTTCGAGGTTTTGCGTCATCTGCTTCAGCAGCAATGTCTTGATGCCCATCACTGCCGCGCGATTGTTGTTGGCGATCGTTCGCGCGAGCTCCATGGTCTTCGCCCGTAACTGGTCGCGGGGCACGAGGTGGTTCAGTAAACCGATGCGGTAGGCTTCCTCGGCTTCGACGACGCGCGCGGTGAACAGCAGCTCCTTGGCGATCGGCCAGCCGACTTGGTTGGGCAGGCTCCAGGTGCTGTTGATCCGGCCATAGGCGGCCGCGAGGAAACGAAACCGGCTGTCTTCGCAACCGACCCGCATGTCGAGTGAGGAAGCGAGCACCGCAGCGCCGCCATAAGCCAGCCCGTTGATCATACCGATCGTCGGCTTCGCCGAGGCGGCGATTTCATAGCTGCCGCGCCGCGGCGGGCGGACCGCATCCAATTCCTCCTGAGTGTAGCGGCGGTCGTCCTCGCGCTGCTCGTGGATGTCGCCCCCGGCCGAAAACGCGCGGGTTCCGGCACCGGTGATGACGATGCAGCCGATCGCGTCGTCGGCGTCCATCTGCCTGACCGCGTCGTGCAGTTCGCCCGCCAGTTTCCGGTTCATCGCGTTGAGCTTGTCGGGCCGGTTCAGGGTGACGATCCCCACGCCGTCTTCAGTGTCCACCAGGATATGTTCGTAGGTCATCCTTCCCTCCAATCTTAGGCGAAACCGAATTCGCGCTCGGCGAGCGACAGGCTCTCGTCGACGACCGTGACCATCAGCTCGATTTCGTCCCGGCTGACCACCAGCGGCGGACAGAGCTGGAGCGCCATGAAGACGCGGGTCAGCAAGCCGCGCTCTTCCATCAGCTCCAACACGCGACGGATATAGGGATGGCTCGCCGCGGCCGGGCCGACGCCGAACGGCTCCTTGGTCGCCTTGTCCTTGACCAGCTCGACCGCGCACATCAGGCCGAGCCCGCGCACATCGCCGACCGTCGGGTGCGACCGCAGCTCTTGCAGCAGGCCGAGCAGGTATCTTCCCTGCTGCCCGCTGCGCTGCGGCAATTCCTCGCGCCGCAGGATCTCGATATTCTTCAGCGCTGCGGCGCAGGATACGGCCTGGCCACCGAAAGTCAGCAGGTGGGCGAGTGCCACGTCCTGCTTCTTGAACTCGTCGAACAGCGCCTTGCCAACCGCCACCGCGGCGATCGGCGCGTAGCCCGAAGATAATCCTTTGGCCATTGTCATCAGATCCGGCACGACGCCGAACTGCTCGGTCGCGAACATCGTCCCGGTGCGTCCGAACCCGTTTATCACCTCGTCCATGATCAGCAATACGCCATGCGTATTGCAAATCTGCCGGACCCGCTGCCAATAGCGCGGAGACGGGACATGGTTCGAATTGGACACCGAGATCGGCTCGCCGATCACCGCGGCCACCGTATCGGGTCCCTGTGTTAGGATCTCCTGCTCGATCGCCTCGGCGCAGAGCAGGTCCCCGGCCTCGCCCTCGACCCCGAAATCGTTGCGGTAGCGGTTCGGTGACGGCACGAAGCTCACCCCGTACATAAACGGGCCGAAGAATTTCTCGTTGCGCGACGAGGTAATGCTCATCGCGCCAAAGGTCGCACCGTGGTAGCCACCGCGCCGGGCGATGATCTTGTAGCGCTTGGGGAAGCCGCGCATGGCCTGCACCTGCTTGGCGATCTTCATCGCGCTCTCGATCGCTTCAGAGCCGCCTGAGCAGAAGAAGAACCGGTCGAGATCGCCGGGCGTCAGCCCAGCGAGCACGTCGCCGAGCTCCACCGCCGCCAAATTGGTGTAGCTCGCGGCGGAGACGTAGGCCAGCTCGTGCGCCTGCTTCGCCATAGCCTCGCCGATTTCGGCGCGGCCATGCCCGACATTGACGACGTAGAGCCCGGAAAGACCGTCGAGATAGGAGCGGCCCTGAGCGTCGAACAACCGGCAGCCCTCGCCGCGCACCATGACCCTGAGCCCGTCGCGCTCAGCGAGGTCGAGCCAGCGGGCGCTGTGGATCCAGACATGCTCGAGCGCCTGCTGTTCGATCGGCGAGAATTCGCGTACCGTCGTCACGTCGTCGTCCATGGCGGCTCAGCCCTGTTGTTGCCGAACGAGATCGTCTAGCATGCCATAAAGATCATGAAAGGACAGCGACATGCCGAGCTTTGACCACCACGGCGCTCATATTTACTACGAGGAGTTCGGCCAGGGCTTCCCGATCCTGACCTTTGCGCCGGCGGGCCTGGCGTCGGTGATCGCCGTCTGGAGCGAGCCCTCGGCGCCGATCAACCCGACCACCGAGTGGGCGGCGAACTATCGCGTGATCGCGATGGACCAGCGCAACGCCGGCGGTCAATCGCGCGCCCCGATCACCGCGCAGGACGGCTGGGATAGCTACACAGCCGACCACATCGCGTTGCTCGACCACCTGCGCATCGATCGCTGCCACCTCTATGGCCAGTGCATCGGCGGGTCGTTCATCCTGAACCTGATCAAGGCCCACCCGGAGCGCGTCCAGAGCGCCGTGCTGGCGCAGCCGATCGGACGCGTCGGCGCGATGGCGCCCGGCCGACCGGCCCGGTTCAACGCGTGGGCGGAAGGGCTCAAGGACCACCCGGAGGCGACCCAGCCGGTGCTCGATGCATTCTGCCGGAACCTCTACGCTCCCGGTTTTGTGTACTGCGTCGATCGCGCGTTCGTGTCGACGGTGCGGACGCCGTGCGTGGTCCTGGCCGGCAACGACGAGGCACATCCCTACCCGATCTCCGAGGAGCTCTCAAAGCTGCTCCCGAACTGCGAGTTCATAGCGGAGTGGAAGTCGGGGGCGGCGCTGACTTCGGCGAAGGCACGCGTCGCTGCGTTCCTGGCCAAGCACACGCCCGCCCGAGCGTAGGACCGACGCGTTTCCCGACCCCCGGTGCGCCCGCCGGTGGCGGCGGCCGTGCGGGGCTATCCGGCGCACGGGGCTAACCACCTCCCGCAAGCCTCCACGCCGCACTCCAGCGGGGGTGAAAAACAACGAAAATCGTGTTTTTCGCCACAAAACGGCCATGGCAGCCGGGTACAATCGATTGTAATTCAGCCGCTTACGAGGAAAATTCGTCACTCGCCGAAACAACCGAATTTCTCCTGCCGATCAACGAATTCACGCCGCCCTAACAACCGAAAAACAACGAAATCGTGCAGGCTCTGAAAACAGGCGAAATCGGTCACGTGTCAGCGCTCGATACTCCGACGGCGAACCCCGATCCAAGGCGGCAATCGATCCCGACCGGA
>Ga0306924_10000794_pt1 | contig 27496 bp, 23 predicted proteins | sample sta12Can44000111_FD_203756 | JGI IMG/M metagenome (GOLD analysis project Ga0306924, IMG submission 203756) | Lab enrichment of tropical soil microbial communities from Luquillo Experimental Forest, Puerto Rico - statanox.12C.anox.44.000.111 (v2)... | ecosystem: Environmental > Terrestrial >... | reverse complement strand
CAGAGCGAGAGGCCAACCATCACCCAGATTGATATCACTGCGACCGGATGCACCGGCACGTTGAGAAAGTACCAGGGCAAATGCGTCCAGTGATGATCCACGATGGCGGCGACAACCGAGACAATCTGCACCATCATCTTCAGCTTGCCCAAGTCGCTGGCTTGAATCGTGAAACCTTCCGAAGCGGCGATCGAACGCAGGCCACTCACCAGGAACTCGCGACCGATTATTATGACCGCCATCCAGGCAGGAACAATTCGCGGGTTGAACTGCACCAGGGTGATGAAGGCCGCGGCGATCAGCAACTTGTCGGCCACCGGGTCGAGTAACATACCTAACGTCGTCACCTGCTCCCGCTTACGGGCCAGGTAGCCGTCGATGGCGTCAGTCACCGATGCCGCGATGAACACCAATGATGCCAACAGCTCACGATCGCCATTGGTGGAACTAAAGCGGCTGCTCGACAGGATCCAGATCAAGACTGGAATGCTGAAGATGCGAGTGAGCGTAATGTAATTCGGAAGGTTCACGGACCCGACTTGCACACTGCCGCGAAGGCGCGGTGCCAGCCCTGATTATCCTCCGCGAGTCAGATTGAAAGCAACCTCGTCGCGTAGTGTCAACGAACTTGGTCTGATTCTCTAATCGTCGTGATGCACGACGATTTCATCCAGCATGACCGGAGCCTGATATTGCTCCCAGTAGCTGTACCCCACGGGGATGCCCTTTACCCAGTCTGTGATGTTCATCCACAGCCGCAAAGGGGTGTGGAAACGCGTGCGAGCAGACATGATCGGATGGAGCAGCGTGACCGCGGCGATATACGCAAGGATCAGGGGGAACGTTACCACTACCGTTAGGAGGCGTAGAGAAAACTGGAGCCGTCGCATGATGGACTCTTGGCCGGAGAAACTTCCCCCACAGGTGCGTGCCGCTTGGCGAATATTATGCTCCAACTAACACGCTTCTGACGCATCGTCGCAGAAAATTATTTTCAGCTGTTCTGCTGGGTGCGCAATCACAAGTGGCGAAGCCGTGTCTCAAAAAACTACAAGCGGCCCCCGCGAGGACAGCGGCCGCTGGTTAAAAGCCCTTCACTCCAGAAGGGTTACGCGTAGATGCCGCGCTGCCGAATGGTGTAGGCGACGCGGTCGATCGCCAGCATGTAGGCGGCGATGCGGTTATTCACATGGTGGGTTTCGGCATAGCGTACGACGTCGTCGAACGACGAAACCATAATGTGCTCAAGCTGCTCATTAACCACCGATTCTTTCCAAAAGTAGCCTTGGCGATCCTGCACCCACTCAAAATACGATGCAGTTACACCGCCGGCGTTGGCGAGAATGTCAGGCATCACAAAGACGTGCTTGTCCGCGAGAATGTCGTCGGCCACGGCAGTCGTGGGACCGTTCGCGCCCTCCACCAGGATCTTGGCTTTTACCTTGTTGGCATTGAGGGAGGTGATGACGTTCTCAGTCGCCGCAGGCACCAGAATTTCGCAATCCGTGACCAGTAACTCCTCCGTTATGGCGCGCTCTGCGCCCTTGAAGCCATGGATGTGCCCTTGCTTTTGGCGGTAATCCCACAGCGCCGGGATATCAATGCCGCGGCTGTTATACAGGCCACCGTCCCACTCCCCGATACCGACGATCTTGTAGCCGGCCTGATGCATGAGCAGGGCGGCATTTGAGCCGACGTTGCCGAAGCCTTGAATGATGACGCGAGTGTCTTCGCGAAGCATGCCTAGCTTCTTGATCGATTCATCGCAGATGATCATCACGCCGCGGCCCGTGGCCTCGCGGCGGCCACGCGATCCGCCCATGTTGAGCGGCTTGCCGGTCACAACCGCAGTAACCGTCTGGCGCATGTGCATGGAGTAGGTGTCCATCATCCATGCCATGGTCTGCTCATTGGTGTTGACGTCAGGCGCCGGCACATCCTTCTCCGGCCCGATAAATTCGATGAGCTCCGCTGTGTAACGCCGGGTAAGGCGTTCCAATTCGCCGCGCGACATCCGCTTGGGATCACAAATGATGCCGCCTTTGGCGCCGCCGAAGGGAATGTTGACCACTGCGCACTTCCACGTCATCCAGCTCGCCAGCGCGCGGACTTCGTCGAGCGATACATCGGGAGCGTAGCGCACCCCTCCCTTGGCCGGACCGCGGGCAATGGAATGCTGCACTCGGTAACCGGTGAAGACTTCCAGTTGACCGTTGTCGAGCATGACGGGAATGTGGACGGTGATTTCGCGAGAGGGTTGCCGCAGAACCCGCCACAAACCCTCATCCAGTTGCAGTTTCTGGGCGGCAAAATTGAAGCGGGCCGCCTGTGATTCCCAGGGATTCTTTTCCTGTTCGAGAGTCAGCGATGTTGCCATAACATTCTCCGAAAAATTGCGGGTAGCTTGCGGACACGTGCGGGGACGATCATATTTCCTGACGCGATCCTGCGTTGGGCGGGCAAACGTTGTAAGTATAGGCAGGGGCTAGGCCGCGCGCAAGTAACCGTATCGCGCCCGCCCTGCAAAATGTAACCCGAGGGGAGGCCGCCGAGACACTTAGGATGTAACCCGACTCAGTCAGAACAGGCCAGGAGAATTGAGTTGGGACACAAGACGAGATGGGAGTCACCTTCGGGTGGTCTATGCACGCTATCGCAAGACCGACCGCCAGAGCCGACAAGCCATACTGAACGAATTCTGTTTGACCACGAGGTACAACCGGAAGTAGGCGATTCGTCTGTTGAACGGACCGGCTCCGGAGGAGCAGCGGGTGCGAAGGCCACGCTACAGCAAAGCGGTGCTGTCGGTACCGGCGGCGGTGTGGGCAGCGGCGGGCTATCCGTGGTCGGTGTCTTGCGGGAATACGCGGCGAGCCCAAGACGACAGCACCAAAACCCCTCCCAGGACTGGGACAGGGCTGGATGCAAGCAAAAACACCTATGTCTCCGACGGAGGGGGGAAGACTTTTTTCTTGACATCCTCTCTTATAGGACCAACGTAGCGTCCAGTCACTTGGCCGTTCTCTCGTATAATCCCTACAACCCGCGCGCAACCTTCATGCTCACCCCCGATTACAAGAGCTTTCTCGAACTCAGCGGCAACGCAACACTTATCCCAGTTGCGAAGACACTGAGTGCCGACCTGCTGACACCCGTGGGCGCCTTCTTGAGTATCGCAGCGCGGCAGAAGTATGCCTTTCTACTAGAGTCGGTAGAGGGAGGAGAAAAGATCGGGCGGTACACATTTCTGGGTGCGCAGCCACAGAAGGTAATCACAGCCCGAGGCAAGGAAATTGAGATTTGGGAAGGGACGAAGACGCAACGTGCCGAGGGTGCCGTCATCGACGTGCTTCGAGGGAATCTGCGACAACATCGGCCGGCGACGGTGCCTGCTCTGCCGCCGTTCACTTCCGGAGGTGTTGGATACTTCGCCTATGACATGGCCCGCCAGTTCGAAAGCCTGCCGCAGCTGGCGAAGGACGATCTCGGGCTGCCAGATTGCATCTTTACTTTTTACGACCGTCTGTTGGCATTCGACCACTTGCGCCATCAAGTGCACATCATTGCCGCCGCTGACGTTCGCTCGGAGTCACCGCGCAAGGCATACGATCGCGCCCTGGCTGACATCGACGCTATCGAGCACAAGCTCTCGCGTGGCGTGCGCGCGCATGACCTCGGCTGGTCTTCAAGCGAGAAGCCAAAAAAAATTAAGGTTCGCAACAACACTTCGCAGGGACGGTTCGTAGCCAGTGTACAGCAGGCGAAAGAATACATTGCCGCCGGAGACATCTTTCAGGTCGTGCTCTCCCAACGACTCGACTTCAAGGCGCCCGACGATCCGCTACAAATCTACCGGTCGCTGCGAACCGTCAATCCGTCGCCTTACATGTTTTTTCTTCAGCTGGATGACCTTCACGTGATTGGCGCCTCTCCCGAGATGCTCATTCGAGTCAACGGGCACAAGCTGGAGTACCGGCCAATTGCGGGCACGCACAAACGCGGCGCAGATCCGGTCGAAGATGAGCGCCTGACGGAGGCGTTGCGTAGCGATGAGAAAGAGCGGGCCGAACACGTCATGCTGGTCGATCTTGGTCGCAATGACCTTGGGCGCGTTAGCAAGTATGGCACCGTCAAAGTACGCGAGCTGATGTATGTCGAGAAGTATTCGCATGTGATGCATCTCGTTTCAGCGCTCGAAGGGGAGTTACGCCCGGACCTGGACGCGCTGGACGCGCTGGCAGCCTGTTTTCCCGCAGGCACTCTGAGTGGAGCTCCCAAGGTCCGCGCGATGGAAATTATCGAAGAGCTTGAGCCAGTACGGCGCGGCGTGTACGGCGGCGCAGTGCTATACGCCGACCATGCGGGCAATCTCGATTCCTGCATTGCGATTCGCACGATGGTGCTGCACAAAGGTCGTGCCTACCTGCAAGCGGGTGCCGGCATCGTCGCCGACTCCGACCCGAAAAGTGAGTACCAGGAGTGCATGAACAAAGCGAGCGCGCTTTTAAGGGCCGTGGAGAGAGTCAGTGGCTAGCCCGGCCACCCTTGAACCGGATTGTAACAAGCTGTGACTTGCGGCAAGGTCAGCGGTATCAAGGGAGCGCGACCGCAGCTACGGCCCTAACTACGTTCGTGCCTTTTAGGGCCGTCCCCGCTATCTTCAGCAGCGCATCAAGAGCTTAATGGCCAATGCCAAAGAACTCAGCTATGAACTGACAGCTATGAAGGCTTGAGACGGTCACGCTTGAGGCTATGGACCCCAACCGGACAAGTCACAGGTCTGCGAAAGGCAGCTGGATCGTGGAAAATCGAAGCGGCAGCTAGAATTGTATATGGTTGGTGAAAACAGGAAATTCGAAGGTGGTCAAAGGGCCAAGCTGGAATCGACAACCAGATGCACTAGGGTGAGCCGAAGCCATGCATTCCTCGCTGACTGCCGGGTGCTCAGATGATTTTCATCCTCGACAACTATGACTCCTTCACCTACAACTTGGTCCAATATGTTGGCGAGTTGGGGCAGAAGGTCGAAGTGCGCCGCAATGACCAGGTGACAGTCGAAGATCTTGAAGATATGCATCCGGAACGCATTGTCGTTTCTCCAGGGCCATGCACGCCACGGGATGCGGGTATCAGCATTGAAGTCATACGCCACTTCGCCGGCAGAGTTCCTGTACTTGGCGTCTGCCTCGGGCATCAGGCGATCGGCGAAGCCTTCGGCGGCAGGGTCGTACGGGCAGCAAACTTGATGCATGGCAAGACCAGCTCCATCGAACACGATGGCAAGTCGATTTTTCAGGGCATCCCCTCCCCCATGACCGGCACTCGCTATCACTCCCTGGTCGTTGAAGAAGACGGACTTCCTAGCGAGCTGGAGATCTCGGCAACTTGCCGGGATCATGACGGACGGCGCGTCATCATGGGCCTGCGGCACCGCGTGTACCCAGTCGAGGGAGTACAGTTTCATCCCGAGAGCGTTCTGACGAAGCATGGGCGAAAAATTATTCGTAATTTCGTGCACCTCTGAGCTACACATTGGTGTGCAATCCAAGTTCCGCACCAAAGCGCTATAGCGAAATGTTGGAACAAAGAGTTTACTCGAGGGGAAAGGTTGTTAAGAGCCTGTCGCCGGCTTCGCTCAAGTATCGTCCTCGCATGTCCCGGATCATTGGCGTCGTTCCAAAACCCGACTTAAGCGCGAATGCTTTTCGCCGATATCTGGTTGCGGTAGTGGTCTCGGTGGGTTGCGTTGTGTTTCGTTGGTATCTGGCGCAAGGACGCGCGGACACTTTCCCGTTTGCGGCGATGTTCCTTCCCATCGCGTTCTCCGCTTACTACGGGGGGTTTGGTCCGGGATTGACGTCCGTGCTGGTAACGCTGACCACCGGAAATTATCTGTTCGTCCCCCCGGCGTTCTCGCTTCAGATTCCCTACAGCAGCACAGTGCTGTCGCTATTGTTGTTTTCGATTACGGGCCTGGTGATTTGCGTGCTCGGAGAAGCCAACCGCAGAACGTTGGTACAAGGATCGAATGAAGCTGATATCCGGCGGGCAGCTCAGGAAAAATTGCAGGCCAACGAACAACGCCTGCGCATCACGGAAAGCTTATTATCCGGGGGAGTTTGGGATTGGGACATCGTTCCCAACAAGGTGTATTGGTCTGACGCCTACCATCGCATGTACGACTATCCACTCGATGAGGAACCAACCTACGAGAAGTGGGTAGCCAGCGTTCACGTTGACGACCGCGACCGGGTGTTACATCACGTGAACGAACTTTTTCGGCAGCGGCTACATAACTGGTCATTCGAGTTCCGCGTATACACTGCAACGGGGCGGGTGCGCTGGGTAGCCAGCAACGGGCAGATCTTCTATGACGATCAAGGCAAGCCTGTACGCATGGTTGGCATCAACGTAGACATCACCTCGCGCAAGGCTGCCGAACAGGAGATTCGCAACAATGAAGCGCGTATGCGTCTACTCTTGCAGTACGCCAGGGTGGGCGGCTGGGAGTGGAATCCCAATGAGCACAATTCGGTGTGGTCCGATCAAATGTACGATGTGCTGGGACTGGACCGCTCGCTCCCCTCGAATTTTGAGACCTGGCTGGCACATGTGCATCCGGAGGATCGAGAGTACATCCGCCATCTGGTTCATCAGCTGCTGAACGGCTCCGAAGATCAATTCCAATACGAATACCGTATCATCGGTTCCGATGGCGTCGAGCGCTACATCCATGACCGCGGGATGGTCGTCCGCGACGGGGATGGCAATGCTCCGCGGTTGGTGGGGGTCTCATTCGATATCACCAACCGGCGGCAAGACATGGCCATCGAAACCATTAGACCTTGAATGCTGCTTTCCGCGGTCCTAATTGACAGAGAGGTCATAATCCCGATAGAACCATCTCATCCCCGAGGTTCCGCAATCAACAAATGAGCATTCTCCCATCCGGGCCATACCCCCTCAACCAGCCATGGCTGACGTCGTAGACCTGCGCGGAATTCACAAAACCTACGACAATTTTGTCGCAGTTGACCACCTCTCGTTTCACATTCGCGAAGGCTCCGTCTATGGGCTGCTTGGCCCTAATGGGGCGGGCAAGACCTCGTGCATCCGCATGATGATCGGTATCACACTGCCCGACGAAGGAGAGGTACGTCTCTTTGGTGAGAGCTTCCACCGGGAGCAGTTGCAGAACGTTGGATATTTGCCGGAAGAACGCGGACTCTACAAGAAGATGAAAGTGCTCGATCACCTGGTCTTCCTGGGACGGCTGCACGGACTATCGGCTCACGATGCGCAGAAGCGGTCGGTAGATTGGTGCGACCGATTGCAGTTGGGCGACTGGACCCGGAAGAAGGTGGAAGAGCTCTCCAAAGGAATGCAGCAAAAGGTTCAATTCATCGCCGTGCTGCTGCACGAACCCGCCTTGGTAATCATGGATGAGCCATTTTCCGGGCTGGATCCCGCCAACGCAGCCATCCTGAAGGATGTATTGCTTGAGTTGCGCAGAGCTGGAAAGACGATTCTTTTCTCCACCCATCGCATGGACCAGGTCGAGAGGTTGTGTGACTCTATCTGCCTCATTAACCACGGGCGCAGCGTGCTGGAAGGCGACCTGAAGAAGATCAAGGCGGGCTACGGCAAGAACACGGTCCAGATGCAGTATGAGGGCGATCCCGGCCTTGAAGGCAGCTCTCTCATCGAATCACTTAATAGCTATGGAAACTATGCGGAGGTCAGGCTGCGGCCGGGTTCGGATGCTCAGCAACTGTTGCGCACGGCTTCGGAACGTGCCCGCATCAGCCGCTTCGAGCTGGTCGAGCCCTCCCTCGAGCAAATCTTCATCGAGACGGTCGGCAAGGACGGACAACATCCATGAGCGATCGATTCCGCAAAGCCTGGCTGGTTCTGCAACGCGAATATGTCGAGCGGGTCCGCTCCAAGGCGTTCATCCTTTTCACCCTGCTCATGCCAGCCCTCATGGCGGCGAGCATTCTGGTGCCGGCAAAACTTGCCGATATCCGTTCGGGAGAATTTCGTCATATCGTCATCGTAGCTTCGAACTCTGAACTTGCGACGGCAATCCAACAGCAACTGGTGAAGCCCGAACCGCTCGCACACACCAACGCGCACGACAATCAAGCCTCCGCGAACAGGTACATCGTCGATATCAACGACTCCCCGACGGAGCAGGTGCGCAATCAATTACGGAGGCAAGTGAATGAAGGCAAGCTCGACGGTTTTCTTTGGTTGAGCGATGATGCCCTGGCCAGTCACAAGATCACGTATAGCGCCAAAGACGTCGCCGACTTCGGAGAGGCTGCCGAGTTGCGCAGCGCGATCCGTGCTGCGATCCTCAAGCAGCGTCTGGCAATAAAGGGCATCGCCAGTTCTGAGGTCGACGAGCTGCTGACTCCGACTGAACTTGATACCGTACGTATTACAGAAGGCAACGACGGAGGGAGCGGTCTTGCGGTCTTCTTGATTTCATTTTTCATGGTGCTGCTGCTGTATACCAACGTTCTTGTGTACGGCATTGCAGTGATGCGCTCAACGATCGAGGAAAAGAGTTCGCGAGTAATTGAGGTCCTGCTTTCCTCGCTGACCGCAAAAGAATTGCTCGCCGGTAAAGTCCTGGGCGTGGGTGCCGTCGGCCTTACGCAAATGGTCATCTGGCTAGTCCTAGGGCTGATCTTCTCCCTTCCAGGCGCTCTGGCATCCAGGAATTTCGTCTCACAGGTTCACATTCCGGCGGCAGAAGCCGGCGCCTTCGCTGTTTTCTTTTTATTGGGCTACCTTCTGTACAGCACGATCTACGCTGCCCTGGGCGCCATGGTGAATTCCGAACAGGAAGCGCAGCAGATGCAGTGGCCGGCCATGCTGCCCCTGATCTTCTCGATTTTTCTCGCCACTCCGGTGCTCCAGCATCCCAATACAACCATGGCATTCTGGCTTTCGATCATTCCGTTTTTCTCGCCAGTCCTCATGTTTATTCGAATCGCTGTCGACCAACCTCCGCTGTGGCAAGTCGCGCTCAGCGTGGCCCTCATGCTGGTTACCATTTACGGCTTGCTAGTGTTTGCCTCACGCATCTATCGTGTAGGCATTCTGATGTATGGCAAGCGTCCCACCTTAGCGGAACTACGGCGGTGGCTCCGCTACTCGGGGTGAGGCGATTACACTGATTTAGAATTTCTCCGTGTCCGGCCAATCCAGCCCACTTGCTGAGCAGCACCATGAACTGAAGCTGACGCTGCTGCAGCGCACACTACTCGCGCTGGTTTCCTGGCTGGTGCCCGCGATTCTCGCAGTGATCGGCTGCACCATGCGGGTCACCTTGAGCTTCGAGGAAGGCGCGATTCAAAGTACCGCTGATAGCGAACTGCATCCGGGCATATTCCCCTTTTGGCACCGGTGCGTGTTGCCGTCAACCTGGATCTTTCGCAAGCGAAATCTTGCTGTGCTGACCAGCCGCAGCCTGGACGGGGAGTACATTGCACGCGTGATCCGCCGCTTTGGCTTCGTACCGGTGCGGGGTTCCAGCTCGCGCGGCGGCCAGCGCGGTCTTCTCGAGATGCGCGATCTTCTCCTGAACAGGCAAGGGGTCGCATTCACCATCGATGGGCCGCGCGGCCCGCGTTACATTGCCAAACAGGGACCAGTGTTCCTGGCACGCATGACCGGGACACCGATCACGCCGTTTTACGTTGCACTTGACAACGCCTGGGTACTCAACACCTGGGATCGGCTCATGATCCCGAAGCCGTTTTCACGGGCGTTCATCCGAGTGGCTAAGAAAATCTTCGTTCCGTCTGACGCTGACGACTCAGCGATGGACCGCTGTTACGCCGAAATGCAGGGCAGCCTTGACCGGATCACTGAGTTTGCCGAAGCACATTTTCAACCTGGCAGCTGAACACGCGTTGAGGCATCCGTATCCCGGCATTTGTCTTGCGCCGGGCCCAGTGACGGGACACAATGACTGCGATGCGGGTTCTGCCCAAGCTGAAATTTCTGCTCGCTGCACTGGCGGTGTTGGTTCTGGTCGGTGTGGCGGGCTTTCATTACATTGAGCACTGGTCGTGGTTCGACGGTTTCTACATGGTGCTGACCACGATTACGAGTATTGGCTACGGCGAAATCCATCCCCTCTCGCATGTCGGTCGGATCTTTAACAGTTTCATCATCGTGACCGGCGTTGGCTTGGTGCTGCTGCTCGTCGGGGGAGCGTCGCGGGCTCTGCTAGAATTCGAGCTGCAATCGGTATTTGGCAGGAGACGCATGGAGCGCGAGATCAGCCGATTGTCTGACCACTTCATCATTTGCGGGGCAGGCCGCGTGGGGCGCAGCGTTGCGCGTGAGCTGGCACGCAAACCGGCACCGTTTGTGATTGTCGACAGCGACGAAGACAAACTGAAACGCTACTCGGTTGAGAACTGGCTCACCATCGCTGGCGATTCCACACAGGCGAAAGTCTTGCGCGAGGCCGGCATCGAAAAGGCCCGAGGCCTGGTCGCCGCCACCACCACGGATGCTATCAATATCTACATCATCCTCACCGCACGGAACCTGAATTCCAAATTGAAGATCATTGCCCGAGCCTCCGAGGAGGAAGCAGAAAAGCACCTCCTCACTGCAGGCGCCGATTCGGTGGTGTCTCCCTATAATTTTGCCGGATATCGCATTGCGCAGACCTTCATGCGCCCCTACGTCGTCGATTTCTTCGACACGGCCATGAACCGCCACCTGCCGTTGGAGATCGAAGAGGTCCAGGTGCGGACAGGCTCACGTATGGTCGGCAAGACCCTTGAGGGCGCTCGCATTCGTCAGGAGATGGGCGTGATCGTGCTCGCCATCAAGGGCGAGGACGCGCACATGCGCTTCAATCCACCTCCAGATGCAGTCATCCGTGTAGGCGATCACTTGATCGCGATGGGCGAACTCAACGGCTTGCGCCAATTGGAAGACTCCGCGACAAAGCCCGCATGAAAATCACCACTGCAGCCGAGATGCGCGAGATCGATCGCGTGACCACCGAGCGGTACAGCGTGCCCTCCCTGACCTTGATGGAGAATGCGGGTTCGGCGGTGGCGCGCTTCATCCTCGAACACTACCCGAAAGCGAACCGGATCGCTGTGGTATGCGGCAAGGGCAACAACGGAGGCGATGGGTTCGTGGTTGCGCGTGAGCTGCACCGGACGGGAAGAGTGGTGGAGCTGGTGCTTCTGGCTAGGCCAGCCGAGATACAGGCCGACGCGGCGGCCATGTTCAGGCATCTTCCCATACCAGCCATTACCGTGCTGAGTGAGCAGGAACTCCAGGCAGAATCGGCACGTAGCCTGGGCCATTGCGATCTGATCGTCGACGCGATTCTGGGCACCGGCTTCCGACCGCCAGTGAAAGGACTGTACGCTGCTGCGGTCTCGGTGATCAACCGTAGCGCTTGTGCTGTTGTCGCAGTGGACATTCCCTCCGGCGCCGATTCCGATACGATGTCGTATCAGCAGGGTGAAGGAATTGCTCGGGCCGATGCGATTGTGACCTTCACTGCGCCGCGCCCTGCCCATGTGTTTGGTAATCTCACGCGTGGGGCGATTATCGTTGCACCGATCGGCTCGCCCGAGGAAGCGATTGTTTCCAAACTAAACTTGGAAGTGATCACACCTCGGGACTTCGCCGCCCTGTTGACTCCACGCCCGAGGGACAGCAACAAGGGCATGTACGGCCATGCCCTGATCGTTGGAGGTTCGTTTGGCAAGTCGGGAGCGGCGGCGATGGCTGGCATGGCCGCGCTGCGAGCAGGTGTCGGGTTAAGCACGGTGGCAACGCCCAGGTCCGTGCTCACCGCTGTTGCCAGCTTCGCTGCCGAGTTGATGACGGAGCCCCTGCCGGAGACTGATGTGGGGAGTCTGTCGCAGGCCGCGCTGCAGAATGGACGCTTCGAGCAACTGGCTTCGCCAATGACGGTCCTGGCGATTGGTCCTGGCATTGGCCGGCATCCCGATACTGCGGAATTCGTGCGGCAACTAATACCGCTTGTTAAAGTGCCGCTGCTGGTCGATGCTGATGGGCTCAACGCTTTTCAGGGCAAGACCGAGTTGCTGGATGGCAACCACCGACCTCTGGTGCTTACGCCGCACCCTGGGGAAATGTCGCGGCTGGCCGGCATCCCGGTCAAAACCGTGCAGGCGGACCGGCTCAACGTCGCTCGCCGTTTTGCTAGGGAGCACCACCTTATCCTGGTGTTGAAGGGCGACCGCACGATCGTTGCGTTGCCGGATGGCTACGCCTGGGTGAATCCCACGGGAAACCCGGGGATGGCTACCGGCGGAACAGGCGACATCCTGACCGGTATGACAGCCGGCATTATCGGGCAACTGCCAAATGATGTCGCGCGAGCAACTCTCGCAGCTGTTTACCTGCACGGACTGGCTGGCAATGTAGCGGCTGAGAACATGGGCGAGCACTCGCTGGTTGCTACGGATTTGCTTGCGTCGCTCCCCGAGGCCTTTCGCCGCGCAACCCGCGGGGCAAAGGAAAGCACAGTCCGCATTGGGGGCTAAGAATCGTATGCAGGTGCGCGTACTATATCTCGGGATGTTGAAAGAGATCGCGGGTCGCGAGCTTGATCTGGTGCAACTGCCCGACGGAGCCCGCTTGCAGGACCTCTGCCGCATCTTGCAGGAGCGTATCCCTGGGCTGGACAAGATTTACAACGCCATCGCATTGGCGCTCAACTACGAATACTCCGATGGCACAGCCGAGCTGCACGAAAATGACGAGGTGGCCTTGATCCCCCCGGTCAGTGGCGGCACCAGCGACGAGGTCTCGACCGCTGAACATCAGACGCCTCTTCTCTCCCGGCATGCCGCGCTTGTTCTCGGAACTATCTATACGGCTGCCATCGTCGCACAGCTAAAGCATCCGGAAGACGGGGCGCTGGCAATCTTCGACGGCGTTGTACGCAACAATAGCCACGGTCGGCGTACGTTGTACCTCGAATACACGGCTTACGAGGGGATGGCGTTGCGGCAGATGGAACAGCTCGCGCAACGGGCGCTGTCGGCCTACAAAATCCGTGATCTAAGACTGGTACATCGCCTCGGCCGCTTACATATCGGCGAGACGAGCGTCTACATCGCTGTCGCTTCCGCTCATCGGGCAGCGGCTTTTGACGCGTGTCGCTGGCTGATCGATACTCTGAAGAAGACCGTTCCTATCTGGAAGAAAGAATATTTTGAAGACGGAGCTGTATGGGCCGATGGCGAGCCGTTTCCGCCGGAAATCTCCACCGCCGGTCCGAGCGCGTCAAAGTAGCGGGAAGTGGGTTCTAATTAAACGAAATGCCCCGAATCTGCTGGATTTGTCTTCAGACAATCGTAAAATTGCATGTTTCTGCCATCACGTTGGCGCTGACCTTATCAGGTCTGACTGTACCCGTCCTCGCACAGGGCACCGCTCCCCGGCCACCGGATTCCTTGAACAAGCAGCCAGCAACCACGGTTCCCCATCCCCCCGACAGCGCCAAATCCCAGGACCCCGATCAGCAGCAGCAATCACAACAGGAACCAAACACCACGTTCAAGGTCAACGTGAAGCTGGTGAACGTGTTTACCACTGTTACCGACGCCAGTGGTGCCCCCGTGTCATCGCTGAAGCAGGAGGACTTCGAAGTATTTGAGGATGGTACGGCACAGAAGATCGCCGTATTTCATCGTGAGTCGGAACTGCCGCTATCAATTGTGATCGCCATTGACACCAGCCTGAGTACGCGTGGCGACCAGAGGCTCGAACTCGAGTCGGCGCGGCGCTTCGCTCATGCGATCCTGCGCCCTATCGATGGAATCTCGCTCTTCCAGTTCAGCGAAATCGTGGACCAGATCACGCCGTTCACCTCGGACGTGCGGGTAATTGACCGTGCCATCAATCGCGTGCACAGCGGCGCTGCGACGGCCCTCTATGACACACTCTATCTCGGCTCTGATGCACTGCTCGACCGGCGTGGCCGCAAGGTCATGGTTGTTATCACCGACGGCGGCGACACGGTGAGCAAGACCAGTTACCAGGAAGCCGTTCGGGAGGCGCAGGCAGCAGAGGTCATCCTTTACAGCATCATCATTGTTCCCATCGAAAGCAGCGCCGGCCGCGACATTGGCGGTGAGCACGCTCTGATTCAGCTCTCGCGCGATACGGGGGGAAAGTACTTTTATGCCAGCGGCCTCGATCAACTCGACGCCGCATTTCGCCAGATTAGCGAAGAGCTGCGGACGCAGTATCTGATCGCCTACTATCCGAGCACACGCCTGGCTGATTCAGACTACCGGCGGATTGAGATCAAGATTGATCCCCAAACAAAAGATTATGCGAATCCAGCAGACCTGCAGATTCGCCATCGCACCGGGTATTACACGATGTCACCGAAGTAGGTTCACTTCGAAGGCCAGGGGCATTAACAGGAAGCACGATTCTGCTTGCCGCCTCTGAACTCTCGAGGCGCAAATGGTACACTGCGACCTTACCGGCGCTATCGCCGCGAGGGTCATCATGGCAATTCCTACGCAGCCTTCCATTCAGTTAACCAACACTTCCGACTACCGCGAGAGCTACGCCAACAGCGTTCAGGTGCGAGTGAATGTATGGGACTTCTTCCTGGTGTTCGGCACGCTGCAGCAGCAGGATGAAACACGGGTAGAGGTCCGTAATTTTCAGGGTATCTACCTGAGCCCGCAGCAGGCCAAGGCGCTGTGCACCATCCTGCAACAGAATCTGGTGAATTACGAAAGCACCTTCGGCGAGATTAAACTCGATCCTCGACTTGGACCTACGGGCGGCCCAGTGCATTAGCGCGATGGGGGGCGACGGTCAGCGCGAGCTTGATCATAAGCTGCCTGGGGTCTCTTCGCATAAGCAGCCGAATCTTCAGCGGATTTCTCTGGCGCGAGCGCGCGAGCACGTCTTCGGATTCGCGCTGATCTTCACTTTCCTTTTCCTGACCCATGCAGCGCTGTTGCGCCTGCCTTATTTCTGGGACGAGGCAGGATATTTTGTCCCCGCGGCGCGCGATCTCATGTTGACTGGGTCGCTGATCCCCCACACCACACTGTCGAACGCGCATCCACCGCTTGTAATGCTGTGGTTGGCCTTCTGGTGGAGGTTCAGCGCATTCACGCCGGCGGTCACCCGTACTGCGATGCTGCTGGTCGCAGCCTTTGCGTTGCTGGGGTTGTGGCGGCTGGCACGGTCTGTGGCTAGCAGCCAGGTTGCCATTGCTGCCGTCGTCTGCACTGCCGCGTACCCGGTATTCTTCGCCCAGAGTTCGCTGGCGCATCTCGATATGATGGTCTGTGCTCTGACGCTCTGGGGTTTGGCGATGTATGTCGAAGACAGGCGATTGCCAGCAATTGTCTTCCTGTTGTTGGCCCCGCTCGCGAAGGAAACAGCGATCATCACGCCCGTTGCCCTGATGGGGTGGGAGTTATGCTGTCCATTACTCCGCGTCGAAAGGTGGCAGGGCGAAGATCTGTGCGTCAGTGCCGGCAAAACGCGCCGAAGAGCACTGGCGTTCCTGGTGTGCCTGGTGCCCCTCTTGGTGTGGTTTCTGTATCACCACCATCAGACAGGTTTTTACCTGGGAAATCGGGAATATCTCCGGTACAACCTTGGCGCGACGCTCAATCCTTTCCGGATTGCCCTCGCGATTCTGATTCGCCTCTGGCACCTGTTCGGATACCTGAACATGTTTGTCCTCACGCTGGCTACAGTCTATGCAATGGGGAAGACAGTCGTGCGCGACAGGGACGGTGTCGCGCGACAGCGCATACCGATCAGGGTGCAACTGGTATTTGCCGCGGTCATCGTCGCGCACGTACTGGCGCTGTCGGTTCTGGGCGGCGCAGTGCTGGCGCGGTATATGCTGCCGGTATTTCCTCTCGTGATTCTGATTTGCATCTCGACATTGCACCGACGGTTTCGTTACTGGTTCTGGTGGACAGTGGTTACGTGCGCCGCATTCGTATTCGCTCTACTTGGGCCGCCACCGTATCGCGTGTCTCCAGAAGACACTTTGCTCTACCGCGACTATGTCATCCTGCATAAGCTGGCGGCCGATGATTTGACTGCGCGCCATGCGCATGCGCGTGTGCTTACCGCATGGCCGGCGTCGGATGAACTCACCCGGCCCTTCCTGGGATATATAAAGCAGCCGTTGTCCGTGCTGCGTATGGAAAACTTCTCCCTAGCCGAAATCGGTCAAGCAGCGGGCGCGACTGACGAATACGACATCTTGCTCTTGTTTTCAACTAAGTGGCAACCCCCACATCCTTTCCTGCGAAGCATTCCTTGGGGAGAGATGCTGCAGCAGCGCTTCTTTGATTACCACGAGGACCTGGAACCTCTGCGCGCAGCCAGTCTTATCGGAGGGCGTATGGTGCGCTACTGGAATAGAAACAACGAATGGGTGGCGGTTATCGAAATCGAGAGAATCGAAAACGCAAGAACAGACAAGAATGTCGTACGTTAACTTGGAGCTGCACACCCCACCGGAATGGCCAACATCCTAGAGCAAGCGCAGGGGATCGAGCAGCAGATCGGCAACCGGACCAGGCGATCGCAGGACTGCTCCACCACCCCCACCAGGATGCCGTCGAGCGGCTGGCCGAGATCCCCGGTCTCGGGGGTGGATTCGGCGCAGCAAATCCTTGTCGCAATGGGTGCCGAACTTTTGTTGCGGACGAGCCGCCGTGGTATTTTGCAAACTGAGATCTCACTCCAGTGAACCCGGCCTCGAGCGAAACTACGTTTGCCATCCGGCCCTACCGTCCCGCCGATTTCGAACTTTTGTGGCAGATCGATCAGCAGTGCTTCCTGCCCGGGATTGCATACACGCAACTGGACCTCACCGGCTTCATCACACGGCGCAACGCGATCACCCTGGTGGCAGATGTCGAAGAAAGAGCAGAAAGCGCCGCCGCCCCAAAGCGAATCGCCGGCTTTGTGGTTGCTCAGCCGAGTCGTGGCATAGGACGGATTCTCACGCTCGATGTTGCGCCACAAGCCAGGCGGATGGGACTGGCTACCCGACTGATGGAGGAAACCGAGCAGCGCCTGCGAGCTAGAGGTTGTCGCGAAATCTATCTGGAGACCGCCGTCAGCAATGAAGCCGCCATAAGGCTGTACCACAAGCTCGGTTACACCATTCTGCGAACCCTGCCCGAGTATTATTCTTCTCATTCGCTCGACGCCTTTCTCTTAGGCAAGCTGCTCTAGTGCTGCTATGTCTGCTCCGCCACCCCAACGTTCGAAGCAGCCACTCTGGATCGCGGTGGACACCGGAGGCACCTTCACTGATTGCGTCTGGATTGCAGGCGGTCGCCTGCAAATCCTGAAAGTCTTTTCCTCGCCCCAGGACCCCTCACAAGCGATCGCTGACGCGGTGTCGCGCATTGGGCATGAAGGTCCTGTTGTTCTGCTGCACGGAACGACGGTTGGCACCAACGCTTTGCTGGAACGCAAGGGTGCACGGGTCGCCTTTGTCACCACGGAAGGATTCGAAGACACGATCGAGATTGGCCGGCAGGCGAGGCCCAAGCTCTACGACTTGATGTTTGATCGCGTACCGCCCCTGGTGGACCGCCGCATGCGATTCGGCGTGCCGGAGCGAATCAGCAGCGCCGGCGAAATCTTGCGCAAGCCAAATAACGAAGAGTTAAGACTGCTGGCGCGCAATGTCCAGGCCGGCGAGCCACAGTCGATCGCCGTCTCGACACTTTTTTCATTTGCCAATCCCGCCAACGAGCGGGCCGTCGGCCGGGTGTTGGAGGAGCTGGGTCCGCCGTTGTCGTTGTCGCACGAGATCCTGCCCGAATTCCGCGAGTTCGAGCGCGCCAGCACAGTCGTTGTCAACGCCTACTTGCAGCCGGTAATGCAGATTTACCTGGAGCGTCTTGATGCGCGAATGAACCGGTCAGGCGCTTCTGCCACCGACAAATCACGAGTCTTCGTTATGCAGTCGAGCGGCGGCATTACATCGCTCGAGTCGGCGGCGAAGCAGCCGGTGCGAACGGTACTCTCGGGACCCGCCGGAGGAGTAGTTGGAGCAGCGGCCATGGCACGACGCAGTGGTTTCGAGCACGCGCTCACGTTCGACATGGGTGGCACCTCCACCGACGTGGCTCTTATCGTGGGTGATCCAAAGCCCGGCAACGAGGCCGAGGTCGCAGGATATCCGGTGCGGGTCCCTATGCTGGATATCCACACGGTCGGCGCTGGGGGCGGCTCCTTGGCGCGGTTTGATGCCGGAGGAGCGCTGCGCGTCGGTCCGGAATCCGCCGGAGCCGATCCGGGGCCGATCTGTTACGGGCGCGGGATGAAACCCACAGTGACTGACGCCAACTTACTGCTAGGCCGCTTGCAGCCCGATCGTTTTCTGGGAGGCGAGTTCACGCTAGACATAGTGCGCACACGGGCCATCGTTAGCGAATGGCTTAAGTCGCAACGTTCGCGACTGACGCCAGAACAGTTTGCGCAGGGCGTTATACGAGTGGTAAATGCCAACATGGAGCGAGCGTTACGCGTAGTGTCGATCGAGCGAGGCCACGATCCGCGCAGGTTCTCCCTGGTGGCGTTTGGCGGAGCCGGGGGACTGCACGCCTGCGAACTGGCTCAATCATTGAGCATGCCTCGTGCAATCATTCCTGCCATACCAGGGGCCCTTTCAGCCTATGGGATGCTTGCCAGCGACATTGTAAGAGACTACTCGAGAACCCTGGTATGGAGCATGCGAGCGAAACCGCCAATGGCGCGCCTCCGAGAGCAGTTCGCGGGCCTGGAGAAGAAAGCTAGCCACGACTTGCGCGCGGAAGGGTGGAGCGGAAAGATTCGCTTCTCACGCAGCGCTGACCTGCGCTACCAGGGTCAAGGCTTCGAGCTGAATGTGCCGTTTTCGCCAGCTCTTATCAAGGATTTTCATCAAGAACATACGATGCGCTATGGCTACAACCATGATGATCGCGAGGTCGAGCTAGTCACAGTGCGGTTGCGTGCGCAAGTCAAAGCTGGCCACGCACATGCGACTGGCGTTGCTGAGCGAAAAGATGTCACCGCCGAGACTGTAAGGAAACGTGTGTTCTTCCACGGCAGGCCCATCCCGGCCCTCATCTGCGGACGGGAATGGCTGCCGCGAGGAAAGAGGCTCCGTGGTCCAGCGATTGTGACGGAATACAGCGCTACCGCGGTCGTTCCTCCCGGAGCGACGTTCCTGGTTGATCGTGCGGGAAACCTGGTGATCGAAATGGTGCCAAGAGAAAGGGCGCCCCGCCGGGCGCCCGATAAGCTGCAACTCTACCCTTAGGCGACATCGCGATCCTTGTGGTCACGGGGATGGATGTCCCGGTCCTGTTTTTCGGCATCTTTCCGCTTTGCTTCATCGGCAGCATCGCGAACTGCATCTTTTACCTTGCCCCAAGCGTTTTCCATCTTGCCTTTGACCTGCTGGGCGGCACCTTCGGCTTGGGCTTCGGTGTCTCCTGTCCACTCACCCACCTGACGCTTGACCCGGCCGGCGACGTCGTCGGCGTTGCCTTTCACTCGATCCTTATCCATAAGTTCGACTCTCCCTGAGTTCGGTTCTGGTTGGGAGCGGCGCGGATCCTGATTCGTTCCCCAGGAAATCCACGCCACAGCACGCACTACTGACTCTGTATGCGATCAGCTTTGTCCGGCTAGACAACTGGCCTGCGCCCAGAGATAAGCTGAAAAACCAGCGCGATTACGGCCAGTACCAGCAGAATGTGAATAAACCCGCCCAGCGTATAGCTGCTTACAACACCCAGCAGCCACAAGACCAGAAGGATTACAAAGAGCGTCCAAAGCATGTCTGAACCCCTCGATATGTTTTTGCTCTCACTCGCAGTCAGAAGCACGATGCGAGTACTACGTATGAGGCAAGTCCGCAGCTGATGGTTGTTAGCAATCATGCGAAGTACCTGTAATATTTCCCTTCCTATATGGACCACCGAGGCAACCCGCGCCATGGTTCCAATGGCTTTGGTATGCTCGTGCCAAAACTATGAAGATCGCCATACAGGGAGAGCTTGGCTCCTTCAGCCATGAGGCGGCAGGCAAGTTATTGCCAGCTGCAACCATCATTCCGTGCATGCGGTCAGTCGAAGTATTTGATCGACTCGACAGCCGCGATGTGCAAGCTGCGGTGATCCCAATTGAGAATTCGCTTGCGGGCTCAGTGGCGGAGCACTTTGATTTGCTGCTTACCCGCGATGTGTTCATTCGTCACGAGTTCCACTTGCGGATTCGCCACAACCTCATCGCACCTCCGGGTGTGAGGATGAGCGCCATCAGCAGGGTGTTCTCTCATCCGGTGGCGCTCGACCAATGTCGGAATTTTTTCCGAGAGCACAAGGGTACTCAGGCTGTGCCGTTCTATGACACCGCTGGAAGCGTAAGGCACGTGGTCAGTGAAGGATTGCGTGACGCCGCTGCAATTGCCCCCAAGGGCGCCGCGCGACAATACGGAGGCCGGCTGTTGTGCACGGATATAGAAGATGACCAGCAGAATTACACGCGATTTCTGCTCATCGATAAGGCAAAGAAGGCCAAACCCGGTTCTAACAAGACGTCGATCGCTTTCGCGTTAAAGAATGTTCCAGGTGTGTTGTTTAAAGCGCTCAGCGTGTTTGCCCTTCGCGACATCAGCCTCAGCAAGATTGAATCGCGACCCATTCGCGGACATCCGTGGGAATACGTTTTCTTCGTGGATATTCTTCGTGGTGATGATGAAGCCGCTCGTAACGCCTTGCGCCACTTGAGTGAGATTGCGGAATTCGTGAAGGTGTTGGGGGTTTATCCAGCAGCAAAGATCGATCGCGTAAGTCGCCAGCCTCGTCATCGTTCATAACCTTGAGTTTCGGAGACCAAGAATGAAGAGTGAAGCCGGGTACGTGTTGCTGTACTAAGGTGTCGCCGGCCCAACCACCGATCCCTGGCAAGAACCCTGTTGTTCCGCGGCGGCCGGTCAAGCGTCCCCAGCTAGCCCAACCGCAATCGACCATGCGAAGTCGGCGATATTCGCAGGCTGCTGGACTTGACCAAGGCAAAAGGCCTGGTATGCCGGACCATGCAGGACATGGAGGGCTTCCTTACCCCGCTTCTGACCAACTCTCTCCTGCTCGTGAGTGCCGACAACAGGTTGTTGACCTGTTCTTCACGAAGTTCCGCTCTAAGCTCGATCCAACAATTTTCTGGGGATGGCTGTGCCTTTCTGCCACAAATGTTGCTCCCGCCGGCGAAATCAAGGACCTCACAGCTTTCTATCCAACACCATGGGGACAACGGACGAAACAAATCTTGTCGCAGAGCGTTCCCGAACTGGTTGCAGAAGTGTTGGACGAGCACCCTGACATGGCCCGAGCACAGCAAGTGGCGCGAGCAGAACAAGAGGGATGGCTCATCGGTTAGGAACGAGTCCTTAAGCGATTCGCTTCCGGTTGTCGGGAGTCCTCCGCTTCGACTACAATCCTTAGCTCCACGAAAGGCGGTCCGTAATGCCTTGCTTTCGTTTGAGGATTTCACACCTCCCGCCGATAGAAAGCTACGTGTCGCTACATGGAACCGTTGCCGACGGCTTCTTCCCGCAGTTCTCCGGAAGAGACTCTTCCTTCCTCAAACGGTCTGCAACTTTTGGTGTGAGCCGGTCATCTAAAGCTTGAGTGTAATTGACTCATGGATTAATATGTCTAATGAAATCAATCAATTAGAACGAACCGATCCGGAATTTCGGGATGACGCATCGAGCGCCAGGACACTTCCGCTGCTGCCCGTGCGCGACACGGTCCTCTTCCCCCATGCGGTCCTTCCTCTCACGGTTGGACGCGAGAGTTCAGTCCAGCTGATCAACTCGCTCGGGGAAGACAAAACCATTGTGGTCGTGGCGCAGCGCGAGGCGCGGGTTGACACGCCCCAGCCGACCGACCTCTTTGTTGTGGGCAGCCTGGCGGTTGTGCACAAGGTCGTGCGCATGCCCAACCAGAGTCTGTTCGTTTTCGCCGAAGGGCTGGAGCGCGTGAGAGTTGCCGAATACACCCAGTTGACGCCTTTCATGCGCGCGACGGTCGAAACGATCAGCGAAATCCCTGTCCCCAAGAACTCGGAGATTGAGGCATTGCAGCGCAACGTGCTGACGTTGTTTCAGCAGATTGTGGCCGGTTCGCCGACCCTGTCGGACGAGCTGTCGACCGTTGCCGCCAATATTGAAGATGCCGGGCGCATGGTTGATTTCATCGCCTCCTCGCTGCCGTCTCTGTCCACCCGCGACAAACAGGATGTCCTCGAGACCCCTGATGTCCATGTGCGCTTGCAGAAGATTAACCAGCATCTGGCCAAGGAGCTGGAAGTTCAGCAATTGCGCAACAAGATCCAGAGCGAAGTGCAAGATCGCGTCCAGCAAACGCAGCGCGAGTACTACCTGCGCGAGCAGATGAAGGCCATCCAGAAAGAATTGGGTGAGCAGGACGAGACCACGCGCGATACGGAAGACCTACGCCAGAAGATCGAAGCCGCAGGCATGCCGGATGATGTGAAGAAAGAAGCTCTGAAAGAATTGGGGCGGCTGGCACGCATGTCACCGATGGCTGCTGACTATGGCCTCACGCGCAACTATATTGAGTGGCTGGCGATTCTGCCATGGCAGAAGTCGTCTGGCGTCGAAGTGGATATCCCGAAGGCGAAGGAGATTCTCGAGGCTGACCATTATGACCTCGAGAAGGTCAAGAACCGAATCCTCGACTATCTCTCGGTTCGGCGTCTGAAACCCAGCATGAAAGGACCGATCCTCTGTTTTGTTGGACCTCCAGGTGTGGGCAAGACGTCGCTGGGCAAATCGATTGCCCGCGCCCTGGGACGCAAGTTCGTGCGTTTGTCCTTGGGCGGTGTGCACGATGAAGCGGAAATTCGCGGCCATCGTCGCACCTACATCGGTGCTCTACCAGGGCAGATCATACAGGGAATTCGCCGCGCAGAAACCAATGATCCGGTCTTCATGCTCGACGAAATCGACAAGGTCGGACGAGACTTTCGCGGTGATCCTGGCTCAGCGCTACTGGAAGCCCTTGATCCGGAGCAAAACTTCAGCTTCCGTGACAACTACCTCGATGTGCCCTTTGACCTGTCGAAGGTACTGTTCATCACCACGGCCAACATGCTCGATCCCATCGCGGAACCCTTGCGCGACCGGATGGAGATTATCGAACTGCAGGGGTACACGGAAGAGGAGAAGGTACACATTGCCTTTCAGTACTTGATCCCGCGGCAAATCGAGGAGAACGGCATAACCAAGGAACAGATCGAGTTCCCCGAGGAGACGATCCGCTTCATCATCCGGCACTATACGCGGGAAGCTGGCGTCCGCAACCTCGAACGTACGATCGGCACGATCTGTCGCAAGCAGGCACGTCGCATCGCCGAGGGAAAGACCGATAAGCTAGTGGTGACCCTGGAACTCGTCCAGCATCATGACATGCTCGGTGGCATCAAGATCCGCACCGAAGGCGAAATCGCCGAACGGACTAAACGCGCGGGAGTTGCGGTCGGGTTAGCGTGGACCCCGACCGGTGGTGACATCCTGTTCATCGAGGCGAACAAAATGAAGGGTAAGGGCGGATTCACCATGACCGGCCAGCTTGGTCAGGTGATGCAGGAGTCCATGCAGGCCGCGCTTACCTGGGTACGTTCCCATGCCGCGCAGCTGGAAATCGACGAGGAGTTTTTCTCCAGTCATGACATTCACATTCACGTGCCCGCGGGAGCGATTCCGAAGGACGGACCTTCTGCAGGCGTCACCATGGCAACTGCACTGGTTTCGCTGCTGACGGATAAGCCTGTGCGTCCTCTGACCGCGATGACCGGTGAGATCACCCTGAGCGGGAACGTCCTCCCGATCGGCGGCATCAAGGAGAAGACGCTGGCGGCGAAGCGAGCTGGCGTGACCGACATCATTCTGCCAGAAGACAACCGTCAGAACGTGGAAGAGGACCTAACACCGGAACAGCTGCAGGGTCTGAACATGCACTACGTGAAGACGATCGAAGAGTTGCTTAACATCGCGCTTCCCACCAGCCACGACGACGCCAAGCACGATGCCGAAGTGCGAGAGCATGTGCTGAATCCGGTAAGCGCTTAGACGTTAACGGAAACTGTAGGAGAGGGGCCGTTCAGCAACGACCCTTTTGCTATTTGGGCGGCTGCGACGGTGAGGGCTCGGGTTCACCCGCCTTGCCCTGGCCAGGCGGCGGTTCTGATGCCTCTGGCCGTTGTGGGGGCAGCGGATAATAACCGTGCTTGGCGTAGACGCTCAAGCCCGGTCGCTTTACACGAACCTCTATCTCGCGATAAGTACTGGAGACTGTTTGCGGAGTGTTGTAACCCAAGGTGTACTGGTTCCGGGCCTCGAGCGTGATCTCGCCGTAAGCTTTTTCAATGTTCTCCTTCGAAAACTCACTCAGCACGTCGCCGCCGGTTGCATTTGCATATTTGGGCAGAATGTCGCTGTAGCCCAGGCCTGGGATGCGCAGCTTCTCAGCCTTGTTCACCAGCGGAATCGCCGCTGAATCCACGCCAATCGCGTACACCGCCACCTGATTGGTCAGCAGTACTTTCAGGACCTGCTGATAGCTGGCGCGGCTTCCAAATTCCTTGCCGTCGCTGATCACGAAAATGATCTTGCGGTTCACGGCCGGCCGGTGCGCCAATTCCTGGGCGGCGGTCAGAATCGCATCATTCAACACATACGACTCCCGTTTGGCGGTCTGCAGCGGCAGTTGGCCGGGATCGACCGGGATTCCGCCGTTATAGGTCGGACCCGAGCCGAAGGGGCCGCCCACGACCTGTGGGCCTGCCCTTTGTCCGCTCATATCACGAATGCGATTCAGTGCCAGATCCAGCCGCTGGGTATTGCCGAAGTCCTGTTGTTTGCTGACACTATTACCATAAGTAAATACGGCGACTTCATCGAAGGGACCGAACGAGCCACTGAGGGCAGAATATGTCGTGTCAATTTTCTTCAGGGTTGTCTCCGGCAAATTGAGGTCGATGATGACGGCCGCCGACAAGGGCATCGCATCGCTGGTAAAGAAGCGGATCTGTTGCTTGCCTCCATTCTCGAGAATGGTGAAGTCGCTTTGTAACAGCCCGTCGATCAGCTTTCCATCGGAGTCCTTGACCGTTACCGGAACAACAATGAAGTTGACTTGGTGTACCAGGGTAAACATCTCATCCCGAGCGCTGGGGGTACTGGGGGCCGAGCCAGGCGGTATGGTCTTGATCTCGCGCGAGCCAGGCGGAGGCGGCACCGGGTTCGTGGTTTCTCCCCGGGGTTGGTCTGCGCTGCGAGTATTTGGCGGCTGTTCGGGGTTTCCTTTGGAGGAAGAGCCCTGCTCATCCGGCGAGCCAGATGGCACGTCCACTGTCGGCGCCGGCGCATTATTCTGAGGTGCGGGCGCATCAGGCAGTTTTTGGTCTTGGGTGGCCGCATAATGGGCCCCAAGGCTCAACCCAACAACGACAATGGCGCAGCTAACACATTGGCTCAGGCGAGCACGAAACATGGGCTTCTCGGTATTTTTCAGATTGCCGGAACTCTGCACAGTATACCTGCACCGGAGCCCTTCAGCATGTCTCCTGCGACCAGTATGTCCATCGGTGGCACGCTGCACTACAATGGATGCGTCGATCCAGAAAGAGAAGCTATGTTGTTTAACCGATTTTGCCCCCTTGTAGTCGTGCTGTGCCTGTTCCTATCTTGCTGCCTTGCCTTGGTGGCACAGTCGACTGGGCCTGCAGAAAACCCGCGATCCCAGAATCCGAGCTCTTCCCAGTCGCAGGAGCAACAGTCGCAGGAACAGGAAGAGCCATTACAAACCTTCAAAGCCCAGGTCAATGTCGTCAACCTTTTCTTCAACGTGAAGGACAAGCACGGCCTGCTCATCCCCAACCTGACCAAGAACGATTTCGAGGTTTTCGAAGACGGCAAGCAACAGACCATAAAGTACTTCTCGGCCGAATCAAACCAGCCGCTTACACTGGGGATCCTGGTTGACACGAGCCCCAGCCAGACGCGCGTGCTGACCATCGAGCAGGAAGCCTGTTCCGAATTCCTGCACAACGTGCTGCGCAGCAAGGACCTGGCATTCCTCATCAACTTCGACTCCGACATTGACCTTGACCAGGACTATACCAATAATGCCCGTGACCTGGCGCGCGCCCTGAACAAGCTGCAGATCGGCGGCGGCGGTGCTGGCGGCGGATTGCCTGGCTTGGGCGGAGGACCGATTCCCAATGCCAGTCCCCGCAGCACAGCCCTCTACGACGCGATCTTTCTTGCCGCCGATGAGAAGCTGAAGACCGAAGTCGGCCGCAAAGCCATGATCATCTTCACCGATGGTCAGGACGAAGGCAGCCATCTGAAGATCCGCGACGCTATTGAAGCCGCGCAGAAGGCGGACAGTTTAGCCTACGTCATTCTCATCGCTGACCGCGGATTCTACGGCGGCTTTGGTTATTCAGGCGATGCTGACATGCGCAAGCTGGCCCAGGAGACCGGCGGTCGCGTGATCGAGGTCGGCAACAACGAGAAGAAGCTGAAAGACGCCTTCGACCAGATCCAGAACGAGCTCCGCAGCCAGTACAACATCGGCTATACTCCGACCAACTCGAAGCTCGACGGTTCCTACCGCCGCATCCAGATTCACTCCAAAGGCGACTACAAGGTGCAGGCTCGCCAAGGGTACTACGCGATGGCGAGGGACTAAGGGCGGCTCTGTTCACCAGAGATGCGAGGAGGGGAGAAGCTTTGATTTCTGGGTGTCATGTCGTGACCTCCCGTTTTTCAGCGTCAGCCGGCATCCTGAGCGGGAACGCGACAAATCGATCGCCTTCAAGTCGACGATCTGTTTATTACCCAATATCAAGCCATTCCTCGCGCAGGAAAGTCCCGGAAAACGAAGCGGCGTCGGAGCTCTCATTGTCTCGCGGCGAATCCTCGTTAAGCGTCGGCGAGTGCTTCCACTGCTTACTAACAGGTAATCATTCTCTACCGCTCTAGCCCGTCTCTTAGGATGGAATGGATTTTGGCAGGTACGACATGAAAAATTCTTAAGATACGCCGGCACCTTATTGGTGGCTTTGCTCGCCGCTCCGGGACCGACTCTGCACGCGCAATCAAGAGGCATGCGGTGAGCTACCCCCGAAATACCTCAATGCGCCGAGCACCCTTTGCGGGTAAGTTCCAGATCAGCAGGTAAGATGCTGAGGCTGAAAGTAGTTCCGAGATCTCCTGTCCAACCCTTACGCCAACCGAAGGCGAAAGGATGCAACGCAATCATCCAGCTTGCGGCATGGTTAACTAGGGCTGGTCAGGGTTAACTAGGGACATTGACACTTCGGGTCCATTTGTAAACCGCGTCAACCGCTCTCTTCCAATCGAAGC
>Ga0306924_10000791_pt1 | contig 27533 bp, 26 predicted proteins | sample sta12Can44000111_FD_203756 | JGI IMG/M metagenome (GOLD analysis project Ga0306924, IMG submission 203756) | Lab enrichment of tropical soil microbial communities from Luquillo Experimental Forest, Puerto Rico - statanox.12C.anox.44.000.111 (v2)... | ecosystem: Environmental > Terrestrial >... | reverse complement strand
AACTGGTTAAGGATGCGCCGTCGATCGGGCCCGATGGCGAGTTGCTGGCGGCTGACGAAGAAGCGCTCTTCACGTACTACGGCCTGGCGTATCAGCCGGGTACCGGCGGTGAGCGCCGGCTAGGCCGGCGCTGAGAGCGCCTGGCTGGCCAGCACGGCCAGGGGCGCCGGGAGTCTGGCGTCAGGACGTGCCGGCGAAGTCGACATCATCCGTCTTGACCGTCCCCGCCGTCCGTCCCGGCGCGGTCTGGTATGTCCAGTACAGGTTGGTGTGTGCGATGACCTTGTCTGGCGGCGGCGCGCCCCAGGCCGTCTGGTCCTCGGTCGTATGCGCGTCGCTGACCAGTGTCGCGTCATAGCCGCGGGCGAGCGCGCCGTGGAGTGTCGAGCGGATGCAGGCATCGGTCTGCGCGCCGGTCACGACGAGCCGCCCAACGCCGAGGCCCGCCAGCACGGTCTCGAGCGTAGTGTCCTCGAAGGAGTCGCCATAGTTCTTCTCGACGAGCGGCTCGGCGCCGCCGGGAGCCAGCTCGGGCACGATCTGCCACCCCTCGCTACCCCGCGGCAGCCCTTCGTCGGAGTGCTGGATCCAGACAACGGGGACCTGTTCCCGCCGCGCCTTCTGGACCAGGCTGGCCACGTTCGCCACCACGGCGTCGCGTTCGTGATTTCCCGTCACCACGCCGTTCTGCACGTCGATGACGAGGAGTGCGGTGTTTGGCCGGTTCTGGAGCGTAGTCATGGTCTCCCCTTTACCCGTGCGGAGTTCGGCTACCCCACCCACGGTAAATCCGGGTACTGACAAGGCCCGGGGCCGCCCGGGGACGGGGAGACAAGCCACGTCCTGCGCCGCGGGAATCCACACGTCACGCCGGCTGACCGGACGGCGCGGCATCCTCGCGCGGCCCCTTAACCAGGCAATGTGAAAGCAAATCGATGGTAAAGTCTTGCCCTGCGGGGGCCGGGCGAAGGGGGCATGCCCGGCCCTTCCCGCACCCTCTCATGCCAGCCTTTCACCACCCCTGTCACAAAGCCCTGCTAGTAGGCGAGCACGATCCAGACCTGGCCGGTGGCGAAGGTCATCCGCCGGCCGGTGGTGGTGGTGAAGGTGGTGCCGCCGTTCGCCCGCGGCCGGGACCAGTGCGTGGTCCACGCCTTGCCGTCGCGCAGCACCAGTGCGGTGCCGGATCCGACGCTCTCCGCATAGGGCGGGGGCTTGCCGTACTCGAGGAACCGGGAGGTGCGCACGACCGTGTGCTGGATGACCACGGTGGCGGGAGCCATCCGCCCGCCATCGGTGGTCATCGCTGGGTGGCCATCCATCGACACCAGCCACCGCGCCCGCGCCGCCGACCAGGTGAACGTGAACGAGGCCGCCGGATAGGACACCGACACCGAGTGCCTGGGCGTGCCGCCCGGCGGCGGCGGGCCGAACCGGAACCCGATGTCATGAGCCAGGCTCGCGTGCGGCGCTTGCCGCAGCAACTGCCGCGTGTGGGCGTACAGGTTGTATGGCGCGATCCGGCTGTTATCCCGGTAGTACCCGCTGGTAGTGCCGGCGTACAGGTCGACGATCCGGGCGGTCTGCTGGATGTACGGGAGCAGCGTGGCCGTCGCCCCCGAGTAGGCGAACGCGGGCCGGCCGAACTGCCGCAGCAACTGCAGGTCATCCTCGCGCGCGCTGCGCACCGGGCCGATGACCCGCGGGTAGTCCGACGAGAAGACCGCCATGAACCGGCTCAGCCCGCCTTCGACCGGCAGCACGTAGACGATGTCAGCGTGGGTGAGCCCGGTCTGCGGCCGCGCGTACACGATGTTATCGATCTTCACCGCGAGCACCCGGTTCAGCGAGCGGACCGGTTCGCCGGTGAACGGCGACCGCAGCTGCGCGGGCGAGTGCCCCGACGCCACCTGGGCCTGCCCACCGCGCAGGAGGAGCAGCGTACCGGCTATCAGGCCGGCCAGGACCACCACCGCGGCCACCGCGATGGCAGTCTTCTGCCTCGTCCAGTTCATCGCCACATCCGTCGCCTGGCGGGACGCCGCTGACGCGGTTCCGCGGCCAGGCCTCCTTATCCACTACTTTGCCCAGCAGCCGCAAGATAACCGCCGGTACCAATGGCCACATCTGCCCGGCCGCAAGATAAGCGCCAGTACGAATGGCGACACCTGCCCGGCCGTTGCTCACCCGCTGCCAGCGGAGTGGGTCATGGCGTCTCGGCCTGGCCCAGCGGGACCGGCAGGCTGGTCGCGGCTGGCAGCCGCGAGCAGGGTGCCACCCAGCACTGCACCGGCGAAACCGGCCACCCGCAAGGCGCCGGCCAGGCCGCCCGGCATGGCCTCGGCGAAGACGGTCAGGCCGGCCAGGATGGGCAGCAAATTGGTCAGCAGGGTGCACACGCCCGCCGTGGCCAGCGCGGTCCCGCGCTGAAACGACAGCTGCAGGCAGACAAAGGCGAGCCCGTGGCAGGCCAGCAGCAGTCCCCAGAACAGCAGCACCGGGTGGGTGCCATCGACGGCCGCCTTGATAGCCACGTCGCCCGCCGAATAGAGCAGGCCCGCCGCGGCCGCCAGCCCGGCACCGGGCCGGAGCACTCCCGCCGCCGGCACCGCAGCCACTCCGGCCAGCACCACCGACGCCAGCACCCATACCAGCGGCGCCTGCCAGGTGAGCGAGGCCGCCGGGGCCGCGCCGGCCGGCAGGGACAGGCCGAGCAGCAGCAGGCCGCCCACGGATACGGCCACGGCCACCCGCTCCTGCCGGGCCAGGGTGCCGCCGCCCAGCCAGACCAGCAGGGCGATCAGTCCCACTCCGCCCGCCGAGGTGGCCTGCACCAGCGAAAGCGGCGCGAACTGCAGCGCGAGGATATACACGCCCAAGCCGCTGATCCCGATGAAGAACCCGGCCAGCCATCGCCCGCTGGTGAAGAGCGAGACCAGTGACCTCACCGGCTGCCGGACAGACAGCGCTGGCAGGGTGCCGGATGCCGAGTGTTGCGTGTAGGCCGCGTAGCTGAGGGCGGCTGTCGATATCAGGGCCAGCATCAGGCCCAACGCGAGGCTCATGACCGCCCGGGGTAGGCGGGCACCAGTACGCGGCCGGTGCCCCCGGCGACCATCGGCGGGTCGCCGGGGTCAGCTGGGCCGAGCTGGGCCGGCCCCGGTGCCGGCGGCCGGTTCCAGCCGCTGATCAGGCGAGCGCAGGGCAGGTGATCCTCGCCCAGCTCCACGGCGGCCAGCGCCCAGGGCAGGTCCACCCGGGCCCGCCGCACGATGTAACGGGGGAGCCGGGCGGGGCCGGACCGGCCGTTGAGCCGCTGCAGGTTGTCCAGTTGCAGGGCCAGCATCCCCTCCAGCTACAGCGGCACCCGCCGCTACAGCCGCCGGCCGGGTGGCAGCGCGGCTCCGGTCGGGAGCAGCCCGGCGAACGGCGAGAATTTAGCGACAGGTCAGTTTACCTTGGCTGTGGCCACAGCACCGCCGCGACGATCAGCCAGGCGGGGTAACCCACCGTCGTCCCCAGCCCGGGTGTGCGTCACATCCGCGCGGTGCCCGGTGTCAAGGTGGTGACACCGGCAGTGAGGAACCTGGCAGATGGGCGAGAGCGACTGGCTGGCAGCCGTCTTCGAAGAGCAGCGCGGCCACCTGCGCGCGGTCGCCTACCGGCTGCTCGGGTCGGTGAGCGATGCTGACGACGCGGTCCAGGAAACCTGGCTGCGGCTGGCCGGAACCGACCAAGATGCGGTGGAGAATCTCGGTGGCTGGCTGACGGCGGTGGTCGCCCGGGTATCGCTCAACATGCTCCGGTCGCGGCGGCGCCGGCCGGAGGAACCGGTCGGTGACTCCTGGCCGGCGGACGCCGAACTGGCGGCCTGGACCGGGCCAGCCGCCGGGACCGGTGGCGCTGGCCGGGCGGGCCGGGTCGCTGATCCAGAAGCTGAGGCGGTGCTCGCCGACTCGGTCGGCCTCGCCCTGCTGATCGTGCTCGACACGCTGACCCCGGCCGAGCGGCTGGCCTTCGTGCTGCACGATCTGTTCGCCATGCCGTTCCCGGAAATAGCGGCGGTGCTCGGGCGGTCTGCCGACGCGACCCGGCAGCTGGCCAGCCGGGCCCGCCGCCGGGTCCGTGGCGCGCCCAGCCCGGACCATGGCGATCTGGGCCGCCAGCGGGAGGTGGCGGCCGCGTTCCTCGCCGCTGCCCGCGGTGGCGACCTGTCGGCCCTGGTCGCGGTGCTCGACTCCGACGTGACGCTGACCGGCGATGCGGCCGCGGTCCCGGGTGGACGGCCGGCTGTGCTGCGGGGCGCGGAACTGGTCGCCAGGGGCGCCCGGCTGTCGTCGGCCCGGGCGGAGCATTCCCAGCTGGCGCTGGTGGACGGGGCTGTCGGTGTCGTGTACGCACCCCGCGGCCGGCTGCAGATCGTGCTGGCGCTGACCGTCAGCCCTGCCCGGAAGATCACTGCCATCGATGTCATTGCCGATCCGGACCGGCTGGGCCGACTCCGGGTGGCCGTCCTGCCCGGCTAGAGGTTGACGCCTACCATCATTCCCGGCCTGCGCTGGCGGCCGCGACGCAGCACCAGCTGGATCTGCTGGCCGCCATTAGCCTCGCGGCGTGCGGGCGAGCGGGTGACCAGCTAGCGGAAGGCGGGCAGCTGCCGGAAGAACGCGCTCGACTCCCGGCTGAAAAGCAGCACGATCGCGCCCAGGCCGACCAGCCAGATGGCGAAGCTGACGATGATGCCGCCCGGGGCGCGCACGGCCGCGAAGGTGATGACCAGGTCAAGGGAGCTGATCCCGAAGAAGACCGCGGACAGGATCCGGGCCCAGTTGTAGCCCCGGCCATTCGCCCAGGCCATCCAGAGCCACAGGGCGGTGGCTACCGCCGCGCCGATGACCAGCGAGGTGATCTGCATCGTCACCGCGGAGTGCAGCTGCGCCGCGGTGTAGTGCGGGTGGATCGTGCGCAGGGCAGACTTGATGCTGTTCTGGGTGATCAGCGCCACGACCAGGGCGATCAGCTCGATGGCGGCGCCCGCATACATGAGCTTGACGGCGTTCTGCACCGGCCGCGGCGGCGGGGTTCGCTGCGGCCCGGGCAGCTGTCCCAGTGTTCGGTCCGGCTCGTACATCGCGCCTTCCGTCCGGTCGCGTCCAGGGTACTCCGGGTGATGACAGGCGGGCGGGCCCGTCAGCCGGGCTGGCCCGGCCCGGCGCCGGGCTTGTCCGCCAGGCCTATGGTGGGGCAGTGCCCACCCCCCGGCCAGCGCCCCGCCCAGCGCCTGCCGACCTGGCCGCGGCCCGGGACACGACCATCCCCGACGTCATTGCGCCCGGCCTGGCTGTGCTGTTCACCGGCATCAACCCGGGCCTGTACTCGGCCGCCACGGGGTACCACTTCGCCCGGCCCGGGAACCGCTTCTGGCCCGCGCTGCATCGTTCCGGCTTCACCCCCCGCCTGTTCCGGCCCGAGGAGCAGGTACAACTGCTCGGGCTTGGGCTCGGCATCACCAATGTGGTGGCACGCGCCACTGCCCGGGCCAGCGAACTGCGGCCCGCGGAATTCACCGGAGGCGCCCGCCTGCTGGCCGGGAAGGTCCAGCAACTGAGGCCTGCCTGGCTCGCGGTGCTGGGAGTCACTGCCTACCGAGCGGCGTTCGGCCAGCCCAGCGCGGCGGTCGGCCTCCAGCAGGAGGTCATCGGGACAACCCGGATCTGGGTACTGCCGAACCCGAGCGGCCTCAACGCGCTATGGACGACACCCAAGCTCGTGGCGGCGTTCCGGGATCTGCAGCGGCACGTCGGGGGCTGAGCGAGGCCGGGAGGCGAGGCTGGCGCTGCGTTGCGCGGACGCTACCTCTGCCTGGTCAGCACGCAGCCCGTGTTATGGAGCAGCCGTATCCGGGTACGCGCAGCAAATGAGCAAGATGCAGTACAAGGTTCTGGGCCTGCTGGTCGGCATGCTGGGAGGACTGCTGGCCTCAGCGATCGTCAGGAAGGTGTGGGAACTCATGCCTGGCCATGATGATGCGCCGGAGGCCATTGATACCCGGCGAAGCTGGGGTGAGATCCTTACCGCCGCCGCGCTGCAAGGCGCGATCTTCGCGGTGATCCGGGCCGCGGTCGAGCGTGCCACCGCGGCGAGCGCCGAGAAGCTGGCCGGCGAGCAGCCAGGTGCCGAGGTCCAACGCCAGCAGCAGGAGTAAACAGCGGCAAAACGCCGGCACCGGGCAAAGCCGGGCGGAGCTCACTCGCTGGCGCTCCGCACCGGGCGGGTTCTGTCGACCGGCGGGCGGCCGGATTACGCTCAGTCTGTCAGGATCAAACGGCAGTTGTGCGGATCACCTGGCCCCGGCGCCTTGTCCCCGCCGTCACGGCGGCAGGCTGGCTGCCGCCGCCAGCGGGAAGCGGAAACAGCAGTGACAGCCGAAACAGAGTTCACGATCGGAGCCCACGCGTACTGCTCCGACGGCTTCTGCGGTGAGGTGATCCGGATCATCTTCGATCCAGTCGCTGGCGCGGTCACGCACCTGGCCATAGAGCCGAAGCACCGGCCGGAGAACGGCCGGCTCGTGCCGATCGAGATGGCCGAACCGGTGGATGGCGCGATCCAACTGCGGTGCACCCTCGCCGAATTCGGCCGGCTTGACCCGGCCGAGGATGTTCAGATCGTGCAGGACGACAGCGACCTGGGCGGCTACAGCACGGCGGAGGCGGTCCAGGGATACGGCGACGTTGGCAGCCTGGGCGTCAGCGGTTCCGTCTCCAGTATGGCTGGCCCGATGTGGGTACCGCACCGGCTGAGGACCGTCACCGACGCGGTTGTCCCGGTCGGCGAGGCCGAGGCCGGCCGGGGCGATCACGTGTACGCCACGGACGGTGAGATTGGGCGGGTGCACGGCTTCCTGGTCGATCCGGACGACCACCGCGCGACCCATGTGGTACTGCAGGAAGGCCATCTATGGGGGCGCAAGGACATCGCCATCCCGATGAGTGCGGTGAAAGAGGTGGACGCGGGCGTCCAGCTCAACATCAGCAAACGCGAAGTCGAGGAACTGCCACCCATCGGCTGAACCCGCAGCCGCACCGTCAGTCTGCGCGTGCCGCCGGGTGCCTTCACGAACAGGCTCCGGAAGGCACAGGTACTGCGTACCACAGGCACCGCGTCCCGGTGTGGACCGCCCAGCCGCGTTGCTGGCTGCCGGCCGGCCTGGCGGCGCGGGTGTTCAGCTCGCGCCGCCGCGTTAGTGTGGCCCGGTGCGGGTCGCTACCTGGAACGTGAATTCAGTCAAGCAGCGGGTGCCGCGGCTGCTGCCATGGCTCGACCAGCGCCAGCCCGATGTGGTCTGCCTGCAGGAGACCAAGCTCGCCGACAGCGCGTTCAGCAAGCTGCTCGGCGCCGAGCTGAGCGGCCGTGGCTATGAGGTGGCGCTGCACGGCCAGCCGCAGTGGAATGGGGTGGCCATCCTGTCCCGGGCCGGGCTGGATGACGTGGCCGCCGGGATTCCTGGCGCGCCTGGGTTCCCCGATCCGGAAGCCCGGGCGATCACCGCGACCTGCGGCGGGGTCCGGGTTCACTCGGTCTATGTGCCCAATGGGCGGGTCCCTGGCTCCGACCACTACCGGTACAAGCTCGCCTGGCTGGCGGCACTGACCGAGATGGTCGGCACCGGCCCTGAACAGGCAATGGTGTGCGGGGACATGAATATCGCGCCCACCGACGCCGACGTCTTCGACCCGGCCGCCTATGCCGGCCAGACCCACGTCACCGGGCCGGAACGGGACGCGCTGGCCAGCCTGCAGGCGCTGGGCCTGCACGACGTGGTGCGGGACCGCTGGCCGTCCCAGCGGGTGTTCACCTACTGGGACTACCGGGCCGGGATGTTCCACCAGGATCTGGGGATGCGGATCGACCTGGTGCTGGCCACCTCGCCAGTGGCCGGCCGGGTGCGTGCCGCCTGGGTTGACCGCCAGGCCCGGAAGGGCACCGCGCCCAGTGACCACGCGCCGGTAATCGTGGACCTGGATGAGGCGCCGGACGGCGACATCGGCCCGATGGTGCCGCCGCCGTCCGCCCCCGCTGTCCCGCCTGGCTCGGTCAAGCTCCCGCAAGCTCCCTGATCCCGCCCCGATGGCGCCCTGAGCCAGCGCGGCCGATCTGGCCTGCGATGTTGCTAGGCTCCCTAAGGTGGAAAACCGGGCGAGCGGGCCCGATACCGGTGAGCTGGCGCCCGCCACTGACTCTGCGCTGACCAGTGGCTCCATCCCAGCCAGTGATCCCGCGCCAGCCAGCGGCCCCGCGCGCGGGACCCCCACCGCGTCCAGTGGCGGCTCCCTGCCCGCTGCCACAGCCACGCGACGTGGTGATTCGGTGCTGTTCCACTTCACCCTGCTGGGCTGCTATCTGCTGGCCGGGGTGGCCGCGACCTGGCCCCGGCCCAGCTACCTGGCGGGCCGGATCCCGGCCACGGTGGACCAGAGCAGCTATGTCTGGTCGTTCTGGTGGGTGGCCCATCAGATCGCGCACCTGGGCAATCCCTGGTTCACCAGCCACATGGCGGCACCGGTCGGCACCCAGCTGGGCTACGACACACTGATGCCGCTGGCCGGTGCGGTGCTGGCCCCGGTCACCTGGCTGGCCGGCCCGAGCGCCGCCTACAACCTGCTGACCATCCTGGTCCCTGGGTTGTGCTGCTATGCGGCCTACCGTGCCGCCCGGTTGTGGCTGTCCACCCGGCTGGGCGCCATCACCGCCGGGGCCTTTTACGGCCTGGCCACGATGCTGCTGTACCAGGACTGGTACCACATCAATATCGCGGCAGGTGCGGTGTTCCTGCCACTGACGCTGGAGGCCGCCATCCGGCTGCGGCGGCGCCCCCGGCTGCTGACCGCCATCATGCTGGGCGTCATCATCGGCGCGGGCGCGCTGGTCAACCAGGAATCGGCGGTTATCGCCGCGCTGGTCGCGCTGGCCGTGCTGGTGGACTGGCTGGTCCGGGATCGCTCGCTGGCACACCTAGGGCTGGCTCTGGTGGCCGGGCTGGCCGGGCTGGTGGTGGCCAGCCCTCAGCTCATCGCCATGGCCGCCCAGTTGCGGGGCGGGGCCGCCGACGTCAGTGCGCACACGCTGGCCTCCTGGGACATGGCATTCGGAGCACCGCTGACCACCTTGTTTACCCCGTCGCCGCGGCTGGCCGACTTCGGCCTGGGCGGGCTGGCGCACTTCTACCAGTTCTCGCAGCCGCGGGAGGGCATTCCCACGTTCGGCGTGGTGCTGCCGCTGCTGGCGCTGCTCGGGCTGGTGGTGAGCTGGCGCCGCCGCAGCGCCTGGCTGCTGGCCCTTGGCTGGCTGGTAGCCGCGGCGCTCGCGCTCGGGCCGTTCCTGATCGTCGGCAGCCACCGTTACACGCCGCTGGCGGTGTACTGGGACGGCGAGCACATGTCCGCGCTGCTGCCCTACACCTGGTTCGTCCGGATCCCGGGGCTGGCCGCCTTCCGCGAGGCTGACCGGCTGGCGCTGCTCGGGCTGCTGCCGGCCGCCCTGCTGGCGGGCCGCGCGGTGGAATGGCTGGCCCGGCGGTCCCGGCCGCTGGCCATCCTGGTCCTGGCCCTGGCCGTGCTGGAGGCCGGTTATCCCGGCTACCACGGGATCAGGTCGATCCCGACCGCGGCGGGGAGTGTAGTGGCGCCGATCGCCGCCGACCATTCCAGCTCGATCGTGGTGGACATCCCGTTCGGCCTGCGCGGCGGGGTTGCCTTCTACGGGCGGGAGGTGTCGCCGCAGGCATTGGTGACAGCGACCGCCGACGGTCATCCGCGGGCGGTATCGGTCACCTCCTGGGTGTCCCGCCCAACCGTGTTCGCGATCGGCGCGCACCCGTTCTACGGTTGCCTGGTCGGTGCGGAGAAGGACGCGCCGTGCACGCCCGCGCAGCTGCCAGCCGCCCGCCGCGACGCGCTGCGGATGGGGGTTGGCTGGGCGATCGTCTGGCGGCCGACCATCCTGGTGGGGCCGTACCTGCGGGATCTCGGCTTCCGGCTGGACCGCCGCAAGGGCCTCGTCAGTCTGTACCGGCTGCCGCGCCCGCCGGGGCAGGCCGGCTAGGGCGCCCGGCTGGCGTGCCGGGCTGCGGCCGGTGCGGGGTGCAAGGGGAAGGCGCCTCCCGGGCCGGTCGGCCCGGGAGGCGCCTGACTGCGGCGGAAAGTACCGCCGCTAGCTGCCCGCAGGCACGCCGGTGCCGGACGCGGCACCGTGGCCGCTGTTTGGGCACGTGTGCCTGGGCGTGGTGCGCTGGGTGGCGGTGGAACTCGTGGCCTGCGAGGTTGAGGCCGGCGAGCTGGCCGCCGACTGCGACTTGGTGCTGGCCGCGTGCCCGGTGGTGGCCGCGCTGGCCATGCCCAGGCCCAGCGCCAGCGTGGCGCCCAGTGCTCCCGCACCAACGGCGGTGCCGATCAGTGGCCGGGTGATCCTCACCTGGTCGGTCCTCCTTCGCCTAGCCCGGGCGGTTGCCCGGGGCGGGCCCGGCTGGCCCGCTGTGGTCAGTAGGCCAGCCAGAACTGGCCGGTCCCTCCGCGGCACCTCTCACCACCATCTGAATCGGTCACTGCCGGGAGGCCGGTGCGGAGCGGGGCCGGGCCGAGCGGGCCGGGGTGGAGGATGGGGTGATGGAGGCTGAGCCAGTACCGGTGGCCAGGCATGCGACGGCCAGCATGTTCGTGTTCTCGCTGCGACCTGGGGGCTGGCACATCGGGCTGATCAGACATCCCCGGCTGGGCCGGAAGATGCTGCCCGGCGGGCACGTGGAGGCAGCCGAGTCGGCCGCGGAAGCGGCCATCCGGGAGGTGGCGGAGGAGGCCGGGCTGGCGGTCGGCCTGCTGCTGCCGCCGGCCGCGCCGCTGCCGGGCGGCTACCGGCCACACCGGGTGCCGCAGCCGTGGTGGATCGTGGAGTACGCCGTCCCGCCCGATGGCCAGCTGGGTGTCCCGCACATCCATGTGGATCACCTCTACCTGGCGGTGACCAGCCAGCCGTGGCCGGCCGGGCAGCCTGCTCACCCGTTCGGCTGGTATGCGGCCGGCGATCTGGCGCGGCTGGAGATGTTCGACGACGCCCGGCTCCTGGCCGGCACGCTGCTGGCCGGCCTGGCCGGCACCACTTGGGACGGCAGTTCCGGGGCCGGCCAGGCGCTGGTCACCGCCTTGCTGGCCCGGCTGGCGGCAGTCGAGGGGGCCGCGTCAGCCGGGCGCTGACGCCGGGTCCTGGTCGCCGTGCCACAGCACCCGCACGGCCTCGATGGTGTCCGCCTCGGCGGCGGTCTTGTCCGGCCGGTAGCGGAGGACCCGGGCGAATCGCAGCGCCAGCCCGCCGGGGTAGCGGGGACTGGCCTGGACCCCGTCGAAGGCGACCTCCACCACCAGCTCTGGCCGGACCCGGACAACCCCGTAGGCCGCGCGTGCATCCCCGGCTGGCCGGGCGGCGGGCTCGGCCAGTTCCAGCAGCCGGGCGGTCTGCCAGGTGAGCATCTCGTCGGTCAGCCCCTTGAACGTCTTACCCAGCATGACCATGCCGCCGGTGGCGGGATCACGGGCGCCCAGATGGAGGTTGGACAGCCAGCCCCGGCGGCGCCCGTGACCCCACTCGGCGGCGAGGATCACCAGATCCAGGGTGTGCCGTGGCTTCACCTTGAGCCACTCGCTGCCCCGGCGGCCGGCCGCGTAGCGGGCGGCTGGGGACTTGACCACGACGCCCTCGTGCCCGCGGGAGACCGCGTCGCGGTAGAACGCGTCCGCCTCGGCCGGGTCCGCGGTCACCAGCCGGGGAATGACCAGCCCGGCCGGGAGCACCCGGGTGAGCAGGGCGTGCCGCTCGCCGTCCGGCTCGTCGATCAGGTCGATCCCGTCCAGATGCAGCAGGTCGAAGAAGAAGGGAGTGAGCGGGACCGCCGCCCGCTGCCGCCCGACCTCGGCCTGGCTGCCCGCCCTCGACGCGGTGACCTGGAAGGGGCGCGGCCGCCCGTCCGGCCGCAGGGCGACCGCCTCGCCGTCAAGGACCAGGGTGCGCGCGCCGAGCGCGAGCACAGCCTCGGTGATCTCGGGAACCCGCGCAGTGATGTCATCGAGGGTCCGGGTGAAGACCCGGACGTGCGTCCCGTCCCGGTGGACCTGGACCCGGATGCCGTCGATCTTCCATTCCAGCGCGGCGGGCAAGATCCGTTCCAGCGCGGCCGCCACGCTGGTGGCCGTGGAGGCCAGCATCGGCCGCAGCGGCCGGCCCACCTCCAGGCCGAATGCGGCCAGCGCCGCCGACGCGGCCGAGTCGGCCGGTGCCGCGGGCCCGTTCCCGGCCGCGGTGAGCGCGGCCGCCGCCACGGCCGGCAGCGAGCCGCCGAGCAGATGCGCCCGGCGGACCTCATCGGCTGGCACGCCGGCCGCCCGGGCCACCGCCTCGATCATCACGCCTTCCAGCGCGCCCTGGTGCAGTTCCCCAGACAGCAGCCGGGTCAGGAACCCGCGCTCGGCGGCGGTGGCCCGGCCGAACAGGTCGGCCAGCAGCCGCCGGCGGCCCGCCTGAGTGCCGGTCCCGGCGACCGCTCCGACCGCGGAGAACACGGCATCGGTTTCGGTCACAGTGAGGGTCGGCATGGTCAGCCCGGTGGCCGGCTCAGCCAGCAGCTCTCCCAGCGCCGCGTACCCGACGCCGATCTGCCGCTGCAGCAGTTCGCCGGACAGGAAGGCGACCACGACCGGGACTTCGGCCGGGCTGGCGGCGCGCAGCAGGGCGGCGATCTTGTCGATCTTGACGCCCCGGCGGCTGGTGGCCGCCACCGTTTCCGAGGTCAGGGCGAGCTCCGAGAGCAGCACAACCGAATTCTGCCCGAGGGCGGTGACATCCGCAGGCGCGGCTGCGAGGAGTGGCTCAGGCGCGGTTCAGGTGTGGCTCAGGCGTGGATCGAGCACCAGCCACCGCGTGGCAGGATGCAGGTGATGACCCCGACCGCGGAAAGGGGCACGCCGCCGGCCCGCACCGAGCCGTGCGATGATCCCGCCATGACAACAACGATTACCGCCACCCTGCACACCAGCCAAGGTCCGATCGTCATCCGCCTGCTGCCCGATCAGGCTCCCAAGACCGTCCGCAATTTCGTGGAACTCGCCCAGGGCACCCGGGAGTGGACCGACCCACGCACCCACCAGCGGACGACCGCACGGCTCTACGACGGGACGGTCTTCCACCGGGTGATCCCGCGGTTCATGATTCAGGGCGGCGACCCGCTGGGGAACGGCACCGGCGGCCCCGGCTACCAGTTCGCCGACGAGTTCCACCCGGACCTGTCGTTCAACCGGCCGTACCTGCTGGCGATGGCCAACGCCGGGCCAGGCACCAACGGTTCCCAGTTCTTCATCACCACCGTGCCCACACCGCACCTGAACCGCAAGCACACCATCTTCGGTGAGGTCATCGAGGGCCAGCAGGTCGTGGACGAGATCAGCCACGTGCCCACCACCCGGGACCGCCCGGACAGCGATGTTGTGCTCGAGTCGGTCGAGATCAGCCAGCCGGACGGCCCGCCGGAAGCCACGGGATAGCTGATGGATGTCCAGCCAGCGGCAGGCGCGGGCGGCGAGGGTGCGGAAATCCCCACCTGTTACCGGCACCCGGGCCGGGAGACCTACCTGTCCTGCGTGCGGTGCGGGCGGCCCGCCTGCCCGGACTGCCTGCGCTCGGCACCGGTCGGTCAGCAGTGCGTGGACTGCGTCCGGTCCGGGCACCAGGGGGTGCGCCAGCCGGTGGGGGTTTTCGGCGGCCGCGCCGTCTCCAGTGCCACCGTCACCTTCACGCTGGTTGCCCTGAATGTGCTGCTCTACCTGGCCGAATGGGTTTACCCGCGGACGGTCGACTACCTGTTCATGGTCGGCAGCATTCATGACCCGGCCGTGCACGCGACCATCGGGGTCGCGCACGGGCAGTATTACCGGCTGCTCACCTCCGCGTTCCTGCACGAGCCAGGGCTGTCCGGGTTCGGGCCGGCGCACATCATCTTCAACATGTGGGCGCTGCTGGTGGTAGGCCCGCAACTGGAACGCCTGCTCGGGCACGCCCGCTTCCTGACCGTCTACCTGCTCAGCGCGCTCGGCGGCGCGGTGGCCTTCTACATGCTGGCGCCGGTGAACCAGCCGTCGCTGGGGGCCTCAGGCGCCATCTTCGGCCTGTTTGGCGCCTACTTCGTCGTCGCCCGGCGGCTGCGAATGGACAGCCGGCTCATTGTCTCGCTGATCGTGATTAACCTGGTGATCAGCTTCTGGCTGCACGGGATCGCCTGGCAGGCCCACGTCGGGGGCCTGATCACCGGCGGGCTGCTGACTGCCGCCTACGCCTACGCGCCGCGCGGGCAGCGGGCCATCATCCAGGCCGGGGCAACCGCACTCGTGGTCGCGGCCCTGGTCATCGCGGTGCTGGTGCGCGACAGCCAGCTGGCCACGGTCGCGCTCGGCTGAGCTGCGCCGTGGCCGGCGCTACTTCCACCTGGTGGCGAGGCCCAGTCCGGTGACGATCAGGGCGAACCCGATAGCGAGGTTCCACACCCCGATAGCGCCGATCGGCAGGGTCTGGCCGGTGATGTAGTAGACCGCGATCCAGGCCAGGCCCACCAGGAAGCAGCTGACCATGGTGGGCACCAGCCAGGGCGGGCTGACCTTGGACTTGGCCGACCGCGCCGGCGGGGTGTACACGGCCTTAGTGCGGCCGCGGGACTTGGGCACGTTCCTCTCCTGCTGTGCGTCGGGGCGGTAGCGGGCCACGCCGGGCCCGCTACCGGGGTGAGTCACCCGTCAATGCGAGGGCTTGGTTGGCGTCGGCGTCGGCGTCGGGGTCGGGGTCGGCGTTGGCGTCGGCTGGGCGGCCGGCTCGACGTAGATGGTCACCGTGCTGCCGGGCGCGGCGGTCGAGCCGGGGGATGGGCTCTGGTTGAACACCAGCCCGGGCAGGGTGCCCGGCGGCCCGGTGGCGGTCACCGTGTTCACCTGGAAGCCGTCATTCTGCAGGATCGTCCGGGCGGTGCTGGCGGTGTTGTTCCGCACGTCCGGGACGCTAGTGCCGCCACCGGACACGTAGATCACCACGGTGCTGCCCGGTAGCAGTTCCGTGCCCGCGGCCGGATCCTGCCGGACCACCGTGCCGGCCGGCTTGCTGGAGGTGGCATCGGTATGTGTCTTCACGGTGAACTGCGACAGCTTGTTCTCCGCGGTGGTCTGGGACAGGCCGACCACATCGGGCACGGCGATCTTCGACGGCCCGCCGGAGACGTACAGCGTCACTATGGAGTTGGCGGGCACCTTGTTCCCGTTCGGGGGGTTGGTGCTGATCACGTCCCCCTTGCTGATCGTGTTCGAGGGCTGGGTGACAAGCTTGGGCACCAGCCCCGCCGCCTTGACCTGCGTCACGGCCTCGTTCGCCGGCAGGCCGTTGACCTGCGGGACGGCGTTGCCACCGCTGCCGCTGCCGAAGAAGGCGTAGGCCACGCCACCGATCACGGCAAGCACCAGCAATGCCCCGGCCACCCACCACAGCCAGGTCAGCCGCCGCCGCCCCTCGGGTGGGTAGTCGTCCGGCGGGCCGTACTCGTAGCCGGGGATGGCCCGGGTCGGGCTGGCGGTCATGGTCGCGCCCATCGCCGCGGCCCCGTAGGCAGCGGTGCGGGGCGCGGCCACGGGCACCCCCGACAGCGCGCGCTGGATGTCGGTCCGCATCTCGCCCGCGGTCTGGTAGCGCTGGCCGGGGTCCTTGGCCATGGCCTTGAGCACGATCGAGTCGGCCCACGGCGGGATTTCCGGGTCCAGCCGGGACGGCGGGATCGGGTTCTCCCGGACGTGCTGGTAGGCGATCGCGACCGGCGAGTCGCCCAGGAATGGCGGCCGCCCGGTCAGCAGCTCGTACAGCAGGCAGCCGGTGGAGTACAGGTCGCTGCGGGAATCGACCCGCTCACCGCGCGCCTGCTCCGGCGACAGGTACTGGGCGGTCCCGATGACCTGCGCGGTCTGGGTCATGGTGGCCTGCGAGTCGCTGACCGCGCGGGCGATGCCGAAGTCCATCACCTTGACCTCGCCGGTCCTGGTCAGCATCACGTTGCCCGGCTTGATATCGCGGTGGATGATCCCGTTGCGGTGGCTGTAGTCGAGCGCGCGCAGCACCCCGTCAGTGATCTCCAGCGCCCGTTCCGGCAGCAGCCGCCGGTCGTCGCGGAGCAGGTCGCGCAACGTCCGGCCGTCCACATACTCCATCACGATGTACGGGACATGGGTGGGCCCGGCGGTGTCCTCGCCGGTGTCGTAGACGGCCACGATCGACGGGTGATTGAGCGAGGCGGCGGACTGTGCCTCGCGGCGGAACCTGGCCTGGAACGTCTGATCCCTGGCCAGGTCGTCGCGGAGTGTCTTCACCGCGACCACGCGGTCGAGGCGGATGTCGCGTGCCCGGTACACCTCGGCCATGCCGCCGCGCCCGACGACACCGTCGAGCTCGTACCGGCCGCCGAGGAGGCGGGGCTGTGTCATGTCTCGCACTTCCGTAACCGTCCTGGATGTAGTCAACCCTGGGGTGGGGTGGGATGCCACCCCGGCGCGCAGGACACCCCGGGCGCCGCCCGGGACCTGAGCGTTCTCAGCCTGCCCCGCGTGCTCATCGCTTCGCCAGCGAGGACAGATAAGCCTGGAGGATCTTCACCGCGACCGGCGCCGAGGCATCGGCGCCGAGCCCACCGCCTTTCACTATGACGCCGATGGCGATCTGCGGGTTGGTGACTGGTGCATAACAGGTGAACACCGCGTCGTCGAGCCCGGTGTTGTTGGCCCCGTTCTGGGCGGTGCCGGTCTTGGCGGCGACCGGATAGTTGGTCATTGAGGTGACGACATGGTGGGCGGTGCCGTACGGCTGCTGGACCACGCTCACCATCATCCTCGCCACCTGTGCCGCCATTGTCGGCGAGACCGCCTGGCCCATCGAGGCGGGCTGGGCGTTGACCAGCGGGGTGAGGTCAGGCGCGGTGACCCGCTGCACCATGTACGGGCTCATCAGGTTGCCGTTGTTGGCGATCGCGGCCGAGAACATGGCCTCCTGCAGGGCCGTGACCGTGTCGTTGTACTGTCCGATCGCCGAGTAGGCGGTCAGCGCGGGGTCGTTGTTCGGGATCGGCGGGTAGTTGCTCTGCGCGACTGGCAGCGGGATCGTCAGGTTCGGGTCGTTCATGCCGAACCTCTCGGCCTGGGCCCGCAGTGCGTTGTCGCCCAGATGCATGCCCAGGTTGCCGAACACCGTGTTGCAGGACACCGTGAAGGCGTAAATGAGCGGCACCTTCCCGTTGCCGGTCGGGTTGCTGCCGTCGTTGCAGGGCAGGTTGTCGTAGTTGATCAGCTGGTGGGTGGTGTTCGGCAGCTTCAGGTTGGTCGGCGCGTAGACCCGGGTGTCGGGGCTGTAGTTGCCGGTGGCGAACGCGGTTGAGCTGGTCACGATCTTGAACGTGGATCCGGGCGGGAAGGTCTCCTCAATGGCCCGGTTCAGCAGCGGCTGCCGCGGATCGTTCCGGTAGGCGCTGTCGATCTTGTTGAGCTGGGCGCCATCGAACGTTGCGTACCTTTTCGGGTTGAACGTCGGGTAGGAGGCCAGTGCCAGGATGGCGCCGGTGGATGGCTGGATGGCCACCGCGCCACTGGGCAGCCCGGTCGCCCTGAGCGCGTTGTAGGCGGCCTGCTGGGCGACCGAGTTGATGGTGAGCTGGACGCTGGCACCCCGCTTGGGCTTGCCCGTCACCAGGTCGATCAGGTTGTGCACGGTCAGCTGCGGGGCGGACCCGGACAGGTACTTGTCCTCGGTCAGCTCGATCCCGGTGTTGCTGTAGATCGAGTCGTATCCGGTGACCGGCGCGTACACCAGCGGGTCCGGGTAGATCCGCTTATAGGTGTAGATGCCCTGCTTGACGTGCACCGATGCCGCGATCGTCTTGTTGTCCGCGGTGAGGATCGAGCCCCGCTGGTACTGGAACTGCTGGGCGAACACGCGGGCGTTGCCCCGCTGCGCTGCCAGGAAGGAGGGCTCGAACGCCTGCACGTAGTTCACGTTGATCAGCAGCAGCAGGAACATCCCCAGGACGACCAGCGACACCCGGCGCAGGGCGTGGTTCATCCGCCTCTCACCACCTGGGTCATGCCCTCTTCCTGTATCGGCTGCGGGGCCGGCCGCCGGGCGGTGTCGCTGATCCGCATCAGCAGCGCGATCAGCATCCAGCTGGCCACCAGCGATGAGCCGCCCTGGGACAGGAACGGGGTGGTGATGCCGGTCAGCGGGATGAGCCGGGTCACGCCGCCGACGATGACGAAGACCTGCAGGGCGATCGTGAACGAGAGCCCGCCCGCCAGCAGCTTGGAGAACGGATCCCGGACCGCCACCGCCGCCCGCAGGCCGCGCTCCACGATCAGGCCGTAGATCAGCAGGATCGCCATCAGCCCGGTCATGCCCAGTTCCTCGCCGAACGCGGTGACGATGAAGTCGCTTTGCACCAGCGGGGTCCAGTACGGCTGGCCGTGCCCGAGCCCGGTGCCGAGCACCCCGCCGTAGCCCAGCCCGTACATGCCCTGCGCCGGCTGGTAGGAGACGTTGTAGGGATTGGTCCCGCTGAACATGTGCAGCCAGACGGTGAACCGGTCGCCGACGTGGACGAACAGCCGGGCCGCGAGGAACGCGCCCGCCAGGAACAGCAGGCCGCCGATGAGCAGCCAGGACGTCCGCTGGGTCGCGATGTACAGCATGACCACGAACAGGCCGAAGAACAGTGCCGACGTGCCCACATCGCTCTCGAACACCAGCACCAGCAGGCTGACCGCCCAGGCGATGAGCACCGGCCCCAGGTCGCGCGCGCGTGGCAGGTCGATGCCCAGCACCCGGCGGCCCGCCAGCGATAGCACGTCCCGCTTGGCCACCAGGTAGCCGGCGAAGAACACGGCCAGCGCCAGCTTGGCGAACTCCGCCGGCTGGATGCTGAACCCGCCCATCGCGATCTGGATCTTGGCGCCGGTGTTGGCCACCTCACTGATCCGGCTGGGCAGCAGCGCGGGCAAGGCCAGCAGTACCAGCCCGACCGCGCCGAACGTGTAGGTGTAGCGCTGAAGCACCCGCGGTTCCCTGATCAGCGCCAGCACGACGACGAAGCTGGCGATGCCAAGCGCGGTCCAGAGCAGCTGGAAGGTCGCCGTCGAGCCGGTCATGCCGTAGATGAGGGTGCCGGGGTTGCCGTTCCGGCCGGACTCCTGCAGCCGGTAGATCATCACCAGCCCGAGGCCGTTCAGCAGCGCGGCCAGCGGCAGCAGCAGCGGGTCCGCCCACGGCGCCAGCCGGCGGACCGCCAGGTGGGCGGCCCCGACCAGCACCGCGAATCCGATGCCATAGGTCACCAGCCCGGATGGGATGTGCCCGGTCAGGCCCAGGCCCACGTTCGCGTAGGCGAACAGCACCACGCCGACCGCGAAGACCAGCATGGCAAGCTCGGTCTGCCGCCGCCCGCGCGGCATTGGCACCGCCCGCTCCGGCGCACCGGGGCGGGCAGCCGCTAGCTGCCCGGTGCCAGCTGGCTCACCCGGGGTCGCTACGGCGCTCACGGGGCTGTCCCGGTCCCGCTGGTCGGGCAGTCGCTCGGGACCGTGGGCTGGGTGCCGGCCGGACGGGCCGGCGGGGTGTGGATGACCTTGCCCTTCCGCCGGACCGGCCCGGTGGTGCCGTACTGCGTCTTGTACGCGGCCAGCGCGGTGTTGTAGGCGGCGATCCTGGCCCGGTAGGCGGCCAGGCTGGCGATCGCGGCCTGGCAGGTCTGGTAGTCGTTGCGGATGTTCCCGACGATCTGCTGCGCCCGGGCGAGGCTGCTGGCGGTGATGGTGGCGGTGATCAGGCTCTGGTCGGGCAGCGGCAGCTTGGCCATCGGGATGCCGGTCCGGTGGTCGACGTGGGACAGGCCCAGCCCGGCCACGTTCTGGTTGACCCCGCGGTAGATGACGACCTGGCCTGCGTCCGAGCCGACGTAGTACTGGCTCTGGGTGTACCGCCAGCCCAGGTAGCCGGCGCCGACCACGAGCAGGACCAGCAGCGCGAGCAGCGACTTCACGATCGGGAAGCGGCGCCGCCCCGGCGTCTCCGGCTCCGCCGTGGCCACCTCGGCGCGGGGTGCGGGATCGTCGTGCGCGATCACGACGGCGGCCTGCGGGGCCGTCTGGGTGAGCACCTGTGCCCGCCCGGCTGGGCTGTCGCTCCGCAGCGGCGGCCGCCCGCTGCCGTTCGAGGCCGCCCCGGCCAGCACCGACACCTCGCTGGGCGGGCGCACCGCGGTGGCGCTGTCCACCACGTCCGCCACGATGCAGGTGATGTTGTCTGGGCCGCCGCCCTTGATGGCCAGGTCGATCAGCTCGCGCACCGCGTCGTCTGGCTCGGCGACGGTGGCCAGGACCTGGTGCAGGGTCTGCTCGCTCACCACCCCGGACAGGCCGTCCGAGCACAGCAGGTAGCGGTCACCGGCGCGGGCCTCCCGCAGCGACAGATCCGGCTCCGCGTCGTTGCTGCCGTCCAGGGCACGCAGTAGCAGTGACCGCTGCGGGTGGGTGGCCGCCTCGTCCGCGCTGATCCGGCCGTCGTCGACCAGCGACTGGACGAGCGTGTGGTCGTGCGTGATCTGCTGGAACTCGCCGCCGGACAGCACGTAGGCCCGGGAGTCACCGATGTGGCACAGCGCGACCAGGCTGCCCGACCACAGCATGGCGGTCAGGGTTGTGCCCATGCCGCCGATCGACGGGTTTGCCGTGACCATCTCGTGCAGCTGCTGGTTGGCCCTGGTTACCGCGCCGGACAGCGCGTCGAGCAACTCGCTGGCGGGCAGGTCCTCATCCAGGTCCTTGATCGCGGAGATGGCCACGGCGCTGGCCACCTCACCGGCCGCGTGGCCGCCCATGCCGTCGGCGACGGCGAGCAGGCGCGGGCCCGCGTACGCCGAGTCCTCGTTCCCCTCGCGGAGGAGACCGACGTCTGAGCGGACCGCATAGCGGAGTGCAAGAGTCATCTGCGCAGTTCCAGAACGGTCTTCCCAATGCGGATCGGCACCCCGGCCGGCACTGGCGTCGGCTGGGTTACCTTCTGCCGGTCAAGATACGTGCCATTGGTGGATCCGAGATCCTCAACGATCCACTGCCCGTCCTGGGGGAACAGCCGGGCATGTCGGGTCGAAGCGTAGTCATCAGCCAGCACCAGTGTGGCGTCATTGGCCCGGCCGATGGTGATTTGCTGGTCACTAAGGCCGATCGAGGTGCCGGCTAGCGTGCCGGCGGTCACCAGCAGCACGTGCGGCGCGCTCCGGGCCGCCTTGCCCGGCCGCGCCGCCCGGGGCGGCTTGGCGCGCGATGGCCGCTGCTGTGCCTTCGCCTGCCGCCGCTGCTGCCGGGTTGAGAGCGCGGGACCGAACAGGTCGGTGCGGACCACCCCCACCGCCGCGATCACGAACACCCACAGGACCGCCAGGAAGGCGAGCCTGATCAGGGTGAGCGTGAGGGCGTTCATCGGGTTATCTGTCCTCGGGTGGCCGTGACCGCTGTTTCGTCATTCAGTGTTACCCCTGCCGGCGGTCAGGTGATCCCATCCCGGCGGAACACCAGGGTGGTACGGCCCAGCGTGACCCGGGTGCCGTCGGTGAGCGCCACCCGCCGGACGGGTTCCCCGTTGACGAACGTGCCATTGGTCGATCCCAGGTCGACAAGCACCACCTCGTCGTCCTCGACCCGCAGCTCGGCGTGGTGGCGTGACACGCCCGGGTCGACCAGCCGCAGGTCACAGTCGGTGCCCCGGCCCAGCATCGTCAGTGGTGTGGTGAGCTCGTAGGTGCGCTGCATGCTGCCGTCCGCGCCCGGCTCGGGGCCGGACACCAGCAGCCGGGGCCGGCCGGCGAAAGCCCCCGGCGGGCGTGGCAGGTCGCTGGCGGGCCGCCTGATCTCGCCGCCCTCGACGGTCGTCCCGCGGATCACCCCGGACCTGATCCGGAACGTGCCGGTGGTCAGGTCGGGCACCCCCTCGAACCGCATCCGCACCGGTCCCACGAAGGAGTATCCCTGCTCCTTGGCGTGCTCGCGGGCCAGCGTCGCCAGCTCGATGCCGAGGTTGTCGGCGTAGACCTCCAGCCGCCCGTAGTCGGTCTCGGCCAGTTCGACCACGAAGTCGTTCGGCACCAATGTCCTGCCCTGCGCGACGATCGCAGCACGATCATCCATCTCGCGCTGCACCGCGCTGGCGATCTCCACCGGCTCGAGCTCGGATTTGAACGCCCGCGCGAAGGCACCCTCTACCATGCCTTCGAGCCTGCGCTCGAAGCGCTGCAGCACTCCCACCGGGTACCTCCTTCCCCTGCTCGCATCCGATGGTATCGGCGCCGGCCGCACACTTGCCGACGTGCTAACGTGACTCGTTGCCCACGGGCGGGTGGCGGAACGGCAGACGCGCACGGTTCAGGTCCGTGTGTCCGAAAGGACGTGAGGGTTCAAATCCCTCCTCGCCCACCCACGTTGCTGAACTGTGGCGGCTCCGGCCGCGTCTCGGGCTGAACGTCACTGCTCTGCGAAAACCACAGTGTCCCACCGCGGGCGGCGCCCCACCTGAGGTTCCCGGCTGGTCATCACCCGCCGGGGGTGCCCGGTCAGGGCACCACGATGACCGGGCAGTGGGCGTGCCGGGCGAGCCAGCCGGACACCGAGCCCGCGACGTGGTGCCAGCGATGGCTGGGAGCGCCGATGACCAGGGCGTCCGCGCCGGCCTCGTCCGCCGCGGCGGCCAGCTCCCTGGCCACGCTGCCGCGCCTGGCCAGGGCCCGCACCTCTAGCCCAGCCTGGTCGCATACCTCGTCCAGCTCCGCCAGCAGCCATCGCTGGGTTTCCGGCTGGTCGCGCAGCGCACCGATCACCTGGCCGGTCAGCGGCTCGCAATAGACCCCGGGCGGGGCGACGTAGACAATGAGCAGCGGCCGGTCCAGGCGGCGGGAAATCCCGGCCGCATACGCCAGCGCGTTCCGGCTGGACGGCGTGCCGTCATAGCCGACCACCACCGGGTGGCCGAGCGCGTCCGCCGCCGCTGCGCGGCCGGCTGGGCTCCCGGCCCGGGCCCGCCGCCAGCGGCGGCCGGGCTCACCTGCCAGCGGTGACTGCTCTGCCTGGTCCATCGCTCTCATCCCTGCGTGCATCCATGCTCCGCCGAGGACGTGCGCTCCGCAATATTTATGTTAGTTCCTGTCAAGCAACTTCTTCACGGCCAAACGCCGGCGTTCGTGCTGCCGTGGAGACGGCAGAATTGAGGTGTGCCGGAGCTGCCTGAGGTTGAGTCGCTGGCCGTCTTCCTGCGCACGGCGTTGGCCGGCCGGGTCATCGAGTGGGCGGCGAGCGCGACCTTCGCGGTGCTGAAGACCTACCAGCCCGATCTGACCGCGCTGGCCGGCCGGGAGTTCACCGGCACGGCCCGGCACGGCAAGTTCCTCGACCTGATGACCGGCCCGGCAGCCGACGGCTCGGGCGGCCCGCTGCACCTGATCACCCACCTGGCCCGGGCCGGCTGGCTGCGCTGGCGGGACGACTTGCCCGAGCAGCCACCCCGGCCCGGCAAGAGCCCGCTGGCGTTCCGGCTGCGGTTCACCGACGGCAGCGGGTTCGACCTGACCGAGGCGGGCACGCACAAGCGGCTGGCGGTTTACCTGGTGGCTGACCCGGCGGAGGTGCCTGGCATCTCTACGCTCGGCCCGGATCCGCTGGCCGACTCCTTCACCGAGCAGACGCTGGCCGGGCTGCTGGCGGGCCGCCGTACCCAGATCAAGGGTGTGCTGCGGGACCAGCGGATCATCGCGGGCATCGGCAACGCGTACTCCGACGAAGTCCTGCACGCCGCCAAGATGTCCCCGTTCAAGCTGGCGTCCAGCCTGACCGCGGACGAGGTAGCCGGGCTGTACGCGGCGATGCGCAGTTCGCTGGCGGAGGCGGTGGCCCGGTCCACCGGGCTCGCCGCGGGCGACCTCAAGGCCGAGAAGAAGGCCGGGCTGCGCGTGCACGGCCGGGCCGGCCAGCCCTGCCCGGTGTGCGGCGATACCATCCGCGAAGTCTCGTTCGCCGACTCGGCGCTGCAGTACTGCCCGACCTGCCAGACCGGTGGCAAGCCGCTGGCCGACCGGCGGCTGTCGCGGCTGCTGAAGTAGCACGGGACGGGCCAGGTACCAGCCGGCGAGCCGGCAAAATCTGCATCTGGCCCCGCTGGTGCCCGTCATGCGGGATCATGCCAGGGTCCCGGCTCGCCCCGGCGGGTGGGCCAGCGTCGCAGGCGGCTGGCGGCCCCGTGCGGCAGACCGACCGAAAGCGGGTTTGGGCATGCGGGTATGGCGGCTCATCCGGTGCAGTGGCGCACTGGCGGCAGGCGCGGGCCTGGCCATGGTGGGGCTGTCCGTGCCCCCGGCGGCAGCATTAGCCGCTGGTCACGCGGTGGCGGCGGCCACCGGGAGCCAGCCGGTCAACCATTCCAACGTGGGCGAGCCGCACTCGCCCGAGCTGCTCCGCATGCTGGCCGGCCCGGCTCGGCCCGTGGGCGCCCGGCAGGCGGCCCGGGCCCTGCGCCGTGAGGTGATCACCGGCGCGGTGCAGGGCGTGGACGTGGCCTCCTTCCAGCACCCGCACGGCGCGGCTATCGACTGGGCCAAAGCCGCGGCAGCCGGGATCAGGTTCGCCGCGGTCAAGGCCACCGAGGGGGCGTACTACACCAACCCATACGCGCCCGGCGACCTGACCGGTGCGCGGCATGCGGGCCTGTCCACCGTGGCCTACGCGTTCGGGATCCCGAACGGGAATGGCAGCAGCAGCAGCCCGAAGGTGCAGGCCGATGACCTGGTCAGTTACCTGGCTCGCAAGGGCATCTCGCCGCTGCCACCGGTCCTGCTGGACATCGAGTACAACCCATACGGCGCTGAGTGCTACGGGCTGACCAAGACGGCAATGGTGACCTGGATCAACGGCTTCCGCGCCGAGGTGCTGGCCAAGACCGGGCGGCCGCCGATCATCTACAGCACCACGGACTGGCTGGCCACCTGCACCGGCAACAGCACCCGGCTGGGGAACGGCCCGCTGTGGATCGCTCAGTACGCGAGCATCCCCCGCCCCTCGCCGCTGCCCGCGAACTGGAGCGACTGGGGCATCTGGCAGTACAGCAGCACGGGATCGGTCAGCGGTATCTCCGGGAAGGTTGACCTCGACCAGATGAACCCGGACAGCTTCATCGACCCTGGCAAGCTGATGGTGTTCAACCCGGGGCCGCGCCACAGCAAGCCCGGCCGAACGGCCAGCGGGCAGGTGCAGGCCTACCCCGAGGAAGCCGGGCCGGCAGTCAGCTACGCGCCGACCACCATGCCGTCCTGGCTGAACCTGAACACCAGCACTGGCCAGCTCACCGGGACCGCGCCAGCGGCGCCCGGCTCCTTCCCGGTTACCGTCACGGTCAGCGACGCCACCTCCGGGGCCAGCGGGCCGGTCAGCTTCACCTGGTACACCAACTGATCGTCACCGCCAGCTCCCCGGGCAGCCAGGGCACCACCGGTGGGCACCCGGCCGATCTGTACAGCGGCAATGGCCCTGGTGCGCAGCAGTGACAGGTGACCCAGTCGGCGGCCGGCGCGGTGCTGGTGAACCCGCAGTCTGGGCTGTGCCTGGCCGACCCGGGCAGTTCCGCCGTGAATGGCACCGCCGTCCAGATCGCCGGCTGCACCCAAGGTCCCCGGCCAGGAATGGCGGATTCAGTAGCCAGCTGCCAGCCGAGGAGAGCGGTGACTTTGCCGGGCCGGGACGGCTGCGCGATGGCAGCATGAAAGCCGTGACGGATGCGCAGCTGACCGCGGGGCAGCACCGGGTGGGCGCTACCGCGTGGGCGGTGGTGGAAAGCGCCGCCGACGCCATCGTGGCGTTCGGCACCGACGGCGCGGTGCTGCTATGGAACCCGGCCGCTGAGCGGATGTTCGGCTGGACCGCCGCCGAGGTGATCGGCACTGAGCCGCCGCTGATCCCGGACGAACTGCAGGCCGAGCACAACGCGGTGCTGGAGCGGATCCGGGCCGGCGGCGGCCAGATCTCCCTGGCCACCCGCCGGGCCTGCAGCGACGGCAGCATGCTAGACCTGCGCGTGGACATCAGTGCGCTCCGCGACCAGGCGGGCGAGGTAACCGGCTGGGTGAACGTCTGCCACCGGACCGGCGCGGACGAGGCGGCCAGCAGCGGGATGGCACAGCGGGCCCGGGTGGTGCGCAGACTCGGGGACGTGGTCGCCGATATGACCGCCCAGCGGGACCTGGAAGCGGTGCTGGACCGGATCGCGGCCAGCCTGTGCGAGCTGACCGGGGCCGACGCCGGCGGATTCGTGCTCATCGAGGGCGACCGGCTGCGGCTGGTGAGCATGCAGGGGCTGCCCGCCAGCCTGCGCGGCCGCACCGCGGACCTGCCCACCAGCCTGGTCGCCGAGCTGATGCGGTCCGGGCGGAAGGTGATGATGACCACCGGCGAGTCCGGCGAGTTCGACAGCCTGATCTGGTCCGCACTGCCCGGCCTCCACACCATCGCGCTGGCGCTGTCCCACGCGGGTGACCGCCCGTACGGGGCCCTGTACGCCCTCTACAGCCACCGCAAGGTCGGCCACGTCGAACTGGAACTGCTAGAGCTGATGGCGGCGCACGCGGGGGTGGCGCTCACCAACGCGATGGCGTTCGAGGAAGTGGTGCGGCAGCGGGCGCACGAGCGGGCGGTCATCGACGCCAGCGCCGACGGCATTGCGGTGCTCGACGCCAGCGGCAGCATCCGGCAGTGGAACCCAGCCGCGCACAAGCTGACCGGGATGTCCGCGGACGAGGTGGCCGGCAAGCCGCCGCCGTTCCCGGTGCCCGAGCCGGGTGGCCCGATGCTCACCTACCGGCTGCCCAGCGGCCGCTGGCTGGAGGTGATGTGCAACGCGCTGAGCGGGCGGGACGAGCAGGTCGTGGACTTCCGGGACGTGACCGCGGCCAAGGAACTGGAGGAGGCCAAGGATCTGTTCCTGGCCACCACCAGCCACGAGCTGCGGACGCCGATCACGGTGGTGCATGGTTTCGCCAGCACCCTGGCCAGCCGGTGGGACGAGCTGTCCGACCCCGAGCGCCGCAGCGCCGTGCAGACCATCGCCGAGCGGGCCGGATCGCTCGGCCGGCTGGTAGAGCAGCTGCTGCTGGGGGCGCGGGCCGGCGCCGACCAGCTCACCGTCACCAGCGGCGCGTTCGACCTGGCCGCGCTGCTGCGCGGGGCCGCGCTGGCGTTCCAGCCGCTGTCGGACCGGCACACGCTGACCACCGACATCCCCGACGGCCTGCCGCTCGCGCAGGGGGATCAGACGGCCGCCGATGTCATCGTCGGGCAGCTGCTGGAGAACGCGTTCAAGTACTCACCGGACGGCGGTGCCGTCACCGTGCGGGCCCGGGC
>Ga0306924_10000790_pt1 | contig 27549 bp, 26 predicted proteins | sample sta12Can44000111_FD_203756 | JGI IMG/M metagenome (GOLD analysis project Ga0306924, IMG submission 203756) | Lab enrichment of tropical soil microbial communities from Luquillo Experimental Forest, Puerto Rico - statanox.12C.anox.44.000.111 (v2)... | ecosystem: Environmental > Terrestrial >... | reverse complement strand
TGGCCGAGGCAGGTATGGATCGTCCCGGTGCAGGTGATCCGCACCCGGTTGCAGGACTCGCAGAAATTATGGGTCATCGGCGTGATGAAGCCGAGCGTGCCGCCGGTCTCGCCGACGCGGACGTAGCGCGCGGGTCCCCCGGTGCTCTCGTGGAGGTCGGTCAGGGTGAATTGCTTGGAGAGGCGAGCGCGTACCAGCGACAGCGGTACATACTGATCGATGCGGCCGGCGCCGATCTCGCCCATCGGCATCACCTCGATCAGCGTCAGCGCCATGCCGCTGCCGTGCGCCCATTCGATCAGCGACGGGATCTCGTCCTCATTGAGATTTTTCAACGCCACCGCGTTGATCTTGACCGCAAGGCCGGCCGCGCGTGCGGCCTCGATGCCGGCCAGCACCTGGTCGAGTTCGCCCCAACGGGTAATGGCGCGGAATTTTGCGGCGTCCAGCGTATCCAGCGACACGTTGATGCGGCGGATGCCGCAATCCGCCAACTCGGAGGCGAAGCGCGCGAGCTGCGTGCCGTTGGTGGTCATCGTCAGTTCGCGCAAGGCGCCGCTCGTAAGATGCCGTGACAGCGAGCGCACCAGCGACATCACGTTGCGCCGGACCAGTGGTTCCCCGCCGGTCAGCCGCAGCTTCGTGACCCCCCTTGCGATGAAAGCCGAGCACAGACGGTCGAGTTCTTCCAGCGTCAGGAGGTCGGCCTTCGGCAGAAAGGTCATGTCTTCCGCCATGCAATAAAAACAGCGGAGATCGCAGCGATCGGTGACCGACACCCGCAAATAGCTGATGGTCCGCCCGAACGGATCGATCATCGGACGGGACAGCGCCGGGAGGGGGGTCGATACGGGTCCGTTCATGCCAACAAGCCTTGGGGACGCAGATGCCGCTGCTCGGAAATCTTCCCGCAATCTAAGCACGATGGGATCACCCCACAATCCGCAAAGGTGAATGCGGCGCTGCGAGACGTCAGCAGGTCGGCGGTGGGGCGTTCGGATTCGGGAATGGCGAGTCGGCGGTGTCCGGCGCCGTGGTCTTCGGCTTCTTCGTTTTCGGCGTGGTGTGAACCTTCGGCGGCGGGCCTGCCGGTTGCAGCTCCGCGAAGACGGGGTTGGGGTCGGTGGTCGTCGATGCCGGGTTGGCGTAATCGCCGGGGTTGCGGACCACGTTCACTGAAACGGTGGCCGCCTGGAACTTGCAGCGCGTAGGTGACCGGTTTCCCAGAAATTCAGTTTCTGCACTCGCGTCTGGACTGAACCACTGCGCCAGTCACATCCCCTTGCCGACCTCGCTTCGGCCAAGAATCTATCGCCTGATCAATAGGTTATAATATATTTTGCAAGGCTGCCAGGCTCTCTACTGCAGACGGCAGATCGCGCATGTGATGGATCAGTCGGTCGGGTTTCAGCTCCACGATCGGCACGTCGGTATAGCCGAAGCTGACGCCGATGACGGGAACGCCGGCACGGCGCGCAACCCCGATATCGGTTCCGGCGTCGCCCACCATGATGGTCGAGGACATCTTTCCGGCGGCACGCGATACCGTCTGTTGCAGGATGGCGGGATCGGGCTTGGCCACGCCGAACGTATCGGCACCGCAGATCGCCGCAAATCGCGTGCTCAGTCCAAGCTCATCGAGCAACCGCTTCGACAGCCATTCCAGCTTGTTGGTACAGACCGCAAAGCGAAAGCCGCGCGCGGACAATTCGTCGAGCGCAATTTCCAGCCCGTCGAAGGGGCGCGAGCCGTCCGCGATGTGAGCGGCATAGTACTCGATGAAGTCGGCAGTCATCCGGTTGATGTCGACCGTGCTTGCGGCGCGGCCTTCGAGCTCGAGCCCGCGCTCGATCAGCTTGCGCGCGCCGGCGCCGATCATGGTACGCGCAGCCTGCAGTGGAACGGCCGGCAATCCCTCCCGTTCCAGCACGAAATTGAGCGCGTCGATCAGGTCGGGCGCGGTATCAACCAGCGTGCCGTCGAGGTCGAAGACGAGGGTGGGCGCAGCGGTCATCTGAGCAAGCGCTAGCGACCAAAGCGCCCGCACGCAAGGTGGGGGGCTGAGGGATTTGTGAAAATCGGTCAAGACCTAACAGGGAATAATGAATGTCCGCCCTTAAGCGAGGGGTGGCCTTTGCCGGCAGGGGGACCGCAAATTGATTGAAAGTCGCGGCATTCGGGCCGTTTGGCGGCTATTCCCGGCCGCAAAACGACGCTAGAAAGCGCCGGTTTCTAGTGGGCAGGGTTTTGCCGGTGGACATGGAAGCGTTGAAACGGCAGGCGGCGGCGCGCGCGCTCGACGATGTGCGCGACGGCATGAAGCTCGGGCTCGGCACCGGCTCGACCGCAAAGCACTTCGTCGCGCTTCTGGGCGAGCGGGTGCGCGCCGGGCTCAAGGTCGTCGGCGTGCCGACATCGGAGGCGACCCGTGCGGATGCCGAGCGCTGCGGCATTGCACTGACCAGCCTCGACGAGATCGATCGGCTCGACCTGACGGTGGACGGCGCCGACGAGATCGACCCGCAACTCAACCTCATCAAGGGCGGCGGCGGCGCACTCCTGCGCGAAAAGATCGTGGCCGCGGCCTCGGATCGTATGATCGTGATCGCCGACGAGTCCAAATGGGTGGCCGCGCTCGGGCGCTTCCCTCTGCCAATCGAGGTCATCCCGTTCGGCCTTGCCGCCACGCAGCGCGCCGTTGTCCAGGCGTTTGCGGAATGCGCGGTATCCGGGCAAATGGCGGTCCGAAAGGCCAGGGATGGTCACGTTTTTGTCACCGATGGCGGCCACTGGATTGTCGACGCCCACCTCGGCCGCATAGAGGATGCCCCGCGTCTGGCGGGCCTTTTGGGCGCAATCCCCGGTGTTGTCGAGCACGGGCTGTTCATCGGTCTCGCCAGCACGGCCATTCTGGCGGGTGCGCAAGGAATTCGCGTTGTTGAGCGGCAGTGACGCCGCAGCTTTCCAAGGAGAAACGGAATGAAGAGCGTTTTCAGAATTTTGCCGGCTGCGGGCCTAGCGCTGGCTCTCGCTATGGCTGCATTGCCGGCTGCCGCACAGCAGGCCGCGGCTCCGCCGAAGGCCGCCTCGCCGGGTGCGATTGCAGCCGCCAAAGAAATCCTGGCGATGAAGAACGCGTCTGCGATGTACCAGAACGCCGTGCCCAACATCGTGCAGCAGACCAAGGACACGCTGCTGCAGACCAATCTCAACTATCAGAAGGACCTCAACGAGGTCGCGGTGATCGTGGCGAAGAATCTTGCCGGCCGCGAAAAGGAGATCGGCGAGGGCATGGCCCAGATCTATGCCAGCGAGTTCACCGAGCAGGAGCTGAAGGACCTCGTGACCTTCTACAAATCCCCGCTCGGCCAGAAGCTGTTGGCCAACGAGCCGCGGGCAATCCAGTCCAGCATGGCCTATATGAACCAGTGGGCGCAGCAATTCGGCGAAATCGTGAACGGCGAATTCCGCGCCGAAATGCGCAAGCGCGGCAAGCAAATCTGATCGAAATGGCTGAGTTCGACGTCGACCTGTTTGTGATTGGAGGGGGTTCGGGCGGGGTTCGCGCCGCCCGGATCGCGGCGGGTCATGGCGCGCGCGTCATGGTTGCCGAAGAATACCGGATGGGCGGCACCTGCGTGATCCGCGGCTGCGTGCCGAAAAAACTGTTCGTTCTCGGCTCGCATGTTCGTCAGGAGATCGAGGATGCCGCGGGCTTCGGCTGGAGCATTCCGTCGGCGACGTTCGACTGGCCGACGCTGGTCGCCAACAAGGACAAGGAGATCGCGCGGCTGGAAGCGGCCTATACCGCAAATGTCGAGAAGTCGGGCGCCCGCATCGTCAAGACGCGCGCCGTGTTCGAAGATCCGCACCGCTTGCTGCTAGCGACCGGCGAGACCGTCCGCGCCAGATATGTGCTGATCGCGACCGGCGGCGCACCCAACCACGGCCCTATCATCCCCGGCGTCGAGTACGTGATCTCCTCGAACGAGGCGTTTCACCTGCGCGAGTTGCCGAAGCGGATCGTGATCCAGGGCGGCGGCTATATCGCTCTGGAATTCGCGTGCATCTTCGCCGGCTATGGCTCCGACGTCACGGTGATCTATCGCGGCGAGAATATCCTGCGCGGTTTCGACGACGATGTCCGCACCCATGTGCGCGCCGAGCTGGAGAGGGAAGGCATCACCATCCTGACCGGCAACACGATCACGAAGGTCGACAAGCACGCCGAGGGTTATACGAGCCATCTGTCGAACGGATCGAGCATCGCTTCCGAGCAGGTGATGTTCGCGATCGGCCGGCATCCGAACGTCGCCAATCTCGGCCTGGAGAAGGCGGGCGTCTCCATCAATCCGAGTAATGGCGGCATCGCCGTCGACGGTTGGTCGCGCTCCTCGGTGCCGCATATCTACGCGATCGGCGACGTCACCCATCGCCACAATCTGACTCCTGTCGCGATCCGCGAGGGCCACGCCTTCGCCGATACCGTGTTCGGCAAACATCCGGTGCAGGTCGATCACAGCAATATTCCGACCGCGGTGTTTTCGCAGCCGGAGGTCGGCGTCGTGGGGCTCACTGAGACCGAGGCGCGCGCGCAGTTCAGTCACGTCGACATCTACAAGGCCACGTTCCGGCCGATCAAGGCAACGATGTCGGGCCGCGATACCAGGGTCTTGATGAAGCTCGTGGTGGACGGCTCGACCGATCGCGTGCTCGGCTGCCATATCGTCGGCGACACGGCCGCCGAGATCATCCAGGCTGTTGCGATCGCCGTGAAGATGAAGGCGACCAAGGCCGACTTTGACGCCACCATGGCGTTGCATCCGACCACGGCCGAAGAGCTCGTCACCATGCGGACGCCGACCGCGCGCCACGTGCGTGAGGCGGCGGAGTAGCGGCAGGAGCGCTTGCGATCACCGTGAATGTTGCATTGCGTCTTGCGAGGCGGCGAATCCTTGCTATTGGATGACGCCGATTGGACGGGCGGACACCATGAAGAAAACACTCCATATTGTAGCGATCGCCGTGGCGCTGGCGGCATTTGTTCCGGCGGCGAGCGCACAACAAGCCGATACCCCGAAACAGACCCTGCGCGCAAAGATCAAGGAAAAATATCTGGAGCGGCGCGCGCAGTTCATGCGTCGGGTGAAGGACGCTTATTTTGCAGTAGGCTGCAAAGTGCTGGCCCGCGAGGCCGGTATTTTGCCGCTCACCAGCAAGGACACCTATATGGCCTATATCGGCGATCAGACCATTGTTGATTTGAAGGAAGACGAAGCGCTTCGCCAAGCCGCGATGCAGGAAGGGCTGGATCGGGCAGCAAAGCCTGGTGAGTGCGACTACTATCGCACGCATCCGGAGGCAGCCGACGCCATACGACGGGCGGCGGCCGAAGCGGCGGCGAAGCCGCGATAGCAGACGAAGCGTTCAATCACGCCGGGCAAGCGCGGCCGTGCTCGATCGATCGCGCGTTGGGCTGCCATATTGTTTTGTTTGCGCGTGGCGGCGGTCGAGCTCAACATTTGCCCGGCGCGCGCCTCTGCATTGATTGGCTGCTCGCCAGCTCGCTTACGCAGCGCACTGCGCCAGCCCCTTCCAGTCGAAATTGACGCCATGGCCCGGGCGCATTGGCGCGAGCGCCATGCCGTCTTCAAGCACCAGTGGATCCTCGATGTAGCGGTCCAGGCCGAACCCGTGCGCTTCCAGATAGGCCCGGTTCGGGCAGGCCGCGAGCAGATGCACGGTGATGTCATGCGCACCGTGACTGGTGACGGGAAGATTGAAGGCCTCGGCAAGCCGCGCAATCTTCATGAAAGACGTCACCCCGCCGCAATTGGTGACGTCGGGCTCTGGATACGAGACGGCGCCGGCGGCGATGTAGCTCTTGAACTCCCAAAGCGTGCGCAGGTTCTCGCCGGCTGCGATCGGCACGCCGCCCGACGCAAGGATTCGGGCATGACCTGCGATGTCATCGGGAATGGTTGGCTCCTCGAGCCAGAACAGATCGTAAGGCTGCAATGCCCGCGCCGCCCGGATGGCCTCCTCCACCGTCCATTTCATATTGGCATCCGCCATCAGCGGAAAGCCGTCGCCGAGATGCTTGCGCATCGCGCGCACGCGCGCGACGTCGGAGGCGAGGTCGGGCCGACCCACCTTCATCTTGATGGCGCGAAAGCCGTTGCTCAAATTGTCGTCGGTCTGTTTCAGTAGGGCCTCGACCGAGAGATCGAGGTCGATACCGCCGGCATAGCAGGGCACGCGGCGATCGAAGCCGCCGAGGAGACGCCAGAGCGGCAGCTTCGCGCGGCGCGCCTTCAGGTCCCACAACGCGATGTCGAGTGCGGACAGTGCCAGCACCACGGGGCCGCCACGCCCGCCGTAATGCAGGCCCCACCAGACATGCTGCCAGATGGCCTCGGTATCGTCGGCCTCCCGGCCTTTGATCAGGTCGGGGATTTCGCGCCGGAGAATGTCGGCGATCGCTCCACCATTGCGGCCCACCGTATAGGTGTAACCCACGCCTTCGGCACCGTCGGAATCGCGGACGCGAAGCGTGAGGAGCTCGAACGCTTTGATTTCGCCGTGTGTGCTGTCGGACAATATGACGGGAAGGGGAATTCGGTAGAATCCGGCGTCGATCGTCTCGATGCGTGCCATGGGCATCTCCATCTTTCGTCCGAAAGGTTAGATCGACGACCGGTGGTCCGGCAACACTGGGGACTGCAAGTATGGCCGTTCACGAGCGGCGCGAGAGCTGGAGTTTGTCCAGGTGCGCGCGAACCAGCGTTTTGGCGGCGGCCGCTGCGGCGACCGAATAGCCCTGGTCGCCGTGGACCAGGATCAGCGAGACCGTGCCCTCCGACAGCAGCCAGATTTCTCGTGCAAGCTTTGCTGCTTGCCGCACCCCGGATCGCTCCAGCAATTCGCCAAGACAGTGTTCCAGTCGGGCCTTGTGCCGCCGCGCGATCACCCGCGCCGGGTGCCCGGGCAGGTCCGCAAGCTCGATCACGAGGCGCGTGAACCCCGACCCGGCCCAGCGCGGTCGGTCGGCCCACACCGCAAGCTCGCGAAACATTCCGTCCACGATGGCCTCGGCCGAGCCGGACAGTCTATCCCCGAAAGTACGGAAGGCTTGCAGCGCAAGTTCGTGCTGTGCGGTGAGGACGGCGGCAAGGAGTTGGTCCTTGCTCGTGAAGTGATGGTACAGCGTGCGCTTGGTGAGCCTCGCCTCGGCCGCAATGTCGTCCATGGTCACCCGGCTGTAGCCTCGCCGACGAAAGAGCTTGTAGGCCCCTTCGAGAATTCGTTTGCGCGTCGGTTCGGCGGGACGCGGCATGGCTGCTCTCCCTCAAAGTATACCTGTTAGTGAATTTACATCACTGCCGGCCGTGGACGAAATGGCCGTTGCCATATGCGAGCCTGAGGAGACACGCCATGCCTTCAGCTCCTCTGACGGTGAGAGGCATCACTGCGCGGCCAGTCGTCCTTCCCTTGGAGCGGCCGATCGTCGCGAGAATTGCCACGATCACCGAGTGGCCCGTCATCCTGATCGATCTCCTGACCGAAGAGGGCATTGTCGGGCGCAGCTATCTGGAGCCTTATGTCGTCAAATCCCTGCACTATCTGGTGCCGGCGCTGAATGATCTCGGATCGGCGCTGAAGGGTCGGCGTGTCGCACCGATCGAGCTGTTCGACGCGGCACGAAAATCGCTTCACTTCGTTGGCTACGAAGGTCTTTCGATGATTGCGGCCTCGGGTCTCGACATGGCGGCCTGGGATGCCCTCGCCAGGGCTGCGAAACTCCCGCTTTGCGTGCTGCTCGGCGGCTCCATCGGTCCGGTGAAGTCTTACAACAGCAATGGGCTCTGGCTAAAGGCGCCCGCTGCAGTCGCAGAGGAAGCCATTCAATTGAGGGACGAAGGCGGTTTCGCGGGGCTCAAGCTGCGGCTGGGTCGCGACCGGGCCGCCGACGATCTCGCGACGCTCGATGCGGTCCGCAAGGCCGTGGGCGACGACATGGAGCTGATGGTCGACTTCAACCAGGGGCTCGATCTCGCCGACGCGCTGCGGCGATGCCACATGATCGACGGCCACGGATTGGCCTGGATCGAAGAACCGATCCTCTACGACAACCTTGACGGCCATGCGCAGCTTGCCGCCGAACTGAGCACGCCGATCCAGATCGGGGAGAATTTCTATGGCCCGCGTGCGATGCACAGTGCACTTCAGAAGAAGGCGTGCGACCTCGTCATGCCGGATTTCATGCGCATCGGCGGCGTGACCGGCTGGATTCGCGCGGCGGCCATCGCCGGCGCAGCCGGCATACCTGTGTCAACTCATCTCTATCCCGAGGTCGCCGCGCACATGATGCGCGTCACCGAAACTGCGCATTGGCTGGAGTGGCAGGACTGGACCGATCCCCTTCTGCAGAGGCCTTATCTGGTGAAAGACGGCCTCCTGCATATCCCTGATGTGCCCGGTGTCGGACTTGACTGGAACGAGGACGCGGTCAAACGCTACCTCGTCTAGCGAACAACCCGACCGAGTCGCCCGGACGGGGCGAATCAGTTTGATTTGCCTCACGTGCTTCGCGCGTCCGGTGGCGAAACGGCGCGAAAATTGCCTGCGCGCCGCGCGTGAGCGTTTTGGATCGCTCACTCCCGCTCAAGCCATTCGGCGGCGCCGCGCCACAGCGTGTCGCGGTGCTCGGGCCGGAAGAAGCCGAAATGGCCGAGTTTCGTGGCACCGACGTCCGGCGGCGTGACGGTGAGGATCTCCGGTTTGATCGACGTGAAGCCCGAGCACAACAGCTCGACCGCCGGTCGAGTCGCCCAGGGATCGTCCGAGAGACAGATCGCGCGCAAAGCGCCCCTGTATTCTGGAAAGTTCGAGAGACCGGCAAGCGTCTTGTCGTCGAAGAGATAGCGCGGGCTGTTCACCCAGCGCACCCATTGCAAGAACGCGTCCCGCGGCAGGTCTTCGCCGAGTCCGCTCCAGCCCGGCGCGTAGCCGAGCAGACGGGTCAAGGGGGTGCCGACAAAGTTGAGCATGGCGAAAACGCGGTAACGCTCCGGCGACGTCATCAGCTTCCAGTAGCCGGCTTGCGCCGCAACCAGGAGCGCGCGGGAGACCTCATTGTTGTTGCCGAGCAGGCCGAGCACCTGGCCGCCAAAGGAATGTCCGAGATAGGTGAGGGGCAGCTTGCGGTAACGCTCGCGCATCCATCCAACCATCGCGGTTGCGTCGAGCGCCGCCCAGTCCGCCATCGTGGCCTTGAAGCCGACGAGAGATCGCGGCTGGTCATAGCCTTCGAGCGCCCGGAGCCGGCTGCCTCCGATGCCGCGATAGTCGTAAGTCAGTGCCGCAAAGCCGCGGCGCGCGAGATAGCCGGCAAAGCCCCGATAGATCTTGCGCGGCACGGCGGTAGCCGAATTGATCAGGATGGCATGACGCTTGGCGCCGCGCGGCAGGAACAGGGTCGCCGCGATCGCGTAGCCATCGGCAGCCGGCACGGTGATGTCGTCGGAAAAGACGTCGTCCAGGGCAGCTTCGGCCACGGCGGCTTTCCTCGTGGATCTCCCCCTTCGCCAGCAAATGATAATTCGGTTTTTGCTGCAAGGGCTTGTCTAGAGAGGAACTTTACGATGGAATCCAAGTGGCGGCGGCGGAACGGCATGTGTATAACGCGGCCCTTCTCTTAACCGATAAGTAGCGGTTTTCGCTCAGGAGTTGACGTCATGTCCGAGCGGTGGACACCTGAAAGCTGGCGCTCGAGGCCGGTGTTGCAAATACCTGACTACCCCGATGCCAAGGCGCTCGCGGATGTCGAGGCGCAGCTTGCGACCTTTCCGCCACTGGTGTTCGCTGGCGAAGCGCGCAACCTGAAGAAGGCACTCGGCCGTGTCGCCCTGGGCGATGCTTTCCTGCTGCAGGGCGGGGACTGCGCCGAAAGCTTTGCCGAGCATGGCGCCAACAACATCCGCGACTTCTTCCGCGTCTTCCTGCAGATGGCGGTGGTGCTGACCTACGCCGGCGCCGTGCCTGTCGTGAAGCTCGGCCGCATCGCCGGGCAGTTCGCAAAGCCGCGCTCCTCGCCGACCGAGACGGTGAACGGCGTCGAGCTGCCGAGCTACCGCGGCGATATCGTCAACTACATCGCCTTCACCGCGCAAGCCCGCACGCCGGATCCACAGCGCCAGTTGATGGCTTACCGGCAGTCGGCGGCCACGCTTAATCTGCTGCGCGCCTTTGCGACCGGCGGCTTCGCCAATTTGGGAAGCGTGCATCAGTGGATGCTGGGCTTTCTTAAGGATTCGCCGCAATCGCGCAAGTACAAGGAACTGGCCGACCGCATCTCGGAAGCGCTGAACTTCATGCGCGCCTGCGGCCTCGATCTCGAGAGCCATCCCGAGCTGCGCGCGACCGATTTCTACACCAGCCATGAAGCGCTGCTGCTCGGCTATGAGCAGGCCTTCACCCGCGTCGATTCCACGACCGGCGACTGGTATGCGACGTCGGGCCATTTCATCTGGATCGGCGACCGCACGCGGCAGCTCGACCACGGACACGTCGAATATTTTCGCGGCATCAAGAATCCGATCGGCCTGAAATGCGGCCCGTCGATGAAGCCGGACGAGCTGATCAAGCTGATCGACTTGCTCAATCCCGACAACGAGCCGGGACGGCTGACGCTGATTACCCGGTTCGGCGCCGACAAGGTCGCCGAACAGTTGCCGGCTCTGCTTCGCGCGGTGAAACGCGAGGGACGGATCGTGGTGTGGTCGTGCGATCCGATGCACGGCAATACCGTCACCTCGACCACGGGCTACAAGACCCGGCCGTTCGACCGCATCCTGTCGGAGGTGAGGAGCTTCTTTTCGATCCACGCGGCGGAGGGCACCTATCCCGGCGGGGTGCATCTGGAGATGACCGGCAAGGACGTCACCGAATGCGTTGGCGGGGCACGCGCGATTACCGACGAGGATCTCAACGACCGTTATCACACGGTCTGCGATCCCCGTCTCAATGCCGAGCAATCGATCGACATGGCGTTCCTGATCGCGGAGCTGCTCAAGCGGGAGCGTGGCAGCAAGGTCAAGCCGGTCTCGGCGGCGGCGGGATTTTGATTTGCTGCGGCTTTGGCGGGCCACGATCAACTCGCGCAACGGCCTTGTCTTTGCCGTTCGCTCGGAACAGGCGATCCGCGAGGAACTGATCGCACTGCTGCTGTCGATTCCGACGGCGTGGCTGGTCGGCGCCACGGTCATGCGCCGTGTCGAGCTGATCTGTGCGGTCGCGCTGATCCTGGTCGTCGAACTCCTCAATACCGCGATTGAAAAGCTCGCCGACCGGCTGACCACCGATCGCGATCCGCGGATCATGCACGTGAAGGACATGGGGTCGGCCGCGGTCGGGGTGACGCTGTTGATGGCCGCCCTGTTCTGGCTATTTGCCATCGCCGAGCGCATGGGCGCGATCTGAAGCTGGCAATTGAACTTGGCCGCGCCGCGGTGCACCATCTGGCTATGACCGAACGCCCTGCAGAGTTTTTGATTACGCTCGCCCAGCTCAACCCGACGGTCGGCGACGTCGAGGGCAACGCCAACAGGGCCCGCGCCGCGCGCGCCCGCGCGGCCGCCGATGGCGCCGACCTGGTCGTGCTGTCGGAACTGTTCATCGCCGGTTATCCGCCCGAGGACCTCGTGCTGAAACCCGCGTTCCAGGCGGCCTGCCGTTCGGCGGTCGAGGCGTTGGCGCGCGAAACCGCCGATGGGGGGCCCGCCATGCTGGTCGGCAGCCCCTGGGTCGAGGAAGGCAAGCTCTACAACGCTTGCGCCTTGCTGGAGGGCGGTCGCGTGTCCGCGCTTCGTTTCAAGGCCAATTTGCCGAATTACGGCGTGTTCGACGAAAAGCGCGTGTTCGCGCGCGGGCCCGCCGCGGGCCCGGTAACGGTGCGCGGCGTTCGCGTCGGCGTTCCCATCTGCGAGGACGTTTGGGTCGAAGAGTCTCCGGATTACGAAAACGTCGTCGAGTGCCAGGCGGAGACCGGCGCCGAAATCATCGTCGTTCCCAACGGCTCGCCCTATGCCCGCGACAAGACCGATGTCCGGCTCTCGATCGCGGTTGCGCGCGTCACCGAAAGCGGGCTGCCGCTGATCTATCTCAATCAGGTCGGCGGCCAGGACGAACTGGTGTTCGACGGCGCTTCGTTTGCGCTGAATGGGGATTTGTCGGTCGCGGCGCAATTGCCCGACTTCGTCGAAGACATCACCACGCTGCGCTGGACCAGGGGCAACGACGGCTGGCGGTGCGCAGGGCCGATCATGCCGGTTCTGGAAGGCGACAAGGCCGACTACGCGGCCTGCGTGCTCGGCTTGCGCGACTATGTGCGCAAGAATGGCTTTCCCGGCGTGCTGCTCGGCATTTCCGGCGGCATCGATTCCGCAGTTTGCGCGGCGATCGCGGTCGATGCGCTGGGAAAGGAGGCGGTGCGCGGCGTCATGCTGCCGTATCGCTTCACCGCGCAGGTCTCGCTGGATGATGCAGCGAAGCTCGCAAACAATCTTGGCGTCCGCTACGAGGTGCTGCCGATTGCCGACGCGGTCGAGGGTTTCGAGAAGATTCTGTCGGGTCCGTTTGCCGGCCTGCCGCGGGACATCACCGAGGAAAACCTGCAGGCGCGGGCCCGCGGCACGCTGTTGATGGCGATCTCCAACAAGACCGGCGCGATGGTCGTGACCACAGGCAACAAATCCGAAATGTCGGTCGGCTATGCCACGCTCTATGGCGACATGAACGGCGGCTTCAACCCGATCAAGGATATCTACAAGACCGAGGTGTTCCGCCTTGCCGGCTTGCGCAATGCGTGGAAGCCTGTGGGCGCACTCGGACCCGCGGGCGAGGTCATTCCGGTCAGCATCATCACGCGGCCGCCGACCGCGGAGCTCCGCGAAAACCAGACCGACCAGGATTCGCTGCCGCCCTATGACATGCTGGATGCGATCCTGGAGCGGCTGGTCGAGCACGAGGAGCCGCTTGCCGCGATCATCGCCGATGGTTTCGATCGCGACATGGTCACGAGGGTCGATCGCCTGCTCAACATCGCCGAGTACAAGCGCAGACAGGCGGCACCTGGCGTGAAAGTGACGACCCGCAATTTCGGGCGAGACCGGCGCTATCCCATCACCAACCGCTTCCGCGATTCCGGCAAGGAACTCGCGAAGCCCGACGAAACCCTGGTCTCGCGCACAGCGAGCGCATCGGCGGACGCGTTCGACGGCTAAAGCGGGATGAACTCAGCGCGAGGTTGGGCCGTTTGGCAGGAACGTCGGTCCGACCGAGCGGATTTGTTTGTTGTTGGCCGGCGTGCTTGCCGGCTGCTGTTCGGTCGGCGGGTTGGAGGTTTCGGCAGGCGGCGTGACGGACGTCGCGTTCGCCTGAGGAGTTGCCCCTTTCTTGGCGTTCGCGGACGCGGGCTTCGCGGGTTGCGGCCGCTGCATCTTCTTCGCGCTCTCCTCGGTGACGATGATGTCGCCCTGTTGCTCTGCGGCGGCCTTCTCGTCGATCGACTTCAGCGCGTCGGACCAGGTTTGACCCGGCGCCTTGCAGGAGCAGGACGGATTGAACTCGCTGCGAAAGCGGAATGCGTTCGGCAGCGCCGTATAAGGCGCGCCGTTGACCGAGATCGCCTGGTTGATGTCCTCGCCGGGATTGCGATAGGCGTAGAGTGATGCTTCCGTCGCGGGACACAGCGCCTTGCAGGTCTTCTCGTCGTCAGCAAACCGCGTCGGCACCGTCGCAAACGAGATCGGGAAATAGCCGCCGTCGCAGGTGCGCACGCAGACGGTACGATAGGTTCCGGATGGCGGGCCGACATCGCCAGGGACTGCGGGGTTCGTCACGCCACCGCCGAACAGATTGCCCAGGAAACCCCCGGGCGCGGGAATTGCGTTGGCATATTGCGGCCCGCAACTGTTTTGCGCCAGCGCGATGAGGACCGAACGGCGCTGGTTGTCGCGATCGGCGTTGAAGCCGCCGGAGCGCAGTTGCTCGAGGCTCGAGGTGATCTGGTCCAGATTGGCGCGCATCTGCTGGATCTGGGTGTTGACTGGCCCGCACTGGGCGGACTGGCCGTTGAACAGCGAGAAGAAGCCGGAACTGTCGCAGCCCATGCGTTTGGCCTGAGCCCTGATGCGGTCGAGCTCACCCTGCTGCCTGGCGGCGGCATCCTGGTAGCGGCGGATCTGATCGTCCTTGGCCGGATCGGAGCTGCCGCCGCGGTCGATGGTCGCTAGCTGCGCTTCCAGCCGCGGGCAGATCGGATTGACCGGGGCGCCGGCCGCCGGCGCCGACGGAGGTGGGGGGCCGGGGTTCATCTGCGCGGACGCGCTCAGGCCGAAACCGAGGCCGCCAAGCAGCGCCCCACAGGCCAGGATCTGTCTCATGCGGAAAGCGGTCAACTTATCTGGCATATCCACCGTTTGGGATTACCGCGCGGCCTTGCGGCGGCCGTTTCATTAGCCGCTTCTAGAGGCAGCGTCACGTCGTTTCCGCGGCTGAGGTGTGACGGAAATGCCGCGTCAGCGCTGGCAGGTGATGGCCACGTATTCGTCGCAGCCGCTGCGCGGGCAATTGGGACGCTCTTTTGGCACCGATCCCGTGATTTCATCGGGTTCGACCCTGCGATAGGAGGAAGCCAGGGCAAAATCCCGTGACTGGCAATAGGCCCGGGCCGCGTGGGCGCCGCACTTTTCGCCCTTGGCCAGACATTGGTCGACGCCGTAGCCATCCGCATGGTTGGCGACGATGAAGACGCGGGTCTCGGCTGACGCGGCAGTTGTGAAACAAAGGAATGCACAGGTCAAAAGCGCCGGGAGGGATCGCATGTCGCACCGATGAATGAGGGGGCAGCCCCCCAATCGGATAGACCCAATTGGTTAAGAATGATTAACCATGCGAGCGACGCAGCATCTGGTGGCAGAAAGCGGCTTTTTCAGGGCCTCTTGACGCTGCGACCTGGAATGCCCATGGTAGTTTCCATGAACGGTTTCCTCGCCATTTGCTGCATTTGCCGCGAGATTAAGGGCTAGCGATTCGCTGGCTGAGGCCGTCTTTTCTCACATACTGAGATGATTGGACGCCCGGCCGGCAGGGACGGGTTTCAATGCAATTGCGCCTTTACGATACTTTGACGCGGGAGAAGCGGCCCTTCGTGCCGCTCGATCCCAAAAACGTGCGCATGTATGTCTGCGGGCCGACGGTCTACGACTTCGCCCATATCGGCAACGCGCGCCCGATCATCGTTTTCGACGTTCTGTTCCGCCTGTTGCGCCATCGCTATGGCGAGAACCATGTCACCTATGTCCGCAACATCACCGACGTCGACGACAAGATCAACGACCGCGCCGCGCGTGATTTTCCGAACCTTTCGCTGAATGAGGCGATCCGTAAGGTCACCGAAGTGACTGAAAAACAGTTCCACGACGACGTCGATGCCCTCGGCGCGTTGCGCCCGACGGTCGAGCCGCGCGCGACCGAGCATATCCCCGAGATGCGCACGCTCATCGAGAAGCTCGTGATGGGCGGCTTCGCTTACGTCGCCGAGGATCACGTGCTGTTCTCGCCGGCAGCGATGGATGCGGCAAACTCCGTGTTGCCGCGCTACGGTGTGCTCGCCAACCGCTCGCTGGACGAGATGATCGCGGGTGCCCGCGTCGATGTTGCGCCTTACAAGCGCGATCCGACCGACTTCGTGCTGTGGAAGCCCTCAAAGCCCGGCGAGCCGTCCTGGCCGTCGCCGGCGGGTATCAAAGTCGAGGGCCGTCCGGGCTGGCATATCGAATGCTCCGCGATGGCGTGGAAGCATCTCGGCGAGCAGTTCGACATCCACGGCGGCGGCATCGATCTCGTGTTCCCCCATCACGAGAACGAGGTCGCGCAGAGCTGCTGCGCGTTCCACGAGAGCCGCATGGCCAATACCTGGATGCATAACGGCTTCCTGCAGGTCGAAGGCGAGAAGATGTCGAAGAGCCTCGGCAATTTTTTCACGATCCGCGATCTGCTGAAGGACTGGCCGGGAGAGGTGCTGCGGTTTCAGATGCTGATGACGCAGTATCGATCGCCGATCGATTGGACGAGGCAGTCGACGGAGCAGGCTGCAGTTGCCCTTGATAGTTTTCAGCACATCACCCGTACCGTGGATGCAGAGGACGGAACGATCTCGCCTGACGTGCTCACGGCGCTTGCCGACGATCTGAATACGTCGCAAGCGATCGTCGCGCTTCATTCGTTAGCGGCAAAGGCCCGGGCGGGGGACCATCGGTCCGCCAGCGATCTGAAGGCGACATGTGGTTTCCTGGGCTTCACTCTGAAGGACGTGGCTTTACAGGACATCCTCCGGCGTCAAAAATCGGATATCGATGCCAACCAGGTCAACGCTTTGATCGCTGCCCGCACGGCGGCTCGCGCGCGAAAAGATTTCAAGGAATCCGATCGCATCCGCGACGAACTCGCCGCGATGGGGATCGCGATCAAGGACTCCAAGGACGGCACCACTTGGGAGATCGCGCGATGATGGCTCAGGCGCTCCCCAAACCTGCGTTGCGGCCGTTCCTTGCGGCCGATGCGCCGATGCTGGCTGCGATCTTCACGGCCAGCGTCCAGGAATTGACCGGCGACGATTACAGCGAAGCGCAGCAGGAAGCCTGGGCGGCGGTTGCCGAGGACGAGCAGAGTTTTGGCAAGAAGCTTTCCGGCGAACTCACGCTGATCGCGACGATGCAGAACGCGCCGGTCGGCTTCGCCGCGTTGAAAGGCATCGATCACATCGACATGCTCTATGTGCACCCGAGCGTTGCCGGGCAGGGCGTCGGCGCGATGCTGTGCGATGCGCTGGAGAAGCTTGCGGGGGCCCGCGGCGCGAAAAATCTCTCGGTCGACGCCAGCGACAACGCTTTGGATTTTTTCAAAAAGCGCGGTTATGTCGCGCAACAGCGCAACAGTGTGACCGTGAACGGCGAATGGCTGGCCAACACCACCATGCGGAAGACGCTTGCGAACGGAGGTTTAGCATGAGCCGCGAGCGCCTCTATCTTTTCGACACCACGCTGCGCGACGGTGCCCAGACCAATGGCGTCGACTTCACGCTGACCGACAAGCAGGCGATCGCGCAAATGCTTGACGATCTCGGCATCGACTATGTCGAGGGCGGCTATCCCGGTGCCAATCCGCTCGACACCGAATTTTTCGGCAAAAAGCCGAAGCTCGGTCATGCGCGTTTCACCGCATTCGGCATGACGCGCCGCGCCGGGCGCTCGGCGTCGAACGATCCGGGGCTCGCGGCGTTATTGGAGGCGAAAGCGGACGCGATCTGCTTTGTCGCAAAATCCTCCGCCTATCAGGTGCGGGTCGCGCTGGAAACCACCAACGAAGAAAACCTTTCCTCGATCCGCGACAGCGTCACCGCAGCGAAGAAAGCCGGGCGCGAAGTGATGCTGGATTGCGAGCATTTTTTCGACGGTTACAAGGAAAACCCTGACTTTGCGCTGGCCTGCGCCAAAGCCGCTTACGATTCCGGCGCACGGTGGGTTGTGCTGTGCGACACCAATGGCGGCACCATGCCGCATGAGGTCGAGGCGATCGTCACCGAGGTGACAAAGCACGTCCCCGGCGATCACATCGGTATTCACGCGCATAACGACACCGAGCAGGCGGTCGCCAATTCGCTCGCCGCCGTCCGCGCCGGCGCACGACAGATCCAGGGTACGCTGAACGGGTTAGGCGAGCGCTGCGGCAATGCCAATCTGTGCTCGCTGATCCCGACTCTCAAGTTGAAGCACGAATTTGCCGATACCTTCGAGATCGGTGTGTCGGATGAGCAGCTTGCAAACCTGATGAGAGTGTCGCGAACACTCGACGACATGCTCAATCGGGCGCCGAACCGGCATGCGCCTTACGTCGGCGAAAGCGCCTTCGTCACCAAGACCGGCATTCATGCCTCCGCCGTGCTGAAGGACCCGCAGACCTACGAGCACGTGATGCCGGAGTCGGTTGGCAATCATCGCAAGGTCCTGGTCTCCGACCAGGCCGGCCGCTCCAACGTGATTGCCGAGCTCGATCGCGCCGGCATTACCTACAACAAGGACGATCCGAAGCTTGCGCGCCTGGTCGAGGAATTGAAGGAGCGCGAGGCGGTGGGCTTCGCCTATGAATCCGCCAACGCCTCGTTCGAGCTGTTGGCGCGCCGCACGCTCGGGAAAGTGCCGGAATATTTTCGGGTCGAGCAGTTCGACGTCAATGTGGAGCAACGTTACAACGCCAACGGTCAACGCGTTACGGTGGCGCTGGCCGTGGTGAAGGTCGATGTCGCCGGTGAGCGGCTCATCTCGGCGGCCGAAGGCAACGGTCCGGTCAATGCGCTCGACGTCGCGCTGCGGAAAGACCTTGGCAAATACCAGAAATATATCGAGGGTCTGAAGCTGATCGATTATCGCGTGCGAATCCTCAATCGCGGCACCGAAGCCGTCACGCGCGTGCTGATCGAAAGCGAGGATGAAGCCGGCGAAAGCTGGACCACGGTCGGCGTGTCGCCGAACATCATCGATGCGTCATTCCAGGCGCTGATGGATTCGGTGGTCTACAAGCTCGTAAGGTCCGGCGCGCCGGCGTGAGGCACCTCATTGCGCGCGAAGCATCCAGAAATTTTTCTTCGTCGCATTCGTTCCTCGCAATGACGGTGTGCTTGGAGGTAATCACCTGTGATCGATCACGTGTCAGTCGGTGTTGCCGATCTCGATCGCGCGGCGCGCTTCTATGAGGTGACGCTCGCCGCGCTTGGGCTCTCGCGTCTGGTGACCCGGCCGGCAACGGTCGGCTTCGGAAAGACCTATCCGGAATTCTGGGTCAACCTGCGTACAGACATGGCAAAGGTGCCGCACGCAAGCGGTATGCACATTTGCCTGCGTGCGAGGACCGCCGGGGAGGTCGATGCGTTTCATGCTGCGGCGCTGAGTGCCGGCGGGTTATCCGACGGCGCGCCGGGCTTGCGGCCCCATGATCGCGTCAAATATTATGCAGCCTTCGTCATCGATCCCGACGGCAATCGCATCGAGGCCGTGACCTTCCCGCAGACTTGAGTAGGATATTGGGAGTCACGGTCACGACGTGTGAGCAGGTGGTTTCAATGAATCGCCGGAGCTTTATGACTTCTCTTGCGGCAGCGGTCGCCTGGCCTGACATCTCGCGCGCCCGATCGACGACGAAAATCAGCACGATCGGCTTTCTGGGCCTTGCTCCAGCGTCCGCCTGGTCCAGCGAAATCGAAGCGCTGCGGGCGGGGCTGCGCGATCTTGGATATATGGAGGGACAGAATATCGCTATTGAGTTTCGCTGGGCTTCAAGCGTGGGCGACATGCCCGCGCTTGCCAGGGGGCTGGTCGAGCTGAACGTCGATGTGATCGTGGCACCGGCATCGACGCAGGTTGCGCCGGTACGCAAGGCGACCAGCAGCATCCCGATCATTTTTGCCCAGCACGCGGACCCCGTTGGGACAGGGGATGTCGCGAGCCTCGCGCATCCCGGAGGAAATGTGACAGGGGTTTCGATGGTGCTGACCGAGCTTGCAGCCAAGGGCTTGGAGATTTTGAAAGAGGCGGTGCCATCAATTATGAGGGTCGGTGTTCTCTGGAATCCAACGGCACCGTCGCACCTCCAAGTCGTCAATCAGCTCAAGATCGCAGCCACCTCGCTCGGCTTGCAACTCATCATGACTCCGGTGCGCGAGACCGCGGACCTGAGCGACGCTTTCGCGGTCTTGAGGCAGGAGCACGCCGACGGCTTCATTGTCCCGCCGTCTCCGCTCACGAATTCGCAAGTCGCTTCCTTGGCTGAGTTGGAACTCCAGCATCGTTTGCCCGGCATGTTCGGAAATAAAGACAACGTCAGGGCTGGCGGACTTATGAGCTACGGCGCCGATTTCGATTACATGTATCGACACGCCGCAACTTACATCGGCAAGGTGCTGCAGGGGGAAAAGCCCGCCGACTTGCCGGTCGAGCAGGCATCGAAATACTATCTCATCCTCAACCTCAAGACCGCGAAAGCGCTTGGCACCGAGCTGAGCGCGACGGTCGTTGCACGCGCGGATGAGGTGATCGAGTAGGACGGTGGCCTACAGGCGCCGTGCGATCTCGGGCGCCATTTCCTTGGCGCTTTCGGGCGTGCGTGCTGCGGCCGCGCGCAGCCGCGGCAGGATGTCCTCGACCCGCTCGGCTTTCAGAATGTCGATCGACAGGCCGGAGCGGATGAATTGGGTGGCACGCATATGCGCGAGCAGCGCCAGAAGCGGCTCCCAGAAGCCGTCGACATTGGCAAGCAACACGGGCTTGGAATGCCGGCCGAGCTGCTGCCAGGTGAGCTGCTCGACGAGTTCTTCGAGCGTGCCGATGCCGCCGGGTAGCGCGACGAAGGCATCCGAGCGCTCGAACATCAGCCGCTTGCGCTCGTGCATGTCGGGTGTGACGATCATCTCCTGGACGCGGGTGAGGGCGTTTTCGCGTGCGGTAAGGAAGTCCGGAATGATGCCGGTCACGATGCCGCCGTGATCGAGCACGGAGGTTGCGACCGCGCCCATCATGCCGAGCGAGCCGCCGCCATAGACCAGACGAATGCCGCTCTCGGCAAATATCTTGCCGAGTGCTTTCGCTGACTCAATGAAGCGGGGATTGGTGCCGGGGCCGGAGCCGCAATAGACACAGACAGTTCTAATCTTGTTCATCGGGTGCATGTGGCACTGCAGCGTAAAAGGCGTCAAGCGGAGAATGATTCGGCATAATGGCTCAATCTAACCGCAAATAGCCTTTAATCGCGAAAGAATTGCTACGACCAAGGGTGTACGTGACATCCAAACACTCTATATGAGCTCGTGAACGATGAAAAAAGCGGCACAAGCGCCGGCGGTTCCTCAGGCTCCCGATTGATGGCTCATCACTCCGATTCGTCTACGCACGTCGGCCAATTGTCCTCGGAACGCCAATCCGCCGAAAAGGCCACCCTGATCGGCACTCTGATCCATCTGTGGCCCTACATCTGGCCCGGCGACCGCATCGACCTGAAGATGCGCGTGGTGTGGTCGGTGGTGCTGCTTCTGGTCGCCAAGCTCGCGACGCTGGCGGTGCCGTTCACCTTCAAATGGGCAACCGATGCGCTTTCCGGCAAGGGAACGGCGCCGATCGAGCCTTCGAACTGGCTCGTATGGGTTGTTGCAGCACCCCTGATCATGACCGCAAGCTACGGAGCCTTGCGCGTGTTGATGGCGGTGTTGACCCAATGGCGCGACGGCATCTTCGCCCGCGTCGCCATGCACGCAGTGCGCAAGCTAGCCTATATCACCTTCGTGCATATGCACGAATTGTCGCTGCGCTTTCACCTCGAACGCAAGACCGGCGGACTGACACGCATCCTGGAGCGTGGCCGCAACGGCATCGAAACCATCGTGCGGATGGTGATCCTGCAGCTCATTCCGACCATCGTGGAGGTTTCGCTGCTGATGGTCGTGCTGTTCTGGCAGTTCGACTGGCGCTACGTGCTGGCAACGCTGATCACGGTCGTGGTGTTCATGTACTTCACCTATGCCGCGACCGAGTGGCGGATCGCCATCCGCCGCAAGATGAACGATTCCGACACCGAAGCGAACACGAAAGCGATCGACTCGCTTCTGAACTATGAGACGGTCAAATATTTCGGCGCTGAGACGCGCGAGGCCCAACGCTACGACCGCTCGATGGAGCGCTACGAGCAGGCAAGCGTGAAGACCTATACCTCCCTCGCGGTGCTCAACACCGGACAGGCGGTGATTTTCACGTTTGGATTGACCGCGACCATGCTGATGTGTGCGATCGGCGTGCGCCAGGGACGCAACACGGTCGGCGACTTCGTCCTGATCAACGCCATGATGATTCAGCTCTACCAGCCGTTGAATTTCATGGGCATGGTCTATCGCGAGATCAAGCAGGCGATCATCGATATCGAGAAGATGTTCAACGTGCTGGAGCAGCGCCCGGACATCAAGGATGTCCCGGGCGCGAAACCTCTCGTCGTCACCGCAGGCAGCCTGCGCTTCGACGACGTGCGCTTCGCGTACGAGCCTGAGAGGCCGATCCTCAAAGGCCTGAGTTTCGAGGTGCCGGCCGGCAAGACGGTCGCGATCGTCGGTCCTTCGGGCGCCGGCAAATCGACCATTTCGCGGCTCCTGTTCCGCCTTTATGACGTCTCGAGCGGGACGATCTCGATCGACGGCCAGGACGTCAGGAGCGTCACGCAGGCCTCGCTGCGCGCCGCGATCGGCATGGTGCCGCAGGATACCGTGCTCTTCAACGACACCATACGCTACAACATCCGCTATGGCCGCTGGGACGCAACCGATGCCGAGGTCGAGCGGGCCGCGCAGCTTGCGCAGATCGACGGCTTCATTCGCATGTCGCCGAAGGGCTATGAGACCCAGGTCGGCGAACGCGGCCTGAAATTGTCGGGCGGGGAAAAGCAGAGAGTTGCGATCGCGCGCACCGTCTTGAAGACACCGCCAATCCTGGTGTTGGACGAGGCGACCTCGGCGCTCGACAGCCATACCGAGCACGAGATTCAGGAGGCGCTGGATCGGGTTTCGCGCAATCGCACCTCTCTCGTCATCGCGCACCGGCTCTCCACCATCGTCAGCGCCGACGAGATCATCGTGCTCGACCAGGGTCTGATCGTCGAGCGCGGGACCCATGGTGAGCTTCTGGCAAAAGGCGGGCTTTATGCCAGCATGTGGAACAGGCAGCGCGAGGCCGAGGCAGCACGCGAGCGGCTGGCGCTGGTCGACGACACGAACGATGCGCCCAACCGTGAGCTGCCGCCACCGGTCGATGACACGCCGGTTGCGGCGGCTGCGGAGTGATTGCTGCCTTGGGGGAAGCTGCGAGATCAGGGGTTTCGCACGCGACGCTTCTGGAATAATGAGTTGCCGCGGCGAGCCGTTGCGCGTCGCGCCGCCCTCAGGGCGAAGAGTGAGCTAGAACTTTAACGTCGATCAGCAAAACCTGATGTCCATTGCCAATTCCATCCGCGCGCAAATTCCGCCAATCCACCCGGAGGGGTACCCGTTCATCGGCGGCTTTGCGCTGGCAAGTCTGATCTTGTTCTGGATCTGGGGACCCCTTGGATGGATCGGCACCCTGCTGACCGTCTGGTGCGCGCTGTTCTTTCGTGATCCGGTCCGGGTCACCCCCGTGCGCGACGGCATCGTGGTGGCGCCGGCGGACGGACGCATATCGATGATCACGCAGGCGATCCCTCCACCCGAACTCGGCCTCGGCGACAAGGCGCTGCCGCGCATCTCGATCTTCATGAGCGTCTTCAACTGCCACATCAACCGCTCCCCGGTCGCGGGCCGGATCGATCGCATCGCCTATCGGCCGGGCGCGTTCATCAATGCCGAACTCGACAAGGCGAGCGAAGACAATGAGCGCAATTCGCTTGTCATCGACACTCCGAACGGCCGGATCGGCGTGATCCAGATCGCCGGCCTCGTGGCACGGCGCATCGTGTCCTTCGTGAAGGAGGGACAGTCGATCGGAGCAGGCGAGCGCTTCGGACTCATCCGTTTTGGGTCGCGCCTCGACGTTTATCTGCCCGAGGGCACCAAGGCGTTGGTCTGCGAAGGCCAGACCGCGATCGCGGGCGAAACCATCCTGGCGGATTTCCGCCTGAACGATGGCCTGACGCCAGCCTTCCGAAGCGCATGACGCGTTGCCGCGCCGCACGAATTAACCATTGGTAATGTGCTCTGTCGCGTCGCGCCGCCGCAATGGCGCAAGCCGACAGCACTTGCTATATTGAGCGCATGCCCTTCGATCCCCGATACGCCGACTTGCGCCGCCGCCGGTTTCGTCCGATTCCGGTGCGCATGCTGGTGCCCAATGTCATCACGCTGCTTGCGATCTGCGCGGGGTTGACGGCAATCCGGCTGTCCACCGAAGGGCGAATGGAACTCGCGGTGGCCGCGATCGTGTTCGCGGCCGTGCTCGATGGCATCGACGGCCGCATCGCGCGCATGATCAAGGGACAGTCGAAATTCGGTGCCGAGCTCGATAGCCTCGCCGACTTCGTCAATTTTGGCGTCGCCCCCGGCCTGATGCTTTATTTCTGGCAACTGCACGAGCTGCACAATGGCGGCTGGATCGCCGCGATGGTGTTTGCGATCTCCGGCGGCTTGCGGCTGGCGCGCTTCAACGCATCGATCGACGATCCGAACAAGCCGTCGTTTGCGGCAAACTATTTTACCGGTGTGCCGGCGCCGGCGGGTGCGGTGACCGCGCTGTTGCCGATCTATCTCGCCAACCTCGGCGTGTTCAAGTCGCCGGCGACGCTGACGGCGGCCTATACGCTTTTGATCGCCTTCCTGATGGTGTCGCGGCTGCCGGTGTTTTCGGGCAAGAGCGTGCGCATGCGCGTACCGCCGGAGCTGGTGTTGCCGCTGTTCGTCTGCGTGATCTTCTTCATCGCGCTGTTGGTCGGCTATCCCTGGTACATCCTGTCCATCGGCACGGTGCTCTATCTCCTGAGCCTGCCGTTGGGGTGGAAATCCTATCGCGACCAGGCGCGCGCGGCAGGCTTGACGGCCGTACCGGCCGCGAATGACGTTCAGCCGCCGGTGTCGGCGCCGGCATTCACGTCGGCGGTCACCGATAGCTCTGAGGATGACCGGCCGGAACGGCTGCACTGAAGCCTGCGAGCGCGATCTTTTTCCGATGCGACTGCTGGTGAGTTGGGTTCGCGCGAGAACTCCGCTATAGGGCTGTCAATGGGCGACGATTGTCTCGCCACACCAAAATCCGGAGAAACGCCTGTGACCACTTCCGCTGCTGCGCCGCTTCCCGCATCCGTCCTCGAAGCGCTCAAGCGATACGATACCCCGACCATCTGCAACGCCATGGAGGTCGTGGCGCCGGAGCGACGGCTGATTGGCTACACGACAAAACCTTTGGTCTGCCCGTTTCCCGATCTGCCGCCGATAGTCGGCTATGCTCGCACGGTAGCGATCCGCTCGGTGATCAAGTCCGGCCTTTCTTTGGCCGAACAGGCGGCGCGGCGCATCGCCTACTACGAATATGTCGGCACCGGTTTTGGGCCACGCATCTCGGTTATCCAGGACATCGACGGCGCGGACGTCGGATACGGCGCGTTTTGGGGTGAGGTGCAGAGCAACGTGCACAAGGCGCTCGGCTGCCTCGGAGTCGTTACCGACGGCTCGATCCGTGATATTCCGCAATGGGCGGTTGGTTTTCAGGCACTCGCCGGCTCCATCGGGCCGTCGCATGCCTGGGTGCACGCTGAAAATTTTGGCGGCGAGGTTCGGGTTGCCGGCATGACTGTGAAGTCTGACGATCTGATCCATGCCGACCGGCACGGTGCAATCGTGATCCCCTACGACCTCGCAGCCAAGCTGCCCGAGGCTTGCGAACTCTGCGGCCGGCGCGAGACGCCGATTCTCGAGATTGCGCGAGCCAAGGATTTTTCGCTGGAGAAGCTGAAGGAGGCACTCAAGCGCTCGGCTGAAATCCATTAGTGCGATGGTTCAAAGCCATGAACATGGCAGGTAAGACGGTCCTAATCACGGGCTCGACCGACGGCGTCGGCCGCTACGTCGCAGGCGCACTCGCAAAGCTGGGCGCGGAGCTGTTGATTCACGGCCGTGATGCGCCACGCGCAAAGTCGTTGATTGACGACATAGCTGCAAGCGGCCATGCCCCGCCAACCTTCTATCAGGCCGACCTGTCGTCGCTCGACAGCGTGCGGAAGCTCGCGAGCACTATTGCATCCCGGCACAAGCGGATCGACGTCTTCATCAGCAATGCCGGCATCGGATCGATGAACGGCGGGCCCCTGCGACAAGTCAGCGCCGACGGCTACGAGCTGCGCTTTGCGGTGAACTATCTTTCGGGTTTCCTGCTGGCCTATCTCCTGCTGCCGCTGATCAAGGCGGCCGCGCCCGCGCGCATCGTCAATGTCGCTTCGCTCGGTCAACACCCGATCGATTTCGACGACGTGATGATCGTGAAAAACTACTCGGGCTCGCGCGCCTATGCGCAGAGCAAGCTCGCGCAGATTATGTTCACGATCGACCTGGCGAACGAGCTGGAGGGAACCGGCGTGACCGTCAATTCGCTGCATCCGGCGACTTACATGAATACCACCATGGTGCGCGCCGGCGGCATCACGCCGATCTCGACGGTCGAGGAGGGTGGGGCGGCGATCCTGCACCTGGCGACCGGCGACGATGTCGCGGGCAAGAGCGGGCTGTTCTTCAACGGCATGAATGAGACGCGCGCCAACCCGCAGGCTTATGACGCTGAGGCGCGCCGACGGCTGCGCAGGCTTAGCCTCGAACTGACCGGGCTATCTGGATAGCACCACGTCCTGGCCCGCGCTGGTTTTGCCCTCGAAACGGTCGGATCCTGCCGGAACGAGTTGAACCAGCGCCAGCGCATTGTGGTCGCGAATGGTGAGGCCGGTCGTGGTGTAGCTCCATTTCCGGCTGGTGAAGAAATTGAAAGGGCAGCCGCCTGCCGGCGCAATCGTGCCCTCGCTGGCCTCGGGCTGCGCGCCGAAGGTCATTGTGCATGATCCCGAACCCGTCGATGACAGCGTCCAGCGGCCTGCAAGATTGATCGGAGGCGCGGCTGCGACCGAGCCCATGCTCGCGCTCTCCGCCACGGGACGATCGGTGCTCCAGCAGCCAGCGAGCAGGGTGGTGACGAGAACGGTCGCGAGCGCAGCGGTACGGGCCATGTATCAGCAGATGAAGCAGCGAGCTGCGAGGATGAATTAGCAGAAAGGGGCGTTCAAGTCAGGATCAGCGCGAAACTGCCCGCCACGATCACTCGGCGGCTGCAGCCGGCGGCTTGGCCTCCGCAAGGGCGTTGGCGATCGCATCGTCGACCTGTTCGAGCCAGATGAATGTTAGTTTCTCCCGCGCGCTTTTCGGGATCTCCTCGAAATCCCGGCGATTGCGTGCAGGCAACATGACGCGGCTCAGGCCAGCGGCGGCGGCAGCAACGACCTTCTCCTTGATGCCACCGACCGGCAACACCAGGCCGCGCAGCGAGATTTCCCCGGTCATGGCCGTATCATGCCGCACGGTGCGGTTGGTCAGCAGCGAAGCCAGCGCGGTGAACATGGCAACGCCCGCGCTCGGACCATCTTTCGGCGTCGCGCCCGCCGGCACGTGAACGTGAATGTCGCTCCTTTCGAAGACCGCAGGATCGATGCCGAGCTGGGAGGCGCGGCTCTTCACCAGCGTGAGAGCGGCTTGTACGCTCTCGCGCATGACGTCGCCGAGTTGGCCAGTCAGGATCAGTCCGCCCTTGCCGGGAACGCGTGTCGCCTCGATGAACAGTATGTCGCCGCCGACAGGCGTCCACGCGAGCCCGGTTGCTACGCCTGGAACACTGGTGCGCAAGGCGATCTCACCCTCAAAGCGCGGCGGCCCGAGGATCGCACTGAGGTCCTTCG
>Ga0306924_10000788_pt1 | contig 27572 bp, 26 predicted proteins | sample sta12Can44000111_FD_203756 | JGI IMG/M metagenome (GOLD analysis project Ga0306924, IMG submission 203756) | Lab enrichment of tropical soil microbial communities from Luquillo Experimental Forest, Puerto Rico - statanox.12C.anox.44.000.111 (v2)... | ecosystem: Environmental > Terrestrial >... | reverse complement strand
CGGCCGACGTCACCGACGAGGAGGCCGCTAAGCGCATCCTTGCTGACGTCCGTCCCGAGGTCCTGGTGCTGAACGCCGGCGCGACCCCGCGCATGGGGCGGCTCGATCAGCTGAGCTGGGCGGACTTTACCGCGCCGTGGGAGACCGACGTGAAGGCCGGCCTTTACTGGATTCAGGCCGCCCTCAACCTTCCGCTCGCGCCGGGCGCCCGCGTTCTCGTGGGCTCCAGTGGCGCAGCGCAGCAGGGGTCGCCACTTTCGGGCGGCTACGCTGGCGCCAAGCGCATGCTCTGGTTCATGGCCAGCTACGCGAATGGGATCGCCAAGCAGAAGGGGCTGGGCATCCGCTTTCAGGCGATCGTGCCTCAGCAGATAATTGGCGGGACCGGGGTTGGCGACGAGGCGTCTAGCGCGTACGCGCGGTCGATAGGCATCGAGCGCGAGGCGTTCCTGGCGCGGTTCGGGGCGCCGTTGCCGCCGCGCCGGTTTGGTGACCACCTGGTCGCGCTGCTAGAAGATCCGCAGTACGCCACCAGCGTCGCCTTTGGCCTAAAGGGCGATACGGGGATAACCGTGCTCGAAGGAGAGGCGGCTTGAGCGAGGGTCCATCTTCCTCGCCTTCGGCGCGCCAGGCGCAGCTCTTGGCCCTTGCCGGCGAGATGCGGCCGGAGCTTCACCGTTACTGCGCGCGCCTGATGGGCTCGGTGATCGACGGCGAGGATGTGGTGCAGGACACGTTCGCCCGGGCCTTCGTCGCCCTGGACGAGCTGCCAAACGTCCCGCCGCTCCGCGCCTGGCTGTTCCGAATTGCCCACAACCGCGCACTGGACCTGCTGCGCAGCGGCTCAATCCGCGCCGCCGAGCCGATCGAGGCAGCCCGAGAGGTCGCCGATCCGGAGAGTCCCGATCCTGTGGAGACGCTGATGCGACGGGAGGCGGTCGAGACCGCGGTATCGCGGTTCGTGGAGCTTCCGACCGTGCAGCGCAGCGTGGTGATCCTCAAGGACGTGCTCGACCAGTCTCTGGAAGAAATCGCCGCCACGCTCGACCTCACGCTCAACGCGGTGAAGGCTCACCTCTCCCGCGGGCGGGCTCGGCTCAAGGTTATCAACGCGCAGGCGCCTGCTCAGCTCGCGCCGCAACCGCCGTCGCCCGCCGTGGCCCGCTATGTCGCCCTGTTCAACCGGCGCGACTGGGACGGGCTGCGCGGGATGCTGGCTGACGACGTGCGACTGATCCAGTCGTCGTACCCGCTGCGTGCCGGCGCCGCCAACGTGGGCATGTTCTTCGGCGTCTATTCGCGCAGCGAACCTGTGCGTGTTGCCCCCGCCTGGCTCGATGGCCGCGAGGTGATCGCGGTCTACGAGGATCCTCAGGCGGCAAAGCCAAGCTACATGATGTGGCTGGAATGGCGGGACGGCCAGATCGGCTTCATCCGGGACTACAAATATGTCCGCTATGTCATCGACGACGCGGAGCTGGTCCTGGCGCCAGACGCCCCGCCTCCGGACGAACGCGGTGGCCAAGACAAGTCAGGACGCATCGATCCAAGCATATAGCCCGAGAATGTGCCGGAGCACTTCACGGAACTTGTAATTATTGCCGGCTTTCACGCACACGGAGGAAAGAGGAGGCTGTCGCCAGCGCGCTGCGCGCGCAAGTACCCAAGGCACGAAACGAGCCCGGTTGTCTGGAGATCGGCGCTTATGCCTCTACACGCGATCCGCGGCTGTTTTCATTCATCCGCAGTGGCTCGACGAGGCGGCGTTCAATCCGCACGCGCAACTCCGAACACCTTGCAGCTCGTGGAGCAGATCGAAGGCTCATCGACCATCCGTTCGACAGTCTCGCGCACCCACGCGATCGCTTAGCTAGGCCAGCCGCGTCCCGGTTGACGGAACGGCTCGGCTTCGGCCGATTCCATGACTAATAACAAAAATGGAAGGTCCGCAATCGGCGCATCTTCCCCGTTGCCGCGCCTTCCAGCGAAGGTCTCCTAACCGAGCCTACAGCAGCCGCTCAGCCTTGGCGGCAGGAACCGCTCTTTATGCCCCAATGCCGCCGTTGGCCGGAACCGTAGGGCACGGCGCAGGAGCGTGGATTTCGGGCATTCCCGGTCTGTTTGGTTGTCGCGGACCACCGCGCCAGTTCCGGACGTTCGCGCTTAACGAGACCGCCATGACGTGAGAGATTGATGCACCTCGACAAGGAGCGACGAAGGTTGCGGCGAACGAGGGCGGAAGCGTGGACTTTGAGCAGGTCTTGAAAGAGGTCGTCTGGCGGCTCGTCACCGAGGGCAGCGTCTCCTATCGCCGAATAAAGCGAGGTTTCGACCTCGACGACGATGCCCTCGACGACGTCCGGCGCGAGTTGATTGGTGCATTGCACGTTGCGACCGACCTCGACGGCGAATTCCTCGTCCTGGCGTCCGAGGGACGCCTAGCCCGCCGCGAGCCCGCGGCCCTGCCCCAATTATTGCCGGCCTTGCGGCAAGCCGAGACGCCGCCCGTGCCTGCCGCCGCGCGCGAGCTGCCGGGCGCCGAGCGGCGCCATCTGACCGTGATGTTCTGCGATCTCGCGGATTCGACACACCTCTCGGCGCGGCTCGATCCCGAGGACATGGGCGACGTGATCCGCGCCTATCAGGAGGCGGTGAGCGAAGCTGTCCGGCGCTTCGACGGCTACATCGCCAAGTTCATGGGCGACGGCGTGCTGATTTATTTCGGCTACCCGAACGCGCAAGAGAAAGACGCCGATCGCGCGGTTCGCGCTGGCTTGGCGATCCTAGACGCGCTGCCGGCGCTCAACGCCGAGACCGCCGGCGGCAATGGGGTCCGCCTCGCCGTGCGCATCGGCATAGCGAGCGGGATCGTCGTCGTCGGCGAGACGATTGGCGAGGGTGCTGCGCGCGAGCAGACGGTGGTCGGCGAGACGCCCAACCTAGCCGCGCGCCTGCAAGCCCTCGCCGGCCCCGACGAGATTCTGATCAGCGCCGGCACGCGCGATCTGGTCGGCGACGTCTTCGCCTGCCAGGCTCTCGGTACGCACGCGCTCAAAGGCATCGCCGAACCGGCCCATGTTTGGCGCGTTGCCGGCTTCCAGGAGGAAGAGGAGGAGGTGGAGTTCGAAACCACGGGGGCAGATTTTCCGCTGGTCGGCCGCAACGAGGAGATCGGGCTGTTGCGCCGCGCCTGGCAGCAGACCAAGGAAGAGGGCCACGGCCAGGTCGTCTTCGTCAGCGGCGAGCCGGGCATCGGCAAATCGGCGCTCGTCGACACGGTGCGCCGCGCGGCGCGCGCCGAGGGGCTGACCCGTATCACCTTGCGTTGCTCGCCCTACCACACGAACAGCGCGCTCTATCCGCTCGTCGAGCACTGGAAACGCCTCGCCGGGTGGCAGCCGGAAGACGACGGCGCGGCCCGGGTCGCCAAGCTCGAGAGTGCGCTGGCACCCTATCGGCTGCCGCGCGAGGAGGCGGTGCCGCTGTTCGCCTCGCTGCTGTCGTTGCCACTCGACGCTGGTTATCCGAGGCTCGAACTGACGCCGGAACAGCTCAAGGAGCATACAGCGGATGCGATCGTCGCATTGACCCTGGAGGAAGCCGAGCGCCAACCGTTGCTCGAAGTATGGGAAGACGTGCACTGGGCTGACCGATCGACGCTCGATATTCTCGGCCAGCTGATCGAGCAGGCGCCGACCGCGCCCTTGTTGATCGTGTTGACCTTCCGCCCGGAGTTCACGCCGCCTTGGCCGGCGCGTTCGCACGCCAGGCCATTACTGCTCAACCGGCTCGAACGGCCGCAGATCGAGGTGTTGGCCAACCGTCTGGCCGGCGGCAAGCCGCTGCCGCCCGAGGTCGTCGAACACATCGTGCAAAAGACCGATGGCGTGCCCTTATTCGTCGAGGAGATGACCAAGGCATTGCTCGGCTCGGGCGTCCTGCGCGCCGAGACTGATCGCTATGTTCTGACCGGTCCGCTGTCCGAGGTCAGCATCCCGGCGAGCCTGCACGAAGCCTTGATGGCCCGGCTCGACCGACTGCCGACCGTGCGCGAAGTGGCGCAACTCGGCGCCGTTTTGGGCCGCGAATTCGCTTATGAGATGCTGCGCGCGATCGTGGCGATCGACGAGCCCAGACTGCGCGACGGACTCAGTCGCCTGGTCGAAGCCGAGCTGCTCTATCAGCGCGGCCGGCCGCCGCGCTCGCGCTACATCTTCAAGCACGCGCTGATCCAGGACGCGGCCTACCAGTCGCTGCTCCGGCGCACCCGCCAGCACTATCCCCGCCAAGTGGCCGAACTGCTCGAAAGCCGCTTTGCCGACACTGTCGAGACCAACCCGGAGCTGGTCGCCCATCACTACACCGAAGCCGTTATGCCGGATCAGGCCGTCACCTACTGGCATCGGGCCGGGGAGAACGCCGCTCGCCGATCGGCCAACCAGGAGGCGATCGGCCATCTGACCGCGGGGATCGCTCAACTGGCTCAGCTCCCTGAGACCGAACAGCGAGCAAAGCGGGAACTGGCATTGCAGAGGCTGCTCGGGCAGGCGAGTTTTGCCGTCAGAGGAGGGGCATCGCCGGAAGCAACCCGCGCCTTTGGCCGAGCGCGTGAGCTGTGTTCCGTCATCGGCGACGATGCGAGCGTCTTTTCAGTTTTGTTCGGCCTGTGGTTCTCCGAGGCAGTTAGCGCAGATTACGCCAACGCCGAGAGGAGTGCTAGCCAGCTAGCCGAGCGGGCAGAGCGCACGGGGAACGTCACGGGGCTTTTCGTCGGGAAAATGTGTGTCGCCGTCACCGCACTGTTCGACGGGTCTTTGACCCAGGCGCAGAGACGGTTTACGAACGCTATCGAGTATTATCGCGGCGTTCCCGACGAGGCAGTCACTCGGGTCATCCTCGACTACGGGGTCGAGTTCGGATCGGCACTTCTTATTCACGCTGCCTGGTGTCAGTGGCTGCTTGGCTATCCGGACCAGTCTTTGCAGCTCGGCGATGAAGCGCTCGCCATTCAGGAGCGCGAGCGGCACGACTACACCCGCTCCCGGGGCTTCTACTGGAACAGCGTCCTCCACGCCTTCCGTCGAGAATGGCCGACCGTGGAACAGCGCGCCGCAGCGGCTGTCGCATTATCGCAAGAGCGTGGGCACGCGATGGCCGGGCCTCCAGGTCGGATCATGCACGGAGTAGCGCGTGCGATACTGGAGCCGCGCCAGGACGGCATTGCCGAGATTCGGGAGGGGCTGACGACTTACCGCTCAACCGGAGCGCGGTATCACAGCGGTCTGCACTTGGCCATGTTTGCACAAGCGTTGGCTGCGTGCGGCCGACACCATGAGGGCCTGTCGGCGCTGCGCGAGGCGGCAGCTTTCGTCGAGGAGACCGGCGAGCGCTATATGGAGGCCGAGATCTACCGAATCGAGGGCAATTTGCTGCTCGCAGCGAACGGTTCGACGGAGGCCGAAGCTTGCTATGCGCGGGCGCTGGAGGTGGCGCGGGCGCGGGAGGCGCGCTCGCTAGAGCTGCGCGCCGCTTGCGATCTCGCCTGCCTATGGGCCGGTCGCGGCGAGCGCGCCCGCGCGGCGGATCTCTTGGCGCCGGTATATGGCTGGTTCACCGAGGGCTTCGAGACCGCCGATCTGAAGGACGCAAGGGCGCTGCTCGACGGGTTAGCGTGAGCCGGTGATTGCCGACTACTCTGCGTTTAGGCGCTTCGATGAGTTCCGCTACGGTTCCCTGGTTTAGGTCTGGCCGCTCAAAACATGCAGATCAACTTCGGTCCATAAGCGACCTGTGCCCAAACTCTCGCAGCGAATGGCCTCTTGGGATCGAACCAGCCAGTTCGATTGGGTACCACGGAACGGCCGGTTTCGGCGCATCCTCGTCGTTGCCGGACGCCCCGCCGGCGGTCCCTTCACAACCCGATTTGCCGACCTTCGTCGCGGTGTAACGCGGACTGCGACCTATGCCCCGGCGAGCCGCCTGAAGGCAAGCTGGATAGAGGCGAGGGTAACGAGCAGGCCAGGGTTGCTGCGTGGTTGTCGAAGTCCTTGGCGAGCCGCCGCCTGCAGCATTGTCAGGAAGGCACGGGGTGCAGCAAGATGTTAAAGGTCGTTTCCCACTCCTTGTGGCTGTGGGCGGTCATGCTGCCGCGATTCCCGTTTGAAGGCGGTGGCTCGGGAATGTGGCGAGAGTTCGTGCGCCAGCTGGTCGCCGAGGAGTCCAACTTCACGATGTGTGACCATTGGCGGCAGGGGATGGTGGAGACGCAACGGCTCTGCGAGCGCTTCCGCGATGAGGAGGCGGACCGGCACGACACCGACAGGATCCACGCCAATAGCGTTCCTTCGCAGTTTCGCAGTTTTTGGATGACCGCCCTCGCGACAATGTCACCCGAGCGAGGCATGGTCCAGATGGGACGGCAAGGTGAATTGGAAGACGGCGCCGCGAGGCGCATTGGCGGTCGCCCACAATCGCCCGCCATGGGTCTCGACGATCGAACGGCAGATTGACAAGCCAAGCCCCAAGCCGTTCGGCCTCGTCGTGTAGAAGGCCTTGAAGAGGTTCTCCTGAATTGCGGGCGCCAGCCCGGGACCGGAATCGCGCACTGCGACGAGGATGTCACCCGCCTCTGTCTTGCCCGTCGCAATCAGCAATTCCCTGGGCCCTTCTCTCATGCCGCTCATGGCCTCGATGGCGTTCAGGGTCAGGTTGAGGACAACTTGCTGCAGCTCGACCCGGTCGCCTCGAACGGGCGGGAAGCCTTCTGCAAGCTCCGTCCGCACGGATACGCCGTTCTTCATCGCCTCGCTGCCGGTGAACTCGATCACCTCGCGGATGGCGGCGTTGATTTCGATGCGGTCATCGCGGTGCGGAGCCTTCTTGACGAGATTTCGTATGCGCTGGACGACGACCCCGGCCCGCGCACCGTCCCTGACAATACGGTCGAGCGCCTGCCGAGCCTCGTCCAGATCCGGAGGGTCCAAGCGAAGCCAGCGCAGCCCCGCTTGAGCGTTGGTGAGGGTTGCGGTGATCGGCTGGTTCACTTCATGGGCGATCGATGCCGTCAGTTGCCCCAGCGTTTCGAGCCGGTTTGCGTGCGCAAGCTGCATCTGCGCGTCGCGCAGTGCCTCTTCCGCGCGCCTGCGCTCGGTCAGGTCGAGCACGAAAGCCACACCTTGGCTCCCGGCCTCTTCGAAGGTGGCCGCGCCGATCAGTATGGGGACGCGGCTGCCGTCTTTCCGGAAAAGCTCCTTCTCGAACGGACGCAAGCTCCCGGTTATCTTGAGCTCCGGCAGCCACCGTTGTACGTCGCGGTCGAGCCATTCTGACGGCGTCAGGTTCGTCCACCGCAAGCGGCCCGAGACCAGATCCTCGTGGTCATATCCCACCATGTGCAGAAATGCGTCATTGGCCTCGATAATCCGGCCTTCCAGCTCCCAGATGAAGATGCCGACGATGTTGGAGTCGACCAGGCGCCGAATCTTCGCTTCGCGTTCCGCCACATCCCGGTACAAACGGGTATTCTCCAGCGAGATCGCGGCCTGCGCGGCGATGAGCTTCAGCACCGCGATCCTAGCGGGCACAAAAACGCGAGGAGTCAGGTTGTTCTCGAGGTAGAGCACCCCTATCAATCGGCCTTGGTTGAGCAACGGCGTGCAGAGAAGCGAACGAGCCTGGCGCTGACGGATGTAGGGATCGGCCGCGAACGGGGGGCTGGTCGTAGCGTCGTCGAGAATGACGCTCTCGCGGACACGTAGAACATAGTGGACGACCGACTCCGGCAGCGAGGTTGCGGTCAACGGCTCATCGCGCAACTCAATGACTATGGCGTCGCCGGTCGTGGCTTCCGCCGCGATCCGTGGCCCGGCCTCGCGAGAAAGAATGAGCAGCCCACGGCGCCCGACTGCTCGATCGCGGTGCGCATGAGAGTCTCAAGCAGCCTTTCCAGGACGACGTCGCCCGAGACCGCCTGCGATACTTTGATGACGGTGGCGAGATCGAGATGTTCAACCGGGGCTTCGATTGTGCCCGTCAGACCCGGCGCGCGCTCGTCCTGTCTCAGCCACGGATGGAGCTGATCGAGTTGCCGCACCTTTCCGTCTGCTCCCCAGCGTAGATAGCCCTGCCGCGCGTTTCGCAGATGGGCATGGGCGCTGGTCTCAAGGCCGCGCGCAGCGTAGAAACGCGCGGCCAGTTCGTTGGCGAGCGCCTCGTTCTGGACCAGCCCATTGTCGCGGGCCGCGCGGATGGCCTTCTCGTAGAGGCGCATCGCGTCAGGCTCGCGACCTTCGATGCGCGCGATCTCCGCAGCCACAAGTGCCGCACGGTTTTCGAAAGTCTTAGGACAGTTCTGCGCCCAAATGTCGAGCTGCTTGTGTTGAGCTGTCAGAGCCTCGAAATGACGCTGTTTCGCGTCGGGAGAGGCGAAATCCCAGAATGCTGCGCAGGAAAGCGCGCCATAGAAGCTAGATTCTGCTGCTTCCCAAAATGAACTTTGTCTCCAAACTTGCGCGTTTAATGAAACGTCCGCGGCGGCCGCATGCTCCCCCGCAAGATAGCGCGCCTGCATTTTTCGTATCCAGTAAAACCACGCGGCCATCTCCAGCGCCGGGTTGCCGGATAAATGCTGCTCCATCTGAAGCTCATCCAGGCGTCCGTCATCGAGGCAGCCGAGTTTTGGCGTCACTCCGCGGAGCGTCCGAATGAGTGCGAGCAGCGTCGTGATCATGTCTGTGATGAGCCCGAAGCGCGCCCGCCGAGTGGAGTCGAGATAACGTTCAGCTTCGGCCTCCAGGTCGTCCAATCGGGTTCCCGATGCGAGACCCAACTCGATCAGGTGAAGCTGGCAAAACGCTGTGAATACCAGGTCGCCGGTCTCCTGAGCCAGATCAAGCGCGCACTGCATCATCGACGACGCGGCCTGAATCGGACGAGTCCAGGGCAGGACGTGGTAGGCGACGACACAGTAGACCTTGCCGCGAAAACGCGCGAAATCGTTTCGCTCGGCGAGCGCTGCGCCCAGGTGACCAAATCGGAAGCCGTCGCTGTAATGGCCGAAACGAGGACCGATCGCCATACTCAACTCGGCAAACGCCATGGGCGATCCGTCGCAGTGACCATGCTCCAGGCTGAGGTTCGCCATGCGGAGGACGACAAGGTCGTGGAGCCGCTTGTCGGCATACGTGGTGCCGGGCGGGAGCATGGCGAGCAGAATCTCCATGATCGCGAGCAAATCCGGGTCTACCGTTGTCGGCAAATCGACGAGCGTCTCGATCGACCGATCTCCGACGCGCTGACGGAGGCTATCGAATTCCGCGCGAATCTCCTCCTCATCAGGACGAGTAGACCATTCTATTCCAAACCTTCGTAGCTGCTCCACCCCCACTTCGACCGCGCGATGGGTGAGACCCAACGCGGTGTAGAGGGCTATACGCAAGCGTGTGACGATAGCGATATCGTGCGAGCCTTTGGCGCATTGTGCCAGCATCTGAAGCCTGTTCTCCGCCGACGCCATGTCTGCGGTCAGCAGTTCACACTCGGCCGCATTGCATTCGACAGAGAAAATGAGCTCGTAATCCTCGTCCCAACTCTGCTCGGTCAGCGATGCCCGGGCAGCACTCAGGTACAAAAGCGCCGAGGCGTACGCGGTCGAGCTCTTGGCCCGTTTGCCCGCGATGAGATTCAGTGCAGCGAGGCGCTTGCGCTCCTCGGCTGACGTGATCAAGTCAGACCCGCGGTTCAGCTGATTGACGATTTCGAATACCGCCTCCTCCCGCTTTTCCGGCGAGATGCGCGCTGCAAAGAGGTTTCCTATTCGCAGGTGGGTCTCGGCGCGCGCGTTTTCCGGGATCAGGGAGTATGCCGCCTCTTGCACCCGGTCGTGAAGGAAGGCGTAGGATTGTTCGGTCCGCAAGATGAGGCCCGCCCGAAGCGCTTCCCAAAGCCTGCGATGCATTTCCTCCTTCGAATGCTCTGAAACCATCTCGAGGAGGTCGAAACCGGCGCTATTGCCCATGCACGCAAGCAGCTGCAATCCCTGCTGCGTCTCGATCGGCAGGCGGTTCAACTTGCCGACCATGAGGTCCACTACATTGTCAGTGAAACCTTTGGCGCGGATTCTGTTGAGATCCCAAGACCATCGGCCTTGGTCGTACTCGAATGCGAGCAAACCCTCCTCGACGAGTGAAGCAATAAACTGAATGGCGAAAAATGGATTGCCTTCCGTCTTCTCGTCGATCAGCTCCGCCAGTGCGGTGGCCCGTTCCGGCTCGCAGCGAAGAGCCTCCTTGATCAACTGTGCCAGGTCGTCGCGGCCAAGTGGCGCAAGGACAATGTCCGCCACGGGCGCTCCGGCTTTGCGGATCGCATCGAGCTTGCGCATCAGCGGATGGGAAGAATTGACTTCGTTGTCCCGGTACGCCCCGATCAACATCAAGTGGCGCACATCCGCCTGTGTCAGAAGGTCCTCGATCAGATCGAGCGTTGCCGAATCGAGCCATTGCAGATCGTCGAGAAACAAAGCAAGCGGATGCTCAGGCCTCGCGAACACGCCGATAAAGCGCCGAAAGACGAGCTGGAATCGACGTTGGGCGTCTTGCGGCGGAAGGTCAGGAACCGGCGGCGTTTCTCCGATGATGAGCTGCAATTCAGGAACTAGGTTTGCAATGAGCCTGCCGTTCGCGCCCAACGCATCACGAAGCGCAGCGCGCCATTTGCTCAGCTCTGCTTCGGCCTTGCTCAGGAGGGGACGGATAAGGTTCTGAAAGGCCTGCGCCAGAGTGGCGTACGGGATGTCGCGCTTGTACTGATCGAACTTGCCGGAGCCGAAAAGCCCGCGCGGTGGCACGAGCACTTTGTGCAGCTCGTTCACCACCGAGGACTTGCCGATGCCGGAATAGCCGGAGACCAGGACCAGCTCCGGAGCGCCGCCGTTGACGACGCGATCAAAAGAGGCGAGCAAAGCCTCAACCTCGCAACGCCGCCCGTAGAGCTTCTCGGGAATCAGGAGCCGGTCGGGTATGTCGTGTTCGCCGAGCGGGAAGTCATCTATGCGGCGCTGCCCCTCCCATTTGGTCAGACAGCTCCGAAGGTCGCTCTCGAGGCCGGCTGCGGTCTGATAGCGCTCCTCGGCCGTCTTGGCGAGCAGCTTCATGACGATCGCCGAGACGGCGCCGGGGACCTCCTTGCGCCGGTCGACGGGCGCCAGCGGCCTCCTGGCGAGGTGGCAATGCACCCAATCCATGGGATCGGCGGCGGTGAACGGCAAGGAGCCGGTGAGCATTTGGTAGAAGGTGACGCCGACCGCGTAGAGGTCGCTTCGGGAGTCGATCGAACGGTTCATTCGTCCGGTCTGCTCGGGCGCCATATAGGCAAGCGTACCAGCGAGCGTCTCGCGAGGTTCGGCCGTCTGTCGCTCGCGGGAGAGACGCGAAGCGATACCGAACCCGGTGAGCCGAACCTCGCCGGTCGTGCCGTTGACCAGGATGTTGGCCGGCTTGAGGTCCTTGTGGACAAGGCCGCGCTGATGGAGTTTGCCCAGAGCCGTGGCAATACCAATCGCTAGGCGTAGGAAGCCTCCCACATCCATTGGCGCGCCCAGCAGCCCGTGGAGCGCCTCGCCGCCCGTATCCTCGAGCACCAGCATGGGCCGGGCGCCGTCGTTCCTGAGCTCCAGCGGTCGCACCGCCCAAGTCCCATCGAGCTCATCCTTCAGGGCGAATTCGTGAGCAAGGCGATCGAGGCTCGATCGCGAAGGGTGCTCTGCGGCGGGCAGGACGACCAGCACGGCGCTCCGATTGCCGTCATGACCCATGCGCCAGGCTCGGGAGAAAACGCGCTCGCCGTCCTCCCACAAACCCTGAGAGCTATCATCCGTATCTAATGCCATCTGAGCCACCTTATCGCGGTCAAGATAATATACCCGTTTGGACCCATGCTTAATGTCGCCAAAGGGGCATGGGCCGGCGTTGCTTCTGAAAGAAGCAAGCGGCCGCTGCCGGCTCGGTCAGGCGACCTTCACCGGGACGGACGGGAATGGGCGAGCCGCGCGGAGAGCGGTTAAGCATCGGTTCGATCCCACGCGGACCGCGATTTGCTGTTGCCTAAGACGCCCAGAGTGGCGACTGTGCCCTCGCGGAACGCCAATTCCGAGGAATGTCGGACTGAAAACTGAGCAAGGAGGCACAAACCATGGCGATCAAAGGGATCATGCGCGCAGGTTCAGTCCAACTGCGAGTAAAGGAGATGGGCCCTGCGGTGCGACACTACACCGAAGTTCTTGGGCTGATAAAGTCCCATGAGGGTAATGATGGCCGGGTATACCTCAAGGCTTGGGACGAACACGATCATCATAGCGTGGTATTACGTGAAGCTGAGACGGCCGGTATGGACCATATGGCGTTCAAAGTTTCCGACAACGATGCGCTCCTTGGCCTCGAACACGCGCTCAAAAACGCGGGAGTGATTCTAACCGAAATTCCGGAGGGGACGGACGAAGTAACCGGTAGACGAGTGCGGTTTACCGTGCCCACCGGACATACGATCGAACTCTATGCGGAAATGGAACGAGTCGGAAACGGCCTGTCGTTGGATAATCCAGAGGTATGCCCGGACGGCCTTAAGGGGATGCACCCGACGCGTTTCGACCACTGCCTACTCTATGGGGACGATCTCGACGGCTCGGTTAAGCTGTTCACCGAGGTCCTCGGGCTACAGATGGCAGAACAGGTGGTTACATCCGACCGTAAAATGTTGATTGGTGCGTTCCTGACTGCGGCGACCAAACCCCACGATGTCGCCTTTATCCGCTCACCAGAGAAAAATAGATTCCATCATGCATCGTTCTTTGTCGAGTCGTGGAGTGACTTACAGCTTTGTGCGGACATCATCACGAAACACCGCGTTCCGCTGGATATAGGTCCGACTCGTCATGGTATCACCCGCGGTGGGACGATTTATTTCTTCGACCCGTCCGGAAATCGGAATGAAACTTTCTGCGGAGGTTACATCCACTATCCGGACCGGCCTACCCTGACCTGGACGGAAGACGATCTCGGGCGTGGGATCTTCTATTATGACCGCAAGCTGAACGAGCGATTTCTATCAGTCACGACGTGAAGCGTAGCCGCGGCTGATCCCCGACGGGTACTGCGAATGGCGGGTTTGGGGCATAAAGAGCGGTTCCTGCGACCTGGGCCGAACGGCAGGTGTCGGTTCGGTCAAGAGAACTTCGCCGGGGTTCGGGGCAATGGGCGAGAAGCGCCGATACCGGCCGTTCGCGGGACGAAGATCGAGCGGCAAGATTCGACCTAAGGCGGTCAAGCGGCCCGGCCGGTAAGAGCTTCGACAAATACCACCTTGACCTAAACTCGACATATATAGATTATGTGGCATGCCTCGCAAACCAAACAGCTCTTGCCAGACCCGTGCCTTGTTGGCCGCCTTCTTGGACCGTTCCCGAATATGGCGGCACGGATATGACCTCTCTAAGGAGACCGGCCTGAGATCAGGCACTCTGTATCCGTTGCTGATGCGTCTGAGTGAGCAAGGTTTGCTGGAGTCGCGCTGGCAAGATGCGGAGCGCCCGGGCCTGCCGCCTCGCCATGTCTATAGGCTGACCGCACGAGGGCTGGCTCTTGCTCATGAACAGGAGATTGAAGCGGCCGTGAGCGACCGCGCCGGAGCCACGGCATGAATGGCGCGCCGAGTTGGTCGCGGCGACTGGCAATGAAGCTTGCGCAGCATGCGTCGTGGGTCCTTTGCGGCGCAGGCCCGTGGGCCGACGCGATGCGACACGAGCTCGACTACATCGCGGACGATCGGCCGCCTTACGCTGGGCGTTCGGAGGACTCCTGGCGAGCTACCGGGCGAGGCTCGCCCAACTGCGATGCTTCAGCGGGCGGGCCTCGTTGAGGTACGTCAGGACAATCGGTGTCCTGCTGGTGATCGGACTTGCACTCGAGGGGCATGCCAGCGGCCAGAGGGAACCGCTTCGACCTTCCTTCAACGAGACAGCTTGCGATCTACCCGGTGTCTCGCAGGAGATTCGCCCGCGCCTGCGCTGCGGCACGGTCAGCGTCCCGCGGAGTTACGATAACCCCGGCGCAGGCCGGTTCAAGCTGGCGATCGTCGTCGTTAGGAGCGCGCAGCAGCCCGCGTTCCCCGAGCCCGTCGTTTATATCAGCGGTGGCCCGGGCAGTCCCCTCACCATCTACGCCGACCATCAGGCCCGGACTCCCTACGCCCCTAGCCGCGATCTCATCCTCGTCGATCAACGGGGAACCGGTCGATCGGAGCCGAACCTCTGCCCGGACCTCGACGTTGCGTTCCTCGATGCCGCCGTCGCCATCGCAACGGACGCGACAGACGATGCTTTGGCCAAGCGCCTGGCCGCCAATTCGTCGTGCCGCGCTGAGGCAACCGCGCGCGGCTTCGATCTGGAGGATTTCGGCACCAGCGTCACCGTCGCGGATTTTGAGTGGGTTCGGCGGGCGCTTGGGGTCGAGCGCTGGAACGTCTACGGCGAATCCTACGGCACGACCGTCGCCATGACCTTGGTTGCGCTGCACCCCGACACGGTGCGCTCTGCCGTGCTCGATTCGATCTATCCACCGGACCCGACGCCGATGCAGTCGACCAACGTCGCCAACTCGCTGAATGCGTTCTTCGGGTATTGCGCCGGCGATCAGGCCTGCGCCGCGGCATATCCCGACCTCGCGGCGACCTACCGAGAGACGTTGGCCGGGCTCGCTCGGGCGCCGCTGATCGTCGCCATGCCGCCAGAGATGCATCTTCCCGATGATCGGGTGAGCCTCACTTCGACCCTGCTCGAGGCTCTTGTCAGCCATCTCATCTACTATCCGACGGCCTATCCGAGCTTGCCGCGCCTGATCGCGACCGTACATGACCGCGACAGCCAGGGGCTCGCAAAGGTTCTTGCATCCGCGCGTGCGGCCATGTCGGCGGAGGTGAACCGCTCGACGCACCTTGCTGTCGAATGCCGCGATCGTCCGCATTATCGCGACCCGCTTCCGGCTGGTGCGAGCGTGCTAGACCGCTTACAGCCCTACGGTCTCTGCAACGATTGGTCGGAAATCGGACCCGCGCCGCTCGTGCCGATCGGCACCACCGTGCCGACGCTGGTGCTGGCGGGAGAATTCGATCCCGTCACGCGGCCATCCCTGAGCCAGCATCTGGCGGCACTCATCGGTCCCAATGCGCACTGGGTCGAGTTTCCCCGTATCGGTCACAACGTCAGGGCGTTCAGTCCGTGCGGCGCCAAAATCGCTGCAGACTTCATGGACAACCCCGCGCAGTCACCCGACACATCGTGCGCCGATCGCGCCGCGCCTATCCGTTTTCTTCCGAAATAGCAGACACCCTAACCGTTCCGGTCAGCATGTTCGCGCTGTTCACTCGGCTTCCGGGAGCGTCGACGGAGGGTCATCGGAAAGGGCCATCTAGACGTCTCAGTGTGCGTTCACCACGCTACTGAGACATTCCCGCTAGGCTACCGTGATGGCCGGAATGGGGCACGAAGAGCCGTTCAAGATGTGAAGGCGGAACGGCCGTTGTGGGATTCGAAAGCGGTCCTTTAGCGAGGGCATCTCGGAGTTTGGGTCAGGCCCGGCAACCGTCTGCCGACCAACCGCCATGACACGAAGGCTGCGCGGCCTCCGCCATGCCTCGATCTTCTGCTCCAGCAGCGCGTTGAAGGATTAGCTGTGGCAGCAACCCGGCATCGGAGGTGATCGTGGAGCCGCGTAATTGCAGTAGCAGGCGACGGTCGACATCGAGCCGCGGGGGCCCTTATCGACTTCACCCTTCGGGCGCCCATCACCGCCCCGTTGGTTCCCTCATAAGCGGCTGAATTCTAATCTAAATCGACGCTGCCGCGCTCAAAATCGCCGCTTCATCCGGGGAATGCGGGCTAAGGGCGCGTTGCTCAAGTGCTATGCGGTGATACAATGCCATTGCGCTGCCGAGGGGGAGCGTTAGATGAAGCGGATTGCGTTCAGCGCCTGGCTCGCGGCGGTCCTTTGCGGGGCGGTAGGCGGCTGCAGCGCGGACTCGGTCAATTCGCAGAGTAAAGCTGCGGCGCCCATCGGATCTTGGAGAGGGAGCGTGGTTACCTTTGACCTTGGTTCCGACGGACGCGCTTCTTACAAGGACCCGAGAGTAGCGGAATTCACTGGCAGATGGGAATGGCTCCCTAACACTCAGGCTGCCGGCATCCTTGTGCTCACATCTTCAGCTCTTAGCGCAGCTAATCCATTACGTTTTGGGATCACTTGGTTGAATAAGAACGCTCTGCGATTTTGTGACACCAAGGACCACTGCGATACATTGTCTCGGCGCATCGGCATCGATAAACTGATGCTGGAGATGAAGGCGGCTCAGAAGTCGCCTGGAGCAGTGCGTGAGGAGTTCCGCCGCGCTCGCAGCGCGCCTGCTGTGGCGCCGGCCGAGCCGCCACCAGGAGCAGCGCGGCCAGCGGCAGGAGGCGGAACTGACGGCGGTGCGGAGGCGATGGCCCCATCGAGCGGCGATATCTCGCAGATGAACGTGGACCAGATCGAGCAGCTGCTGAAATCAGGTAATGCCACACCTGAACAGGTGATACAGGCGCAAGATCGGCTTAGGGTGCTCGGGATTCAGTAATGGCTGATGCAGGCGCAGGAATTGTGGAGTATAGGACGACGTGCAGATATTCGTTCGCGGCTGGTAACCCCAGAACGAGGCGCCGGGGTGTGTGAGTTTTGGCTGCGACCGGGCGCAAGCGGCTATGGACCGCCAGCCGGTGGAGACCATCACCGTCGTGCTTGGATTTCATACCCTGGACGGCGCAACTCTAGCCCCGTTTTCGGAGGCCTGCTGATTCCCCGGTCCGAGCGCTACGGGGACGGGTGGCTGCGCGGACCCGTCATTCGGCAAAATGGCGCTTCGGCTGACGGCTACGGGCAAGACCAGGACCGCCCCACGGCCCCTGCGGCTTTGGTCTTGCCGGAAGCTGCGGCAGAGCCCTTGGTGGAACCGCTGCCAAAAACCTCAGAGAGGCTCACGGAGGAGGCATCTCGCCTACCGGGGTACGCCCGGCCCAGCCGCGCCGCATAACGCCGTAGCCTGCCGCCGAGCTGCTCGAGGAGTTCCCCCTTCGGCGAGCTGACCAGCCTGCCTGACGACGAGTTCGTCCGCTCGGCAAAAAACTCCCCCGCAGGCTGCTCTGCCGCATCCTCGATTGCGGCAGAGCAGCCTCATTGTAACCGACCAGCCCCCTTCCGCCGCCACAAGTACCGGAACGCTGAAATGCCGCTATCGAAGCGGTCCGTTTCATAATGGCTTGTACAGAACCCGAGACGGACATCGAGGCGCCGCGGGCTACTGGGGCACCAACTCCGACTTTTGTGAGCGCCCGGCCGGCTGGGCCGGTTGCTGAGGCCGGCGTGGTCGAGGTGAGCCAAGCTGATGGGATAGCGACGGCGCGGCAGCCGGTTGTTTTTGCTGTGGCTTGCGAGGGGCCGGTGTGAGCTTTGCGCGATCCGCGAGGGGCTCGGCCGGCGGGCGGTCCGCATTGGGGTCGAGGGATGACAATTTGAGGCCATTCGGCTCGGTCGACGCCGCGATCGAGGTTATCGATGCGATATTGCTCGCCCGCTCACCGCCCTCGTCCACCGTCGACAGCGGCGCAACGGACGGAGCGATCCGGTCGGCGCTGTATACCGAAGCGAGTGTAATGTCGACGGAGCTCGCGCCGGTCTCGGGAGGGTCTCTGACGGTCGGCCCCAGTGCGGTGGCGCCTGCGAGGATTCGCGGGGCCAGCTCGGCCGAGATAGGCCAGCAGAGGATCCCGATGATGGCGGCGACCGTGAACCCGGTGACCGCTAGCCAGAGGATGTCGCTAAGAAGCCTCATCCGGATTCCCTGAGGATCGAGCTGGGCTTGATCAGAATAACTCACATCCTTCACGATCGCCTCCCCGGAGCAGAAAGCGCTGGCTCCCCGATGAGGTTTCGTCGGCCGCCGGGCCAAAGATGGTGCTACGGCGCAAGACCGCCCGGCTCCCGCGTAGTCGTTCCGGCGGAGCCGACAGGCGTACCTCACTCCGCCCTGCGCTAGGCAAGGCCCACCCGCGACGAGTTGATAAATCTTCTCTGAGGCCCCGTCCTCGAGCCAGTTTATCTGACGACGACCCTATCCGCGGCGAGCATGGAGATGAAGAAAACCTCTCAGCCCGGGCGTATCGGCCCGAAAATAGGCGGTTTGTGGGTCTCGCCGTCGATCGCTACTGTGGCCGTCTCCTCGGGGTGCTCCCGAATCGGGGGCACGGACGGCCAAGGCTGAAATCCCGGCTCGAGCTCACCGACAATGGGCTCTAAAAAGGGCAGAGCCCTTAGAGCCCCAAACCTGACCGCCCTGTTCGCGCTTTGGCCGAAATGTGCTAAACCAAAGCGGCATCCACCGGGCCGCTCCCCCTGGCCCAGGACGTGATGTGCGCGCCAGCGACCGGCGGCATCCCCCCGCCGCCAGACAATTACCGCCGGTCTTTCGGTTGCTAAAAGACCAGCAAGGGGGAATTTTATGGCATCGGACACCACTCTCGCGCTCGGCGACGATCTACGGGTGCGCCGGCTGAGCGTCTTCGTGCCACGTTCGTCATCATCCTGGCGTTCGCTGCCATACCCGCGCAGGCCGGGTCGGCTCCGCGCGAACCCTATTTCTGTCGGCTTTTACGTCGACGCCGGCCGACAATGCGCCTTCGGGAACTGTGATCACCGTCGGCTGCATCGCTTGAAGCGCGAGTGCCTGCGCGAGGGTGGCGGGCAACCTTGAATGCGATCCTGACCGATCAGCGGGCTCGCCCATGGTGGCGACTGGGGTTCCGATAACTCTGCCGAACATCGAGGGTTATCACGGCGACGGGTAGAGAGCCGATCCGTTAGTCAGAGCGGCGTACCGCCGGTGCGCGGCATGCCACTAAGGCTTCGGCGAGGAGATCCTCAAATTTGGCGCCGCGATGCAGACACAGCAGCGCCGCCAGCGCGCCGTGATGGAACGCGCAATGGGCGACGGACCTCAAGCTCTGGTGCACCGGACTGATCTTACTGTAGAGCTCCATTGAAAGCTCGTCCCATTCGGCGCCTAGCGAATTATCAATGCCATTGTTCATCACTGCTTCTCAGTACGATGACTTGCCGGTGGTGTTCGACCCATCGGGAGTGATTTCCGTCGCCTCACTGGTCACAAACCGCCCGAGTCGCAATGTACCGATCTCTGCCGTCAGCCTCATGGGAGTGTGTTTACAACCGGGTGATGCTTTAGGATGGCGCTGCGAGTTAGGCCCGGCTCAAAAGCCTCTGCCAGTCAGAGGCGTTTAATCCTGGCGGGTCATGCTCGAGGAATTCCTCGAGCATGTAGACGATGGCCGCGGACCGGCTCGGGGACACTCGCTGCCAGGCGCGCCAAGCGTCGATTCTTTTGACCAGCTGTGGCTCGACCCGGATGTCGATAATTGCGGTTTTCCGTTTCATACCGCTGAGGTAAGGCGTTACCGGGAGCCCCTCTTGATAATTCCGGCCAAAAAATTGATATCCCGCGCCACTGTCCCGGAGAACCGCGCTATTCCGGCGAAGTTTCGGCGGCGATGGCTATTTGCCGGTTACACGGTTACATCGGGCTTTTATCGACCACTCGCTCGACCACTTTGCGAGCGGCTTCTTCCGGGCAGACCAATGTATCGCAAACACGCCTCTCATCGTCGTCATCTTTCCGTAGAGACAACGAGCAACAGCAGGATCGACACCGGGATCAGCAGTATCACGTAGGGGTTGGCCGGCATTGGGTTCCTTCAGTTGCTGACTGAGGCCAGTTAGCTGGGGCACAGTGTGGCGCGTCGCTTGATAATTCGGGCCTAAAACTTGATCGCCGTTACCCGCCTGAGTCGCGCTATCAGGAGTTGGCGGTCCAGTTGCGTACACGTTTCCAACAGCAGCACGGCCTCGGTAACCGTGTCTCAAAAGTCGCTAGTGGATGAAATCGGACGGATGGAACCCACAGGATCGACGGTCGAGCGCAGATTTCGGCCGTTCGGTCCGAAGTCTTCCGTTTGATTTTCACCACTAGGCTGTCCCCAGCACGAGCGACCAGTGCGAGAGATCGAATGCGGTTTATCGCTTGGTCACCTGACTGAATTATAGCAGTACTGCCGCAGCCAGCAGCAGAATCTCCATTAATGTGCTGGTTTCGCCATTGCCATCATCGTAACAAGTTCCAGTCGGCTGTTCCAAGACCCCTTTGATCACGTTCACAGACCTGCCCGACGACGCTTAGGCTCGATCTCGCCGCCCCTGCGCTCACAGGTTTGGGCGCTGCTTTCTGGCCTCGGCTAAAAGGTCCGTCGTCTCGGCCAGGTGCTCGGCTAAATCCGCGCAGAGCTCGCGCCATATCGGCTCAGGCACGGGATCCTGCTCCGCGCACCAGCGCTGCACCGTCCGCCGGTCGACCGCGAGGTGGCGCGCCAGCGCCACCAAGAAATGCTCCCCGTGCAGCGCCCGACCGACGCGCGTGATCAATGGCTCGCTTAATTTTACCGCTCCCCGTTTGCCGGCATAGACGCGGCGCATCGTTTCGGCTTCCGACAACTTGCTGAAGTCCTTATCCATTTTTCAATCCCATGTTGCTCGCTGGTCTCCGCCGAGCGGGTTATGCCTCAGATCCGCTACGCCCGCGCTTCGATGGCCTGGACGATCGGGGCCGGCACGCGGTCCCAAGGCGACGGCGAGCGTCACCTCGATCTTGCTGACGTCGGAGATCTGCAACCATGCCACGCGCCCGGTGCCCCCGCTGTAGCCATGCAGCGTGTCGGGCGTTTTTGGCTCCAAGGCGGGCGCTGCGACTGCCGCCATGACGGTGGCCGACTGTGTGGTTGCGCGCATTACGGTCCCATAGAGAATTTGTAACCAAGCCAAAGAGCGGCCAGCCCCTCGGCTTACAAACCAATGAGAATAGGGTGCTTTGGGCGGGCCCGCTTGATGATCTCGGCCAAAAAATTGATAAACCCGGCCAAGATTATGTACGCGATGCCTCCCGACCAGGGCAAATTAGCGGGGCTGGTACATGCAAATCGTCAGGCATAGACAATGAGGCCGGAAAGCCCTCGACCACACTGCGGCACGCCATACCGATGCCGAGCCGCGTATCACCTTTGCGGAATCCAGCGGTATCCGAACCCGGCGTAGTTTTCGATGCGGTCGAAACTGGGATCGCCGTCGCGGAACTTCTTGCGGATGCGCTTGATGAAGGTTCGCACATTGGTGCGATAGCCCTGTGCACCGTGGCCGGAGATGAATTCCTTGCCGTGGACAAGATCATAAATCATGCGGTAGCCGACGTCCTGCCCCGCGTTCTCCGCTAACAGCGTGACAATCTTGAATTCCGTCAGAGTGAGGTCGATCACCCGGCCGGCCCAAAGCGCGCGGTTCGTATCAAATCGCAGTTCGAGGGGACCGAGGCGGATCGACGTCGCTCGCCGCGGGTCGCGCTCGGCCGCCGGCCTCGTGCCTTCGGCGATCAGCTCGAGGCGCCTCAAGAGAATTGGCAGCCGCCGCGACTTATCGATGAAATCGACAGCGCCGCCCGCGAGTGCCGCCTCCTCGTAGATATCATCGGACAGCACCGTCAAAAAGATCACTGGGGTCGTGATCCCGGCGTGCCGCAGGCGGCGCAACACTTCGAGGCCGGTCAGGTTGGGCATGCGCCAGTCGAGCAGTACCACATCGGCACCGCCGCCGCCTTCCAGGTAGGCGAGCGCCTCGCGGCCATTGCCAAAGCTGGTGACCTGGTATCCTTCGTCGATCAGGTTCAGGCTGAGCGACTCGCGGAACAAATCGTCGTCGTCGTCGAGAACGAGATGCGGCATCGTGGAGATGATTGTGACTAAGCGCGGTCCGGCTGCCGCGCATGCGCTAATTGGACGCTCCGCCGGTCAAGGATGGGGCAACGGTGGTACTTGCCCCGGATCGCGCATCCGGTAGCCTCGACCCCAAACGGTCTCGATGTAGTGATTGCCGCCGGTCACCTGCGCCAGCTTTTTGCGCAGATGACAGACAAAAACATCGATGATGTTGAGTTCCGGCTCGTCGATCCCGCCATAGAGGTGGTCAAGAAGCATCCGCTTGGTCACAATGGCGCCCTTGCGCAGACTGAGTAGCTCGAGGATGCAGTATTCCTTGCCGGTCAACCGCACCGGCTTGTCATCTGCCGAGACAACGCGGGTCTCGAAATCGACGACGAGGTCTCCGATTCGGATCGCCGATTGGCGAGCGGAACCGGGTATCCCGCGGGCAGCGGACGCCCCGTCCGCGACAGCAAGTGGACTCATTCGAACCTCCAAATTCGTTGATTGCACCGGGTTGCGCTCGGGGCGGTCTCAGCCCCCTTGCGGGCGAATGGTTATCTCAGGATTACTGAGGCGCTCAGTACCTGCGTTGGCAGAGCGACGGCGGGGCCGAGGTAAATCTGGAGCCTGGTGGTGCGCAAACCCGGCACACCATGCGCATTCATCGCGTGATGCCACGAAAGGAACTCATCGACCGTCAGCTCATAGCGGCGGCAGACCTCCTCGATCGTGATCATTCCGCTCAGCACCGCTTCGACAACCGCGGCCTTGCGCCGCGGGGTCCAGCGCTTGGTGTCGGCCGGCGGCAACTCGTCGAGCGCGGGTTTGGTCCGCGGTGCGGGTGTTGACTTTGCGGGGATTTTTGCGTCTGTGACCATGGCACGTGATCCTCAAAGTGCTGCTGTTGTCCTGGTGGCTCGGTCCACGCAGACGCTGGCGGCAATCACCCAGGTACCTCGTCACCACCATCAGCCTACTGGTCGGGCGACCCCCGATCTCCGCATCATTTCGCCGGCGTCGATGCAAGGGTTGGCGTCATCGCTCGGCCAACTCGGCCGACCTGCTGATGAGGCTGATTGCGCGTGGATGTCTCGGACGTTTGATATCTGCAATTAACCTTGCCTCCGCGCGAGATAGTCGATACTTCGGCTTAAATCTTGCGAAATCGCGCCAAAAAATTGATAAATTGAGCCAGGGACTTCGGTGATGCCCGTAGCCGCCGTTGCCGGGGAACTCGATGCGGGCATCTTGGATGAATGTGAAGCTGATGCGAAACCTCCTACTGTCGTTCGCGCTAGTTTGCGGGCTGATGCTGCCCGTGGGGCCGGCTCACCCGCAAAGCACAGCCACGGTCACCGCTACCTGCAAGGACGGGACAGACTTTACCGGGACGAAGCGCTCGGGCGCGTGCCGCGGCCACGGGGGTGTGCAGTCTTGGGGCGAGGCGACCAACGCCGCATCGCCGGCGGCGCAGCCTTCGCCGACAACAATCCAGAAGGCTCCGGCTGCTGCCGGCGACGGTCAAGTTTGGGTCAACACCGCCAGCAAAGTATACCACTGCCCCGGCGATCGCTGGTACGGGAAGACCAAGCACGGTGGTTACATGTCCGAAGCGCAAGCGCAGGCGCAGGGCGCCAGGCCGGACCACGGAAAGGCTTGCACCGGGTAGGGCCGTCTACAGATCCATTACCCGTCGGCGTCCGTCGGGTTTGCGACTCGAATTCGTCGCATGGCGTCCGTACGTCGCCGCCCTTCGATCTGGGTCCACTGGAGTGTCGACTGATCGGGATCGATCCCGACATCGTCGATCATATAAACCAATCGCCAATGGTCGGCGCACCACGCCGTAGCGCCGGTACCGCGATCGGCAACGCAGGGTGCACTGCACCATTTCCAGGTGCCATTGCGCGGCTCGCCGATAATCCAGCGGCAACCCTCGGCCATGACGGCAGGCCAACCGAGCCGCCTTTCAAGAGCCGCTAGCCCCGGATCTTTCCTCGGGTGCCGAAAGTTCAGCGATCGCCTGCTGTCGGCTATGAGATGACGGTTTTGACCCATATTCAAACTCCAGTTCGCATGTGCGGTTTGGCTAGGGGTTTGACATCGCACCAGGGCCTTCGTGACACGGACAATCCAGCTCCTATTTCACGGGTCACCGCGGACGGCCGGCGATATCGCCGCTGCGAGCGGCGATATGGTCAACGTGTCGTCTTCGATCTTGCGAATCCGAGCCAAAAAATTGATAATTGGGCGAGGAACACGACCATGCGCACTACCCGTCGTAAAAACCCGTTGCTGTGGACCCGGGCGTCGCCGCGCGCGAGACGCTGAGCTATCTCGATCGGAAGGGGATCGATGCGGAGCCCGCCCTGCTCGGAGCCGAGCTCTCGCGCGCTCAGTTATCGCGAGACGAAATCAGCCTGTCCGTCGCTTCTCAGTATCGGTTTCTCGAGCTGGCCGCGGCAGAGGCGGACGACCAGCTGCTCGGGCTGCACGTCGCGGCAGAGATGGACCTGCGGTCCATTGGCATTCTGTTCTACCTCACTGGATCGGCGCGAACGGTCTCGAAAGCACTCGAAAACTTCGCGCGTTACAGCAAAACCACAAATGAGGCTCTCGTCGTCGAGATCTCGCGACAGAAGGACGAGGTAATCCTGTCAATCCGCCATGTGCAGGAATTCGACGAGCCGCGCCGGCAGTTTTTCGAACTCGTCGCACTCTGGTTCGTCCGAACGCTGCACCAGCAGACAAACCGCCATTTCAACCCGCTACGCGTAACTTTCACCCACGCCCGAAACTCTGATCTGAGGGAGGTCCATCGCCTGTTGCGGTGCCCTGTCGACTTTGCGCAGGCGTTAGACAGTTGGGTCCTGCCGCGACATGTCATGAACCTCCCGATGGTATCCGGGGATAATCGTCTGTTGCGGATCCTGACGACGCACGCCGACGATCTGCTCGCTGAGAGGCACTCGGCCTCCGGGCTCCAGAGTATGGTGGCAAACCAGCTCGTCAGCCTGCTTCCGAGCGGCGAGGCGCGTGCGGCGGCCGTCGCGCAGCGCCTCGGCATGAGCAAGCGGTCATTCACCCGAAGCCTGGAGGAGGAGGGGACGACCTTTGGCGAAATCCTCGAGCGGGTACGACAGCGCCTTGCCATTCGTTACCTGGCAGATGATCGGAAGTCAGTCCAGCAGATCGCCTGGTTGCTCGGTTATTCGGAGCCTGGGGCATTCAATCACGCCTACAAGAGGTGGACCGGTACAACGCCGAGGCGAGCGAGAAAGCCCTCTCCGGCGCCGAGATGAGTGACGCTTTGCTCGACGAACGTGCCTCGACCTCAGCTAGGGCAGCTGGAGACAGCCGTCGGGCGTCTCCGCTTCGTCGTCATCGCCGTGGCGGTCGTGATCATCGCCGGCTTCGCAGTTCTCGGTACCAGGTCGGGCTGCTGAACGGGCGCATCGACCAGCTCGCCGCGAAAGTAAACGGCACCGATGAGGCCTTCGGCGTGAAGTTCGACGAAACCAACGCGAAGCTCGACGCGGTCTCCGAGCGGCTGGGTGTCCAGCTCAAAACGATGAAGGCGGAGATAGCCGCTATCGTCAAAGGCAGCGCCGCGGCTAGCAGCCTCGCGCCCCCCGGCTCCGGTACCCGCACAACCGGAATCTACCCCGGTACAGCTGGCACCTGCGCCCATACCAAAGCCCACGCCACCGCCGAAGGCCCGGCCGTGACCTACTCAACGCCGCGTGCGGACGCACGTCGACGTCGGCGAGGCCGCCGCGCCTGCCGATGGTGTCGACCAATGTGGGGTTTGCTGGCCATCCCGGCTCTCTGGCTATTCCCGCTCGGGTGGCGGACCTTCTGGCAGTACGCGACACGCCGCCACGTAACCTCGTTCTGGGTGTCCCGGCCCCCCGGAGCGTCTGTGAACCGCGGCGTGTTTGGGCCCCGCCGCCGGCGGAAGGCTAGACACATGGACTGCAATTCAGCGCGTAGATTAAGCGGTGAGCATTGCGGGCCGCAGGCGCGCCACTTCGCGGCGCGGCTACCCGGCCTGGCTGTGGCCGGTCGGATCGATCATCGTCGGCTCCCTGTCCGTCGCCGCCTGTTTCTTGCTGCTGATGTTCCTAGCCGGCCATGTTTCCCCGGGCCAGGCCGCTGCTGGCGCCGACGACCCAGGCCACCGCCCCTGGCTGCCGGACCCCCGGCCTCACACCCGGCGCTTTCGCCGAGAGCAGCACCGCGGTGATCTGCGTGCGCGGCTACGATCGGGCGCACCGGGTCTGGCACGACAAGGCCGGCACGCTGGCCAAATACCATATCGCCCCTTCTGACGCCGCGCTCTACGAGGACGACGACCTGATCCCGGTCTGCCTCGGCGGCGACAACGCCCGCCGCTCAATCACTAGACTCAGCCCAACGCCGGAGAGTGGGGTGCCGGGACGAAGGACATGCTCGAGCGGCAGCTATGCACCGAGATTTGTATGAGCCGCGACGATGCCCAACTCGCCCGCTACCAGGCCGCCTTCGCCAGGGACTGGACTGCACTGTGGCGCCGGGTATTCCGATGTCATCGACATCATCGGCCAGGGACACGGCGCGATCGGCGGCCCGATGGAGCCGCCGCCCGAGGGATTGTGGGGCATCCGGCCGAGATGCTGAAGGCGCTGCCGGGCTACGGCCCCGATATCGCGCAGCGTCGCGTCAAAGCGAGACAGATCATGGAGACGCTCGGCTACGGCTCCGACAAGCGGCTTGCTGTCACCATTGCTGCGCGCAATGTGCCGCCCTGGCGCGACCCGACGTTGATCCTGATCGACCAGCTGAAAGAGATCTATATCGACGGCGAGCTCGAGCCGGTCGACACGACGCAATGGTATCCCCCGGCTGATGCGCAAGGATTTCAAAGTCGGGCTCAACGTCACCGAAAGCGAGGTCGACGATCCCGATGCACAATTCTACGAAAATTACAAATGCGGCGCGCTGCGCAATTACACCGGATATTGCAACAAGTCGGTCGACGGGCGGATCGACCGGCAGTCGCGGGAAATGAGCGTCAACAAGCGGCGGCAGCTAGTTTGGCAAATCGAGAGGCAGCTGATCGAAGAGGATGCGCGCCCGGATATCTTATACGTGCGCGGCATCACCTCTCGGCGGCCCTACGTCAAGGATCTGGTCAGCATAGTCAACAGCATCTACGATGGCTCGCGCTTCGAGGACGTCTGGCTCGACCAATAGCCCGGTGCGATGACCGCCGTGAGATATGAGGCACTCGATCGCCATCGGCGTCGCCATCGCCGCCGGGATCGCCACGGCGCATGAGGGCACTGACACGTTGGCGGTTTGGTATCGCTCGCTCACTACTGCAGACGGCAAATCGTGCTGTGCGATGCACGATTGCGGGCCGGCCGAGGCGCGGATCAAGGAGGGCCATTGGGAGGTCTTGATCTTTTCCTACAATGCCGATTATGCCCGCTGGTTCCTGGTGCCGGATCACGCTGTACTGCGGCGCGAGAACCCAGACGGCCGGCCCATCGTTTGCCGCACGCCAAATGGATTCCTGATTACGCATGATCCTCAGCCAATTTGAGGAGGCGGTATGGCATCGGCGGGGTTCGGACTGCGACATAGCCGAGGCGTGGCATCATGGCGGCGAGATCGTATCGGCGATTAAAGCGGTACT
>Ga0306924_10000787_pt1 | contig 27578 bp, 24 predicted proteins | sample sta12Can44000111_FD_203756 | JGI IMG/M metagenome (GOLD analysis project Ga0306924, IMG submission 203756) | Lab enrichment of tropical soil microbial communities from Luquillo Experimental Forest, Puerto Rico - statanox.12C.anox.44.000.111 (v2)... | ecosystem: Environmental > Terrestrial >... | reverse complement strand
ACTGGATCATCGTCCAGATGCACCAGTGCGCCGCCTCCTCCTCGTCCACCGGCAACGGCTCCGACCTCGGCATCCGCCAGGAGTGGCTGCCGCTGTTCGACCGGTACCAGGTGGACCTGGTGCTCTGTGGCCACGACCACGACTACGAGCGGTCCTTCCCGGTGCGCGGCGCCGACACCGACGCGGGCCGCGAGGTGGCCACCGGGGCCGTGGTCAACACCCTGCGGCCGCACCCGGTGACGACCACCGACGGCGGGGTGTTTGACACCAGCCATGGCACCGTGCACCTCGTCCTCGGCTGCGGCGGCACCGACGCCCCGCTGGACGAGTACGGCACCGACAGCCAGCGACAGGCCAAGGTGTTCACCCGGGCCGACCGACCCGTCCCGTCGTCCCTACCGGGCGTTTTCACGCGCGCGGCCGCTGACGCGGTGGAGGACGCCATCTGGTCGGCCAGGCGCGACACGACCACCGGCTACGGGATCGCGGTCTTCGACGTCGACCCGGGCTCCGGGTCCGACGGCCAGCCCAGCATCAAGGTCACGCACTACCACGCGGTGGGCGCGGACCCGGTCAACCCGGCCACCGGCACCAAGGGGGCGCCCACCCCCGACTACACCGAGTTCGAGACCTTCACCCTGGTCCGTCCCCGCTAGCGCTGACCGCAGGGGGACGACGGGATACGGTCGGCTCATGGACGTTCTCGTAATCGGGGCCGGGGCGATCGGCCTCAGCACGGCGATCAGCCTGGCCGAGGCCGGGCTCAGCGTGACGATCAGGACGGCCGTGCCGCCCGCGCAGACCACGTCGGTCGCGGCCGGAGCGGTCTGGGGCGCGGTGAAGGTCGGCCCGCCGGACCGGGTCCTCGGCTGGGGCCGGACCGGGCTCGAGGTGCTGTCCAAGCTCGCCGCCGAACCGGGCACCGGGGTGCGGATGGCCGCGGGCCGGGAGGTGTCCCGCGGCCCGCTCGAGCCGTACTACTGGACCCGGCTCCTGACGGACCTGCGGGACTGCGAGGAATCCGAACTGCCCGACGGGTTCACCAACGGCTGGCACTACACCGCGCCGCTGGCCACCATGCCGGTCTACCTGGACTACCTGCGCGCCAGGTTCGAGCGGGCGGGCGGCACGCTCGAGGTATCCCCGGTCGCGTCGCTGGCCGGGCTGGCCGGGCAGGCCCCGGTCGTCGTCAACTGCTCCGGCGCCGCCGCCCGCGACCTAGTGCCCGACCCGGCGGTGGTGCCGGTGCGCGGGCAGGTGGTCATCGCCGCCAACCCCGGCATCGAGGAGTTCCTCGTCAGCCGCGACCCCGAGCCACCGTGGATCGTGTACATGTTCCCGCACGGGGACACGGTCCTGCTCGGCGGCACGAACGACGAGGGGAACTGGGACACGGACCCGAAGCCCGAGATAGCCGAACGGATCGTGGCCGGGTGCGCCGCCATCGAGCCCCGCCTGCGCGGGGTGGAGATCCTCGGCCACCGGGTCGGCCTGCGCCCGTGGCGGCCCGAGGTGCGGCTGGAGTCCGAGCCGCTCGGCGACGGCGTGCTCTGGCACAACTACGGTCACGGCGGGGCCGGCATCTCGATGGCCTGGGGCTGCGCCGCCGAGATCACCAGAGCCGTGCTGGGCTAGTCGTCGAGCTGGGCGGCGAGCCGCGCGGGCGCGATGACGCGGTAGGCGTCCTGGCAGAGCTCGGCGATCTCGGCCCAGTCGACATCGAGGTCGAGGCGGACGCCGATCCAGCCGCGGCCGCCGACGTAGGGCGGACGGAAGAAGCGCTCCGGGTCGGACGCGGTGAGCTCCTGCTGCGCTCCGGGCGGCGCCGCGCACCACAGGTGCGGGAACTGGTCGTCGTGATGGCCGTCGGCCCAGAGCGTCACGAACGAGCTCTTGCCGCGGACAAACCAGGTCGGCGCGCCGTGGCTGGGGCGCTCGGTGACCTCGGGCAGCGCCAGGCAGATCGCGCGGAGCCGTTCGGCCAGGCTGGCGAAGGGATCGCTCACCCCGCGATTGTGTCACCGGGCACCGGGATACGCTGCTGCTCATGAAGTTCGCGATCGCGATCCCGCAGTTCTACGCAGACGGCGAATTCGACCCCGCGTCCTTCCGCGAGTACTTCGCGCGGGCCGAGGAGCTCGGCTTCGAGAGCGCCTGGACCCAGGAGTCGACGCTCGGCGCCGGCCCGCAGCTCAGCCCGATCGAGGCGATGACCTACGCGGCCGCGTGCACCGAGCGGATGCGGCTGGGGTGCGTGGTGTTCGTGTCCACCCTGCACAGCCCGGTGCACCTGGCCAAGAGCGTGAGCACGCTGGACCAGCTCAGCCGCGGCCGGGTCGAGGTCGGCGTCGGCACCGGTGGCCGGGGCCGCCCGTTCGCCGCCTTCGGCGTGGACCCGGCCCGGTACGTGGCGCGGTTCACCGAGGGCGTCAACCTGATGAAGGCGCTGTGGACCGAGCCCCGGGTGACCTTCCACGGCGAGTTCTGGCAGCTCGAGAACGCGCCGATGGAGCCCAAGCCGTTCCAGAAGCCGTATCCGCGGCTGTGGTTCGGCGCGGCCAGCGAACCCGCGCTGCGGCGCGCTGTGCGGATGGGTGACGGCTTCTTCGGGGCGGGATCCTCGCCCACCGGCAAGTTCGCCGAGCAGGTGCAGATCGTGCGGCGCGCGCTCGCCGAGGCGGGCCGGGCCGCGGACAGCTTCCCGATCGCCAAGCGCGTCTACATCGGGATCGACGACGACGCCGACCGGGCGCGGGCCCGGATGAACGCCGCCCTGGAAGGCATCTACGGGCAGCGGATGCCGAGCATCGAGGCCGCCGCGATCACCGGCACGGCCGCTGATTGCGTCAGCGAGGTGAACCAGGTGGCCGAGGCCGGAGCCGAGCTCATCCTGTTCACCGCGCTGTTCGACCAGCGCGAGCAGATGGAGCGCCTGGCCGCCGCGGTGCTGCCCAAGCTTGGCTAGCCGCAGCCACGGCGTTCTGACGCGTCGTAAGGCATGGATGCCACATCCATGCTGTTCCAGGTGCGCGTCTGTTATTAACCCGTCGATCTGTCGGCGCTCGGTAAGGGCCGCGTTATCGGGGGACAGGGCATGAGAGGCATCAGCGGGGAGGATCCGGGCTATGGGGTAGTTCCGGGGGGCTATCGTGCACCGGATCTTCCCCGAAGCCCGGAATTTCCCCGTTCTCCCGCCTGGCGCGCGCCACGGGACGCTCCGGGACGCTCCAGCACCACGGGACGCTCCGGCACCAGCGGTGCTCGCGGCAGCTGTGACCGGCGCGGGGGCCCGGCGGCAGCGGCCCGCGGTCACCGGTGCCGTGAAGGGCAGTGACCAGTGGTGCACCCTGCCTGTCGGGAACCCTACGGGTTATCTTCCGACGCGCGCCAGCGACACGGATGTGGCATCCACGTCGTATTCGTGAAGCCCGGCGGGCGGCGGGCAGGGATCACCGGTCACAAGAATACCGGGGAACGCAGGAACACCAGGGGCCGCATGTGGCGCGGGCCGTTCGGCCTTAGGGTCTTCTCATGAAGATCGGATTCGGTGCCCCGGTCGCGGGCGCCTGGGCCACCCCCGGTTATCTCACCGCCTTCTCGGAACAGGCCGAGGAGGCCGGCTACGGGTCGCTGTGGACGTTCCAGCGGCTGCTGGTCCCGGAGGGGTCCGGCATGGAGCCGGTGTATCGCAGCGTGCTCGACCCGATGGTCGCGCTCGGGTTCGCGGCCGCCCGGACGTCGCGAATCAGGCTCGGCGTGGCCATCGTCAACCTGCCGTTCGTCTCCCCCGCCTACCTGGCCAAGCAGGCCACCACCGTCGACGTGCTGTCCGGCGGGCGGCTCGACCTCGGGCTCGGCATCGGCTGGATGCCGGAGGAATTCGCGGTGACGGGCGGCTCCACGGCTCGGCGCGGCGCCCGGACCGAGGAGTACCTCGCCGTGCTGCGGACGCTGTGGGCCGACGAGGTCAGCTCGCACCACGGCGAGTTCTATACCGTCCCGGAGGGGCGGCAGGACCCCAGACCGGTGCAGAAGCCCGGGCCGCCGGTACTGCTCGGCGGGATGTCCCGGCCGGCCATGGAGCGGGCCGGGCGGATCGCGGAGGGCTGGATCACCTCGAGCCGCACCGACCTGACCAGTATCGGCGAGGCGGTCCGCGTGATCGGGGAGGCGGCGGCGGCCGCGGGCCGGGACCCGGGCGCGGTGCGCGTCATCTGCCGGGGCGTTGTGCTGGCCGGGGCTGAGGTCAAGGGGCCTGACGGCGGCAGGCGCCTGCTCTCCGGCAGCTACGAGCAGATCCGCGAGGACACCGCGTGGCTGGCCGGTCAGGGCGTCACCGAGCTGTTCTACGACCTGAACTGGGACCCGCAGGTGGGCAACCCGGCGGTCGCGCCCCGGGATGCGGCCGAACGGGCCGGGGAGATACTCGCCGCACTCGCACCGCGCTGAGCTGAGCCGAGCCGATCGCGTGAGTCCGGGGTGTCAGCGTCCTGAGGGCTGGGCCGTCAGGCCCTCCCGGTGGGCGATGGCGGCGGCCTCGGTGCGGCTGGCGGCACCGAGCTTGCCGAGGATGTTGGACACGTGCACGCTGGCCGTCTTCGGCGCGATGAACAGCACGGAAGCGATCTCCCTGTTGCTGCGGCCCGCGGCGATCAGCCGGAGGACCTCGCGTTCCCGGCTGGTCAGCGCGGCCAGCACCTCGCGGTCGCCGCGCTGCTCGGCGGTCCCGATCCGGGCCCGGCGGGCGAGGTCGTCGAGCACCCGGCGCAGCGGACGGGCGGCCAGCCGGTCCGCGGTCTGCGCCGCCTGGTACCACTGTTCCGCCGCCTCGTCCCGGCGCCCCGCCTCGGCGAGCGCCTCGGCCAGCCGCCAGCGGACGCGGGCCGTCTCGTAGGCGTAGCCGGGGCCGAACGCGTCGAGGGCCGCCTGCCAGGCCTGCGGGTCGTTGTCGCCGCTGGCCCGGCGGTACTCCGCCTCAGCCCGGGCCAGCCAGCCGCGGCCTTCGGGGCCGAGGATGAACTTGGGCCGCTTGGGGAAGGTCGCCCCCTCCCGGGCGATCCGCAGCAGGTCGGCGGCCGCGGCCAGTTCGACGGCCGCGGCCTCCTCATCGCCGGCGGCGCGTGCCTGTACGGCCCGGTCGGCCCGGGCGCCTAGCGCGACGGTGGCAGGCCTGATGGCCGCGGGATTGAACCCCCAGGGTGGCTCGCAGACGATGTCGATCGCGGCCTGCGCCTCGGCCAGGGCCTGCTCGGCGTCGCCCTGCCAGAGGGCGTGCTCGGCGTACAGCCCGCGCGCGATGAACCCGTCGAATCCGTGGGTCGACAGGAACGGCTCGATCCAGGCGCGCCGTTCCGCCACCACCGGGTTGCCGCGCGCGACGTCGATGAACAGGGCCATCGAGGACAGGGAGGCCTCGGGGATGCTGGTGACCCGGACCGGGAAGCCATCCGCGATCTCCTGCGCGTGATCCCACTTGCCGTCGGCGAAGTGGCACTGGAAGTGCAGGTGCTGCACGTCGGTGCCGTAGGGCGCGAGGCCGAGCCCGGTCTGGTTGGCCCGCCTGGTGCCCTCGTACGCCACGGTCCCGCCGGCGGCCAGGTCGCCGTTTTCCAGGTGCGCCCGGGCCAGGTGGTACGCGGCCCGCAGCTCCACGCCGAGCACCTTGGCCGCGCGGGCCTGCTTGTGCGCCTCGGTCAGCACCTTGATGGCCTCGTCGTTGCGGCCTTCGCGGTTGCTGATGAACCCCAGGGTGACCAGCGCGTCGGCCTGCACCCAGGGAGCATCGGCCGCGCGGGCCGCGGCGAGCGCGCGCTCGGCCTGCTCGCGGGCCACGTCGAAGTCGTCGTCGACCAGCAAGGTGTTGGCGTAGGTGGCCACCGCCCGGGCGTACTGCCAGGTCGGCGGGTCGGCGGGCGTCTCATCCACCGTGGCCCGGGCGATCTCGACCGCCTCGATGGCGGCCTTGACGTCATCGATCGCCCACAGGTAGAAGGCGAGGCGCTCGCCGATCCTGCTGGCCAGGGTGACGGGCACGGTGGCCTCTCCCCGGCCGGCCTGGGTGGCGAGCAGATGCCGGAGGCGCCGGAGCAGGTGCACGGCCCGGTCGACGTCTCCGCTATCCGCCGCGTTGGTCGCGGACAGCAGGCCGAGCTTGCCGCGGTGCATGCCGGCCGTCTTCTCCGGATCGGCGACCCGCTCCCACAGGGCCAGTGCCTGGTCGTAGTGACGGTGCGCCTCGGCCGGAGCGCCGAGCCGCTCTGCCTCCTCGCCTGCCCTGATGGACGCGGCGAACGCGCCGGGGATGTCGTGGCTGGCCAGGCAGTGCTGGGCCAGTTCGGCCGCCGTTCCCGGCAGGGCCAGCCGCTGTTCCTCGGCCAGCAGCGCGCTCATCGTGCCGTGCAGCCTGGTCCGCTCGCCCGGCAGCAGGTCCGCGTAGACGGCCTCCCGCAGCAGGGCGTGGCGGAAGACGTAGCCCTCGCTGCCATCGGGGACGAGCAGCTGGTGCGTGACCGCCTCCCGCACCGCGCCCTCGTATTCGGCCGCCTGCAGGCCCGAGGCGGCCCGCACCAGCTCGTCGTCGGCCTTGCGGCCGGCTACCGCGGCCGCGCGGAGTACCTGCTGGGCGGCGTCGGACAACTGCTCCACCCGGCTGAGCAGCAGCGCCGCCAGCCCCGCGGGCAGGCTGTGTTCCGGGCCATCCCCGCCCACCGAGGCGGCGAGCAGCTCCTCGGCGTAGTAGGCGTTGCCCTCGGCCCGGGCCACGATGTCGTTCAGCTCGGTAGCGCCGATCCGGCCTTGCGCGGCCGCCGTCAGGTGCTCGGCCAGTGCCGAGGGATCCAGCGGGGCAAGGCCGACCGCGATGACGCTGGGCAGCCGGATCAGCTCGGCCACCACCGGCCGGAGCGGGTGCCGCCGGTGCAGGTCGTCGGTCCGGTAGGTACCGATCAGCGCGACCCGCTCCCGGTGCAGCATCCGGGACAGGAACGTGACCAGATCCCGGGTAGAGGCATCGGCCCAGTGCAGGTCCTCGAGTACCAGCAGCACCGGGGCCGCCGCGGCGAGCTCGGCGAGCAGGCCGAGCACGCCGCCGAACATCTGCTGCCGGGCCAGGCCAGAGCGGTCCGAGTCGATCGTGAGGCCGCCGCCGCCTTCGGGAAGCAGCATGCTCAGGGCCGGACGCGAGCTCAGCGCGTCACGGACCTCGCAGGCCTGGGCCGCGCCCCGCAGCGCGTCCGCCAGCGGCAGGTAGGGCACGCTGTCGCCGAGCTCCGCGCACTGGCCGGACAGAACGGTGAACCCGCGGCCCGCGGCGAGCTGTGTGACCTCGGCTACCAGGCGGGATTTGCCCACCCCGGCGTCGCCGCTGACCAGCGCGACGACCGAGCGGCCGGCCTCCGCGTCATCGAGCAGCGTGAGCAGGCGGCCGAGTTCGTCGTCCCGCCCGACCATGCGGTCCGATGACACTCGAAGCACCATGACCACGAGTATCCCATCGGGTAGCGACAATTCCGATTGGTTATGCTCTGCGTTCATGAGCCTGCGGCTGATCCGAGGGGATTCGCTCTCTTCCGCCACCGCGCAGACCGGCGGGATGCTCCGCTCGGCCGCCATTTCCGGCGACCTGACCGGCGCTTCGGCGCTGTGGATGGGCCGAACCGTGGTGCTGCCGGGTACCTCGTCCGGTGACCATCATCACGGCGACTCGGAAACCGGCATCTACGTGGTGTCGGGCCACCCGGTGTTCGTCTTCCGCGACCCGGACAGCGGTTCTCTGGTCCGGCTGCAGGCGTCGCCGGGCGACTACGTGTGGGTGCCACCGCACGTCCCGCACCGGGAGGAGAATCCGTCTCCGGATACCGAGGCGGTCGTGGTGATCGCCCGGTCGACGCAGGAAGCGATCGTCGTCAACGTGCCGTCGCTGTAGCGCTCCGGCTTCAGGTCGTCACTCGGGGCCTCTGCTGTCGAAGCGGCGGCCGCGCTTGACCGCCGAGCGCTGGCGCTTGGCCTCCAGGCGCCTCTCGTTCGCGGCCCGGCCGGGCCGGGTCGGGACGCGCGGACGCTGCGGCGGGGCGACCGCGTCCCTGAGCAGGGCGGCCAGCCGGGCCCGTGCCCCCTGGCGGTTGGCGAGCTGGTTGCGCTGCTCGGAGGCGGCCACGGTGAGCACGCCGCCTGCCAGCCTCCCGGCCAGCCGTTCGGTGATCCTGGCCCGCGCCCATTCGGGAAGCGCGGATGACCGCTCCACGTCGAAGGAGAGCTCGACCCGGCTGTCGGCGGTGTTGACCGACTGGCCGCCGGGACCGGATGACCGGGAGAAACGCTCGTGCAGCTCGCTGCCGGGTATCAGCAGCCAGCCGTTCACCCGCAGATCGTCAGGCATACCAGTAGCTAGGCCAGGCTGGCGACAAGCTCGCCGATGGGCTTGCGGCGGCCGGTGTAGAACGGGATCTCCACCCGGGTATGCAGGCGCGCTTCCGCGCCCCGCAGGTGGCGCATCAGGTCCACGATCCGGTGCAGCTCATCGGCCTCGAACGCGAGGATCCACTCGTAGTCGTTGAGCGAGAAGCAGGCCACCGTGTTGGCCCTCACGTCCGGATACTCGCGCGCCATCATCCCGTGCTCGGCGAGCAGCCGCCGACGCTCCGCCGGATCCAGCAGGTACCACTGGTAGGAGCGGACGAACGGGTACACGCTCACGTACGCGCGCGGCTCCTCCTCGGCCAGGAAGGCAGGGATGTGGCTCTTGTTGAACTCGGCCGGGCGGTGCAGCGCCATCACCGACCAGACCGGCTCGCTACACCGGCCGAGGCGGGTCCGGCGGAATCGGACGTACAGGTCCTGCAGGTCGTCCGAGGTCGGCGCCACCCACCAGAACATGAAGTCCGCGTCCGCGCGCAGGCCCTGGATGTCGTAGCAGCCGCGGGTGACGATGCCCTTGCCCGCCGCCTGGTCGAGCAGCTCGGCCACCTCGGCGGCGGCCTCGCCGGGGCCTCCGGCCTCGAGCGCGCCCCGGTCGGACACCCGGAATACCGACCACATCGTGTAGCGGACCAGCTCGTTGAGATCGCGGGCCTTCGGCTTGCGGGCCGCCTGAAGTTCGTCAGCCATGCCACCATTGTCGGCCACGACGGTCACCGGACCGCACCGGAGTCGTCCGCGGGCGGCCTGCCCGCGGGCGGCCAGTCTGCGAGGAACGCCAGCACCTGGCCGGCCGCGGCGCGCGCGGTGGCGACGCAGGCCGGTATGCCCACCCCGTCGTAGGCCGCGCCGCAGACCGCGAGCCCCGGCTGGGCCGCCACCGCCGCGCGGATCGCGGCCACCCGGTCCAGGTGCCCCACCGTGTACTGGGGCAGCGCTCCGCCCCAGCGGGTGACCCTGGTGACCACGGGCCCGCCCTGCACTCCCGTCGCCGCCGCCAGTTCGGCCGCGGCCAGCGCGGCCAGCTCGTCGTCGGCGCGCTGCAGTAGCGTCTCCTGACCGATGCGGCCGACCGAGCAGCGCACGATCTCAAGCGGCCGGGCGCCGGGCATCGCCGAAGTGGCCAGGTGCGGCCACTTGACCGTGGAGAAGGTGACGGCCTTGACGGCCCGCCCGTCCACGGCGGGCACCAGGTACCCGCTCCAGCCGAGGGCGGCGAGGCCGGAGCCGGGAAAGGCGGACCGCGGATACGCGAGCGTGACGATCGCCATGCTCGCGTAGCGGATCTGGCCGAACGCCGTGACCGCGGCGGACGCGCCCGGAATGCCAGCCAGCAGGCGGCCCGCGGGCCGTCCCGGGACCGCGAGGATCACCGCGTCGGCGTCGACCTGCTCGGGTGCCGCCGCCGAGCCCACGGTGAGCCGCCAGCCGCTCCCGGCCCGGACGAGCTCGCGGGCCATCGCGCCGGTGCGCACCTCCGCTCCGGACGCCTTCGCCAGGTAGGCGGGGAGCATCCCGAGGCCGCCGGTGAGCGTGGTGAAGACCGGCCCGCCCGCGCGGCTGCCGGCCGGCGCCTCGGGCGGCAGCAGGGAGCGCGCCGCGTCGGCGAGGGACCTGTGCCGCCGCGAAGCGGCCGCCAGCGCGGGCAGCGTGGCGTCGAAGGAAAGCTCCGCCGAGCGGCCCGCGTAGACCCCGCCAAGAAGCGGGTCGACCAGCCGGTCCACCACCTCGCCGCCCAGCCGCGCCCCGACGTACCCGGCGACGGACACGTCGCCGTCGTGGGCGGTGGGCGGCAGCTCGAGGTCCTGGCCGGCCCGGGCCACGCCCTCGTCGGACAGCACCCCGGACCTGGCGAGTTCGGCCATGTCGGACGGCACGCCCATGAACTGGCGTCGCGGCAGCGGCCTGAGCGCGCCCAGCGTCCAGATCGCGGACGACGTGGGCCCCGGGACGGTGCGCTGATCATCCAGCCCGGCCTCGGCGATCAGCGCGGTCCCTTCCGGGCGCGTGACCAGCAGCGCCTCGGCCCCTTCGTCGACGGCGACGCCGGCCACCTCGGATACCGACAGCTTGCCGCCGAGCCGCGGCGATCCTTCGAGCACGGTGACCCGCACCGGCTCGTCACGGAGGGAGAACGCCGCCGCGAGCCCGGAGATCCCGCCGCCCACGATCACCACGTGCGGCCGCGCGTTCGTAGGCTTCATGCCTCCAGCCTGGCAGACGCCGCCCGGTACGTCGTACCGGAGGCCCGCCCGGCGGCCGTCCGCTCCGGTGGGGTCATGCGGGCGCGGAATCGGGTATTCCCCGGGTCAGCTTGTGGCCGCAGCGGCGCGCCGCATGCGCGAAAACGGACACCCGCCGCTCCCAGCACCGGCCGTACGGACCGTCGTGGATGCCACATCCACGCCGTTTGAGCGACATGGCTGGGACATCCACGCCTTATGCAGCGGGGGCAGCCGAGCGGCGGGCAGGTACCACCAGTCACGGCAGTGTGCCAGGAGCGCAGCAACATCAGGAGGCAAGGCCGGGGAGCGCACCGCCTACCTATGATCAACTTGAAGATAAGAAGATAAGCGGCATCGCGTGGGTACCACCGATGAGATCCGGGCATGGTCTACCGTGGCCGCCGATGGCTGATCGCCGCATGCCGGCCGCCGGGCCCGCCTCGCCGGAAAGCTAGCGGGTCCTGGCTCAGCCGGGCGCGCGAACCGACTCGGCGTGCACCAGGTCGACCAGCCTGGCCAGCACGTCCGGGTCGGTTTCCGGCAGCACGCCATGACCGAGGTTGAACACGTGGCCCTCGGCGGTGCGGCCTCGGGTCAGCACGTCCCTGGTCCGCTCCTCGATGACCTCCCATGGCGCGAGCAGGATCGCGGGATCGAGATTGCCCTGCAGCGCCTTGCCCGGCTCCACCCGGCGGACGGCCTCGTCGAGCGGGATGCGCCAGTCGACCCCGATCACGTCGGCTCCGACCTCCCCCATCAGTCCGAGCAGTTCCCCCGTCCCGACCCCGAAGTGGATACGCGGCACCCCGGCCGACCCGAGCGCGGCGAAGATCCGGCTGGTGTGCGGCAGGATCGCGTGCCGGTAGTCGTCCGGGCCGACGGCGCCGACCCATGAGTCGAACAGCTGAACGGCCGACACCCCGGCCGCCACCTGGATCTGCAGGAACGAGATGGTGATGTCGGCCAGACGGCCGAGCAGCGCGTGCCACAGCTCCGGATGGCCGTACATGAGCGCCTTGGTCTTGTCGTGGTTCTTGGACGGGCCGCCCTCCACCAGGTAGGACGCGAGCGTGAAGGGGCCGCCCGCGAATCCGATCAGCGGCCGCTCATCCAGCTCGGTCACGAGCGCCCGGATCGCTTCGGTCACGTAGGGCACGTCACCCGGGTCCAAGGTACGCAGCCGCCCCAGGTCCCGCGGTGTCCGCACCGGCGTCTCGACCACCGGCCCGATGCCGGCCTTGATGTCCACGTCGATCCCGACCGCGCGCAACGGAACCACGATGTCGCTGAACAAGATGGCCGCGTCGACGTCGAACCGGCGCAGCGGCTGCAGGGTGATCTCGGTGATCAGCTCGGGGCGGGTACACGAATCGAGCATCGAGATGCCCTCCCGCACCCGCCGGTACTCGGGCAGCGACCGGCCCGCCTGCCGCATGAACCAGACCGGCGTATAAGGCACCGGTTCCCGGCGGCAGGCCTGCACGAAGGGCGACTTCTCCGGGGACACGGTCACGTCAGCGATCCTCCCACATCACCGCACCGCGGCCGCCGGGGGACACGCCGTCCGAGATCCCACGAATCGGCGCGAGAGCGTGCCACCATCGGCATCAGCCCCTTAATCTTCCGCAGGCCGTGACGCATCGCACCGAGGAGGTCGCCAGGATGACGCAGCTGAGCAGGCGCGAGCTGAGCAGGCCCGAGCTGAGCAGGCACTGCGCCGGATGCAACGAGGAGCGGCTGTTCGAGCAGTTCCACGCGGAGCCCGCGAGCTGTCCCGATGTGCCAGACGGCGACTGCCAGGAGTGGGCCTGCACGATCTGCGGCGACGCCCTGATCATCGGCCTGCCCGTGCCGGCGGGCGCCCACGGCGGCAGCATCCCCGGCACCACCAGGGCTGCCTGACCCCGGAGAACCCGCAAGAAACCCACAGAACCCTGGCAGCCCGCGCTGTTCCCACGGGGGCGTATCCGGGATGGCATCCAATCCGGCAATCTGCGTGAAACATGGTGTTCGGGCATGAATCTATACGGCGCTGCGTGAGATGTAATGAGTGACACGTACGCTCGGGTCATGAGGGCGACTGACGGACCGGCGGACCGGCGCACCACGCGATCACGAGCGCCGCGACGATCTGGGGTGGTACGCGACCCGGCGGCGGGCACTGCCGCGGTGACGGGAATCGGCGGAGGCGCGGGCGGCGCACCCGCGGCGGCGCAGGCCGCGGTCGCGGACTCCCCCGCCGAGGCGACGTTCGCAGCGGCGGTGGCGGCCTTCACGGCCGGCCGGGAGGCGCAGCGCCGCCAGGACCTGCTGTTCGAGGACGTCCCGGCGCCGAAGCGGCTGGCGCCGTACGCCACCGCCATGGCGGCGACCGTCAGGCGGGGCGAGACGGACGTGGCCTGGGGACGGCTGGTGCTGCTGTACGACCCGGACGGCCAGCAGGGCTGGGGCGGCTTCTTCCGGCTGGTCGCCTACGTCCGCGCCGACGTGGAACCGGAGATGGCGGCCGACCCGCTGCTCGGCGAGGTGGGCTGGAGCTGGCTGTCCGAGGCCCTGGACGCGCGCGTGCCGGGGTATGCCGTCCCCAGTGGCACGGTGACCAGGGTCATCACCGAGGGGTTCGGGGCCAAGCAGGACGAGGTTCCGCTGACCGGGTTCGAGCTGCGTGCCTCCTGGTCCCCGACCGGGCCTGGTCACCGGCACGGCTCCGCGGCCGGCAGTGATCTCGACGCCCTCGACCTGTCGGCGCACATCGCGGCCTGGTGTGACTGCCTGTCCGCCGCGGCCGGCCTGGAGCCGCCAGGAACCCGGGCCCTGCGGCAACCGGGGCACGGGTGACCGCAGGCGGTGAGCGGCCGCGCGGCGGCTTGTCCGACGCGCGCGCTCCGGCAAGCACCGAGGCCAGCGGGATAGTCCCGCTTCTCGAGCCTCGCGACGGCCTGCCGCCGGTCGTCACTACGGACGCTGCGCTGGCCGAGGTCACCGGCAGGCTGGCCCGGGGTGGGGGCCCGGTCGCGGTCGACGCCGAACGCGCCTCGGGCTACCGCTACGGGCAGCGTGCCTACCTGGTTCAGCTGCGCCGATCCGGAGCGGGCACGGTGCTCATCGACCCGATCGCATGTCCCGACCTGTCCGGCGTCGACGCGGCGCTGCACGACGCCGAGGCGGTGCTGCACGCGGCGTCCCAGGACCTGCCGTGCCTGGCCGAGATCGGCTTCCGGCCACGGCGGCTGTTCGACACCGAACTGGCCGGGCGGCTGCTCGGCTATCCGCGGGTGGCCCTCGGCACGCTGGTCGAGGAGGTGCTCGGCTTCCACCTGGAAAAGGGGCACTCGGCCGCCGACTGGTCGATCCGGCCGCTGCGCGAGGAACTGCTCCGCTACGCGGCCCTCGACGTGGAGGTGCTGACCGAGCTGCGCGACGCGCTCGCGGCCGAACTCGACGCCCAGGGCAAGACCGAGTGGGCCCGCCAGGAGTTCGAGGCGGTGCTCGCCGCCCGCCCGGCCCCGGTCCGGCCGGATCCGTGGCGGCGCACGTCGGGCATCCACCGGGTGCAGTCCCGTCGCGGGCTCGCCGTGGTGCGTGAGCTCTGGACGGCCAGGGACCGGATCGCGCAGCGGGCCGACCTGTCCCCGCGCCGCGTCCTGCCCGACACGGCGATCGTCGAGGCGGCCCGGTCCTACCCGGCCAATCACGCCCAGCTGGCCAGGATCAGCGGGTTCGCCGGCCGTCAGGCCCGGCGGCACGAGAGGGACTGGCTGGCCGCGGTGGCGCGGGCGCGGGCCAGCGCCGACAGCGAGCTGCCCGAGACCACCGGCGGGGCGATACCGAACGGCCCGCCGCCTGCCCATCGCTGGGCTGAGCGGGACCCGGCCGCCGCCGCGCGGCTGGCGGCGGCACGCGGCGCGGTCACCGCCCTGGCCGAGGAAAACCGGCTGCCCGTGGAGAACCTGCTGTCCCCCGACGCGCTACGCAGGCTCAGCTGGGATCCGCCGCGGCCCAGGAGCGGGCCCAGTGGTGAGCAGAGTGAGGAGCAGGCCGTCGTGCAGGCGCTCACGGACTACGGGGTGCGGCCGTGGCAGATCGACCTGACCGCCGGGCCCATCGCCCAAGCCCTCGGCCAGGCGAGGAATGCGCTGCGCGATGCGGATGACCCGGATGCGGGCGACACTGACGCAGCTGACGCTGGCGCGGCTGACGCCTAGCCAAGGCATTCTCGCCAGCGGCGGTCCCGCCTCGCTGAGCCCGGTGACGCCGCTGCCCGGCTTCCTCGAGAACTTCACGGCTCAGGGCTCGTAGCGCTCGAGGCCCGCCAGCTCCCCCGCCGCTCTGCTGGCTCCGGGGGCGACATGCGCGACCCAGAAGCCGCCCTTGGGCAGCGACGGGTGCGCCGGCATGGCGGCGGGCGCGCCGAGCGCCGAGCAGACCTCGGCGAGCACGTCCGGGAGGTTCTCCCGGTGCAGGCACACGACGGCCGGACGGCGATCGGCCACCAGGCCGGAGAGCAGCCGCCGGAGCGCGTCAGCCAGATCCGTTCGGGATGAGAAGGCGGCCGAGCGGCCGTACGGGGCCAGGCACGCCGCGGTCTCGACGGTCCCCCCGAACCTCGCCGCGTACGGGCGCACGGTATCGGCGCAGCGCAGCGCCGGCGAGCTGATCACCCGCGCGACGGGAGCGAAGCAGGCCATCAGGTCGGCCAGCGTCTGCGCGTCGGCCTTCCCGCGTTCGTCGAGCGGCCGGGAGCAGTCGTCGCCGGGCCAGTCCGCCTTGCTTCCTGCCGAGGCGTGCCTGAGCAGGATCAACGGCACCGTCTCGAGCGGCCGGAAGGCGGAGATCACCGGGTCGTCGTGGGTGTCGGCCAGCTGCTCGCGGGCCTGGCCCAGCGGCAGCCAGGACACCGCGTCGATCTCGTGGCCCGGCGCGGCCTGGGTCCCGTGGCCGAACGCCGACCAGTAGCTGACCTGCTTGGGACGACCCCAGCTGATGTACTCCACGCTCGGCAGCCGCGGGCCGAGCACCGGCCGCACGCAGGTCTCCTCCTGCACCTCGCGCACCGCCGTAAGCAGGATGTGCTCGTCCGGCTCGCTCTTGCCCTTCGGCAACGACCAGTCGTCGTACTCGGTCCGGTGGACGAGCAGGACCTCGGCATCCTCGGCGGGGTCCGCCGGAGGTCGCCAGATCGCCGCGCCCGCCGCCAGGGTGGCGTCAGTCATCTGCCGAGCGGACCCGCCGTTCCCTCACCAGGGTTTCCTGCACGTCGCGCAGCGGATTCCCGGCCTCGTCCCGGCTGTGCCTGGTCCAGTACCCGTCCGCGTTCAGCCACCAGCTAGAAGTCCCGTCGTCCATGCCAATATCCAGGAACCGACGCAATCCCTGCTGGTGCCCGCGGTCCACGACCTGGACGGCCAGCTCGACCCGGCGGTCCAGGTTCCTGTGCATCATATCCGCGCTGCTGATCCAGACCTCGCCGTCTTCGTCCTCATCGGTGCCGAACGCGTAGATCCGCGAGTGCTCGAGGAACCGGCCGAGCACGCTGCGGACCCTGATGTGCTCGGACACTCCGGGGATGCCAGGCCGCAGCGCGCAGATGCCGCGCACCCACAGGTCAACAGGGACGCCCGCCTGCGACGCCCGGTACAGCGCGTCGACCACCGCCTCGTCGACCAGCGCGTTGGTCTTGAACGCGATCCGCGCGGGCTGACCGGCCCGGTGCCGCTCCGCCTGCTGGTTGATCCGGCTGACGATGCCGGCCCGCAGTGATTCCGGTGCGACCAGCAGCCGCTGGTAGACCTTCGTCCTGCTGTACCCGGTCAGGTGGTTGAACAGCGCGGTGACGTCCTCGCCGACCGCCGGATCGGCGGTGAGCAGCCCGTAGTCCTCGTAGATCCGGGCCGTGGTCGGGTGGTAGTTGCCGGTGCCGAGGTGACAGTACCGGCGCAGCGTCCCGTCGGGCTCCTCGCGCACGATCAGCGCCATCTTGGCGTGGGTCTTCAGCCCGACGAAGCCGTAGACGACGTGGCAGCCCGCCTCCTCCAGCTTGCGCGCCCAGGCGATGTTAGCGCGCTCATCGAACCTGGCCTTGATCTCCACCACCACGACGACCTGCTTGCCCGCCTCGGCGGCGTCGATCAGCGCGTCCACGATCGGCGACTGGCCGCTGGTCCGGTACAGCGTCTGCTTGATCGCGAGCACCCGCGGGTCGTCGGCGGCCTCGTCGATCAGCCGCTCGACCGACGCGGCGAACGAGTCATAGGGGTGGTGGACCAGGATGTCGCGTTCGGCGATGGCGGTGAAGATGCTGTTGTCCTGGGAGACCGCCCGGGTGGACGGCACGAACGCCGGGTAGCGCAGCTCGCCGAAGTTCAGGTCGGCGAGGGTGAACAGCCCGCTCAGGTCGAGCGGGCCGGGAACCCGGTACACCGCGCGCTTGTCGATGTCCAGCTCGGTGACCAGCCGTTCCAGCACATCGGCCGACATCGTCTCCTCGACTTCCAGCCGCACCGCCGGCTCGAACCTGCGCCGTACCAGTTCCCGCTCCATGGCCTGCAGCAGGTTCTCGGTGAGTTCCTCGTCGACCTCCAGGTCCCTGATCCGGGTGACGCGGAACGCGTGCTGCTCGATGATCTCGACGTCGCCGAACAGGTCGGTCAGGTGCGCCGCGATGACGTCCTCGATCGGCACGAACCGGTTCTGCGACACGGCCAGGAACCTGGGCAGCAGCGGAGGCACCTTGACCCTGGCGAACACCGTGGCGTCGGTGCGCGGGTCCGCGATCATGACGGCGAGGTTGAGGGACAGGCCGGAGATGAACGGGAACGGGTGGGCCGGGTCGACCACCAGCGGGGTGAGCACCGGGTAGATGCGCTGCCGGAACAGGTCACCGAGGGTGTCGCGCTCACCGGCCGACAGTTCCTTCCAGCGCAGGATCTCGATCCCGTGCTCGGCCAGTTCGGTGGCGATGCGCTCGCTGAACGCGCGGGCGTGCCGGACGGTGAGCTTGCCGGCCAGCTCCAGGGTGTTCTCGAGTACCTGCCCGGGCAGTTGCACCCCGGTGCCCTCGACCGGGAAGCCGGCCACCATCCGGCGCACCAGCCCGGCCACCCGGACCATGAAGAACTCGTCCAGGTTGGTCGCGAAGATGGCGAGGAACCGCACGCGTTCCAGCAGCGGGACCGATTCGTCCTCGGCGAGTTCGAGCACGCGCTCGTTGAACCTGAGCCAGCTTTCCTCCCGGTCCAGGTAGCGCTCCGGGGGGAGCGTAGTCCCGGCGCCCGCGCGCGCCTCGTCGTGGTCCTCGTGTCCTTCTGCGGCGGGAAGGCTCATCTGGCTGACACCCATGAACCACATTGTCCCCGCCGGGTGCCCGGCTGGAAACGTCGAGGTCTTTAGGACCCATTCCACCCGAACGGCGTGGGTGACTGCCCCGGCGCCGGCCTGCTTCAGCGCGCCACGGCATAGCCAGGGACGCCCGGCCGGGCCTGGATGGCCTGCACCCTCAGCGACACGTGCCCCTTCTCCGAGCACAGCGGGATGTGCACGGGCACGAACGCGGGCCGGTCCTGGCGCGGCAGCGCGACCCGCAGTTCCTCGGCGGTCACCTCGACGCAGCGGGCCGGCTTGGTACTGGCGGTGACCCGCAGCACCGCGTGCGCCGTCGCGCCGGGCTCGAGCATCACCGGCTTCGGCCGGACCGAGGTGTCGCGGACCGCCGCGCTGCCGATCTGGCCTTCGGCCATCGGGCTGTCCCGGTAGGCGGACACCTCCGGGTAGCCGAAAAGGCTGCAGGCGCGGTCCGAGACGTTGGTGAACTCCAGCGTGTAGTAGGTACCCGCCGGGTGGATCCCGGCAGCGCTGGTCTCCCCGGTGACCGTGCCGAGCCCGAGCCACGCCTCGAGTCCGGACGTGGCGCACACGCGGCTAGAGACATCCGAGGAGAGGGTGACGCCATCGTGAGCCGGAGCGCGTGTCAGCGCGACGGCGAGCACAGCCGTGCCGACAAAGGCCGCTACCGCGACCGTACGCCATCCGATTTGGCCGTATCTTGTCATCCCGGTCCCATCTGGCGATGGTTAAGCCTTTCCCCGCGGGAGGACGCGTTAACCCTGTAAGCGTGCTGTGAGACGTGTCGGGGGATTTCGGTGGCCCTTCTTTGTCGCACTTATTGCGCACGCCCTATCAGGTCGCGACGGACGGCCGCGAGCCGGCTAGCTAGCCCCGGCCGCCAAGCTCGGCCGCGAAGGCGGCTAGGTCGAGCACGTGAAAGAGGGTGTCGCACCACCGGTCCCCGGCAGGCCGGTCGTCGAAGTGCCCGAGGCACTCGTTCGCCGCGTCCAGGATCGCCCGCAGCACCGCACCCTGCGCGCTCCGGTCGGGTTGCGGATCCCTCGGCTCGCCTTCCAGGATCGCGGCCGCTTTCTGCGCCATGGCCAGCCCGAGTGTCCCGGCCAGCAGCGCCCGCTGCATCATCAGGACGCCATTGTGGTCTGTCATTTCGTCTTGCCTCCATCGTCCACGGTGGCTGTCCCGCCTTCGCCACCATGATGCGGACAGGCACTGACATTCCGGCCCGGTGAGGCCGGCCGACGATACCTAGCGGAGTCACACGGGAAACTTTCGCAACAAAAGCACCGCCCCTGTCGCCTGCACGCCGCACAGAAATGACCCATTCACGATCGTGGACATTAACCTGCGGAATATGCGGGGTAAATGTCCACAATAAATCGAATGGCGTGATTTCGCGTGGGTTAGTCGGCTGGGGGGCGGCAGGCGGACCAGATCGCCTCGGCGTTGTGCAGCTTGACCCGCTCGCCGCGGCCGAGCGCCTGGGCCAGTTCGGCCTCGGCGGTCTCGATGCGCAGCCACTCGGCGTACGACACCGGGGCGATACCCTTCCCGGCGAGCACGCTGGCCAGCGGCCACTCCGCGGCCGGGTCGGCGGGTCGGTCGGGATAGCGCAGCAGCCCGGCCCGCGGCAGCGGGACGTCGCCCTCGCCAGGGCCGCCGGCCAGGTCCTCGAGCAGGCAACGGACGGTCTCGGCGGCGTCGGACTTGTTGGTGCCGATCACGCCGGTCGGGCCGCGCTTGAGCCAGCCGGCCACGTACTCGCCGGGCAGCGGCGCGCCGTCCGCGCCCAGCACGCGCCCCTGGGCGTTGGGCACCACCGAAGCGCGCGTGTCGAACGGCACGCCGGGCAGCGGCACGCTCTGGTATCCCACCGAACGCAGCACCATCTGCGCCTCGAGCGTCTCGAACTCACCGGTGCCGCCGAATTTCCTGTCGGCGCTGATCGCCGTGCGCTCGAGGGTGATTCCCTCGACCCGTTCGGTACCCAGGATTTCGGCCGGCCTCAGCCAGAAACGGACGGTCAGCCGCCGGGCGTGCCCGGTGGAAGCCGGCGGGGTCGAAGGGTCAGCGCCGTGCTGGGCCCACTTGGTGATCGCCACCAGGTTGCCGCGCACGCGCCGGTCCGATTCGGCCAGGGCGGTGCCCTCGCCGGCCAGGTCGAACGCGTTCAGGTCGGCCTCGTCGGTATGCACGACCACCTCGACGCCGGACAGTTCACCCAGCTCACGCAGCTCCTTGGTGGTGAACTTGGCGTGCGCGGGCCCGCGCCGGCCGATCATGTGGACCTCGCGCACCTTGCTCGCCCGCAGCGCGTCCAATACGGGCTGCGGGACGTCGGTCGTGTGCAGCTCATCCGGATCCCGGGCCAGGATCCTGGCCACGTCGACGGCCACGTTGCCGACACCGATCACCGCGACCGACTCGGCGTCCAGGGTGAACGCGCCCGAGTCCATGTCCGGGTGGCCGCAGTACCAGTTCACGAAGTCGGTGGCGGCATAGCTGCCGGGCAGGTCCTCGCCGGGAATGCCGAGCCGCCGGTCCCGCATCGCCCCGGTCGCGTAGATCACCGCGTCGTACGCCGACACCAGGTCATCGCGGGTCACGTCCTCGCCGAGGTGCACACCGCCGACGAACCGGACGTCGGGGCTTTCCAGCACCTTGCGGAGATACTGCGCGATCGACTTGATCGACTTGTGGTCGGGAGCGACACCGTACCTGACCAGGCCGTACGGCGTGGGGAGGCGGTCGATCACGTCAACCCGGACCGGGACAGGCACCGGCAGCGCCGCCGCCTGCTTGACCAGTGCCTCGGCAGCGTAAAGCCCGGCAGGGCCGGAACCGACCACGGCAACGTTCAGCATAGATGCTTACGCTACTCGACGGGATGACCTTCCGTGGCGGCCGTTGCCGTCTCGCGAACGTCGCCGGGTGACCGGAGCGCCACCGCCTCGGTGATCTGCCTGGCCAGGTGCTGCGGGGTCAGGCCCGCCTCCTCCAGCACCTCGTCCCGGGTGCCGTGGGCCAGGAACTCCTGCGGCAGGCCGAACGTCTTCACCGGCATGTCCACGTCGTGATCGCGCAGCAGCCGGGCCACCGCGTCGCCGAACCCGCCGGCCCGCCCGTTGTCCTCCACCGTGACCACGAGCCGGTGCTGGCGTGCGGCGCCGGCCAGCGCCTCGTCCACCGGCTTGGTCCACCGCGGGTCCACCACGGTGACGCCGATGCCGTGCACGGCCAGCCGGTCCGCGACCTCCAGGCCGACCAGCGCCATCGGGCCCGCGCCGACCAGCAGCACGTCCGCGCCCAGGCCGCCGGCCGGCTCACGCAGCACGTCCGTGCCGCCCAGCTTGGCCACGGCCTCGACCTCGCCGCCCACCTTGCCCTTGGGGAACCGGACCACGGTCGGCCCGTCGGACACCTCGACCGCCTCGTTCAGCAGCTCGGCCACCCGCCTGGCGTCCCGCGGCGCCGCGACCTTCATGCCCGGGACGAGCTGCATGAGCGACCCGTCCCACATGCCGTGGTGGCTGGCCCCGTCCGGCCCGGTCACCCCGGCCCGGTCCAGCACGAACGTCACCGGCAGCTGGTGCAGCGCCACGTCCATCAGCGCCTGGTCGAAGGCGCGGTTCAGGAACGTGGAGTAGATGGCCACCACCGGGTGCAGGCCGCCCATGGCCAGGCCCGCGGCGCTGGTCACCGCGTGCTGCTCGGCGATGCCCACGTCGTAGGCCCGGTCCGGGTAGGCCGCCGCGAACTGGGCCAGGCCGGTCGGGTGCAGCATCGCCGCGGTGATCGCGACCACGTCGGGCCGCCGCGCGCCGATGGCCACCAACACGTCGCCGAACACCCGGCTCCACGTCCCCGGCGCCGCGCCGGCCGCGGGTACCTGGTGCAGGCAGTCGACCGTGTTCTGTTCGGCCTCGGGGTAGCCGAGCCCCTTCCTGGTGATCACGTGCACCAGCACGGGCGCGCCGAAGTCCCTGGCGTGCCGCAGCGCGGTTTCCACCAGCCGCTCGTCGTGGCCGTCGATCGGGCCGACGTACTTGATGCCGAGGTCCTCGAACATCACCTGCGGTTGCAGGACGTCCTTGATGCCCTTCTTGATGCCGTGCAGCGTGCCATAGATCGGCGCGCCGACCAGCGGGGTCCGGGACAGCGTGGTCTTGATGTAGTCGAGCACGTGCTCGTAGCGCGGGTTGACCCGGATCGCGGCCAGGTGCTCGGCCAGGCCGCCGATCGTCGGCTGATACGACCAGCCGTTGTCGTTCACGATCATGACCAGCCGCGAGTCCTTGGCCGCGGCGATGTTGTTCAGCGCCTCCCAGGCCATCCCGCCGGTCAGCGCGCCGTCGCCGATGATCGCGACCACGGTCCGGTCCGGCTCGCCGCGCAGCTTGTACGCCTTGGCCAGGCCGTCGGCGTAGGACAGGCTGGTGGAGGCGTGCGAGTTCTCCACCAGGTCATGCTCGGACTCGGCCCGGCTCGGGTAGCCGGTCAGCCCGCCTCGCTGCCGCAGCGTGCCGAAGGTCGCGACCCGGCCGGTCAGCAGCTTGTGCACGTAGGCCTGGTGCCCGGTGTCGAAGACGATCTTGTCCTTCGGCGAGTCGAAGACCCGGTGGATCGCGATCGTGAGCTCGACCACGCCGAGGTTCGGGCCGAGGTGGCCGCTGGTCCTGGTGGTGGTCTCGATCAGCAGGTCGCGGATCTCCCCGGCCAGGCGGGTGAGCTGCTCGTGGCTCAGTCCCTTCAGGTCCTCGGGGCCTTTGATGCACTCCAGCAAGGTCATGGCGTGCTCCTCATGTGCTGTACGGGCCTGATGGGGGGAACGCTAACCGAACCGACTATACGAGGTTGGACGTCAGATAGCTCGTCGTGGTCATCCGGTCCCCGACACGCGTGTCGGGAAGTGTGCTCCCGGCGCAGGTGGCGGGGTGACCGCGGGAAGGACCAGCGGGCGGGCGGCCAGGATGCCGGTGGCGAGTTCGGCGGCGCAGAACACGAGCAGCAGGGCGACCGGTATGTCCCAGCTGCCGGTGGCGCTGTGCAGCAGCCCGACCATCAGCGGGCCGACGCTGGCGGCCAGGTAGCCGACCGACTGGGAGAAGGCGGACAGCGAGGCGGCGACGCCGGCGTTGGGCGCCCGCGCCATCATGAAGAAGATGGCCAGGCCGAGGCAGGAACCCTGGCTGACGCCGAGGACCAGCACCCAGAACGGGGCCATGCCGAGCGGCGCCCACAGGCAGCCGGCCAGGCCGGCCGCGGTCCCGATCAGGCTGGGCACGACCAGGCCGCGCTGGCTCGGGCTGCGGTGGGCCAGCACCGGCACGACGAGCGAGGTGGCGAGGTTGCCCACGCCCATCAGCGCGAGCAGGTTGCCGGCCGTGATGGCCGAGGCGCCGCGATCCTGGAAGATGGTCGGCAGCCAGGACAGCGCCGCGTAGTACAGCAGGCTCTGCAGTCCCATGAACGCGGTGACCTGCCACGTCAGCGCGTACCGGTAGACCTTGACGCCGGCCCGCGCGGGGGCGGGGGCCGTCCCGCCGCCCGCCGCCGGCACGGTGCGGGCGTGGCGGTACCCGAGCTGGGGCAGCCACAGCAGCACGGCCACCGCGGCCGGCGCCGCCCACACGCCGAGCGCGAGCCGCACCGAGTCACCCGAGCTGCGGTACAGCGGGACGCTGAGCAGCGAGGACAGGATCGCGCCCACGGACAGCATGGTCAGGTAGATGCCGATGAGCAGTCCGGCCCGTTCCGGCCAGCGCCGCTTGGCCATGCTGGACAGCAGCACGTTGAGGACCGCGATGGCGCTCGCGGCCAGCGCCGTGCCGGGGAACAGCATGGCCCTGGGCAGCAGGCCGCGCAGCAGCAGGCCCGCGGTGAGCAGGATCAGCGCCACCAGCAGGTTCATTTCCTCGCCGTACCGCCGGTTCAGCCACGCGGCGAAGGCGGAGACCACGCCGAAGCAGATCACCGGCGTGGCCGCGAGCAGGGACAGCGTGGCCGACGACAGGTGCAGCGTGGTCTGCATGTCGGGGAAGAGCGGCGGCACGCTGGTGATCGCGGTACGCAGGTTGAACCCGGCCGCCGCGACCGCGACGACGAGCAGCGCGATCTCGTGCGGCCGGCGTCGGCCCCCGGTGTGGTACTTGGTCATCAGCAACTAAAGGTATATGAAAAGACAAGGATCTCTTCAGGCCTAACGGGCCGCGTTTCTCGCCCCGGTGGCAGGCTAGAGCCCCGGCAGGAGCAGCAGCTTGCCGGTGGTGCGCCGGCCAGCCAGGTCCCCCTGCGCCCGGGCCGCCTCGGCCAGCGGGTAGGTGCCGCCGATCCGCACCTCGAGCTCGCCCTTGGCGATCCAGTCGAACACCTCGCCCGCACGCCACCGCAGCTCAGCGGTGTCGGCGGTGTAGTGCACCAGGGTGGGCCGGGTGAGGAACAGCGATCCGCCGCTGTTCAGCCGCTGCGGGTCGACCGGCGGCACCTGACCGCTCGCGGCTCCGTAGAGCACCATCATGCCGCGCACGCGCAGCGCCGCCAGGCTGTCGTCGAACGTGTCCTTGCCCACGCCGTCGTACACGACGTGCGCTCCGGCGCCGTCGCTCGCCTCGTCGACGATGTCGCGGAAGCGGTCGTAGCCGACGACGTGATCGGCGCCCGCGCCGAGCGCGAGTTCGACCTTCTCCCCGCCGGACGTGGTACCGACGACGACGCCACCGCGGCGCTTCACCATCTGGGTTAGCAGCAGCCCGACCCCGCCGGCCGCCGCGTGCACCACGCTGATGTCGCCTTCGCTCACCGGGTAGGTGCTGGTGCACAGGTAATGCGCGGTCATCCCCTGCAAGATGGCGGCGGCCGCCACCTGAAGGCTTATCCCGTCGGGCACCCGCACGACGCGATGGGCGGGCAGCGCGACCTGCTCGGCGTAGCTGTTGCCCGGTCCGGCCCAGGCCACGTGATCACCCACGGCCAGATCCTTGACATCGGCCCCCACGGCGGCGACCGTGCCCGCGCCCTCCCCGCCGGGCACGAAGGGCGGTTCGGTCCGGTAGTTGCCCACGCCTTCGCGCTGGTAGATGTCCATGTAGTTCACGCCGACCGCGGCGACCTCGACGACCACCTCGCCCGGTCCCGGCCGCGGCGCTTCCCGCTCGGTCACCTTCAGCACCTCGGGGCCGCCCAGGCGCTCGCCAACTACGACACGCATGCTCGCACTCTCCTTCCGCCTCTTGCCGATCACCCTTTCACGGCCCCTGCAGGCCCGGACTACCCAGGCCGGTGGTTGAGGAGTTCGATGGCGGACGGCACTATCAGCCGGGAATTAACCGGACGTGCTCTAGCACGGCCGGCGCGTCCGCCCTGGTCTTGATCAGGGCCAGCCAGCCGGCCAGGCCAACCGGGTAGAGGAAGTAGCCGAACCTGACCTGTGGCCCGAGCAGGAAAATCAGCGTCAGCCCGATGGCCAGCCGCCAGGCGGCCGCGGGTACGTCGCGTGGCGGCCGGACCAGCAGCGAGATCGCGATGCCGACCACGGCGGCGAGCAGCAGGCCGACCGAGGCCACGTGCCCGGCCGGGCCCAGACCGGTGAGCAGGTGCCCGGGCAGCAGGCTCTCGGCCGGGGTCTTGTGGCGGGTAAGGCCGAGCGGGAACAGCACGCTGTTCTGCACCAGGGCGTCCGCTCCGCGCAGCGACGTGAACGCGGCCGGCGCGAGGGCGGCGACGAGCACCGCCGCGGTGACCGCGACCGCTGCGAGGAACCGCCCCGCGGCACGCGCGCCGTCGCGGGCCGCGACCATCGCCGCCAGGACCGGGACGGCGAGCCAGGCGGTGGACTTCAGGTCGCAGGCGACGCCGAGCGCGACGCCCGAGCCGGTGATCGCGGTGATCCATGGGGTCCGCCCGGGTCGCGGGGGCCGTGCGGCCAGCGCCAGAGCCAGCAGGATCAGCGCGAGCACCGGCGGGTCGGTGGTGATCACGGCCAGGTTGAGACCCACCACCGGAGAGGCCACCGCAACCGCGGTAGCCAGCAGCGCGTCATAGCGCCGGGGTCGCATCGCGATCCAGAACGCCGCCGCCAGCGGGATCACCGTGCCGATCGCGATCCACATCCCGGAGTTCCCCGCCAGTCCGCCGATGCCGACCGCGCTCGGCAGGCCGAACAGGGTCATGACCGGGAGGTAGGGGTTGTAGGACAGCCAGGACGTGACCTGCGCGGCGGGCAGGTAGGGCGACCCATGGTGCAGCAGCAGGGCCGCCGACCGGTCGATGACCACCATCCCGTCTTCGAGTGGGTAAACGACCGACAGCCAGAGCAGCGGCGCGAGCACGGCCAGCGCCACCGAGACCAGGACGGCGGCCATCCGGCCCCGGCTACCGCGCCAGAGCCACACCATGACCAGCGCCGCGGCGTAGCCGCAGACCGCCCAGATGGCCCAGACCCGGTCCCGGCCGCCGGACAGGAAGGCGGCGGCGACCGCGTACGCCCCGAACACGGCGTAGGCGGCCATCAGGTGACGCCGGTCGAGCCAGGTCCGGTAGGTCGCCGGGGCGTCTTCGGTCAAGGCGCCCGCCGGCGGGCAGCCTGTATCGTACGCGTACCGGGTCAGCTGGGTCCCCCGATGACCAGAGCTGTGCTGCATATCTAGCATTACCTAGCAGCACGACGCTATGAGCCGGCCCGAGGCCGCGTCAAGCCAATAGCGGCCCCGGCGGCGGGCGTACGCTGCGGGGTGGATTTCTCCCGATATGCCAAGCGACGGAGACAGCAAACATGGAACCTAGCCCGGGCCCGTGGATCAGCGCGCTGCGTCACTCCCACGACCGGTTGCGCGCCAGCGTCGAGCCCCTCGGCCCGGACCAGCTGATGCAGCGGTCCTACCCCAGCGAGTGGACGATCGCCCAGGTGCTGTCCCACCTGGGGTCACAGGCCGAGATCTTCGGCCTGATGCTCGAGGCCGGGCTGGCCGGGCAGGAACCGCCGGGCCGCGGGGAGTTCCCGCCGATCTGGGACAGGTGGAACGCCAAGGACCCGCAGGCCCAGGCGGCGGATGCGCTGCGCGCCGACCAGGCCACGCTGGAGCGGCTGGAGTCCATGGACGCCGACGAGCGGGAGCGGCTGCACCTGAAGCTGTTCGGGATGGACATCGACACGGCCGGCTTTGCGCGGCTGCGCCTCAGTGAGCACGCCGTCCACACCTGGGACGTGCTGGTCGCGCTCGACCCGGCTGCCACGCTGGCCCCGGATGCCGTAGCCCTGCTCATCGACATCGTGGACCAGGTCACGGGCAGGAGCGCCAAGCCAGACGGCCAGCGGCGCACGGTGCGCGTATCCACCACCGACCCGGAGCGGCAGTTCATCCTGGAGACGGGCGAGGAGGTCACGCTCACGCCCTCGGCTGACGACGCCACGCCCGAGTCGGGCCTGTCCGAGCTGCGGCTGCCCGCCGAGGCGCTGATCCGGCTGGTCTACGGGCGGCTGGACGAGGCGCACACCCCGCCGGCCGAGACTGCCGGGGTCGAGCTCGGCGAGCTGCGGCAGATCTTCCGCGGCTTCTAGGCTGGGCCGTCAGCCACCCGGGGACTCCCGCGCGCCGCGGA
>Ga0306924_10000784_pt1 | contig 27625 bp, 29 predicted proteins | sample sta12Can44000111_FD_203756 | JGI IMG/M metagenome (GOLD analysis project Ga0306924, IMG submission 203756) | Lab enrichment of tropical soil microbial communities from Luquillo Experimental Forest, Puerto Rico - statanox.12C.anox.44.000.111 (v2)... | ecosystem: Environmental > Terrestrial >... | reverse complement strand
TTCCCCTTTTTCTTCGTAGAGTTATCGCGTGAGTGGCTGCCACCACGGCCGCGCCTCGGGACAACTTAGATGTCCGCCATAAGCGGACATCAGCCGTCTCACTCGATCACCTCGTCCGCACGGCCAAGCAGAGGCATGGCGAATTTGAGGCCGGTGGGCCTTGGCAATTAGTGTCGCAAACCTTTTACCGCCGCCAGAATGCGGACCAACTAAGGGGGCCTATCGGCGGCGCATTACATTCTTCGCGGCCGCGCGGCGAGCTTTGTAGAAAGTTAGGACTGGCAATGGCCAGAGCACAACCCGAAGTCAATGCATAGTCCGATAGCGGGTACGCGCGCCCATCTGTGACTCATCGCGAGGCCAAGTTGACGTTGCCCATTACCCAGATTGCCACAACCGCAACGAGCCCTGCACTGGCGAACACTCCCGATACTACGGCCGCGCTAAATAGAATCACTCCTAGTGCATACGCGATCCTATTGAGTGCCCATCGTATTACTCCGATGAAGCGGCCGAACACCCAATAGAACGCATATAGGATGAGCAAAAGCACTAGAACAAGCACTACAATCTTGAAGATCGGAGCACTGCCCAGTTGCGTACCAAGAAGCCGCGAGACCTGGCTGATGCCCCACAGGCACCCGAACACAATCACGTCGACGAGCCAGCCAAATCCCTGTTTAAGCCATGCACCAAATTCCCGAATCAGGTGCTCCATGGACAAGTCCCATCGTTTGTCCCCAGCCACTAACGCTACGGCAACGAATATGTTTCAAAACGCCCTGGCGCATAGAGGATGAGCCGGGATGCGGCACAGTCTCTGCACCCCAATTGGTGTCGCTCCCTATTCAATCGATGTGATTTGTGCCTGCTTAGTTTCATGTTCAGACAGCACACCGCCGAGGGTCACGCCAACTAAAAACATCACGGCAAACAACACAGCAATCACACCATCATTTCGTGGCGCACTAAGTCTTCGCATTTGCTTGTCCAAAAGTTCCCGGTCGTGTCGGTCCATTTTTACGTCCCCAATTTTTGTCGATGCAGAACGCAACGAAACAAAACGCAACAAAACGGTCGCCGTTCCCTGATTGTCGGGAACATTAGTGCGTTCCTTAATTTCAGGCTGAAAGATAAGCATTTAATCAACTGGGCTGCGGAGAACAGGTGTCAGTCAGTCGCTTGGCGCAGTCCTGTGCTTGTTTTAGTAGTACAACCTCATGTCGATAGATGCGACGCACAACGACCGTTGTGCCTTAGTGCAGCTTCGCCGTTAACTCTGCCGGCTATTGATCAAACGCAAACTGCGAAATAGACGTGCCAGCTTCTGCCCGGTGCTGTCCGACACGACAAGCAGGTATCCAACTCCTTGACGAAAGCGGGGTTCAGCGAAAAAAGCCCCGGCGTTTAACCGGGGCTAAATACCGACGTTGTTACGGGCGCGGCCCGCTCGTTCTTATGTCTGTCTAGCCGATGCAGACGTTAATCGGACGCCAAGCCCAGGCTCCGGGCGCGATGTTCATCCACGCCCAGGCAGTGCAGTCATCCCAGGCGTTCAGGAACACCCATTCGCCGTTAAAGAAACGGCGGAAGCGGAAATGGCGTCCATGTTCGAAAAAGTCGCCACTGACGACGCCGCGATGTCGGAAATCCGCACCGTGGTTGCGATCAACATCGCGTCCAATTCGGTTGTCACGGTCGAACTTGCCGCGATCAACATCGCTCTGACGGTTGTAAAGGTTGCGGCTCCCGCGCTCCTGATTGTAGAGCGTGCGGCCTTGCGGCCCCTGGGCGAAGTTCGCGCGTTCTGATGGTCCACGAGACATATTCGACGGGCCAGACGGTCCGCGCGACATGCTGCTGAAGTTTGATGGACCGGACGGGCCGCGCGACATCGACGGCGCTCCGCCAGGACCACCGCCACCGCCCACGTGGGCGCTCATACCGCCACCGCCACCGCCCATACCACCACCGCCACCGCCGCCGTGATGTTGAGCGTATGCGCTTGTCGCGAGAACAAGCGCAACCGCAGTTGTGAATACGAACTTTTTCATTGTTGTTCCTCTCATTGTTGTTTCCAGCGACATTGACTCGTCTCCCCTAATAACAACGAAGAGAGCCATAGGGTTCGGCAAGCATCGAACAATTTGCCGCTTCGCGCGCAATTCTGAACACGCCGTTCAAGATTCATTCATGCAACTGCCAACCTTAGTTCCGCGTTGTTTCTCTGGAAACCAAGGAGAAGCAATCATGCGAACATTAGGGAAAATCGCTGCGACATTAGGTGTTATTGGCGCAATCGCGGCCAGCAGCACAGTCCCAGCCGCAGCTTGGTACGGTCATCATCATGGTTACTACCATCATCACTATGGCTACCATCATCACCGGCATTACTACGCTTATTACCCGTACCATCATCATCACCATCATTACCGGCACCACTGGTATTAGTTCGCAGTAGTCAAGGAACTGAAGCAGGAAACGAAATGTTTCTAAATTTGTTGGTGGTCGCTCGGCCCCGCTGTAAATGGCGTCGGGGCCCTTTTCATTTACTTAACAGCTCTGGCAACTTTGCTATATTCGCCGCAAGTCGCCGCGCTTTATCTTTGGTGAACAACTTGCTTGCCGAGCGTGAGGGGATTTGTTTCGATAGCGGCTAGCTTTAGCGCTGCGCGATCTGACGCCAAACACTGGCCATTTTCAGATACAGCGCGTGTTTCTCAGGCGAATGCGGACGGAGCGCCTCACATGTCCAACATCGATACGCTGCTCACTCGCAACGCCGCCTTCGCGGCCAGCGACGCGCGCCGCAACACGCCACGCCTTCCGTTCCTTCCCCACAAGGGACTGTTCGTGATCACCTGCATCGACCCAAGGGTCGATCCGGCAGACTCTCGGCCTCGAGTTCGGTGAAGCGATCGTCGCCCGCACCGTCGGCGGGCGCGTGACGCCTGCCATCATCCAGGACGTCGCCTACATCGCCTATCTGGTCGAGACCAAGGCTCCCGACGGCCCGTACTTCGAAGCCGCCATCATCCACCACACCGACTGCGGGAGCTGTCTGCTCGCCGACGAGGAGCTCCGCCACGGATTCTCCCAGCGCACCGGCTACGACGAGCAGATGCTGGCCGCGCTTCCAGCGCTCGACCCGCCGGTCACGGTCCGCGCCGATGTTGAACGCCTTCTATCGGATTCGCGTATCTCACCGCGTATCACAGTGTCCGGCCACGTCTACGATGTCCACACCGGGCTCGTCACGACGATCGTCGAGCCACGGTCACCGAAGGCGCCAACCGCGGCCCTATCGCGATGAATGACACGCCGAAGGTGCCGCTCCAGACTCTATAAACCCAACCCGCCCTCGTTGCTTACAGACTCCGCTCGCCTTCCACTGCCGTCGAATTCGAGGCTCACGGCCTCCGACGACCATCCCATCAACATCAAAGGGGGTTCCAGGGTCAGTTTGCACGGCAACAATCCTGAGCCGCCGATGTCCGCTTTGGGTCAAAAGCAGACATCGGGAAACGTTGGGATGATGTCCGCTTTACCCCCAAAAGCGGACATTGCGGAGTGCCTGCTGCGGCCTGGGCGATGCCTTCGTGGCCTCAGTCGGCGGCCTCGCATTTAGGACACAACAACCCAGTTCTAGGCAATTCCGCCCTAGGGGCATTCGGCAAGAGTATCAATAGACGTTTCGGATGCGTGTAGCAGTTTATGTGGATCCTTAACGCCTTGAGTCCGCAACCATTGAATTTGCAACTCATAGGCCTGTGCTTCATAGCGCCCCCAGCATGCAAATTGAATTTGATCTTCTATCTGGAGATGATGCACCAGTTCGTGCAACAGTATGCTTTGATCAGCAATATCATCTTTATTCCAGCTGTCAGCCAAGTATATTACGTGCTCACCCTTCGAATAAAACGCTGCTGGTCGGATCCACTCCGCTTCGCTGGACAGGCCTGATAACACTCTCAGGTGAGCGAACGAAGTGATTTTAATAGGAGGTACATTAGCAGTGGGCCACCCAGTCTGCTGAACTATCCAATTTATGTAGCCGAGAACCGTTTCAGATGAGATTTTTACTGAAGGACTGACTTCCCTTTCAGCGCGTCCGTTATCGGACTTTACTGGGGAACCATTCTCTGCTCTCACCGCGGTGGAAGAAAGAGCCGACCAAATCACAAAAAGGGCAAACAACATAAACTTCGTTGCGCGCATTTACGGCGAACCTATCAAAACGGCTCAGCGCGATTACGAGACGTTTCGCGACATTTTTTGAGTTGTACCCTAATTAGGCAACACGTGCGAAGAGTGCAAAAGGACCAAGCGTCAACACAAGGAGGCCGCCCCTTAGGCGGCCTCCTCGGAGCCAGTCAAACGATCAGATCGTGGGATTCCAAGCTGCGGGCACCCAACGATAGCCAATGCCGTCCTTCTCGATGTTGCCCACAGCCGGGAATGGGAAATGGTATCCCTGTATACGAACTTTGTCGGCGGCTACCATGTCGTAGAACTTGCGCCGCGTCTGCTCGGCTAGGGCCCCGTCCACGTCAAACAGGAAGTGCCAATCCGGCTTTTGCACAAAGAGTGTTCCCATCCCCGCAGTGACATCCACCTGGTGAATGATGTGATCTGAGCCTGATGCGATTGTGAAAGACGTGTGGCCGGGTGTGTGTCCGGGCGTAGGCATCGAGGTAATTCCAGCGACCAGCTCCTTGCTTCCTTCATATTGCGTCACCTTGCCATCGAGTGCGCCCATGACGCGCTTAACATTGGCGAACTGAGCCTTAACCGGATCTGGGAAACGCGAGGCATTAGACTCGTCGGTCCAGAATTTAATGTCCCCCGTCGGCATTAAAAGTTGGGCATTTGGGAAAGCAAGCTTGTTATCCGAATCAAGCAAGCCGCTAATGTGATCGCCGTGCAAGTGCGAGAGAATGACGACATCCACAGCGTTCTTGTCGATTCCCGCAGCTGCCAGATTGTTATGAAACTGACCTAGGGTTCCTTTTGTTTGCTGGGATGCGGGCGGCCCACCACCTGCATCAATGACCACCAGTTTTGAGCCGGTGTTCACGACAATAGGGTTGTACCAGTTACTGGTCTTGTCGGGCGCGTAATGCATTGCCACCAATTCGGCGTTAACATCATTTTTTGGCGCGTTTTGAACATATGCATCAGAAAGCGGCCCAAAGCTTACACCATCGGTGACCACCGTGATTTCGAACTCACCGACTTTGTAACGATACCAACCAGAGTTTTGTTTGCCGCCAAGCGGAGCTGCCGCTCGCGCGACGTCGATCACTCTGATCGACTCTAGTGCGCCCGCGCTCGTTAGCGCAGCAGCGCCGGCTAATGCATTACGCCTTGTTATTTGGCTCATGAGTATCCTCCCTGATATTATGGAAGAGTCCCTCCTCAAAGGAACACCTCGTGAAGCATTCTATTCCTGAAAAAGCGCATTGTCCCGCGCATCAAGGCGACTGTCGTTCTGTGCCAGCGCTGCCTTGCAGATTGGCAAAAGGGGCGCAATTATCGTACGCGACGTATCGCGAGAGTGATACAGCAGATGGCCGCGGTTCTTGAAAAAGTTTGAGCCCGGACGATGAAACTGATGCTCCTGAATCTCATGCTGCTGCTGGTGAGCGACGATGGCCGCTATGCGGAGTCGCTGCTCAAGCCTTGGTTCGAAAGTCTGCGCAACGGTTGGGGCCAGTCGTGCTGCGACTTGGCGGACGGCATCGAAGTCGCGGACGACGATTGGGATACGCGTAATGGCCACCATCGCGTCCGCTTGGCCAGCGGCTGGTCTGTGGTGCCGGACCAGGCTGTGGTGCAAGGGCCCAACCACTACCACAAAGCGGTTGTGTGGTTATGGAACGAAGAAGCTTTGAAGGATGAGTGGGGCGCAATTCCTGCGAGTCCGATCCACTGCTTCCTGCCAGGGACCGGCGTCTGAGGGGGCAGGGCCTACTGTACCCAGGGAACTTCATGCCCCGGCGGGCGTTGCCACCGCATTTTACTCCCACGGAGGGACGATCGATGGAACGGAAAAAGGCATCCGATTTCCCGCAGGAGCTACTGAGCTTGTTCGATGAGTATGTACACGGCGGAATCAGTCGCCGTACCTTTCTAGATCGTGCTCAGAAATTTGCCGTCGGCGGCGTTACCGCTACCGCGCTATTCGAGATGCTTAGGCCGAATTATGCCTGGGCAGTGCAAGTCGAGAAGACCGACAGCAGAATCAAGGCTGAAACTGCGACGGTTGCCGGCTATTTGGTACTGCCTGCAAACGCGACGGAAAAGTTGCCTGTCGTTGTTGTTATCCACGAGAACCGTGGCCTTAATCCATACATCGAGGATGTAGCGCGCAGACTAGCCATCGGCAACTTCATCGCATTCGCGCCTGATGGGCTCACGTCTGTCGGCGGATATCCTGGTGACGATGAGAAAGGCGCTGAACTGTTCAAGCAGGTTGATGGCGCCAAGATGCTGCAGGACTTTTTAGCGGCAGCAGCTTGGCTGAAATCGCATCCTAACGGCAGTGGTAAGCTGGGGGCTGTGGGTTTCTGTTTCGGCGGTGGGATAGTAAACCAACTGGCGGTAAGAATGGGCACCGATCTTAGCGCGGCTGTTCCGTTTTATGGGGTCCAACCAAGCGCCGAGGATACAGCGAAGATCAAGGCTCCCTTGCTTGCCCACTATGGTGAGCTTGATACGCGAATTACTTCAGGATGGCCGGCGTTTGATGAGGCGCTAACTGCGGCACACGTCCCGCACGATGGCTACGTGTATAGCGGAGCCAATCACGGTTTCCATAATGATACGACGCCCCGCTACGACGAGGCGGCAGCAAAATTAGCTTGGCAGCGCACGCTCAATTGGTTCAACATATATTTGAGAGTGCCAAACCGCACTTGATTAAAACCACGTGGCGTCCGAAAGAATGTCCGGATCATAACCCCCGAAAGCGGACATTCATTGCGGCAGTCGCAATGTCTGCTTTGTGCAAACAGCGGACATTAGCTGCAAACCGGCGCAGATGTGACAGCCAACACAGACCGCAATTTCAAAGCGGTGCTATCCCCCTTTTGATTGACCAGGTGGAGGACAAGCATGAGGGGTTGGCTCGCGGTAGCGTTGACGCTAATTTGCACTGCAGTGTTTGGCCACGGCAGTGAACAGTGGATCAGCAATGCAAAATTAGTTGATCCGGTCAGCAAAGGATTTTGCTGCGGCCCGACTGATTGCAGCGTGTTAGCGCCGGGTTCTGTCGAACGCGTGCAGGGTGGATACAAAGTGAATACCGGCTGGTGGAAAGATTATGATCCGTTCTTCGTCGCGTGGGCACGTGCTCTACCGTTCTCACCCGACGGGCACTACCACATCTGTATAACTTCCGACGAAGCGCTCATACCGACGATCAGGTGCTTCATCGTGCCGCCGAGCGCGGTATGACCGCCAAGGTCATATTCAGCTTCGCTGCACTGATTGCGGGCCGCCGCCTCCATGTCCGCTTTACCCCTAAAAGCAGACATGGTGTGACGTGACGGTGATGTCTGCTAAGTGCCAAAAGCAGACATTGGTGCGCCTATTGCGGGTCACCTCGTACCCGGTGCGATTAGCCCCCTCGGTAACGAGCGGATTTTTAGCGGGTTCTAGTGCTCGCTCATACGGGCGGAACCTGGCTGGCCCGGCACTTTGAAATGCTTGCCGGTATCGGTGACATTGGTGCCGTCCACACTGAGGATCGAAAAATCCTTATCCATGTAGTTGCCGACATAAATGTATTTGCCGTCGGGCGTGAAAGCGACCGCCTCCGGTAGAGCGCCAACCTCGATATCGTTCAATCGGGTCACTTTCTTGCCGTCGATTTTAAGCACGGTCACCAAGCCATGGGGGTGATAGTACCAATCCGACTTGGGGTGATTGGAACCGTACGCGTCGACAGTCACCGCGATATTGCCCTTCGGGCTGATCGCCAAACCTTCCGGGCTGTCAGGAACCGTTATGTGGTCGATGACGTGCACGGGTTCGGTCAAATCGATGACACTGACCGAATCGACGTTGCCGTCCGACGAGCCCCCAGTGCCAGTGTTTGCCGTCAAGGCAATCGAGCCGGTCGGCGAAATGGCGACGTTGTACGAAAATATTCCGGCTGGAAGATCGTGTTTTCCGTAGGTCACTTTGTCGCCGTCGACGTCGAGCAGCGCGACTTTGTTGGCCGAGGGCTTCGCGGCCAGCGCATGCTTGCCGTCCGGCGTAAAGACAACGGCAGAGACCTCGTCGCCCATGTCGATGCTGCCGATAAGTTTGACGTCGGTGCCATGGATCGACAGGACGGAAATCGATTTGCCGGCGCGATTGGCGACGAGCGCAAGATTGCCGGCCGGATTGATCGACAGACCGGACGGCTGCTTGTCGCCCTCTATCGTGCCGACGAGCTTGGCCGGATTGGCCTTGAGATCGACGACGTAGATTTTGTTGTCCGGAACCTGTTTCCAATTATCGCCGTCTTGTACAGCATTCATCGAGTCGGCGATGATCGCCACTGAATTGGTCGGATCGATCGCGAGATTCACCGGTGGCCCTACGACCGAATTCTTCAGCGGAAGATTGGCGACAATTTTCGGATCGAGAGGGTTGGCAAGATCGACGATCAGTACTGAATCTTGGCCTGGCGGCGACACTATCGTCTTACCGTCGACAAAAGCGGCCTTTTGATCGTCGCCGACAATCAAAAATGGCGCGGCGTGCGCAGAAAGCGCACCGGAGCCGAGCGCTGTTACTGCGGCAAGCGTACTTGCGATAACGCGATAATTCATGGCTTCCTCCCATCGTAACGCCTTAAGCGGCGGTTTGATCGGCGTTGTTTATTCGGTGAACTTTATCTAGGGTCATGCCGCGCGTCATCATGGAATCCGTGACCAAAACGCGGCTGCCTAATGTCTCAAGCTTATCACTTCGCTGAGGCATAGGCGCGGTTCCCCCATGTGCGCTTCGGGTCAAAAGCGGACATTGAGGCACCTCCACGCGATGTCTGCTTTACCCCCGAAAGGTGACATTCATTACAGCGTCAGGGATGTCCGCCCGCTTAGCGGTTCGTCTTCATCTCAACCCGGATGCCGTGAACCGTCTTTGCGGAAGCGTTGAAAACTCGTCCGAGTGGTTGCGGCGCCATCTTCACGACCAAACATCCTTGGCCATTCCAGCTTTGGATCGCCTGCATGACATCTCGGCTCGGAGGCAGTTTGGTACCATCTGGAGCAAAATCGTGTATCGGGCCCTGGACCTGATCGAACACGAATACCGAGGGCCATCGATGATGATGGATGGGCTCCTCGTCGTTTGGCTCCAAGGTTACCTCAAGCACGCGAAGTTGCTCGTTCTCGAAGATGACTTTGTGGTGCTTTGGAGCGGCCACCACCGCATCCAATGCCGGATCCCAAGTAGATGGATCCAAATCCTCACGGTTATTCGCCATGTTACCCTCGCCAGTTCATTTCAACGGGTCTGAATAGTATAGCTCAACGTGAGTCGAGTGATGTCCGCTTTACCCCTCGAAAGCGGACATTAGTTCAGCGCTCTCCGATGTCCACTTTGTGCCAAAAGCAGACATAGAGCCGCCCGTTCGCCCCACGATAGATGAGTGATACCAGTGTTCTCAATGAGCGAATTACCGAAAATCGCAGTTGTCGTGTCCGTCGCATCATTTTTGGCGGTCTGCCCATCAGCACTACACGCTCGATCGGAATGTAATGCCCGGCAAATCCTCCAACCCGGCAATTGCATAGGCGATGATTTGGATGCTTTGGAAATAGAGTTGGCGAAGCAAATCAATGATTATCGCTTGCAAAATAGTTTGCCCGCTATTCCTCTATCACCCGCACTCAGCTTAGTTGCCAATCGTCACGTTAGAGACTTGGCGATGAATATTGGTAGGCTAACGCACGACTGGAGCAACTGTGCCATGACCGATTCGAACTGTATGTGGCAGGCCCCGCAGAGGCTCGGCACAAGTTATCCGGGCGATGGGTTTGAAAACGCTTACGGCGGTCCAAAAGTATCCCCAGCATCCCCAGCGGCCATCTTGGAGTCATGGAAAGAAGGAGGAAACGGCCCGCATAACGATGTGATTCTTAATCGACGAGTCTGGTCGAATGTCCAGTGGAGAGCCTTAGGGATAGGTATTTACGACGGCTTCGCCGCCATGTGGGTTGGATCGAAAACTGATCCGACGGCTGGGAACTAAACAGTCGTGTGTAATGTCCGCTTTGGGTCAATAGCAGACATGAGGGGCGCATTTGCGATGTCTGCTTTACCCCCGAAAGCGGACATTACCGGACGAGGCTTGGATGTCCGCTTTGTGCATTTGCCGGACAAATACCGGCCGCTGTTGCTGACGGCGATCTTTACCGGTCTACGCGCTAGCGAGCTTCGCGGGTTGCGGTGGGAAGATGTCGACTTACCGCATGCCAAATTGCATGTCCGGCAGCGGGCTGATCGGTACAACAAGATTGACAAGCCGAAGTCGGAGAGCAGTGAACGTACCGTTCCGCTGACGCCGATAGTGGTGAACACGTTGCGAGAGTGGAAGCTACGGTGTCCCAAGGGTGAGCATGGCAAGTTGGAATTTGTCTTCCCTACCGGCACAGGCGAGATCGAGTACCACTCCAACATCGCCCAGCGCGGCTTGGCACCGGCACTTATTGCTGCCGGTATTGTCACCAAAGACGGCAAGCCGAAGTACCCCGGCTTACATTCGTTGCGCCACTTCTATGCGTCGTGGTGCATCAATCGCGTTGAAGATGGCGGTCTAGGACTGCCGATAAAGATGGTGCGTGAGCGAATGGGCCACTCGACACTCGCCATGACCGCCGACCGCTATGGTCACCTATTCCCTAGCGGCGATGACGGCGCAGAGTTGGCGAAGGCCGAAAAGCTCTTCTTTTCCTAGACGCGACACAGATGCAACACACCGACCAATTACTCAATAATATCAATGAGGGTTGGCATGATTTTTACATGCTGCTCGGCACTGCATCGGCTGCGCTAGTTGCCTTGTTATTCGTTGCGGCATCGATTGGGGCGGGCTTCCTCACACCTGAGCGCAGCACCGCCACGCGCACTTTCATGAGTCCGGTGGTCTTCCATTACAGCACCACCCTGCTCATGAGCCTGATCGCCCTTATACCCGCGCATACGCCGATATCGCTGACCGTCGGCATTGCTGCGGTGGCGGTCGCCGGGCTTGCCTATACGACGATGGTGCTAGTCGGACTTGCCCGCGCCTCGATCACCGATATCGCGGAACCGGTTCGGTTACGGCCTTTTCCCGCTTGCCGCCTATCTCGCCATGTTGGCGTCTGCGGGACTTATGCTTTCACGTCCCCCGTTTGGCGCCGACATTCTGGCGGCGGCATTGCTGCTTCTGCTTGCCGTCAACATTCGCAACGCCTGGGATCTGATGCTGGCTTTTGCGCGACAGGTGGCAAGCAAAAAATCAGATACCTGATTGCGAGTGTGAGCGTTAGCCGCATTATAAATATTTTTCGATCGGGTCATCGCCGACCGTCACGTAAACCAGCGCTCCATCCTGAAGCCGCGTGACAAGCTGATTGTTTTCGACCGGATCGACGGTGATGCAACCGTTGCTCCTGCCCAACATTCCGTTGTTTTTGGCGCGAAAGGCGGAGGTGGTGTACCAGTTCGGGTGGAGGATCCATTTGTACGGAGGCGTGTGATTGATGTAGCTGTTGTACGACGTGACGCCCTCGAGGACGACAACGATCATATTCGAATAGATCGTTCCGTCATACCGATCCACAATCGTCTTATAGTGATCCATCACTTCGGAATGCGCCGTCTTAAGCGCGCCCAGTGGCACCATGTCCAAGTCGGTCTGAAAGCCCTTAAATTTGATGGCCTTTGCATTGGGTCCATTGTCTCTTCCGTGAGCTGCGTAATACGCGGTAACCTGACCTGATTTGAAATCCAAGACGTAGAATCTTTTGTTCGCTGAGGGCTGCGAAATATCAAAGATTGCGAGCGCGTCCTTTTTGGTAAAAACCGGCTGGCGCGAGATCACAATGGCGCGCCCAACCGCGGCCATCGGAGCGCCAAGAGCTTGCGCCTGCTGCAAAAGCGAATCGACTTGGCTCGCACCATCATCAGGCTTCGCGATGATGCGGGACCGAACCGCCGGCACCGGCGTCTGTTGCGCGAGCGTCCTAAGGGGCGACACAGCCGCCGCCGCACTGCCGACAAGCGCAATGAACCGGCGGCGCGTTGATTGACCCAATTGCATTCGCTGCCCCCCAACTGGACACAGAATTGATCAGCGCACGAAATGATGGCATCACGACGACCCGTCAGCTGCTGCATCGAATTCGAGCCAATCGGGCATCCTAATCTGCGGCATTTTGATTCACGGAAGGCAAGAACAAGTACGCATTATCTGAACGCTTAGCGCGCTTCGTCACGCGGCGACTTCGGAACCTCCCAGAACAGGCGGTCAATATCCCCTAGTGGCCTCGTTTGATCGGATAAGAACACGACGGCTCGCAATCCGTCGGTATAGTAGGGATCGCCCGTGAGGTTTGTCCGTGGTGCGGACATTGGCGCCTCCCCTACACCATTGACATAGCCATATCGTTCTACAAATCCGGACATCACCAAATCCTGCAGAAGATAGGCCCGATCAAAATCGACGTCTGGGCCGATTTTGTGTGTCGTCAAGTTCCACGTCTGACGAGTGAGCCGAACGCCAATATCTCGACTGACTTGCCCAATCCATATTCTTCGCCCCTCAAAGGTGTACGGCATGAGCCAAAACCTGGCGTGGACACGTTCATTGATGGTCGATCGGGCCTTCTGCACGACAACATCTTCGGAGCGGCCAAAGGCGTAGAGCGGACTCACTGGAGAGGTAAGAAAAGCGTCGCGAAATAAGAATGCGCGCGCAGTATCGATCGCGCTTGCGACATCAAGCGTTCGCGCAAGATGCCAGCCGCGGGCAATAAAGGGGACTATCGGGTCCTGCTTACTTTCTATAATGACAAAATTAAGCGGGTCACCATCGCGCGTACCGTTAGCGTTAGATGTACAGCAGCCTTGTTTTGCAAATATTTCTCGCAGGGAATCCAGCTGGATATCTGCGATCGTTTTGCCGGCATAGAGCTGATCAGCCCTGACGCTGGTGCCGACGAATGCCGGCCCGGGCACCGGCAACGCAAAATCGAAGGTTTCGAAGCGGTTTTTCCCGGCAATGACAATGTGCGCGTATTTTACGCCGGCATCGAGCACGCCGTAGACAAAGCCCGCCGTAGTCGAGTGGGGCGGCAAGATATTGGCTATCTGGCGCTTGAGAAAGAATTCGTCACGCGCCTGATTGGCCGCAAACGACAGGGCGCCATGGAATCTGTAGGAAACTTCGTAAGGTGAATAGTAGTCGGGATCCATGGTAATTGGGAGAAAAGCGAGCTGATCGTTCGTTTCGTTCTCAATCGACAACCAGACCGGCTGAATGTTGTGTTTCGCAAGATCTTCGCCAAAGCTTTTCCGACTCTCATCCGCACCAAGGGCACTGACGCTCACTTTGATTCCGGGGGCGGATTTCTGCTGGGCGCGCGCAATAAAAGCTCCGTCACTACTGGGGTCTGGATTGAACCGAATAGAGTTCAGGAACGCAGCAGTGATCGCCAAGACAGCTAGCAAAATAACCGCAGCAACGAGTCTATACGGTCGGGAGCGTTTCATAGCCTGTCAGCTCCGCGAGAAGCGGACGTTACATCGGGCTCTATTCGAACATCTCGTCGGCGATGGCGCCCAGCTGAGCACGCGGTTACCTCGGCTGGATGACACTAAGATATCCGTAATAGGCGGAAAATGCGGAGCCGATCGCTGAGACCATAGCAACAAAAACAGATGCCAACGCCACGATAACAGTAGCCAACATGTAGCTCGCATTGCGGTGCGCGGCCTTTGCACTTAAGGCGCTTGCATTTGCGGCTTGCTCTTGTGCTTTCGCCGCGGTCTGCTGAGCTTCTGCCGCCTCGAGCAGCGCCCTCATTTGTCGGATGTTCACCTCCGCTCGCGCCGCCAGGTAGGCAGCGGAATCCGGTCGCAACTGCAGAGCAGCCTCCAGCTGTTCAAAGCTCAGATCGCTCAGTGTGCTTGTCATGAGCCCCTCCTCTGCTTCCCTAAAGCGCTTCTCACTTCTCTAACACGAGCCCATCTTCGGCAGATCCGCACCGCTCACCTGCCCGCCGGTGCCGATAGCTCCTTCAGTCTGTTTCTATTATTCACCTATTTATCGGCCCTTTCGACCGGGAAAACGCCGACATTTGCATTCGTCTTCGCTCATTCTGCCGCAGCACGATGAAATCGCCCGGAGAGAGGATACGGTCAGTCCACTGCGCTGACCTTGATCTTGGTCCCGGCGCGAATCTTGCCGAGCGTCTTCACGTCGCCGAGCGCCTTCGCCCAAACGTTGCAAGGACTCGCGAGTCGCGTCTCGTCGCCTTTGGAGATTGGCGTGCGGCCAAAGCCGATTGCAATCGCATTCCCGTCCGGCCAATAAGCGATCTCGCCTGGCGTCACCACCGCGCGTGCATCTTTCTCACGCGCCACTTGAACCGGAATGTCGAAATAGACTTCCTCGCCCCAGGTCAATGCCGACGCCGTGATCGGCAGTGCCGCTGCGATTGCCTTGGCGGTCGGCGTGTCGAGGAGCTCGGCGTCGAGCCTGAGCGAACCAAAGTCGAAGCGGATGTGCATAAAGGAACTCCCGCGTTCATCCCGTAGGGAGAATGAAGGCTACATTTGAAACAGCCGCAATCATACCGCAAGCGACACTCTTGCTCGGCCCATTTTCTTTCGCCACAGGGCAACGAAAAATTTGCCCCCCGCGGTCGCGCGGACGGGGTAAGTTCGTCAGGGTGAATCGGGGCTCACTGTCATGCAATCATTGCAATCTGCGCTCGGCGTCGTTGCGATCGTTGCTATTGCCTTTCTCATCAGCGAGAACCGCCGTGCCGTGCCGTGGCGCCCGGTCATCACCGGGCTCGCGCTGACATTTGCGCTCGCGTTATTGATGCTGAAAATTCCGCAGACCGAAATCGCGTTCGGCTGGATCAACCGTGCAGTTCAGGCGGTCGCAGCGGCGACCAGGGCCGGCACTTCGCTGGTGTTCGGCTATGTTGGCGGTGGCGTGCTGCCGTTCGACCCGAAGACCCCGGGCTCGGACTTCATACTCGCCTTTCAGGCGTTGCCCGTTGTGTTGGTGATGAGTGTGCTGTCGTCACTATTGTTCTACTGGCGCATCCTGCCGCCGATCGTGCGCGGCTTTTCATGGGCACTGGAACGCACGCTCGACGTCGGCGGTGCGGCCGGCCTTTCGACCGCAGCAAACATCTTCGTCGGCCAGGTCGAAGCGCCTCTGTTCATTCGACCCTATCTCGACAAACTGTCGCGGAGCGAAATGTTCATTGTGATGACCGGTGGCATGGCCGGCATCGCCGGCACGGTTTTTGTGCTCTATGCGACGATCCTCGCCAACGCCATCCCGAACGCGGCCGGCCACATCGCCGTCTGTTCCGTGCTCGGCGCGCCGGCGGCGATCGTCATCAGCCTGCTCATGGTGCCCGACCCGAAGAGCCAGCACACCGGTAGCCGGCTCGACGAGGTCAAGCAAACCGCCAGCAGCACGATGGATGCCATCGTACAAGGCACTGGCGCCGGGCTTGAGCTTCTTCTCAACATCGTCGCCATGCTGATCGTGTTTGTCGCGCTGGTTTATCTCGCCAACGCCGTGCTCGGCCTGTTGCCGGATTTTCTCGGCGGCCCGGTGACGCTGCAGCGCGCGCTCGGCTGGATCATGGCGCCGGTATGCTGGCTGATGGGGATTCCGTGGTCGCAGGCCGTCACCGCGGGCGGACTCATGGGAATCAAGACCGTCCTCAACGAGCTCGTCGCCTATCTTCAGCTCGCGGCGCTACCCGACGGCGCGCTCGATCCTCGTTCACGATTGATCATGCTCTACGCGATGTGCGGCTTCGCCAATTTCGGCTCCCTCGGGATCATGATCGCGGGCCTTGCGACCATGTGCCCGGCAAAGCGTGACGAAGTCGTATCGCTCGGCTTGAAGTCAATCGTGTCGGGCACGCTGACGACATGCTTGCTCGGCGCGATCGTCGGGGTGCTGACGTGACGTCATTGCGACGATGCAATCCGGTCCTTCAAGCTCGCCGCCACTGCGTTGTTGGATCGCTTCGTCCCGCTCCGCCAAAACGTGCGCAGCGACATCCGCTCAATGACACCCGCAAAATGTGCTGTCGCTAATGCAGCCGAAACTCGCCGTCGATAGCGCGGATCTCCGTCGGCTTGATCAGCCGCGCATGCGCGACCGTGACCGAGTGCAGTGGCCCTTCGAGGGTTTCCAGCCAGAAATTGAGAAACTTGTTCAGTGCCGGAAATGCCGGACAGAGATCGTAATCCTGCCAGACATAGCTCTGTAACAGCCACGGATGATCCGGCCGCCGGTAGAGAATGTTGGCCGTCGTCAGCCCATAACCCTCGAGCTGCTTGCGAAAATCTTGCGACACCATAGTGCCCTCCATCCCGCCATCGGGGATGTTTGAGTGACTCGCTCCTCCATGCAAGCCTCTTCAATGAGAAACCTGTTTATTTTCAAGGCACTAGCAGCATCCAAACGCCTCTGCTAACAAACAGCCCGTGCTGTAAACGGCTGCGCTATTACCTGAACGCCATCATCAACGAGACCGTCCGGCGCGGCGTTTCCTTCCTTGCGTTCACTAAATTTTGGTCGCCAGCCGGGAACCAGATCGGGATTAACTGTCGCTAAACCCCTATTGGCAATCTGCGCTAGTGAGTGCTAAAAAATTTTCCGGCACATCTTGCGGGCCAAAAATCAGGCCCTATGTCGCCGCCAAGCGGTCATCTGGGAGGGAAAATCAAGGACTTTCGAGCCTTTTCGGCGGCCGCCGCGCTTCACGCAATCTACAATCTTTTCAATAAGTTAGGAGGATACCATGAAGTTTCGTCCGCTTCACGACCGCGTCGTCGTCAAGCGCATCGATGCCGAGGAAAAGTCTTCTGGCGGCATCATCATTCCCGACACCGCCAAGGAGAAGCCCTCCCAAGGCGAGGTCATCGCCGTCGGCCCGGGCGGCCGCGACGAGTCCGGCAAGCTCATCCCCATCGATGTGAAGGTCGGCGATCGCGTGCTGTTCGGCAAATGGTCGGGCACCGAGGTCAAGATCGACGGCCAGGAGCTCCTGATCATGAAGGAGTCCGACATCATGGGAGTGCTCGACGAGCAGGTCTCAAGGCGGAAGGCCGCGTAACCCCCCCGCGTGTCATGGCCGGACGTCGTTCCGGCCATCCCGATAGAGCGGCGTCGCAGTTGCCGGCTCAATCGAGATCGCCGCAAAAATGCGGCGGTGACGGCAGGGAAAACAAAGTTCGTATTCAGGAGAAACCGAAATGGCTGCTAAAGAAGTAAAATTCTCGGTCGAGGCGCGCGACAAGATGTTGCGCGGCGTCGACATTCTCAACAATGCGGTGAGAGTGACGCTCGGCCCGAAGGGCCGCAACGTCGTGCTGGACAAATCGTTCGGCGCTCCCCGCATTACCAAGGACGGCGTCACCGTCGCCAAGGAAATCGAGCTCGAGGACAAGTTCGAGAATATGGGCGCGCAGATGGTGCGCGAGGTCGCATCCAAGACCTCCGACATCGCCGGTGACGGCACCACGACGGCGACCGTGCTCGCCGCCGCGATCGTCAAGGAAGGCTCCAAGGCCGTTGCCGCGGGCATGAACCCGATGGATCTCAAGCGCGGCATCGATGTCGCGGTCGAGACCGTGGTCGAGGAGCTCAAGAAGAACTCCAAGAAGGTCACGTCCAACGAAGAGATCGCCCAGGTCGGCACGATTTCGGCCAACGGCGATCAGGAGATCGGCCGCTTCCTCTCCGAGGCGATGAAGAAGGTCGGCAATGAAGGCGTGATCACGGTCGAGGAGGCCAAGAGCCTCGAGACCGAGCTGGACGTGGTCGAAGGCATGCAATTCGACCGCGGCTACATCTCGCCCTATTTCATCACCAACGCCGACAAGATGCGGGTGGAGATGGAAGATCCCTACATCCTCATCAACGAGAAGAAGCTCTCGGCATTGAACGAACTGCTGCCGCTGCTCGAGGCAGTGGTGCAGACCGGCAAGCCGCTTCTGATCGTCGCCGAGGACGTCGAGGGCGAAGCACTCGCCACGCTTGTGGTCAACAAGCTTCGCGGCGGACTGAAGGTCGCGGCGGTGAAGGCTCCGGGCTTCGGCGATCGCCGCAAGGCCATGCTGCAGGATATTGCCGTCCTTACCGGCGGCACTGCGATCAGCGAAGATCTCGGCATCAAGCTCGAGAACGTCACGCTGAACATGCTCGGCCGCGCCAAGAAGGTGATGATCGACAAGGAGAACACCACGATCGTCAACGGCGCGGGCAAGAAGAAGGACATCGAGGACCGCATCACCCAGATCAAGGCGCAAATCGAGGAGACCACCTCCGACTACGACCGCGAGAAGCTGCAAGAGCGGCTGGCCAAGCTCGCGGGCGGCGTCGCGGTGATCCGCGTCGGCGGCGCCACCGAGGTCGAGGTGAAGGAGCGCAAGGATCGCGTTGACGACGCGATGCATGCGACCCGTGCGGCGGTCGAAGAGGGCATCCTGCCCGGCGGCGGCGTCGCGCTCCTTCGCGCCACCGAGGCGCTCAAGCGCGTGCGCACGCAGAACGAAGACCAGAAGCATGGCGTCGACATCGTGCGCAAGGCGCTCTCAGCTCCGGCGCGCCAGATCGCCATCAATTCCGGCGAGGACGGCTCGGTCGTCGTCGGCAAGATCCTGGAAAAGGACCAGTATGCGTTCGGGTTCGACGCTCAGGACGCCGAATATGGCGACCTAGTGAAGAAGGGCATCATCGACCCGACCAAGGTCGTGCGCCAGGCGCTGCAAGGCGCATCTTCGGTCGCGGGGCTGCTCATCACCACTGAGGCGATGGTGGCCGAACTGCCGAAGAAGAAAGAAATGCCGGCGATGCCACCCGGCGGCGGCGGAATGGACTTCTAAGTCCATTCGCACTCTGGAATGCGAAGGCCCGGGAGCGATCCCGGGCCTTTTGCTTTCGGGACGACAACAGGGCAGATGACAGAGGACGGATTGGATGCCCTGCCCTGTTGTCGTCCGTTGTCTGCAGTCCGAAACAGAAACGACCACGAGCGAGAGGCGCGCGTTCATCCGGCGTCGCCCGTCACCGTGGCCGTCTAGAGCATGTTCGAAAGAACATGCTCGAATTGCAAACGGCGATGGCGCTACGCAACTCACCATCGCCACTTGCAACGCAACCCCTAACAGGCGTCAATGACAGGCAAATGACTGCCAAACTCGGTCCAATCTATATCGGCATCGGCGGCTGGACCTTCGCGCCGTGGCGCGGCGTGTTCTATCCCAACGGCCTGCCTCATGCGAAAGAGCTGCCCTATGCCGCGGAACGGCTGACCTCGATCGAGGTCAACGGCACGTTCTACCGCACCCAGACGCCGGCGACGTTTCGCAAATGGGCCAGCGAAGTACCGAAGACCTTTAAGTTCTCGCTCAAGGGTCCGCGTTTCGCGACCAATCGGCGCGTGCTCAAGGAAGCGGGCGATTCGATCAAAAGGTTCCTCGATTCCGGGGTAACCGAATTGGGCGAAAGGCTCGGCCCCCTATTGTGGCAATTCGCTCCGACCAAAAAATTCGAGGCGGGCGATTTCGGCGCGTTCCTCGAATTGCTGCCGGGAAAGTTCGCGGGGCATCAGCTGCGCCACGTCATCGAGGTCCGCCACGACAGCTTCCGCAACGCTGAATTCATCGCGCTGCTGCGCAAATTTGGCATGCCGGTCGTTTACACCGACCACGTGAAATATCCCAACATTGCCGATGCGACCGGCAAGTTCATTTATGCGCGGCTGCAACGCGGCAAGGACACGACAGCGACCGCCTATCCGACGAAAGAGATCGAGGCCTGGGCGCGTCGACTGCGCGCCTGGGCTGAAGGCAAGGATCCCGCCGATTTGCCGCGCGTGGGTGCGCCACGACGGGACGAGACACCCCGCGAAGTATTCGCTTATGTGATTCATGAGGGCAAAATCCGCGCGCCGGCGGGCGCGATGGCGCTGGTTGAGGCGGTGGGCAAGTAGAGCAAAGCGAGACGATAGAGATCAGATGTCAGAGATCAGAGGAACTCCAATATCCGTCGTCTGACATCTGACATCCGAAATGCTAACGGCCACGAACGAAGAGGCGCGCGTACATCCGGCGTCGCCCATCGTCATCGTGGCCGTCCCGTGACGGAGCCGCTGCTCACGTCACTAATGTTACGTAAGTGCATCACTGCGCCAATGCAAGATCACCGGCTCCGTAAAAATGGCTACCTTATGCGAAGCGCTTTTGTGTAACACTACCGCTTGCAGATCGTTCCAATGCCGCGCCGATCGCGCGGGGCAGAACCAGCCATTATCAGAGGAGCGGATTATGACAATCTACCAGCAGGAACCAAGCGATCAAATGCGGCGCGCGGTCGTCAGCACTATTCATGAGCACTGGGTGCTGTTTCTGGTCGAAGGTATTATTCTTCTCGTTCTTGGCGCCGCCGCCATCATTGTGCCGGTGATTGCAACGCTGGCGTTCACACTGTTTATCGGCTGGCTATTCCTGATCAGCGGCGTGGTCGGACTGATCACGACGTTCTGGATGCGCAACGCACCAGGCTTCTGGTGGTCATTGCTCTCGGGCGTGGTCGGGATCGCGGCGGGAATCGTGCTGATCCTCTGGCCAATCAGCGGGACGGTGTCGCTTACGCTGCTGCTGATCGCGTTCTTCCTGGTCGAGGGCATCGTCACGCTGATGTACGCGTTCGAGCATCGCGCCCAGCTTTCTGGCCGTTGGGGCTGGATGCTGGCTAGCGGCATTGTCGATCTCATTCTTGCCGGCATCATTTTTGCGGGCCTGCCGGAAACGGCGACCTGGGCGCTGGGCTTGCTGGTCGGTATCAACCTGTTGTTCGGGGGAGTCGCAATGATCGGCATGGCGCTGGCCGCGCGAACGGCGGCGTAAATGAGAACGCGCAGACGCCGCGCGGTGCTCTAAAACACTTTCCCGCACCCGGGTCGCGCTTGCACGCGCCCGAGTACAAGCTTGCAGGCGAGGATATGGAAGGGGGGCGACTCGGCAACATACACCACCCCCCTTCCGATCCGCTTCCACGGATCGCCCCACAAGGGGGGTCCTTATGACTGCACCGCCCCCTCCCGTTGCCCGCTCGTTCTTCGTCCACCGTGGCTCGCCATTGGCGAGCCTAGGGTAAATGCGCCAGCCCGCACATGACTGGACACACGGCAGTGCGTCAGCCAACATATGCGCGGCGGTCAGGCCAGCGGTCACCAGAACTTATAGTTCACGACCACCAAGAGGCCGTAAAATTCCGCAGATCACCGAACATCTCGAAGATTTCCGGCCTGTGTTGCTCTGTGGCCACGCCGGCCGCCATGCCGGGTTCGAACGCTTGACGAGTCGAGATCCAGGGCAACGGCGGATCCTGCTCAGCGAATCCGCATTGGCCCGGCTATGCGCAGCAACGACGAATCGCGCAGCCGGCCGGCGCCTATCCATGGCCGTGGAGATAACATGGTCAAGGGCACGTGATTGATCACCGCAGCGCCCGCCGCGCGGCCTACTCCGCCGGCTGCGGCAATCTCGCCCTCTCCACGCCGTTGGCGAAAATTGCAATCGCGATGGCGGCGATAAGGAAACCCATGGCGACAACTGCCGTAACGCCGAGCACAAGGCCAAAGCCGCCGCGGCCATAGAGCACCGCAATCATCGACACCGCTGCGCCGGAAACCATAAAGGTGATGAAATAGCGCACCGCGTAGACGCGTCCGCGCCACGCATCCGCGGTATAGCGCGCAATGAGCAGATCGTTAACGGTGATCTGGCCGTAGATTGCCGCCATGGTAAAGGCGAGTGCGACGAGCAGCGTCGCTCCGCTGGCGTAAGCCGACCAGACCACGCCGCTGAATTGCATGATCGCAATCGCAGCGAACAAGATGTGCGGCGGAATACGCTCGACGAGGCGGCCGACGGTAATCTGAGCGATTGCGCCGCACAGAAAAACCGCGGTCGTCAAGCCGCCGACCAGCATCAGCGAAATGCCGGTGCCTACCCGATCGTCGACAATTTTTGGCAGCGCGACCGAGATCGTGTTGAACACCAAGCCGGCGCTCAGCGCGACAATGACGAACAGTACAGCAATGATGGCCGCAATCGTGGGTGACAGCAAAACGTCCGGCGCGCGCGAGCGCGCGGCGGCGTGACGCCGCTCGGGCGGGCCGAGCCAACAATAAATCGCACCAGTGGCGATGCAGACGATGCCGGGGACAAGAAATGCGCCACGCCAGGACAATATGGCGGTCAGCGCCGCGGTGATTCCGGCCGCAAGCGATACGCCCAAATTGCCGCAGACGCCGTTGAAGGCGAGCGTACGGCCGCGCTCTTTAGCCTGCTCGATAATCATGGCGGTGCCGACCGGATGATAGATGGCGGCAAACATGCCGAGCGAGAACAGCGCAGTTGCTAGCATCGTCAAGGACGGCGCGAATGCCGCCGCGACCAGGGATATGCCGCAGCCGAAATAGAAGGCGATCATTAAATTGCGCCGGCTCCAGTGATCGCCAAGCCACCCGGCCGGCAGTGAGAACAAGCCAAAAGCGACAAAGGAGGCGGTCGAAAGCGCGATCAAAGTCGCATAGGAACGGTCGTAAACGGCCGCAAGCTCGATGACGACGGTGGGATAGATTAAAATAACGAAATGATCGAGCGCGTGCGCCCAGTTTAGAAAGCCGATGCCGAGCCGCCGCGCTCTTTCGGTGGAGCGGTCCAGATCAGCCGTGGTTGAGAGGCTCATCGCAATTTCCTGGCCCAATGCACTCAAAGCTATAGCGTGGACGGCAACGGCTCGCCTACTCGGTTCTTGCAGACCTGCCCCGCCGCGCCGCTCAGGTCCGCGCTTTGATCGGGCTATTCATGTCCTCGTATGTGATGCACAGCCCGGCATTTCCTCGCCATCCATTCCGCGATAGAGGTTAGGGATCGCGCAACGCCGCATGAAGCGGATCGCAAGCTCACTCTCAGACTATTTGGGGCCATTAATGCACGCATCAAGGTGCCGGATAGCCATCGCTTTGCTACCGCTGTTGTCGGCGTTCACCGCCTCCATTTCGTCTGCGCCAGCGCAGGACTACCCCAACCGTCCGGTCCGGTTCGTTACGGATTCAGCGCCCGGAAGTGCCATCGACGTTCCGGTGCGCCTCATTGCCGAAGGCTTGAGCCGAATCTGGAGCGAGCAAGCCGTCGTGGTCAATCAGCCGGGCGCGGGCGGCGCCATCGCCGCGCGCTCCGCCGCAACCGCCGCTCCCGACGGTTATACGTTTGGCGTGATGGCGCTGTCGGCGTTCGTCGCGCTTCCCGGAACCGCGGAAAATCTGCCGATTCAGGTTCCCCGCGATGTCACACCGGTTGCTTATCTCGGCGGCGCGCCGATGCTGATCGCAGCGGCGCCGTGGCTTGGAGTGAAAACCCTTTCGGATTTGATCGCGCTCGCCAAGCAAAAGCCGGGCGAGTTGTCTTACGGGGTCAACGGCATCGGCCGGCTCACCCATCTGACCGGCGAACTGCTGCAGCGGCAGGCCGGCATCAAATTGTTGATGGTGCCCTATACCGGCGGCACGCCGCAGATCATTAATGACATGATGGGCAAGCGGGTGGGCTTGGTTTTCGAAGCGTATTCGGGCCTCGCCGGCGCAATCGACGCCGGAAACGTGGTGCCGCTCGCCGTCGCCTCGGCTAATCGCATCGCGAACACGCCCAATCTACCGACCGTCGCGGAAACGCTTTCCGGCTTCGAATCGGTTGGCTGGCAAACGCTCGTTGCGCCGCCGGGAACGCCGGGCAACGTCGTTGCCAAGGCCAATGCCGACGCAATCAAAGCGATGCACGATCCCGAAATTCGAAAAAAGCTTGCCGATCTTGGTCGCGACGATCGAATGATGTCGCCTGCGGAATTGTCGGCCTTGATTCAAAGCGAACAACAAAAATGGTCGCAAATCGTGCAGGAGATCGCGGCGCAGACGCAGCGCAAATGACGATGTTTTATGTCTTCTCGAGCTCCGCTTTGAGCGCCTCAAGCGCCTGCGGCGTATCAATGTCGGCGAGCACGGCCGTGTCGGACACCGGTACTTCGACAACGGCTTCGCCGTAACGGCCGATCAGGTGGCGCGCGCCGACGTCGCCTTCGACGGTCATTAGATCGGGAAAGAATCGGCGCGACCACACCACCGGATTGCCGCGCTTGGCGTCGATGGTCGGCACCGCCACCAGCGCTCCCTTATCCGGATCGATCGCATCGATAAGTCGATCGATCAGGGCGGCATTCACTTGCGGCATGTCGCCGAGACAGACGACCGTGCCATCCACCTTCGCGGGCAATGCCGCGATTCCTGTCTTTAACGAGGTACCGAGACCGTCGGCATAGTTCGGATTGTGTACGAACTCGACCGGCAATCCGGCGAGAACGCCCTCGACCCGTTCGCGTTGATGGCCGGTGACAATGATCACCGGGCGAGCGCGCGATGCCAGCACTGCTTCGGCGACTATGCGAACAAGCGGCCGGCCAGTGATCTCGGCGAGGAGTTTGTTTGGCCCACCCATGCGGCTTGATCGTCCGGCGGCAAGAACGACCGCTGCGATTGAGCGGCGAGCGTGCAGCGGTTCTTCCCGCGGCTGCGGCCGGGTGACGATTTCCATCAGCAAGCCGCCGACGCCAAGCCCGGTAATATCCTCGCGCTGCACGGGCAATCCGGCGAGGAGCCGCATCAGCACCCAATCGAAGCCGTTCTCTTTCGGGCTGCGCGCGCATCCCGGCGCGCCGAGCACCGGCGTTGCACCGACACTGCCGATCATCAACAGGTTGCCGGGATCGACCGGCATGCCGAAATGCTCGACGCGGCCGCCGATCGCCTCAAGCGCTGCTGGAATGACGTCGCGGCGATCGGCGATTGCGGAAGCGCCAAACACGATTGCCATTTCGGCGCCGGCTTTGAGTACCTCATCGATGGCGCGCGCGACCGCGTCGCGGTCGTGCGGCACGCGGCGCTCGGCGATAATTGCTGCACCGGCCGGCGCCAGCCGCTCCGCGGTGTTCTTCAAGGTTTTGTCGATGACCTTGCTGGCAAGTCCCGGTAACAGCGTCGACACTATGCCGACCTTGCGAATACGGTACGACGCGACCCGTAACAACGGACTGCTCACGCTGGCGAGCGCGGCATCGCGGGCCTGACCGCTCACTGCAAAAGGAATGATTTTCACGGTGGCGATCATCTCGCCGGCGACCACTGGTTTGAAGGCCGGCAGCGTGGCGAACGTGATCGCCTCGTCGATGCGATTGAGGCCATCGATCGCATCCTTGTCGATAACGAGAACGCCGGCTATTTGTGCAAACAAATTGGCGCGACCGGTAAATGCGCGATCAACGTGGACGCCCTCGCCCGCGACTACTTTGGCGATTTCGGCGGCGGCGACATCTTCGGAAACGTCGCCTGGCTCGAGCCGCGCCACGACGATTTCCTTAATCCCCGCCGCCTTTAGCGCCGCGACCTCCGCCGAGCCGATCGGCGTACCTTTTTTGAGCACGAGCCCGTCCTGGCGAATCGTGTGCACGGCGGTGGCGCCGAGCGCGTCCTTGAGCGGGACCGCACCGAATTTCATGATCCGGCCGTTGCCGCGGCCGGCGCAGCGGCACGCGTCCTTGCGGGTTCGACATCGGCGGCCTCATGCAGCCGCTCCGTGATTTGCGCCATGATCGCGACGGCGATTTCGGCAGGCGACACGGCGCCAATGTCGAGCCCGATCGGCGCATGAATGCGCGTGATGGCGGCTTCGCTCAACCCTTGCGCCTTGAGCCGTTCGACGCGCCGGGCATGAGTTTTCCGTGACCCCAGCGCGCCAATATAGAAACAGTCGCGCGACAATGCGTGGCGAAGCGCCGGATCGTCGATCTTCGGATCATGCGTCAGCGCCACGAAGGCGGTATAGCGATCGACATTAAGCTGCGGCAGTGCTTCATCCGGCCATTCAGCGATGACCTTCACATCCGGGAAGCGCTCTGAAGAAGCGAAGGCGGTTCGTGGATCGACGATGGTGACGTCATAGCCGAGCAGCTTACCGATCGGCGCCAAGGCCTGGCTGATATGGACCGCTCCGGTGATCACAAGCTGCGGCGCCGGCACATAGACAGTGAGAAAGACGCGACCTTCCGCAGTTTCTGCCATGCCGCTCTTGCCGGTACGCAAATGCTCGGCGAGCGTGGCGCGCAGCGTATCCTTGCCGATATCCGCGGCTTTGACGAAACGTTGCATGCCGCTATCGACATTGGTGACGACGATTGCGGCGCGCCGGGCGGCGCGTTCGGCATTGAGTGCGGTGAGGATGTCGAGCTTCATGATCTGTCCGGATGACGGACGACGGACCACAGAGGACGGAGGTTATAAGCGGATCAGGTTGCGTGTGTCTTCAGCCGTCTGTCTTCCATCGTCTTTCATCTGTCGTCAGTGTTATTCCACTTTCTCCACAAACACCCGGATCGTGCCGCCACACGACAACCCGACTTGCCAGGCGGTTTCATCGGCAACGCCGAATTCCAGCATTTTGGACTTGCCAGTTTCGATCACGTCGAGCGCCTCGGTAACGACCGCGCCTTCGACGCAACCGCCGGATACCGAGCCGAGGAAATTACCCTCGCCATCGATGACGAGGTTCGAGCCGACCGGACGCGGCGCCGAGCCCCAGGTCTCGACGACCGTGGCAACCGCGACCTCACGGCCGCTTTTGCGCCAGTCTTCGGCGGCTTTGAGAACGTCGGTATCGGTTGTGTGCATAGCGAGCCTCTCGTCGCGTAGAATTATTGCCAATATAGTGGCTCATGCCACATTCCGCAGCCAGGGTTTCGGATCGACCGTAGCGTCGCCGCCATATGCGAGCGCCGCGACCAAACCCGCCATGGATTCCAAATTGTGAATCGGACGCATCTCGTCCACATACGGCAACATTGCTTTAATGCCACGGGCGCGTGCTTCGAAGCCCTCGAAGCGAAGCAGCGGGTTAAGCCAGATCAGCCGCCGGCACGAGCGGTGCAACCGATCCATTTCGAAGGACAGCGTGTTGTCGGCATCGCGCTCCAGGCCGTCAGTAATAAGGAGCACGATTGCGCCTTGCGCCAACACCCGCCGCGCCCAGAGTTTATTAAACGCGCTCAGTGAAGAAGCAATGCGCGTACCGCCGGACCAGTCGGGCACCGCGGCCGAGCATGCGGCGAGCGCATCGTCCGGATCGCGCTCACGCAATGCGCGGGTCACATTGGTGAGCCGCGTGCCGAACAAAAACGTGCTGACGCGCTTTCGCGCATCTGTCAGCGCGTGCAGAAAATGCAGAAAGATACGGCTATATTGGCTCATCGAGCCTGAAA
>Ga0306924_10000783_pt1 | contig 27631 bp, 26 predicted proteins | sample sta12Can44000111_FD_203756 | JGI IMG/M metagenome (GOLD analysis project Ga0306924, IMG submission 203756) | Lab enrichment of tropical soil microbial communities from Luquillo Experimental Forest, Puerto Rico - statanox.12C.anox.44.000.111 (v2)... | ecosystem: Environmental > Terrestrial >... | reverse complement strand
CGGAACTGACCTCGACCAAGTGGATTGCGTGGGGGGACGGGCAGATCCGCCCGGCCTGACGCCCCCGACCAAGAGCTTTAGGAGAAGTGAGATTGTGAGTGTGCCCGCCCGGTCGGCGCCGCTGTTCGCCGACATCGCCGACGTCTCGCGAAAGCTGGCCGAGACCGGATACCTGCCCGACACCGCCACCGCCACGGCCGTCTTCCTGGCAGACCGGCTCGGCAAGCCGCTGCTGGTGGAAGGCCCCGCCGGCGTCGGCAAGACGGAGCTGGCCCGTGCCGTCGCCCAGGCGACCGGCTCGGGCCTGGTCCGCCTGCAGTGCTACGAGGGGGTCGACGAGGCTCGCGCGCTGTACGAGTGGAACCACGCCAAGCAGATTCTGCGCATCCAGGCCGGCTCCGGAGACTGGGAGGCGACCAAGACCGACGTGTTCAGCGAGGAATTCCTGCTGTCGCGTCCGCTGCTGACCGCCATCCGGCGCACCGAGCCGACGGTGCTGCTCATCGACGAGACGGACAAGGCCGACATCGAGATTGAAGGCCTGCTGCTGGAGGTGCTGTCCGACTTCGCGGTGACCGTTCCCGAGCTGGGCACCCTCACCGCGGAGCGGGCTCCGTTCGTTTTGCTGACCTCCAACGCCACCCGCGAGCTGTCCGAGGCGCTCAAGCGGCGCTGCCTGTTCCTGCACATCGACTTCCCGACCCCCGATTTGGAACGACGCATCCTGTTGTCCCGAGTCCCCGAGCTGCCCGCGCACCTCGCCGAGGAACTGGTGCGCATCATCGGCGTGCTGCGCGGGATGCAGCTCAAGAAATTGCCGTCGATCGCCGAGACCATCGACTGGGGCCGCACGCTGCTCGCGCTGGGCCTGGACACCATCGACGACGCGGTCGTCGCCCAGACGCTCGGCGTGGTGCTCAAACACCAATCCGACCAGCAGCGCGCGGCCGGGGAACTCAGGTTGAATTAGATGGCCGCCCGCCGCATCCGTCCCAGCCGCCCGCTCGCCCCGCACGGGCTGCCCGGCCACTTGGTGGGTTTCGTGGAAGCGCTTCGCGGACACGGGATTTCGGTGGGCCCATCGGAGACGGTGGACGCCGGCCGGGTGATGTCCACCCTTGGCCTGGGCGATCGTGATGTCCTGCGCGAGGGCATCGCCTGCGCGGTCTTGCGCCAGCCCGATCACCGCGATACCTATGACGCCATGTTCGACCTGTGGTTTCCCCCGGCATTGGGCGCGCGAGCGGTGGTGCTGGAGGACGAGGCCGACGGGGCGCAAGACGACTCCTTGCCGCCCGACGATGTCGAGGCGATGCGGCAGGTGTTGCTGGATCTGCTCACCGAAAACCCCGACCTCGCCGACATGGACGAGCGCCTCATCGCGATGATCGCGCGGATCGTGGAGGCCTACGGCAAGTACAGTTCCAGTCGCGGCCCGTCGTTCTCGTCTTATCAGGCGCTGAAGGCGATGGCGTTGGACGAATTGGAGGGCAAGTTGCTGGCGGGGCTGCTCGCCCCGTACGGCGACGAGCCCACACCCACCCAGGAGCAGATCGCCAAAGCGCTCGCAGCGCAGCGTATTTCACAGTTGCGCAAGATGGTCGACGCCGAGACGAAGCGGCGCACCGCCGAGCAACTCGGGCGCGAGCACGTCCAGATGTACGGCATCCCACAGCTTTCCGAGAACGTGGAGTTCCTGCGCGCCTCCGGTGAACAGCTGCGGCAGATGCAACGAGTGGTGGCGCCACTGGCCCGCACCTTGGCGACCCGGCTCGCGGCCCGCCGGCGACGCAGCCGCGCCGGGGCGATCGATCTGCGCAAGACGCTGCGTAAGTCCATGTCCACCGGCGGCGTGCCGATCGACGTGGTGCTGGCCAAACCCCGCCCGGCGCGCCCGGAACTGGTGGTGCTGTGCGACGTCTCCGGCTCCGTGGCCGGGTTCAGCCACTTCACTCTGCTACTGGTTCACGCTCTGCGCCAACAGTTCTCGCGTGTTCGTGTGTTCGCCTTCATCGACACCACCGATGAGGTGACCCACATGTTCGGGCCGGAGGCCGACCTGGCCGTGGCGATCCAGCGGATCACCAGGGAGGCGGGTGTGTACAGCCGCGACGGTCATTCCGACTACGGGAATGCGTTCGTGTCGTTCGTGCAGGCAAATCCGAACGTGCTGTCGCCGCGCAGCTCGCTGTTGGTGCTCGGCGACGGGCGCACCAACTACCGCGACCCGGCCATCGATGTGCTGGCCGACATGGTGACGGCCAGTCGGCACGCGCACTGGCTCAACCCCGAGCCCAAACATCTATGGGGTAGCGGCGACTCGGCCGTGCCGCGCTACCAAGAGGTGATCACGATGCACGAGTGCCGGTCCGCCAAGCAATTGGCGGCGGTGATCGACCAGCTGTTGCCGGTCTGATATTCGGCGCCTCAGTGCGTTTTTCGAAAGACGAGCCAGCGCATCTCGATCGGGCTCATCTCGCGCTCGACGGGGAACACGTCACGGCCGCTGACCCAATCGGGGTACCAGCTCGTGGGTGGCCAGGCGCCTTCGGGCAAGTGCGCTTTCTCGTAGTCGTAGACGGAGTCATCGGCAACGAGCTCGAGGGGTAGTCCGGCTGCGGCAGCTGACATCTCGTGCCGCGTGAAGATGCTCGTGTACTCCTGCTGTCCGAACTCACGTGCGGCAGGGTCAGGCGTGTAGCCGCCGCGCGCAAGAAAGATGTTGAACACCAAGCGCGCACCACGAGGCAGGCAATGGGCCGCGAGTTCGAACAAACCCCGCAACTGCTGCGTCGTCCGGAAATCAGACACCACCTCAGAGAGCACAATCAGCTGATAGGTCCGACGCAGATCAGCCATCGTGGAGAAGACGTCACGCACGATGACGCGTACGTCGAGCGATTCCCTTTCGGCGGTCGAGCGAATCATTTCGGCGAATTTCGGGGTTATCTCCACCACGTCGACCGGGTGCCCCCGGCGTGCCAAGGCAAGGGCGTTGCGCCCGGTTCCCGCCCCGATTTCGAGCACCCGATGCGTCGTGGGATCGGCCGCTTCGTTGGCCAGCGCCCACACGCGAGCGTCGGGTTCGGTACCGAACAGCGGCGGTTCGCGGGTGGCGATCCAATTCTCGTAGGCGCCCGCCACCGTCCACCATTCCGCCCTCACTTGGTAGTTCAAGGTCGGACCCACAGGAGCGTTGAACGAGATCACGATGCTTGAACGGGGCGAGGTCGAATAGGCCTGCGCCAACTGCGCCTCGAGCACCTTCCTGACCTGGGCAAGTTCTTCGTCGGTAAACCTCCTACCCACATCCGCAAAGATGCTGGCGCACATCTGCACGTATTCGTCGATCATGCCCGGTACGGCCGGGAGCCTGACCTCTCCGTTGACCACCGACCGGGTATAGAACCGCCGGGTCATCGACTCGTTAAGCTGCGTCGAATCGACCGATCCGAGTGGGAAATTATCCACAGACTCCTTTTACACCACCGAGCGGGCCGTTGCCGGGGCGTTGAATCAAACTCCGACCCAATGCCTGCACCATGGCGACTCGGCGGTGCCGCGCTACCAAGAGGTGAGGTCGCCGGCACCGCGTCCGGTCACATCAGCCACGTGCGTCCCTGGCGAGAAGGGTCGCGTGCCTCCCGATCCAGAGACGGAAGTGGCAGATGTGACCGGGATGGTGCCACGCGGGTGCTCAAGTAAGCTGGCACATCGTGCAAAAGCAGCTTCGCAGGTTGGGTGTGATGGGTGGGACGTTCGATCCCATCCATTACGGCCACCTGGTTGCCGCCAGTGAGGTCGCCGACCTGTTCGAACTCGACGAAGTCGTGTTTGTGCCCAGCGGTCAGCCGTGGCAAAAGACCCGGGACGTATCCCCGGCCGAGGATCGGTATCTGATGACGGTGATCGCCACCGCGTCCAATCCACGTTTCTCGGTGAGTCGCGTCGACATCGACCGCGCCGCACCGACCTACACCAGGGACACGCTGCGCGATCTGCACGCCCTCAACCCCGACTCCGAGCTGTACTTCATCACCGGCGCCGACGCGCTGGCTTCCATTCTGTCGTGGGAGGGCTGGGAGGAGCTGTTCGGGCTGGCGCGCTTCATCGGCGTCAGCCGACCGGGATATGAGCTGCGGCGCGAACACATCACCGGTGTTCTGGGCGAGCTGAACGAGGATGCGTTGACCCTCGTCGAGATACCGGCACTGGCGATCTCGTCGACCGACTGCCGCCGACGCGCCGAGCAACGCCGGCCGCTCTGGTACCTGATGCCCGACGGCGTCGTGCAGTACGTCTCCAAGCGCCGGCTCTATCGCCAACCTCTGGCCACCGGGAACAACCCGTGACTGCCACCCGGGAAGCGATCGATATGGCGACCGTTGCCGCCGGCGCGGCCGCGGCCAAGCTGGCCAACGATGTGGTGGTCATCGATGTCTCGGGCCAGCTGGTCATCACGGACTGCTTCGTCATCGCCTCGGCGTCCAATGAGCGGCAGGTCAACGCCATCGTCGACGAGGTCGAGGAGAAAATGCGCAAGGCGGGCTACCGGCCGGCGCGTCGGGAGGGCGCCCGGGAAGGCCGCTGGACGCTATTGGATTACCGCGACATCGTCGTGCACATCCAGCATCAGGACGACCGCAACTTTTACGCCCTGGACCGGCTGTGGGGAGATTGCCCGATGGTGCCGGTCGACTTAGCACCGGGCTCTCAGGACTCAGCGAGCGCGCAATGAGGATCCGTCGTCTGGTGATGTTGCGGCATGGCCAAACCGACTTCAATGCCGGTAGCCGGATGCAGGGGCAACTGGACTCCGCGCTCACCGAATTGGGTCGCGCCCAAGCGGTCGCCGCCGCCGAAGTGCTCGGCAAGCTGCAGCCGTTGCTGATCGTTTCGTCGGATCTGCATCGCGCCTACGACACGGCGATCACGCTGGGGGAGCGTACCGGGAGCCGGGTCCGAGTGGACCCCCGGTTACGCGAGACCCACCTTGGCGACTGGCAGGGCTTGACTCATGCTCAGATCGACGCCGAGGCACCGGGCGCCAGGCTGGCATGGCGCGAAGACGCAACGTGGGCACCGCATGGCGGGGAGAGCAGGGTCGATGTAGCCAACCGAAGTCTTCCGGTGGTCACCGAACTGGTGTCCAGCGAACCGGAATGGGGCGACCCCAATGGGCCGGATCGACCACTGATACTAGTGGCCCACGGCGGCCTCATCGCGGCGTTGTCGGCTGCACTGCTGCGGCTTCCGGTTTCCAACTGGCCGATTCTGGGCGGCATGGGCAATGCGAGTTGGGTGCAGCTCTCCGGCCACTCGCAAGACGAAGGCGCTGACCGGGAAGGCTTCGACAGCATCCGCTGGCGCCTCGATGTGTGGAACGCTTCTGCTCAGGTCGCCAACGATGTCCTCTGAGCCGCGGTCCAGGCCCACGCTGCTGGTGTTCGCCGACTCGCTGGCGTATTACGGGCCGACCGGGGGCCTGCCCGCCGACGACGCGCGCATCTGGCCCAATATTGTTGCCTCGCAACTAGACTGGGATCTAGAACTGATCGGCCGGATCGGCTGGACTTGCCGGGACATCTGGTGGGCGGCAACCCAGGACCCACGGGCCTGGGCGGCGCTGCCCAGGGCGGGCGCGGTGATCTTTGCGACCGGCGGAATGGATTCGCTGCCGTCGGTGTTGCCCACCGCATTGCGCGAGTTGATCCGCTACGTACGGCCGCCGTGGCTGCGGCGCTGGGCCCGCGATGGCTATGCCTGGTTGCAGCCCAGGCTCTCGCCGGTGGCCAGGTCCGCGTTGCCGCCGCACCTGAGTGCCGAATACCTTGAACAAACTCGTGGCGCAATCGATTTCAACCGTCCCGGCATCCCGATTGTGGCGTCGCTACCCTCGGTGCATATCGCAGAGACATACGGTAAGGCTCACCACGGCCGCCCGGGGACCGCCGCCGCGATCACGGAATGGGCACAGAGCCACAATGTTCCGTTGGTGGATCTCAAATCCGCGGTGGCCGAACACGTTATGAGTGGACGTGGCAATCCCGACGGCATTCACTGGAATTTCGAAGCCCACCAGGCGGTCGCGGAGCTGATGGTCAAGGCGCTTGCCGAAGCCGGCGTGGCGACGATGCAGAGCGCGCAGCGCGATGAGGAGAAGCCGCGCAATCAAGCCGGGGTGCCGAACGAGAAACCGCGCGGATAGCACCATGGCTGTCGTGGTGGTGACCGACGCGTCGTCGCGCCTTCCGGGCGATGTGCTCGAAAAGTGGGCGATACGCTTGGTTCCGCTGCACATCTTGCTCGACGGCCACGATCTGCGCGACGGCGTGGACGACATCCCCGACGACATCCACAAGCGGGACGCCACGACCGCGGCGGCCACCCCGGCCGAACTGGCCAACACCTACCAGCAGGCGTTGGCCGACAGCGGCGGGGACGGCGTGGTGGCCGTGCACATTTCGTCGGCGTTGTCGGGAACCTACTGCGCCGCCGAGCGGACCGCGGCCGACCTCGACCCGAACGTGCGCGTCATCGACTCGAAGTCGGCCGCGATGGGCACCGGCTTTGTCGCGCTGGCCGCCGCGCGGGCAGCGGCCGCGGGCGCCGACCTGGACGCCGTCGCGGAGGCCGCGAGTTCGGCCGTCTCGCGCGGCCATGCGTTCGTGGTGGTGCACCGGCTGGACAACTTGCGCCGCAGCGGGCGGATCGGCGGGGCCAGGGCGTGGCTGGGCACCGCGCTGGCGCTCAAGCCGCTGTTACGCATCGATGACGGCAAACTCGTTCTGGCCCAACGGGTGCGCACCGTCAGCGCCGCGACGGCCACGATGATCGACCGGGTCTGCGAGGTCGTCGGCGAGGGCTCCGCCGCCCTGGCGGTGCACCACGTCGCCAATCCGGACGGCGCCCACGAGGTGGCGGCGGCGCTGGCGCGGCGGCTACCGGCGTGCGAGCCGGCGATCGTCACGCCGTTGGGGCCGGTGCTCGCGCTGCATGTCGGCGCGGGAGCCGTCGCGGTCTGCCTGGAACTGCCCGAGTCCTAAGCGCGTTGCGCACGAAGGGCGTTGTCGCCGCGCGGATGCACAACCTGCGGCCACCAGAACCAGCGGCCGAGCAGGACGGCGATCGACGGCATCAGCAGCGTGCGCACGATCAACGTGTCGAGCAGCAGACCGATGCACACGGTCGACCCGAACTGGCCGAGCACGCGCAGGTCGCTGCCCAGCATGGACGCCATCGTGAACGCAAACACTAGACCCGCCGCCGTCACCACCCCACCGGTGCCGGCCATCGACCGGATGATCCCCGTCTTGAGTCCGCCATGGATCTCTTCCCTGAACCGGGAGACCAGCAGCAGGTTGTAGTCGGATCCGACGGCCAACAGGATGATGACCGACAGCGCCATGACGATCCAGTGGATTTTGATGCCGAACAGGTCCTGCCAGATGAGCACGGACAAGCCGAACGACGCGGCGATGGAGCTGGCCGCGGTGCCGACGATCACCAGCGCGGCGACCACGCTCCTCGTGAGCAGCAACATGATCATGAAGATCAGCGTGAGGGCCGATACCACCGCGATCATCAGGTCATATTTGGCGCCGTCATGCATGTCCTTGTAGGTCGCGGCGGTGCCGCCGAGATAAACCTTCGCATCCGCAAGAGAGGACATTTTGAGCCCCTCCTGCGCCGCGGTTCGTTCCGCGGCGACACGCGAGATGCCTTCCGGTGTCATGGGGTCGGCCTGGTGGGTGATGAAGAAGCGCGCCGACTTACCGTCCGGCGACAAGAACATCCGGAGTCCCGTTTGGAAGTCCGGGTTGTCGAAGGCTTCCGGCGGCAGGTAGAAGAAGTCGTCATTCTTGGAGGCGTCGAAGCTTTGGCCCATGACGACCGCCGTATTGCTCATCGCCTCGAGCTGGTTGATCAACGCCGAGAACGTCTGGTACAGCGTCAGCGTGATTCCCTTGGTGGCCTTCAGCGTCCCAATCAGCGTGGGGAACAACGTCATCAGCTCGTGCGTGGCCGAGGCGGTGTGCGCGATGTCGGCCGTGAGTTCGTGGAATTTGTCGGCGAGCTGGTCTATGCCGTCCAGGGAGTCAAATAAGGATCGCAACGAAAAGCACATGGGAATGTCATAACAGTGCTTTTCCCAATAGAAGTAGGTCCTGACCGGCCTCCAGAAGTCGTCGAAATCGGCAAGGTGGTCCCGCAATTCGTCGGTGATCGCCGAGGTTTCGGCCGTGTTCCTTGCGCTGTCATCAGCAGCCTTGGAGAGATCTTGCGTGATAGCGTACTGGCGTTCCGTGACGTCGATGTTGACCTGCAACTGATCGGCCAACTTGAGGATGTCGCCGATGCGGTCTTTCAGAAAAGCCATGTTCTGCATGGTGGTTTGGCTTTGTATGCTGTTCTGGAACGGGATCGAGCTGTGCTGAATGGGAATGCCCAGCGGCCTGGTGATGTCCTGGATCATCGCGATGCCGACCGTCCGGATGACGTTTTTGGCCACCTTGTCCAAGACGAGCATGTCGGCGGGATTGCGCATGTCGTGGTCGGCCTCGACCATCAACATGTCGGGATTCATCCGCGCCTGAGAGAAATGCCGGTCCGCGGCCTGGTATCCGAGATTGGACGGGGCGCTGGTCGGCAGGTAGTACCGGTCGTTGTAACTCGTGATGTAGCTCGGGAGGGCAACCATGCCAGCGAGGACGATGGCTGCGCTCACGGCCAAGATCGGTGCGGGCCAACGCACCACCGCGGTGCCGACCCGACGCCATAGCCGGCCTCTGGCCGCCCGCTTGCGTTCGAAAAGCCCGAACTTGCTGCCCACGAAAATCACTGCCGGACCGAGTGTTAGGCCGGCTAAGACGACGACGAGCATCCCGATCGCCACGGGTGCGCCCATGGTGTTGAACCAGGGCAACCGTGCGAAGCTGAGGCAGTACGTCGCCCCCGCGATGGTTAGGCCCGACCCCAGCACAACGGGGGCCACGCTACGAAACGTGGTGTAGTACGCAGTTTCCCGATCTTCACCGGCCGCGCGCGCCTCTTGATAGCGGCCCACCAGGAAGATCCCGTAATCCGTCCCGGCCGCGATGGCCAGCATGGTGAGGATGTTCGCGGCGAACGTGGTCAGTCCGAATGCATCGTGATACGCGAGAACCGCAATGACTCCCCGCGAGCATGCCAGCGCGATACCGGTCATGAACAACTGGACGAGTGTGGTCACGATGGAGCGATAGACCAGCAGCAACATGATCGCGATGGCGCCCAAGGTGAACAGCGTGATCTTGGCCAGGCTGGCGTTCCCGATGATGTGCATGTCATCGCTGAGCGCCGCAGGACCGGTGACGTAGGCCTTCACTCCGGGTGGCGGCTGGTTCCGCTCGATCACTTTGCGGACGACGTCGACCGATTCGTTCGCCAGCGTCGTTCCTTGGTTGCCGGCAAGGTTCAACATGACGTAGGCGCCCTTGGCGTCGGCGCTCTGCGCGCCGGCGGCGGTCAGCCGGTCTCCCCAGAAGTCCTGGATGTGCTGGATGTGCTTGGGGTCCTGCCGCAGTTGGCGAATCACGTTGTCGTAGTAGCGGTGCGCGTCGTCGCCGAGGGGTTGCTGACCTTCCAGCACGATCATGACCGTGCTGTTGGAATCGAATTCGTGGAAGTTGTGACCCAACCGCATCATCGCCTTCATGGACGGCGCGTCCACGGGGGCCATCGGCGCGGAGTGTTGCTCGCCGACGACTTCCAGCCGGGGAACGATGACGTTCACCAGGACCGTGACGAACACCCATGCCAGGATGATCGGCACCGCGAACCAGCGGATCATGTGCGGGATCAGTGGCCAGTGGCCGCGCTCGGGGCGCCCGGGCCTCTGGGCCCTGATCGGCCCGGTGGTCTCGGTGTCGACGTGGCCCTTGCTGTTCAGTTCGCTCATGCGGACTTCACCAGGCAGAAGGTCTGCGCATTGTGGCCGTTGGCGCTTTGCTGTTCGCGGACGACACCGTCGACGGTGATACGGCAGCCGATCTGGTCGCCGTCGGTTTGCGCCATGATGTTGGCGCTGACCGCGGGCAGTGTCGTCGAGATCGTGAACGACCAGGGGAGCGCGGCATCATTGACCTGGTGCGTATTCGCGTTTTCGTCCCAGTAGTTGATGTTTGCGGTGGTCCCGGGGGCGCCGGAGACCTCGTACGTGACGACCTTCGGGTTGAATTGGACGATCTCGATCCCGGCGCCGGCGTTCGCATTGAGGTCCTGCGAGCCGAAGATTTTGTGCAGCCGCGATACGACCAACCCGGAGACTGCCAGAACGACCACCACCAGCAGAGGTATCCAGGCTCGCTTGACGGCGCGGGTCATGTCGGCGACATTCGGTCTAGCCATACCCGACCGCCTTCCGAAGAACCTTTGCTCGGCTAAGCATGTTAAACCTTAGTGCACGGAAGCGTTCCCCGGGGTCCGTTTGATGTGGCGAACGACGCCCGTCTATCGGGCCACCCGGCCGGTGGCCGGGGGCAAATCGGCAAGCGTCACGATTCCGGGCTTGGCGGCCACCACCGCCGGAACCGCGTTGGTCACCGGCATCGCGGTGTAGATCATGCCCAGGCCCATGAACCCGGGCTCCGTCCAATCCTTTGGCGGCAGACAGTGCAGGACGGTGCGCATGTTGGGCAGTCCGAACACCTGAATGACGTGGCCGTGCTCGAGCGGCTTGGGTGGGACCACGTGGCTGCCCATGGTCCAGTTGAATCCGACGCTGACGACGTTGCGATCGCCTTCCCAGCCGCGGTGGTAGCCATACACGCTGCCGACCGTTCCCGCGGGGATTTTCATGAAGCCGAGGTCGGAGTCGGCGGTGGCCGCGGTGAAGGTGACGTCGAAGGTCATTTTGTCCAGCTTCGCCCCGATCGCGTCGGCCATCATCGCGGCCGACTCTGCGAAGACCTCGCTTTCGGCCCGCACGCTTTCGGCCAGGCCGGGTGTGTCGGGGTCTTGTGAGAACCCCATCGCCGTTTGGGTTTCCGCCGACACGTAAGTCGAGCAGTCCACCGACTCGGTAATGCGGATCTCGTCGACGCGCTCGCAGGAAGCGCTGAGCACCATGCCGACCATGTTCGTCATCCCGGGATGGGCGCCGCTGCCGAAGATCGTCGAGCCGCCCCGTTCACAGGCGTCGACGATGCGTTTGCGGTCCTCGGGTGTCTGCTTGCCGCCGGTGATCCAAGCCGCGCTGGTGCACACATTGACGCCCGATTCCAGCAGCCGCACGAGTTCGTCGACGTTGGGCCACAACGGGTTATAGCAACACGCGTCCGCCCCCAGGGCGAGCAACGCGTCGATGTCATTGGTCGCTTGCACCCCGGTTGGTTCCGGCCAATCGGCCAGCTTGGCGGCATCGACCCCGACCTTGTCGGCCCCGTGCGCGTACACCCCGACCAACTTCATGTCGGGCCGACCGATGATGGCGTGCAGCGAACGTCGCCCGATGTTGCCGGTCGTCCACTGGATCACCCGCAGCGGGCGGTCGGTGCTGGTTGTGCTCATGGGGGCTCCTTTGCTCCGGTGCGACGGGAGTCATTATTGCCGCAATATTCGGCTGCACTCGGAGGCGGGTAGGTGCCACAGTCGGGGACCGTGAGTGTGGCCGTTGCGAGTCCGAGCGAGGACGACCCCGATACCGGCGGAGTCCCATTGGTCCGGCCGGCCGAAGCATCCCTCGGGCTGATTACTGGCCCGCGTCTATTGCAGGCGTCTCTTGTCCGTGCTTGCGCTGATTCAATACCGCCATGGCACCGGACAGAATCTGCGAAAACGGATCGGCGCCGCCGCCGAAGGTGGCCTGAGTGGCCGGTGCGGTGACGGCCGCGGGGTCAAAACCTCTCACCGGGTCCACTTCAACCGGTGCGGTCAGCGGATCGTCGTTACGCGAATATCCCGCATCGACCATGGGCTCCACCGCAGGCGGTATGCGGCCTCCACCCGGATGCCATATGAATGCGACGACTCCACGTTAATGACGGCATCGCAGGACCCATCGGGTAGGGGAATATTCAATGCATCGCCGACCCTGAAGTCGGTCGAAGGGCTAAGGTGCGTTCTACTGCAGAAGGCGATCGCTTCGGCGGACATATCGATGCCAATCACTTGAGCGCTGAATTTCTCCGCGACAAGCGCAGCGTTGCCTCCGCGGCCACATCCTATGTCAACAATTGTGCAGTCATTCAGGTCAAGCGATCCGATAACTTCGAACACCAGCCGGACCGAGTTGGTGTTGAAGGTGCCTTCGCGAACGATGAGCGACGATTCATTGTTAGAATCGATCGGAACATATCCATAATTTAGGAAAAACGATACATCAGCCAATCCGACGGTCTCTAAACGGCGGCTAAGTAAATCATAAAAGCTGCGCCATCCGACCGCGCTCGTAGACAGTAGGTCGTCAGCCAGGTGCGCCGACATTGCCTCTTCTGAATTACCCTTCGATTCAGCCTGCACCGAGGGTTCGCTATCGTGGTCCATTTATGTCGCCTCAACCAAATCTGCTTTGCCCCATGATTCGTAGCATGGTGTCTCTGCTAGAGCCGGGCCAGGTCGTATTCGGCGATGTGATCAATCAGGACCTGCAGGTGGTCCTGCGAGGAGCCCAGCGTGTGTTCTATCGCGGTGAGCCGGGCGGCGTAGTGGCCGACCGGGTATTCCGCGGTCATGCCGATGCCGCCGTGCAGCTGAATCGCCTCCTGCGCGATGTGCCGGCCCGACCGGCCGACTTGCAACTTGGCCCGGGACGCGATCACCGGATCCAGGTTGCCGTCGGCGATCGACATCGCGACGTAGAAACTCATGCTGCGCGCCAGCTCCAGCGACACGTACATGTCGGCGGCGCGTTGGGTGAGCGCCTGGAACTTGTTGAGCGTGACGCCGAATTGCTTGCGCGTCTTGAGGTAATCGGTGGTCAGTCGCAGCGCTTCCTCCATCGCGCCAACGGCTTCGGAGCACAACGCCGACTGGATACGGATGATCGCGTCGCGGATGGCGGGGGAGGCGTCCACCGCGTCACCGAGGGGCTCGGCGGGAGCGGAGTTCAGTTGGATCTGGGCGCCGCGCTGACCGTCGAACGTCGGGTAGGAATGCCGGTTCACGGCGTCACCGTCGACCAGGAACAACCCGGTGCCGCCGTCGGGCAATGCGGCGCTCACCACCAGCGCGTCGGCGCAATCGCCGGCCAGAACCGGGTTCTTCGTCCCGGTCAGGCTCCACGAATCGCCTTGCCGCACAGCCTGAGTGACGACGGTCGCGGTGGGCCTCCGGTGACCGGTTTCCAGGTGAGCGAACGCCAGCAGTTTTTGGCCGGCCGCGACGTCGTCCAGCATTAGCTTTTGTGCGTCGCTCCCGTGCTCGGCGATCAGCGCACCGGGCGCCAGGGCGGCGTGCACGACGGGTTCGGGCGCCAACCGTCGCCCGATCTCGGTGAGCACCACCATGATCTCGATCTGGCCGGACTCTTCCGGCTCGAACCCGAGGCTCAGAATCCCGGTGTCGGCGAGCTGGCTCCAGACGTCGCGGCTCCAGCCGAGTTCGCTCTCGATGATCTTGTTGCGGCTCTCCGGGTCATAGGTGCGCGACAGCAGGTCGCGGGTGGTGTCGCGGAGCAGGACCTGCTCGTCGCTCAGCTGAAAATCCATGGCTGCCTCACAATCCGAGAATGGTGGACGCGATGATGTTGCGCTGCACCTCGTTGCTGCCGCCGTAGATCGAAGTCTTGCGGTAATTGAGGTAGCGCGGGGCGCTTGATTGTGCCCAGGCGGGTGACTCGACGTCGTCACCGTCGACCGGCAGCGCGTCGGGCCCGGCGACCTCGACCAGCAGCTCGGTGGCGATCTGCTGCAATTGGCTGCCGCGCATCTTGAGCACCGACGACGCCGGGTTCGGCTTACCGTTCGCGGAGTCCGTTGTCACCCGGGACTGCGTGAGTTCCAGTGCCAGCACCTCGTTTTCGGCCTCGGCGAGGCGCGCCGCGAACAGCGGATCGTCCAGCAGTCCGGTCTGCGCGGCGTGCTTTTTCACCTCGGCGAGGCGCACCTTGGTCCGGCCCACCCCGGCGATGCCCGTGCGCTCGTTGCCCAGGAGGAATTTTGCGTAGGTCCAGCCCTGATTCTCTTGTCCGACAAGCTGATCGGCCGGTACCCGAACGTCGGAGAAGAACACCTCGTTGACTTCCCGGCCGCCGTCGATGGTCTTGATCGGCCGCAGGCTGATGCCCGGAGTCGCCATGTCCATGAGCAGAAATGAGATGCCCGCTTGGCGTTTGGGCGCCTGCGGGTCGGTGCGTACCAGGCAGAAGATCCAGTCCGCATACTGGCCCAGCGTCGTCCATGTCTTCTGCCCGTTGACGACGTAGGAGTCGTTGTCCCGCACCGCGGTGGTGCGCAGCGACGCGAGGTCGGAGCCGGCTTCCGGCTCGGAGAACCCCTGGCACCACCAGATGTCGATGCTGGCCGTCGGCGGCAGGAAGCGCTGCTTGATTTGTTGGGACCCGAATTCGGCGATCACCGGGCCGACCATTTTGACGTTGAAGTTCAGCGGCTCCGGGACGCACGCCAATTGCATTTCGTCGGACCAGATCTGGTGCTGGGTCGGAGTCCAGTCCTTGCCGCCCCACTCGACCGGCCAGTTCGGCACCGCGAGCCCGTGGTCGTTCAGGATCTTGTGACTGGTGACGATCTGGTCTTTGGACAGCGAAGAGCCCTGGCGCACCAACTCGCGGAGCTCCTCGGGGATCTGGGTCGTGTAGAAGGTGCGAAGTTCGTCGCGGAACGCGGCTTCCTCGGGTGTGAGCGCCAGTTGCATGGCCGCCTCCTGTCGTCTGGGCACCGGCCTCCATCTTGACCCATCGCATGCGGCGGTTGTGCACAGCCTCGGGTTAATCAACAGGCGGGCGTCGCGGCGCTCCGGCGCGGCGCCGTTGTGGCGGTCGACGCACCTACGGTCGGCGCATGCGAACAGAACTTCCCGCCGAGCGGCTGCATCGACGACTCGGTGCCGATCCGGATGCCGATTCACACGCCGACTCCGACGGCACGGAGCTGGAGTCAGACCAGGACACGGCGGATCAGGACCAGAACTCGCTGCTGCCGCGGTGGCTTCCCGACGCGTCCGAGAGTCGAGGCTGGGTGGCCCGCATGCGCGCCGACCCGGGCCGCGCCGGTGCCATCGCGTTGGCGGTCGTGGCTGCCCTCGCGGTGCTGGTCACGGTGTTCACCCTGATGCGCGACCGGCCCGCGCCGGTGATGTCGGCCAAACTCCCACCGGTGGAGAAGGCGTCCACGGCAAGCCCAAGGTCGTCGGCGAGTCCGGGTGCCGGCCAGCCGGCCGGTCCCGACGGGCCGGTGGTGGTCAGCGTGGTCGGTCTGGTGCGCACCCCCGGACTGGTGACCCTGGCGCCCGGCGCGCGCATCGCCGACGCGCTGCAGGCCGCCGGGGGCCCGGTGAACGGTGCGGACACCATCGGACTGAACATGGCCCGCCCGGTTGGTGACGGCGAGCAGATCGTGGTCGGGCTTGCCCCTCTCCCGGGGCAGCCGACGGCACTGGGCAGTTCGGTGGCCTCCAGTTCGGCGCCGGTGTCCGGGCCACCCGGACCGCGAGTTTCGGGGACGGTGAAGCCGAAAGCGGGTGAGGCGCTCGACCTCAACACCGCGAGCGTGGAACAACTCGACTCCCTGCCCGGGGTCGGGCCGGTGACCGCCGCCGCGATCGTGGCGTGGCGGCAGGCTAACGGCAAATTCACCAGTGTCGACCAGCTTGCCGATGTCGACGGCATCGGCCCGGCGCGGCTCGACAAGCTCCGTTCCCTGGTCCGTGTCTGAGACCGGTGCGCGACCCCGGTCTCGGCGAATCTGCCGCCGCGCGCGTCGACGTGCGGCTGGTACCGGCCGCGCTCACCGGCTGGATGGTGACGGCTGCGGGGATCTGGTGGCCGGTTGGACGGGTATTGGCGTCGTCTGGTGTCGTGCTGGCGGCCGCCGCGGGTGGGTTGGCCTGCTATGCGGCGCGCCGGCCTGGCCGGGCCCGGCGGCTGCACGCGATCGGAGCCGGTCTGATGGCGATAGGCATTGTGGGCGCGGGGTTCGGGCTCGCGATCGCGCTGCGGGTCGACGCGGTAGGTCGCCACCCGATTGCCGCGGCGTTCGGAACCGCCGCCCAGGTGACGGTCAATCCCACCGAGAGCGCGCTGTCGCTGGGCTCAGGAAATCAGGGCCGGCTGATGTTCCGTGCCACCCTGCTCCGCCTACGCGCCGACGAAATGTCTGGCCGAGTGGTCGTCTTTGCCCGGGTATCGGACTTCGGTGACGTCATGGTGGGCCGGCCGGTGCGGTTTACCGCTCGCATCAACCGCCCGGCCCGCCGTGACCTGACGGTCGCGGTGCTCACCGCGTCGGGCCGGCCGACCATGGGCACCGCGGGTGCGGTGCAGCGAGCCGCTCACGCCGTGCGTAGCCGGTTCGCGGCCGCCGTCCGCGACACCTTGCCCGCCGACCAGGCCGCGATGCTGCCCGCGCTGGTCCTCGGTGACACGTCAGCGGTTACCTCCGAGACCAGTCGCGACTTTCGCGCGGCGGGTATGACGCACCTGACGGCGGTATCGGGGGCCAATGTCACGATCGTGTGCGCGTCGGTGCTGTTCTCGGCCCGCTTGATCGGCCCGCGCGCCGCCGCCGTGCTTGCCGCGGTGGCGTTGCTGGCCTTCGTCGTTGTCGTGCAGCCGACGGCGAGCGTGCTGCGGGCGGCCGTGATGGGCGTGATCGCGTTGGCGGGGATGCTGTCTTCGCGTCGGCGGCAAGCGATTCCGGCTCTGTCGGCCACGGTGCTGATCTTGCTGGCGGTCGCTCCCCACCTGGCCGTCGACGTGGGCTTCGCGCTGTCCGTGCTGGCGACCGCCGCGTTGGTCGTCATCGCGCCGGTCTGGTCACGGCGCCTTGTCGGCAGCGGCTGCCCCAAGCCGCTGGCGGATGCGCTCGCGGTCGCGTGGGCCGCACACGTGGTGACCGCGCCGCTGGTGGCGGGAATTTCGGGCCGGGTCAGCCTGGTGGCCGCGGGCGCCAATCTCGCCGTGGCACCAGTGATAGCGCCAATCACCATATTGGGCAGCGCGGCGGCTGTGCTGTGCGTGGCGTGGCCGGCCGGTGCCCAGCTGTTGGTCCGCTTCACCGGGCCCGAACTGTGGTGGGTCTTGACCGTGGCGAAGCGAGCCGCCGATATCCCGGCGGCGACCGCGCCCGTTCCGGACGGTCTGGCCGGTGTGCTGCTGGTCGGTTGCGCCACTGGGCTGTTGCTTCTGTTGGGGATGCTGCTGCGGCGGCGCGCGTGGTTTCGCGCCGCGGTCCGGGTCGGCGCGCTGGTGGTGGTCGCCTGCGTACTGGCCTGGTCGGTATCGGAGCTGCTGGATCCCAGGACGGATCGGTCGGCCCGTCGTGACACCATCGTGGGGTGAGCGAGCTTTCGCCGTTGCATTTGGTCCTGGGTGACGAGGAACTCCTGGTCGAGCGGGCGGTGGCCGAGGTGCTGCGGTCGGCGCGCGAGCGCGCGGGGACCGACCCCGGAGCCGACGATGTGCCGATTCATCGGATGCGGGCCGGCGACGTCGGCGTTTACGAGCTCGCGGAACTGCTGAGCCCTTCGCTGTTCGCCGACGAGCGCATTGTCGTCCTCGAGGCCGCCGCCGAAGCGGGCAAGGACGCGGCGGCGTTGATCGCTGCGGCCGCCGTCGACCTGCCGCCGGGCACCGTGCTGGTGGTGGTGCACTCGGGTGGCGGGCGGGCCAAAGCGCTGGCCAACGAGCTGCAGTCGCTTGGCGCCGTGGTGCATCCATGCGCGCGGATCACCAAACCGAGCGAACGCGTCGACTTCGTCCGCAAGGAATTTCGTGCGCTGCGGGTCAAGGTCGATGAGGGGACGGTGACGGCGCTGCTGGACGCCGTCGGGTCCGACTTGCGTGAACTCGCCGCCGCTTGTTCGCAGTTGGTCGCCGACACCGGCGGCGCGGTCGACGCCGCCGCGGTGCGGCGCTATCACAGCGGTAAGGCCGAAGTGAAGGGCTTCGACATCGCCGACAAGGCCGTGGCCGGCGATGTCGGCGGAGCCACCGAGGCGCTGCGCTGGGCGATGATGCGCGGCGAGCCGCTGGTGGTGCTGGCCGACGCGCTGGCCGAAGCCGTCCACACCATCGGCCGGGTAGGGCCGCTATCCGGCGACCCGTATCGCCTGGCGGCGCAGCTGGGGATGCCGCCCTGGCGGGTGCAAAAAGCCCAAAAACAGGCCCGGCGCTGGTCACGCGACACGGTGGCGACCGCGATGAAGGTGGTGGCGGAGCTCAACGCCAACGTCAAGGGGGCCGTCGCGGACGCGGACTACGCGCTGGAATCCGCGGTCAGGCAGGTCGCCGAGCTGGTGGCCGACCGAGGTCGCTAAAAGGCCAGGTGCCGGCTGCTCAGAGCTTGTTGAGGGCCCGCGCCAGCGCCGACTTCTTGTTGGCCGCCTGGTTCTTGTGGATCACACCGCTGCTGGCCGCCTTGTCCAGCTTGCGGTTGGTCGACACCAGCAACTCCGCGGCTTTTTCCTTGTCCCCGTCCTGGGCGGCCTCGCGGAAGGCGCGCACGGCGGTCCGAAGCGAGGACTTCGCCGACTTGTTGCGCAGCCGGGCGCGCTCGTTCGTCTTGATGCGCTTCTGCTGCGACTTGATGTTGGCCACGCGTTGGTTCCTTCTTCGAATCGGTGTTTGCGGTGTTTGCTTTGGGGGACGCCCCACACCCAATCGCGACTGCCCAGGTTAGCAGTCCGTTACGTTTTCTCCCAAAAAGGGAACCCGTGGTCTGCTATGAGCTCGCTTTGAGGCACGATCTCTAAAGTGAGTCTTGCGAGCCAGCTTGAGGAAACCAGGCGGCGGTCGCGCGGAGTGGCCGGGCGTCCGGACGCGCGTGCCGAACGCATCTTCGGCGGATACAACACGTCGGACTCCTATTCGCTCGCCTTCGATGAGATGTTCGATGCCCAGGGCAACGTCCGCGGCCCGTACAAGGGCATCTACGCCGAGCTTGCGCCCTCGGACGCGGCCGACCTCGAGGCCCGCGCCGAGGCGCTGAGCCGCGCGTTCATCGACCAGGGCATCACGTTTTCGTTGTCGGGTCAGGAGCGGCCTTTTCCGCTTGACCTGGTGCCGCGGGTGATTTCGGCCGCCGAGTGGAGCCGGTTGGAGCGGGGCATCACGCAGCGGGTCAAGGCCCTCGAGATGTATCTCGACGACATCTACGGCGATCAGGAGATCCTGAACGACGACATCATCCCGCGCCGCCTGGTCACTTCCTGCGAGCACTTTCACCGCCAGGCGGTGGGTATCGTCCCGCCCAATGGCGTGCGCATCCACGTCGCCGGCATCGACCTGATCCGCGACGAGCGGGGCAATTTCCGGGTTCTTGAGGACAACCTGCGCTCGCCCTCGGGCGTGTCCTATGTGATGGAGAACCGGCGCACCATGGCGCGGGTTTTCCCCAACCTGTTCGCCACGCATCGGGTGCGCGCGGTCGACGACTACTCTGCGCACCTGCTGCGGGCGCTGCGCAACTCCGCGGCCACCAACGAGGCCGATCCCACCGTCGTGGTCCTGACGCCGGGCGTGGCGAACTCGGCCTACTTCGAGCATTCGCTGCTGGCGCGTCAGATGGGCGTCGAGCTCGTCGAAGGCCGCGACCTGTTTTGCCGCGACAACCAGGTCTACATGCGCACCACCGAGGGCGAGCGCCAGGTCGACGTCATCTACCGGCGCATCGACGACACCTTCCTGGACCCGCTGCAGTTCCGCGCCGACTCGGTGCTGGGGGTGGCGGGTTTGGTCAACGCCGCCCGCGCCGGGAACGTCGTCATTTCCAGCGCGATCGGCAACGGGGTCGGCGACGACAAGCTCGTGTACACCTATGTGCCGACGATGATCGAGTACTACCTGGGAGAAAAACCGGTGCTGGCCAACGTGGAGACCTACCGGTGCTGGCTGGATGACGAGCGCGAAGAGGTGCTGGACCGGATCGACGAATTGGTCCTCAAGCCGGTCGAGGGGTCCGGCGGCTACGGCATCGTCTTCGGTCCGGAGGCTTCCGAGAAAGAGCTGGCTGCCGTCGCCAAGAAGATTCGCGACGATCCGCGAAGCTGGATCGCGCAGCCGATGATGGAGCTGTCGACCGTGCCGACGCAGATCGAAAGCAGCCTGGCTCCCCGCTACGTCGACCTGCGGCCATTCGCTGTCAACGACGGCGACGACGTGTGGGTGTTGCCTGGCGGACTCACACGGGTGGCCCTGGTCGAGGGCTCGCGGGTGGTCAATTCCAGCCAGGGCGGCGGCTCGAAGGACACCTGGGTGCTGGCGCCCCGCTCGGCCGCTCGGGACCGTGAACTGGGTGCCGCCGGGGTCGTGCGGTCGCTGCCGAGGTCGATGCCGGACCCGGTGCTCGACGTCTCGCCGAGGCTGGCCCAGCAGCAGTCGCAGTCGACTCACGCGCAGGACGAGCAGACCCAGCAGCAGCAACAGTAGGAGGCGATGCCCTGATGCTGGCCCGCAACGCCGAGGCGCTCTATTGGATCGGTCGCTACGTCGAGCGCGCCGACGACACCGCACGGATTCTGGACGTGGCGCTGCACCAATTGCTCGAGGATTCCAGCGTCGACCCGGACCAGGCGTCTCGGCTGTTGCTGCGGGTGCTCGGCATCGACCCGCCGGATCACGACTTGGATGTTTGGTCGTTGACCGACCTGGTGGCCTTCAGCACCAACGTGTCGGGCGGCTGTTCGATCGTCGACGCCATCACGGCGGCGCGGGAAAACGCCAAGTCGGCCCGGGAGGTGACATCCAGCGAGATCTGGGAGTGTCTCAACACCACCTACAATGCCCTGGCCGAACGCGAGCGCGCCGCGAAACGCCTTGGCCCGCACGAGTTTCTGGCATTCATCGAGGGGCGGGCGGCCATGTTCGCCGGCCTGGCCGACTCGACGCTTTCGCGTGACGACGGATACCGATTCATGTTGCTGGGCCGTTCGCTCGAGCGCGTCGACATGACGGTGCGGCTGCTGCTATCGCGGGTCGGGGACAGCGCGTCGTCCCCGGCGTGGGTGACGCTGTTGCGCTCGGCGGGCGCGCATGACACCTATCTGCGCACCTACCGGGGCGTTCTGGACGCGGGCCGGGTGGTCGAATTCATGCTGCTCGATCGCCTGTTTCCGCGTTCGGTGTTCTACTCGCTGCGGCTGGCAGAACACAATCTCGATGAGCTGCTGCACAATCCGCAGAGCCGGATCGGGTCCACCGCCGAGGCGCAGCGGTTGCTGGGGCGGGCGCGCAGCGAACTGGAATTCGTGCAACCCGGTGTGCTGCTCGAGTCGTTGGAAAGCCGGCTGGCGGGTTTGCAGCGGACCTGCCGTGACATTGGAGAAGCGTTGTCACTGCAGTACTTCCACGTCAGCCCCTGGGTGGCGTGGTCGGATGCCGGCGAGCGCGCGCGACTGGTCGTCAGGCAGGGCGAAGCCTGATGTGGCGGCTACGGGTGGTGCACACAACCGGGTACGCCTACCAATCGTCGGTCACGGCGTCCTATAACGAGGCCCGGCTCACCCCGCGGTCGGACAGCCGGCAAAACGTCGTCCTCAACCGCGTCGAAACCATTCCGGCGACCCGGTCCTATCGCTACATCGACTATTGGGGTACCGCCGTGACGGCGTTCGACCTGCACGCGCCCCACACCGATCTCACGGTGACGTCGTCGTCGGTCGTCGAGACCGAGCGGCCGGAGCCACCGCCGACCGGGGTCAGTTGGAGCGATCTGCAATCCGGGGCGGTCTTCGATCAATTCGACGAGTTGCTGCGCCCGACCACCCACACGCCGGCAAGCAAGCGTGTCGCGTCCGTGGCCAAAAAGATCGCCAAAACGTACGGCCCCGCCGAAGCCGTCGTCGCCGCGGGGAAGTGGGTGCGCGGCGAGCTCGACTACCTCCCGGGGACCACCGGCGTCCATTCGTCAGGACTGGACGCGCTGAACGAAGGCCAGGGTGTCTGCCAGGACTTCGTGCATTTGTCGCTGATTGTGTTGCGCAGCATGGGGATTCCCGCGCGTTATGTGTCCGGCTACCTGCACCCCAAACATTCCGCCAAAGTCGGGGATACCGTGGACGGGCGAAGCCACGCGTGGATCCAGGCATGGACCGGTGGTTGGTGGCAATACGACCCCACCAACGACGCCGAGATCACCGAGCAATACGTCAGCGTGGGCGCCGGCCGCGACTACGCCGACGTTTCCCCGCTGAAAGGCATCTACTCCGGGGAAGGGGCAACCGATCTCGACGTGATTGTGGAGATCACCCGTTTGGCTTAGGCGGTCGAAGCGTCCGGTACCCCGGGTGGACACGCGGCGTCAGGCCCTGCTCCTGCGCCACCGCCGCGAGCAGCTTGCGCAGGGTGCTGTACTGCTCGGGGTCGAGCGCGGCGGTGAGCCGGAGCTCGTGCTGGCGGGCGAGCTCGGAAAGCTTACGCATCAACCTTTTTCCGGCCGCTGTGAGGTGCAGAGCGTGCAGCCGGCGATCATCGCGATTGCGCCGCCGCTCGACAAAGCCACGCTCCTCGAGTTCGTCGACGTAGACGACGACGCGGCTGGGCAACATCCCTAACCGAGCGCTGAGGGCCTGCTGGCTGCGGCCGGGCTCGGCGGCGATGGCGCGCAGGATTCCCGCGTGTGGTGGGTTCAACTCGACGGTGGCCACCTGTTCGGCGAACAGCGTTGCGGCGTGATGGCCGAGTTGAGCCAACAGGAAGGCAACGCCGTCGGGGTGGTCGACATCAGGGTTTGATGACACCGCCACATCATAGTCTTTACGAATAATTCTTTGAGTGAATGTTTATGGGGCCTTGTCAGGGGCGAAGCCAAGGGCATATCGTTCATCATATGAATGATTCACGACAAGATGGAAATGTGCGGGCTCGAGGTCGCCGCCAACAGGGTGGGCCGCCGCTGGTACTGCTCTCCGTGGTCTGTCTGGGATTGCTCTTCGGTGGAATCGCCATCGGGGTCGCACTGGGCGGCGTGCCGCCTTTGCCCTACGGGCCGGCGACCGCGGTCGCGGCGTACGTCCGTGCCCAGCCGGTGGCCGTGCAGGTCATCGCCACCGCGGCGTTCGGCTCGTCGGTGCCGTTGGCGATCTACGCGGCGACGGCCAGTACCCGGTTGCGGCAGTTGGGCGTTACCGCGCCCGGAGCCACGATCGGGCTGACGGGCGGCACCCTGGCGGCCGGCGCGCTGGGTCTGACCGGACTGTTGGCCTGGCCCCTGTCACGACCGGAAGTCAGCGCCGACACCGCGTTGGTTCGGGCGCTCTACTTCCTGGTCTTTCTGGTCGGCGGCCCCGGGCACGTCGTGGCCTTGGGCCTGCTGGTCGCTGGCATGGCGGTGCCCAGCCTCATCCTCGGGTTGACGCCCAGGCTCCTGGCCTGGATCGGCCTGGCGATTGCCGCCCTTGCCGAATTGACGACGCTGGTATTGGTCTGGCCGGAACTGGGGGTGATCTTGCCGATCGCGCGGGTCTCGGCGCTGATTTGGCTGGTTGTGGCCGGCGCGCTTTTGCCCCTGCGGCGCAACGATATTCGGGATGCGGTTACGGCCGTCCGTTGACCTCGACCCGGTGCAGGTCATCGCCGAGTTCGACGCGCCCGCCGAACTCGCCGGCCGCCAGCGTGCGCCACTGTTCCTCTTGGCCGGGCACCAGCGCCGGCACATAGTGCGTCATCACCAAGGTGCCCACACCGGCGCGAGCCGCGGTGGCCGCGGCTTCCTCGACCGACGAGTGGTAGTCGCAGATGTCCTTGACGCGCTGTTGCGGGATGTTGGTGACGATGTCCTTGCGGATCACGGTGTGCACCAACGCATCGGCGCCGGCCGCCAGCTCGTCCAGGCCGGCGCAGGGCACCGTGTCCCCGGCCAGCACCACCGACGTCGTCCCGGACTCGATACGGAACCCGATGGTCGGTGCCACCGGCCGGTGATCGGTTGGGGCCACCCGGATCGACACGCCGTCGCGGTCCCACACCGGACCCGCGGTGTATTCGTGCACTTCGACCGCGGGCGGCGCGTTCAGATCGGCATGATGGGCGATCCGGTAACCGATGTCATCGCCGAACGCCTTCAGCGTCGCCTCCACAGTCGCCGCGGTGCCGGGCGGTCCGATGATGGGCAGCGGCGCCGGATCGGGCTGGAAGGTGGTGATCCATCGCGTGATGAGCAGGTCGCCAAGGTCGCCGATGTGGTCGCTGTGCAGATGAGTGAGCAGCAGCGCCGACAAGCCCGCGGCACCCACGCCGACCGCCGCCGCGCGCTGGAGCACCCCACGCCCGCAATCCACCAGGAACACCTGCCCGCCGGCCCGCACCAGGGTCGACGGCCCCGCGCGGTTCGGGTCTGGGATGGGGCTTCCGGTTCCCAGCAGCGTGATCTCGATCATGGCCTCATCCTTGCAAGCCGCTTGAGCGCGCAGTGGCATTTCGCCAATTCGGCTGGGGGACAAAATGATTCTGTGCCCGGGCCGCCCCGCGGCTGCCGGAAGCCGGCCACGGTGGGCCGCCAACGGCGAGCGGCCGCCGCTGACGCGTTTGGGCCGCGGAACTGAGGGTAGCTGAGGTCTCGGTTGCCGGTTCTCGCATTGCCTTTCCCGCCGAGCGAGTTAGCCGTAGCCTGTGTGGATCAGCTCACAACCGGCTGGAGGCACTGATGCGGATTGCGGACGTTTTGCGAAACAAGGGTGCGGCGGTGGTGACCATCAATCCGGAGGCCACCGTCGGCGAACTGCTCGCCGGCCTCGCCGAACAGAACATTGGCGCCATGGTGGTGGTCGGCGCAGAGGGGGTCGTCGGCATCGTCTCCGAGCGCGACGTTGTGCGTCAACTGCACATGCATGGCGCAAGCGTGCTGTCCCGCCCGATCTCGAAAATCATGACCTCGACGGTTGCCACCTGCACGAAGTCCGATACGGTCGACGCCATCAGCGTGCTGATGACCAAGAACCGGGTGCGGCACGTCCCGGTGCTGGACGGGAAGAAGCTCATCGGCATCGTCAGTATCGGTGACGTGGTGAAGACCCGGATGGAAGAACTCGAGGCCGAGCAGCGGCAGCTGCAGTCCTACATCACCCAGGGCTGACCCACCGTTTCGCTGAGGTGCACTCAGCGCCGAAAATTCTTGCCGTCTTTTCGCAGTGGTTAGACGCTGGGCGAAGGGCTAGCGCCAGGAGTACTCGGCCCGCAGCCGGGCGGCCACCACATCGAAGATCTCGCGTTGCAGAATCGCGCCCTCGCGGCGGATACCCTCCTCGGGCACGTCGAGCACCCGGTCCAGCCGGACCCAGCTCTCCCTGCCCTCGTAATCCCAATCACCGGAACCGATCCCAACCCAGTCGGGATCGGCGGAATGGCGCTGCTGGCTGGACACCATTAGCCCGAGCAGCACACTGCGGTCACGGCCCACGACCAGGACCGGCCGGTCCTTGCCGCGGGTGGGATCGTCCTCGTAGACCACCCACGTCCAGACGATCTCTCCGGGATCGGCCCGGCCATCCAGGTCTGGGGAGTAGACCAGCCTGCGAGCTCGCTGCGCGGTGGGAAAGCTGGTGCTGGTCACCGGCCGGCCCGCGGTGATCGCGGCGGGTGGCTGCGGCGCGACCGCCGCGATGACGTTCGCGGTGATCTTCACCGCCTGCTGGAGTTCGCGCAGTACGGTCTGCGAGTTCTGCACGTGCCGAGCCAGCCGCGGAGCCCGATCGAAAACCAAGTTCTCCGCGAAACGCTGGAACGTCCTCCACTGCGATTTCCGGGCAGACGCCATATTCGCAGCATAGACGCGAGTCGCAGGTCGCGATTCGGCCTTGGCCCCCGGGCACGGATACGCTGGATGCTCGTAATCCGCCGCTCCAGGAGCTTCCCATCAGCAGTTTCGCCGACCAGACCTTCACGCCGCCGGCGCAGATTCGGAATTTCTGCATCATTGCTCACATCGACCACGGCAAGTCGACGTTGGCCGACCGGATGCTGCAGCTGACCGGTGTGGTCGACGAACGCTCGATGCGGGCCCAGTACCTCGACCGGATGGACATCGAGCGGGAGCGCGGGATCACCATCAAGGCGCAGAACGTGCGGCTGCCCTGGCGCGTCGATCAAACCGATTACGTCCTGCACCTGATCGACACGCCCGGCCACGTCGACTTCACTTACGAGGTGTCGCGCGCGCTGGAGGCCTGTGAGGGCGCGGTGCTGCTCGTCGACGCCGCCCAGGGCATCGAGGCGCAGACGCTGGCCAACCTCTACTTGGCGCTCGACCGCGACCTGCACATCATTCCGGTGCTCAACAAGATCGACCTGCCCGCCGCCGACCCGGACCGCTACGCCGCCGAGATCGCCCACATCATCGGGTGTGAGCCCGGCGACGTGCTGCGGGTATCCGGCAAAACCGGCGAGGGCGTCGCCGACCTGCTCGACCACGTGGTGCGTGAGGTGCCGCCGCCCCAAGGCGACGCCGAGGCGCCCACCCGAGCGATGATCTTCGATTCGGTCTACGACATCTACCGCGGCGTGGTGACCTACGTCCGGGTGATGGACGGCAAGATCATCCCGCGTGAACGCATCTTGATGATGTCCACCGGCGCCACCCACGAACTGCTCGAGGTCGGCATCGTCTCGCCCGAACCCAAGCCCAGCGAGGGCCTCGGTGTGGGGGAGGTGGGCTACCTGATCACCGGGGTCAAGGACGTCCGCCAGTCAAAGGTCGGTGACACCGTGACGACGGCCCGGCACGGCGCCACGGAAGCCCTGACCGGCTACCGCGAACCGAAGCCGATGGTCTACTCGGGGCTGTATCCCGTCGACGGCTCGGACTACCCGGATCTGCGCGACGCCCTGGACAAGCTGCGGCTCAACGACGCGGCACTGACGTACGAGCCGGAAACGTCGGTGGCGCTGGGATTCGGTTTTCGGTGTGGCTTCCTGGGTCTGCTGCATATGGAGATCACCCGAGAGCGCCTGGAGCGTGAGTCCGACCTGGATCTGATTTCGACGTCGCCGAACGTCGTTTACCGGGTCATCTTGGAAGGAGACGCGGGCGAGGGCCTGGTTGTGACCAACCCGTCGGACTGGCCGGAGGGCAAGATCCGCACGGTTTATGAGCCCGTGGTGAAGACCACCATCATCGCCCCCAGCGAGTTCATCGGCACCATCATGGAACTGTGCCAGTCACGGCGCGGCGAGATGGGGGGCATGGACTACCTGTCGCCCGAGCGCGTGGAATTGCGCTACACCATGCCGCTCGCGGAGATCATCTTCGATTTCTTCGATTCACTGAAGTCGCGCACCCGCGGTTATGCCAGCCTCGACTACGAGGATGCCGGTGAGCAGGAGGCCGAGCTTGTCAAGGTTGACATCCTGCTGCAGGGTGAGGCGGTCGACGCGTTCAGCGCGATCGTGCACAAGGATTCGGCGTTCGCCTACGGCAACAAGATGACCACCAAGCTCAAGGAACTCATCCCGCGCCAGCAGTTCGAGGTGCCCGTTCAGGCG
>Ga0306924_10000782_pt1 | contig 27633 bp, 35 predicted proteins | sample sta12Can44000111_FD_203756 | JGI IMG/M metagenome (GOLD analysis project Ga0306924, IMG submission 203756) | Lab enrichment of tropical soil microbial communities from Luquillo Experimental Forest, Puerto Rico - statanox.12C.anox.44.000.111 (v2)... | ecosystem: Environmental > Terrestrial >... | reverse complement strand
GGCCACGAAAAGCTCTGCCGCCGTGGCCTTCCGTCCGGCTGACGTCAACTTTGCGAAGCTCACAGGTATTCTGAACCCTCTCTAACCTTGCCGCCGAGCGCACTTCACTCTGTCCCGTTCCGATCGTGATCGTACCACCCGTAATGGTTTCCCGGATACATGTATCCCTGTAGCTCAACACCATGGTTTGATCAGTGTTGAGATGAATGACTTGTCCGACATGGGCATAGACCATCAATTCCACTCGTTGCGAAGGACTGGTCAGCCCTTCAATCAGGGCGACAGCGTCCCCGGCAAAAGCCGGGATGACTGCAAGAGCGCCGGCGAAAAGTGTTGCAAACCCAGTCTGGCCAATCGTTCTGGCTGGAAAGCGGGATAACGCACTGGAATTCGCCATGGCAAACCCCCTGTTGGGCTTCAGGATTTTCGTCGCCGCCTTCATGCTTCAAGACTAAATCCGGGCGCAGCCAATAACTGTGATGGCCATCACATTTTTGCGGTGTTCTGAGCTGCGTCGGGAGGCGATGAGTTGACAGCGGAACGAAAATGGCCCCAGCCATCCCGCGAGGATCTGGTACGGGACAACTGGGGCCAAGTTCGCAGAGCGGCATGAAGCAGCAAGTTCGGCCCTTCCGCTCTGCATTAGCGGTAGTTACGTCAGGGCGGAACTCTTAATCATAGCTCCGGCAATAACCTCGCGCATGCGGAATTGACCGGTTCAGAAACTTTGGTTTGCGATCAAAAAAATCCCCCGGCTTTGACCGCCGGGGGCGAGTGAGCGAGCCGGATGAATGCCCAATGCGTTTCCGGCTCGATTAGAGGCTAAATCGGCTTGCGGCCAATAGATGTGATAGCCATCACATTTTTGCGGTTTTCTGGGCTGCGTCGGCCCGATAGCGATTGATAAGAGAGCCGATAAAGTTGCCACCCAAATTGCCATCGTGGAACAGAACGAGCCGGATGAGTGCCCATGCGTTGCCCACTCATCCGGCTCAAACCCCAGCCCGGTGACGGATGGGGCTGGGGAACTGAAGAACTATGTGAACCCGCTCAGTAGGCTGGCTCTATCGCTTGGGCGAAGAGATATGCGTTGGGCTGGACCTGAATGACGCGATAAGTCGGCGCTACGGCCTTGGACTTACCGAAACTGGCGGTCGTTTCGACAACCCCGGTGATGGTCCAGAAGCCGACGGCCAAGCCCAACATCGTGGCGGCAATCGCAAAACTGACGTGTTTGCGCATGGGAGCCTCCTGGTCGCCAGTGGAGGCTAGATCGGCGCGCAGCCAATGCCCTGTGATTTATTTCACAGGACGGTGTGATTTTTTCTGCGGAGGTGTGAAATAGCCCACAGGTTCATTTCCTTATTGAGGGTTATAAGGGGTCCACTCAATGAGGAGATTTCCCATGCGCAAACTCGGGTTCTTCGCTTTTACCGCTTTGGTCCTAGCTGGCTTTGCAGGATGGATTGCCGCCACCAACCAGGCGAGCGTTGCCGCTCCAACGAATAGCGCCCGGATTGACGCACTGCAAATGATGTCGGGTGCAGGGGATTTGCCGACCATGCGGTTTGCCGACTATTCCTTGGTGTATACGGGAGAATAAAAGGCGATCCGCGTCGGATTGCGGCAGGACCGTCCCCGCTCCCCCACCATCCCCAGGACGGTCCTGATAGGCCAGCCCCGGTTGCCAAGGCCGGGGCTCTGTCTTTGCGCTTGCTGAGCGGTAGACGGAATAGGGCTTGACCGGGCGTTCTCTGTCTGTTCTACTGAGGCTATGCAAGACCTCGGCTTCAAAATCGTTCGTACCAATGGCGGCGACGAACTGCTGGCCCGCATCGGCAATTACGAGATTTGCAAAGCGGCATTCGAGAGATTTTTTGTTTACCCGAACGATCACCTTGAAATGCGCCAAGGTGCGAGGGTCATATTAAAATCGAAGGAGCATCTATGATAGATACTGCTGCGAAACGCGGCGAGCTAATAAAGTATCTTGAGGAGGCTATGGCGATCGCTGATGAGCTAGAGGATGGGACGACGGGGTATCTGATCGAAAGGGCGCTGGATGAGGCGAGGGCGCAATATTTTCGGCTTCCTAACGGGTGATAGACCAACAATGGTGGTGTTAATGATCAGAACTGTGGTCAGGGCAGGCGCTGGTCTACTCAATTTTCAGACGCAGATGCGCGATCACTGCCGTGGCGTTTCACGCTCCGCGCAAGCTCGGCATCCGGCGTAAGAAGGACACGCATCTAAGAACTGTCATCGCCGACTTGCTGACAGCTCGAACGGATTGAGCACCTCAGCGCCCAAACCTGCGACATCGGCGACGTTGCGCGTCGCCATGCTGCGCTACTGATTTCCGAAACATCGCACCCGCATCAGGGATGCAGGCACACGTCGGCAAAAATCCCTTTCAGGATCAGTTGGCAGCGTCATTACTGCTTATCTGCGAACTATGGAGTAGAGCTCGAACGAGCGCGGGGAATTGGAGAGAGCGGAAACCTTAGCTGAACTGCCCTGAACCACGAGGCCGGGAAAGGGAGTAAGTGCAATCGGGCCGCGGGGGTAGATGGCCGAGAGCGGGGCCTCACGTTAGCAAGCTTGGATCAATGCCCGAAAATCCGTAGTCGCTAACATTTTCCTTTCGTAAAGACCTCGGCAATCAATCCCCGAGGCCTTTTCATTTGGCTTTCAAAGCCCACAGCAACCGCTACGCAATTTCTCAGGCGGAGGGATTTCCTGAAGGCAGACTGGGTCAATGAGGTACTCCCGCCGGATGTCAGGTTAACCCCCACGACGATGGCGGCGAGATCATTTGGTGTCGTCTGCGGTGCCGCACGCGCTCCCTTCTCCGAGCATCGCCAGATGGTCAAACGCGAAGCCTCGAGTGAGCGGCGAGTGAAGACCTCGGCGATCAACCTCACCGAGCCTTTTTTATTGACCGCGGTGGCAGTGCGCAGCATGGGCGGCGAGACATTCGCCTCATGGACCCCGGGGAACCGTTCCCACCCGGAAAAGGCGTCGCATAACCGTCTTCCGGCAACCGCCGAAACGGGATAGCTTATATTGTCGGTGTCGGGCCATGACCGCAAAGACAGTCACACGCGCTGATTTGTACGAGGCGGTGTACCAGAAAACAGGGTCATCGCGCGCAGAATGTATGGCGCTGGTTGGGTTGGTGCTTAGAGAGATTACAGACTGTCTCGAGCGGGGTGAGGCGGTCAAGCTGTCTGGCTTTGGGGCCTTTGTTGTGCGCAGTAAAGGCCAAAGGATCGGGCGCAATCCTAAAACCGGGAAAACGGCGGTGATTGCGCCGCGTCGCGTGGTGGCATTCAAGCCGTCAGACATCCTCAAGCAACGCATCAATGCTGCCAAAGGTCCGCAGGCAGGCGAGGTGCGAATGCCTGCCTGATCGGCTATGATGAGGCTCCAGGCACGGAGGCCCCCGCACGAAGTCACCCGGCGGGCACCTTTCGGTTGAGCAATGCGCGTCTCGTGAGCATCTACGACAGGCCACCCACAAGCCGGGCGCGGCTCGCTTGGTGGCGCTTTGTCGAGCACCGGCTGCCCATGTTGGTCATCTTTTTGCTGGTGGCCACGCTGCTTGGCATCTTGCTCGCTCCGTTTACGTTGATCACTGTCCCTAGTGGATACGTCGGTGTCCTGTGGAAACGCATCGCCGCTGGCACCGTGCTAGACCCACGCAAGCTCAAAGACGAGGGCATGCGCTTTGTCTGGCCGTGGAACAAGCTATTCCTGTACGATCTGAGGCTGCAGTCCACCACCCAGACCTACAATGCTATTTCGAGCGATGGCATCAGCCTGACCGCTTCCATCAACATCCGGTATCGATTAAAACGCGATGCAGTCCCCCAGCTGCACCAGTCCATCGGTCCAGAATACGTTAAAGCTTTTATAATCCCCGAAATTGGCAACCGGATGCGCGAAGTCATCTCCGATTACACCGCCGAGGACGTCTATTCGACAAAACGCAGTGAAATTCAGACCAAAATCCGCAAGCTTGCAGAAGCCAAGCTTCGCGAGAAAATGATGGAAGGCGGAGAGGGTGAGGACACGGAGGAGAACGCCCCTTACAAGGTCCCACTCGATGCGATGGTCAATTTGATCGACACGCTCATTCTCGATATCGACCTGCCGAGCGCCATTGTCACCGCCATCAATCGCAAGGTCGAGCAGTATTATATTTCCGAGGAGTACAAGTTCCGCGTCGCACGCGAGATCAGGGAATCGGAACGCAAGAAGATCGAGGCCGAAGGGATCAGCGAGTTCCAGCGCATCGTCAGCAAGGGAATTTCGAGCTCCTACCTGCGCTGGCGCGGCATCGAGGCGACGCTGCAGCTCGCGCAGTCCACCAATTCCAAGATCGTGATCCTCGGCAACCGCAAGGATGGGTTGCCCACCATCCTGGGCAACAGGCACCGCGCGTCGGCGCCGCAGACGGCATCGCCTGCGGCCGCGCAGTAACATGCTTCCTGCTCGAACTCGCGGTTCTCGATCTGCGCGCACTCCGCCACCGTCAATGCGCACGTCAGCTTGATCTAACCCACCGCACCGGCCAAAAGGTCAAGCGCGTATCATCTACCCTCGCAAATCCCGGGCTCTCGCCAAGCCGCACTGTCGCGTGACCTTGGAGTCGAAATCGTGAGCCCCGACACCATTTATCTGATAACCGTCTGGGCAATCCCGGTGATTATCGCGGTTACCTTTCATGAAACCGCGCACGGCTTCGTGGCGCACCTTCTTGGCGACGACACTGCATGGCGGCTCGGACGGGTCAGCTTCAATCCGTTCAAGCACGTCGATCCCTTCGGGACGATCCTGTTGCCGGGTCTCCTGCTGTGGCTGCACTCGCCGTTCGTATTCGGCTATGCCAAGCCGGTGCCGGTCAATTTTCGGGCGCTGCGTTCTCCTCGGCGCGACATGGTGCTGGTCGCGGCGGCGGGACCTGCCATGAACATAGCGCTCGCCATCGCCGCGGCGCTGGCCTTCCACCTCATCGGCTATTTGCCTGCTCCCGGCGCGCAATGGCTGGCAGAAAACTTGAAGAGTGCATTGATCATCAACGTAGTGCTGGCGGTATTCAATTTGTTTCCGCTGCCGCCGCTCGATGGCGGACGTATCTTAGTTGGGATTCTCCCGAAGGGTGTTGGCGCCTATGTTGCTCGGTTTGAGCCATACGGGCTCCTCATCTTGATCGGAGTTTTCATCGTGCTGCCCTTGCTGGGTGCGCAGCTGGGTGTAGACCTGAGTGTGATTTCGCGCATCCTTGCCGTTTCGACCCGCGCCATTATCGAGGTCATACTTCAGGTCACAGGCAATATTTAGGGGAGCTTGAAGACACCGGGGCGGCTTGCCGGGTACCCGTATCAAGCGCAAGGATTAGGTAGACCCGTCTGCCCGTCCAGTGCACCGATTTGCATCAACGATGCATAAAGCCGAAGCGTTCGCCCGTATTTTTTGTATATATTTTTACTTGCGGGAGCCGGGATCGAGGCGACATCGCGAAGGGCGGCGCCTTTCCGCAAATGTGGCCAATTCCTAGGCCTTGTGCAGGTCATGCTGCTAGCGTATTGCGCCTTCCGGCATGCCGCCAATTGCCATTGCGGGTGAAGTTCCATCGTCTGGTGGCGGCGACGCAAAGCGAGAGGGCTCGCGAGATGCTGCGCAAGACTTCACTGATGCTGCTTGGTGCTGCGGCAGGCGTGACCGCAACGCTGCTCGTGAGTGATCCACATCTTTTGTGGGATGGCGCACGCGCACAGGCTGCGGTGCGCGAGACGTATTCACAGCTCATGTTGTTCGGTGATGTGTTCGAGCGGGTGCGCGACGACTATGTCGAAAAGCCCGATGACGGGATGCTCATCGAGTCGGCGATCAGCGGCATGCTGGCCGGGCTCGATCCGCATTCGAGCTATATGGACCCCCAGAGCTACCGCGACATGCAAACATGCTCTCAGTGAATTCACATCTAGAGGGCGAGGACGTGGGATTCATTCGTATCACTCAGTTTACCGAACGCACCGAGGATGGGCTTAACAAGGCGATAGCTGAGCTTTCGACGCTGTCTCGAGAAAAGCTCAAGGGCTTCATCGTCGATCTTCGAAACAATCCCGGCGGGTTGCTCGATCAGGCGGTTTCGGTTTGCGATACCTTCCTGGAGCGAGGGGAGATCGTGTCCACCCGTGGCCGTGACCCCGAGGACATACAACGATTTAGTGCGCACCCGGGTGATCTCACCAGCGGCAAGCCTATTATCGTGCTGATCAATGGTGGCTCGGCTTCCTCCTCCGAGATCGTCGCCGGCGCCTTGCAGGATCACCGCCGCGCGACCGTCATCGGCACTCGCTCGTTTGGCAAGGGATCGGTGCAGACCATTATCCCGCTTGGTTCCCACAACGGGGCGCTGCGGCTCACCACGGGGCGCTATTTCACGCCGTCGGGGCGATCCATCCAGGCCAAAGGCATCTCACCTGACATCGAGGTGCTCCAGGACCTGCCCGAGGAGCTCAAGGCCAGTCCCGCCGATAGGCACAGCGAGGCCTCGCTGCGCGGACACCTCAAGGCGGCGGGCGATGAGCAGACGGGCTCGCAGTCCTACATTCCGCTGGATCCCAAGAACGACAAGGCGCTCCATACCGCACTCGATCTCATCCGCGGAGTTCGGGAAGACCCGGCCTATCCACCTAACCCGAAAGCGGGGGTGCCGAACTAGGCACCTTGCGGGCCGCAGTCTATCGTTACTACAATTGCTGCTTCACCTTTTCAAGACCGGCGTTGACGCATTCCTCGTCCTTGCCGGGCGAGCCGGATAAGCCAACGCCACCGATCACGTCATTGCCGGCTTTTATCGGTACGCCGCCATTGATGGCGACCACGTTTGGCAGCGTGGTCTGCTCGCGCCGCACCGGCCGCGTCTTCATTTCCTGAATGAAGGCCTCGGTGGTCATCTTGAAGGTATTCGCGGTGTAGGCCTTGCGCCGTGCATTCTCGACCGTGTGCGGACCGGAGCCGTCGCCCCGAAGCGACACCAGCGTATCACCGGCGCGATCGACCACCACGACAGAGGCGGGATAACCCATCGCCTTACAGGCGTCGAGCGCGCCGTTTGCAATGGCGAGCGCCACGGAAAGGCTTAGGTCCTTGTGCTGCAGGAGCTGCGCCGAAGCGGAGGTGGCTAACGTCAAGCCGAGAGTGCTGGCGGCAGCGAGAAGCAGGGTGCGTCGCATTTTGATGTCTCCGAAAATGGGTTCGGCCTTCCTGACTGAGCCCGAACTCGCTTGAATGCTAGGCATTTCCAAGATGGTTGAAAACCCGATGTCGGGGCGTATGACGGGGCCTCGCTCCTCGCTCAACCCAACTCCTAGTTTGCCATTTCCCTGAATGCCTGCTCGGCCTGCTGCATGGCGTGGTTGCCGGCGGGTGCGCCACAATAAGCCGTTGCCTGGATAATAATCTCCTTGAGGTCGTCCTTGCTGAGGTCACCTTGGGTCAGGCCGGAACGGACGTGCAAGCGGAATTCATCCCACGCGCGCAACGCGATCATAGTTGATATGGCCATAAAGCGGCGGGTCTTCGGATGGATGCCCGGTCGCGTCCAGACTTCACCCCAGGCCTGGCGGGTGATTTGCTGCTGGATTTCGGCGTTGAAATCGTTGCGGTTCGCAAGTGAACGGTCGACCCAGGCGTCACCCAGCATCTTGCGCCGAATCTTCATGCCGTCTTCGTAGCTGTCCGTTGCCATGGTGATCTCCTCTTGCAGGCCCGAGCGAGCGCCGCCTCATTATGCCGCCGCGCCAGACGCTCAGCAGCGGGCGCAATTGTTGACGAGCATATTTTGCCTCGTCTGGGTCAGATCTGATTAACCAAGTTTGGACGGTTCGGTTTGGCAGCGCCACCCCCCGGCCCGTCAGTTGGATGAACCCCGCTCACTCTCAAAGCGACTAACAGACGAGGGAGCAAGTGTTCCGTTGCGCCAGCACACCAACGCGCTCTGAGCTGACCCAATCTCACCCAAACATCTCGTCCCTGGTACGCAGCGGTATTGTTACACGGGATCATGTGAATAAGCATTCAGCGTTGTACGAACTCGGTGCAAACATTCACGCTGCGTTCATTGGCAATACTCTTGGATCGGGAGAACTCATCAAAGGGAGCTAACATGAGTTGCCGGCCACTTGCTCTTTCTGCAGCGGTAGCAGCATCGTTGCATGTTGCGAGCGCTGCGGCGCAGCCCGTTTATGTGGCGCCCGGCGCGATCGCCATTGGTGCTGGAGCCGGGCCGGTACACGTGATCTCCGGGGCGCCTATTCATGGCGCAGCCGCATGCGTACGGCCCGGTGTTGGATACGGGGTTGCCGCCTACGAAGAACCCGGATCCGGCTGCGACTATGGATACGAAGCAGCAGCGTACCAAGAGCTGGGCGGCTATGGATGCGAACCAGGCCCGTATGCAGCGCCCCGTTTTGGATACGGACGAGGACCGCGCTCTGACTACGGATACGGACCAGTGCCGCGTAGCTACGGATACGGGGCAGGGCCGCGCTCCGATTATGGATACGGACCGGGGCCGCGTGGCGACGGATATGGGCCAGGACCACGGTTTGGTTATGGACATGGACCAGGACCCCACCCCGACTTTGGATACGGGCCAAGGCCGCGTGGCGAGGGATACGGGCCACCACCACGCGCCGGTTATGGATATGGACCAGGACCCCACCCCGACTTTGGATACGGGCCAGGGCCGCGTCGCGACGGATACGGGCCAGGACCACGCTCCGGTTATGGATATGGACCAGGACGCCCCCCCGACTATGGATACGGACCAGGGCCGCGTCGCGACGGATACGGGCCCGGGCCGCGCTCCGGTTATCGATATGGACCAGGGCCCCACCCCGACTTTGGATACGGGCCAGCGCAGCGTGACTATGGACACGGACCTGCGCCTCGTTACTCACGCCCCCCTCGGACCGCGGAGCCTGCGCCAAAAGGTGATGCGGCTGCGCCGCCGGGACGCGCGCCCATGCCCGCGCCGCTTGCTGGTCAACAATAATCAGCGGGCCTACACGCTGACGCGAAGCTGAAATCAGCAGCCGGGCGCTTCGCACTACGCCCGGCTGAAGAGATTTGTCAGAGATCGGCTACTTCGTCATCACCAGCGCCATCCTATCCAGTGCCGTCGACCATAACCGGCATAGGCGTAATACGGCCGATAGCCATAGGAGTAGGCGTAGTACGGTCGATAAGCATAGGCGTAAGAGTAGGTGTAGTACGGCCGATAATAGGCATAGGAATAGTAATACGGCCGGTAGGCATAGGCGTACGAATAGTAATACGGCCGATAGTAGGCGTAGGAGTAATAGGGCCTGTAGTAGGCGTAGGAGTAGTACGGCCGGTAATAGGCGTAGGAATAGTACGGCCGGTAATAGGCGTAAGAGTAGTACGGACGATAATAGGCGTAGGTGTAAGGTCGGTACACGTAAGCATACGGTCGATAGTAGGCGTAGCCGTAGTGTCGGTAGCCCCAGCCCCAGGCTTGTGCAGGAGCGGGCGCGAAGAAGGTTGCGGCCGCTACTGCGGTCGCCGCCGTACCGGTGGCCAACAGACTTCGCATGGCGTCCTCCGTACTGTGAGAGCACACAAGACAGCAACGCCTGGAAATGTTTCCTTCCTGGGGACCTTCGTCAAGGCCCGTCGGATCTGCCGGTTAACCATACGGCCTATCAAACCGGGATGATGTTGCCGCGCAGCAGCAATATGGCACCGCCACCAGCTCATACCTTCAGTGAGGTCTGGTGCTGCCTATCTGTCAGCGCGAAATGACTGCCGCCATCGCGCCGCCTAGAATTTTAGGAAACGATACAGCTCGCTAATGCGCAGCTTCCTGCGGCTCCATGAGCGGCGGGAGCTTGTCGAAATATTTCAGCACCAGCGCGATGTTTTCCTTGAACGCAATGGGCTTTGCGTTCTTGAGCGCGAGCTCGAGCTCCGCAAGCATCTGCTTCTTCTGCGTCTCCGGGACCGATTTGTCGCCCCGCAGCGTTGCGATCTGCCTCCTGATTTGCTCGGGGGGCTCGGTGAAGCTCTTGGTCTGCGGGTCGATGCCAGACATGATCATCGCGACATTCATTGTCACCACGGCATGTTCGGCAAGGCTCGCGAATCCGTTCTTTTTGGCAACAGCCGCGGCCTGCGCTTCCACCTTGGGATCCGGTTTCTGTGGATTGGCCCCATCGTACAGCTTTGCCATGTCCGGGTGAGCCGCGATGAAGCCCTGCAGTTGTTTCTCGGTGAGCTTGATCTGCTTGACCTCCTGCGCAGCCGCCACGCCTATGTCAAACAGAAGGCGAGCCAGAAGCGCCAAGAACAATACACCCAGAAGCCGCGACGCAGGGACATCGCGCGTCCGTCTTAAATGAAACAACATTGGCATGGCATCTCCATTTCGATGTCTGTTACCCCACAATCTTGGCCCCGGCATGACCGCGACGGCAGAATGCACATCTATATTCGAATAGCTCTTGCCCTTGCTGCAGCCGCGATTTCATTCACCCCGGCGTGGCCATGGGGCAATGATGGCCATCGCACCATCGGGATGGTCGCCGACTTGCTTCTTGCGAATGCTCCGGCAGCGCGCGATGCGGTGAGCCAAATTCTCGAGGGCGTAAGCCTCTCGGAGGCTTCGGTCTTTGCGGATTGCGCCAAGGGACCGCGCGTGTGCCAGCGTGTGCTCTCACCCGATGAGCAAGATTACGTGCAGGACAATCCGCAGCACGCCGTTTTTCATTACACGGATGTGGCCATCGCGCAGCGCCAATACCAGCTGGGAGCAGCGGGAACGCGAGCCGACGATGTGGTCCAGATTGCCAAACAGAGCATCAATATCCTACGCGGCCGAGCTCCAAACCAGGGTCCGGCGATGCTGAGCAAGAAGCAAGCCCTGTGGGTGCTGGATCACATGGTGGGCGACCTCCATCAGCCGCTGCATGTCGGTGCGCTCTATTTCGACGGGGATTGTGAGGATCCGGTTGATCCCAACGTAGTCGGAGCCGGGATGCCGGACTTTGGTATCGGGTCGCTGGTCGTTTCAACCCATGGCGGAAGTGATCTCAAGATGCGTAACGGTGAGAGCTTCCACGTCCGTTATTGGGATGAGGGCGTCGTCAGGGGTGCGATGCGGCTGCCGGAGGTCCACAGCAGGACAATTGCGGATTATGCACAGGCGATCATCAATCACCCGCCGGTCGGCTGGGAGACGACTGGCGACCCGCAGACCTGGCCCGAGCAATGGGCCACCGAAATACTGCCGCTTGCGGAAAGCGCGCTCACAGACATTGAGATTGGTAATGCGGTCAAAGCCAACTCACGGGAGCACAAGTGCACGTGGCCAGTGACCTTGCCGCGGGCCTATACGCAATGGGCCAATGAGCAGGCGCTCACGCAGCTGGGAAAAGCCGGCTTTCGGCTGGCGGGTCTGCTGCGTGCGATTTTCGAAAGTGAACCCTAACTGTCACAGCTAGCGATGAGGAGTCGTCATGACCGAAAAGACCGTCCCTGACGCAATCATGAATGCTGTGCAGGCAGGTCAGGAGTACCACGCCAAGGTCATGCAATTTGCCGCTGCGAACACGCAGGCGGCCCTCGACTATTTCCAAAAGCTTGCCGCGACCAGAGCGGCCTCGGAAGTGATCGAGCTCACCGCCACCCACCTGCGAGAGCAATCGGACAACCTGACCGCGCAGGCCAAGGAGCTGGCACAACTAGCCCAACAGTGGCTGTCAAAGAGTGGGGCGAGAAGCGGCCTTTGAGGGGTGTTCGCCGCCGTTCGGGTTCTTGCTCCTTCGCTTGCCGCGCGAGGGTTGCTGCGCGCGTGTCGCTGCCTTGCCACACCGCCGTGCAATTCGCCTGACGGTGTTCCCCGCCATGCAGCCGACGGTTAGATTACCTCATCCGGATCGCGCTGCATCTGTGGGGGCAATGCATGCGTTCTGCTCTTTTTGCCGGCACCGTCGCCGTGGTGGTTGCTGGTGCGTCCTTTCCATTGCAGGCCTTGGCGCAGGGGAGCATTGAAGAACGCCGTGCCTGCACGTCTGACGCCGTACGGCTGTGCCGTGAATTCATTCCGGACCCCGGCAAGATTGCAGCCTGCCTCACCGCCAGGAAGGCGGAGCTCAGCGACCTCTGCCGACCTTTCGTTCTAGGTCCTGCGAAACCTGCCGCCGCTGTCGCTGCGGCGGAACGGCCCCAGGCGAAAAGAGATCACGCCACGAAGGGCAGCAAGATTGTTCGCAGGACGATTAGGACAAGTGTCCCAACGGTCATCCGGGTGCGTCGCGTCACTGGCATGACGTTTGTGCGCACCATCGGGCAGCCGAGATTCGAACCTCGGGGCGGGAAACGAAGAGTGAAGAAGATCACAGCGATGTAACGATTGCGGCGGATTCCCGTGCACGCATTCGAACTCCAATCGATTAGGTCGGAGGCAAGCGGTAATGCAATGCCTGCGTAGGTTTTCCGCCGATCGTGCCTTGTACGTCACACCAGAGGCCGGACGATTGATGTAGAATTTTGTTGCTGTAAGAAGAGGTTGTGTGGGGATGACGGAAGCATGAAATCCTTGGTTCGCAGGCATTCGATTATCCTTGATGGTCACAAAACCAGCATCGCCCTCGAAGAGGCGTTCTGGACTGCGTCGAAAGAGATTGCTCACGAACGCGGCGAGAGCCTGCGACACCTGATCGACAGCATTAACGCCAATCGGCAGTTTGCGAACCTGTCATCAGCTATTCGCCTGTATGTCCTCTGGTACTACAAGGACAAATTCGCTCGGCGAGAGCGCTGTTTGAACAGCGAGAGATCTCTGTTCAGAAGGAAGCAACCCCGATCAATCCGAGGAGCGGTTTAAGAGGGTGAACGATTGCTGGGCAAAGGCCGCTGGACGAGGACGACCTCCCGGAGAAAGCTAAGCCAGAAAAATATGAAATAGAGCTGCTCAGTCCTCGCGAGCAATTCTTCTCACGCGCCGCAGATTAAAAATCGTATCCACCGCCTCAAGGAGGAGGCTGCGGATTTTTTCTGCATCCATCTCGAAGCTCTCGTGCTTGATGGATTCGGAAAGGACCAGCAGCCTCCGTTCGATCAGCAACGCTCCCCCCCTTAATCGCATTGACGGCTCTTAAAGTTGTCGGCCCGCTAATTTTGCAGTGCGCTATGAGGAAAAGTCCCAGCTTGCGGCCAAGGTTTTGAGGGACGACACGAAGAAAAATCGTCAGCGTAGAAAAAACTTGTTCGAATTGTGGCTTCCGACCGACGCTCGGACGAGCCGCAAGGAGGTCGCAGAGCTGCTTTGCAAGGACTGCAACGCCGTTCTGAACCGCAAGGCCCCTGATGGCGGTGCTGCGCTCTTGACCGGCGCGAGCAAGGCGAAGCTTGCAGGTTGTTTAAAGATCGTAGCAGGTAATCCGCGGGAATTGGTGGTCACGTTGCTTTGATAGCGCTCCAACTTCCGCTCAGCAATCTCCGCTTTGCAGGCTTGCGAAAGCTCGACCCGGCCGCCTGGGTGCGAGCCGCACAGCTTATTCGAGCTAACTGCGATGACCAGAGTACGTAAAAAAAAGCATCAATCGACTTCCTCACGACCGATCGGCACAATCCCACAATGAGTTTTGAGTAATTGGTGTCGGGAGTCGCAAAGTCTCGTCTAACAAAAGCATAAATGCCATATAACGATCGATAATCAAGTAACGAACAGATAAGCGTGTTACATTAATTGTTTGTAATTATTCGCTTGCGTCATAGCGATCATGCCTCAAACTGGACGCGCCGCAGCCAAGATCAGATTGCACGTGCGCATAGATACTTGTGCCGTTGTGGAGCCCATTTCTTGTAGTAAGCGGACCTGACAGGCACGAAATTTCGCCACGCAATTGCGGCAGCATCGACGCTGGTAACCGGCGAATTCTTAGAAGCGTGTCTCTCTCACAACAGACTCCAATTCTCAGTTAGAGTAACTGTTTGCCACGGGGCGGCAAGAGATATTTGTTATGGTTTCGGCCAACAGGAGGACGAGATGAAGAGGCTTTTACTCGCTAGCGCAATGACGACTGCTTTGCTTGGCGGCTCAGCCAACGCAGCCGACCTTGCGCGGCCGGCACCGGTATACGCTCCGCCCCCAGTGGTCGTTCCGCTGTTCACCTGGACCGGGTGCTATGTCGGCGGCAATGTCGGTGGCATCTGGGCAGCGGACAGCTGGAGCGATACGGTTTACGGAGGCTTCGGCAGCGGCACCGCAAGCGGCGCGCTCGGGGGTGCCCAGTTAGGTTGCAATTATCAGGTGGGCGCCTGGGTATTCGGCATCCAGGGCGACTATGACTGGACCAGCGCCAGCAGCAATACCGCCAACACCATCATTCCAACCTTTTTCCCAGGAATTGTCGGGCTCTCGGATTCGACGACGCACAACTCGCTCGGATCGGTGACCGGACGTGTCGGCTATTCCTGGGACCGCTTGCTCGGCTATGTGAAGGCGGGCGGCGCCTGGCTCAACAGCAACTACGCTTTCCAGGTCAACGGACTCAACGTCGCCTCCGACAGCGCGACGCAAAGCGGTTGGACGGTCGGTCTTGGCGCCGAATACGCCTTCCTGAACTGGCTCACGGGCTTCGTCGAATACGACTACTACGGCTTCAGCTCAGCCAGTCCGGCCGGACTGGTGTGCGGGGCGGCCGGGACATGCGGCTTTGTGACCAATACCATCGGCATCACGACTAGTGTCAATGTCGTCAAGGCCGGCATCAACTTCAAATTCGGCCCGGGAAGTTTCTGAACGCCGAGCATCTCAAGCCCTTCCGCTGCAAAACCTAGACGTCATAACTGCCGGAGTTTGTCGTTTTCAGCTCGGCTTAGTGGGAGTAGTCGCTGCGCATGTATCGCTGCCTCGAAATGGGTGCGCATCAGTTTGAATTTGTTACAGTTGAATTTGTTACAGTTAGACAAATAGCCAGCATTCTGCGATAATACGTAGCCAGCATTCTGCGATAATGCGCGATGGGGCCTCCGTTCCAATACATACATCTTTTGCTTGCCTTGGCTGTTGGTATTGCGGCTGGTATTGGCTTCATGGCAATGATCCAGCGGACTGGCTCCTCCTCCGCTACGTCTTTCGAAGAATGCATGCTCCAGGAGATGCGCGATCAGCCTCCAACCGCGGGCGAATTTGCTTTGGTATTATGCAACCGTCGATTCGGCCAAAGGCGTCCGAGGTGAAAACCTGACGCCGACGTGATCGGCGCGCCGTTAATAGCCGGCACTCGGTACAATTGCCACCCAATTCGTCTGAGCTGTCAGCCTCGGTCGGTTGGCATCATTTTCTTTGCGCCCTCGCTCCCCAGCAGCATCTCGTAGATGAGCACCGCCACGCCAACGACAATGGCCACGTCGGCGATATTGAACACGTACCATCTGAAATTAAAGCTCGTCGTCGTGATGTGAAACAGCACGAAATCGGCAACCGCGCCATAGGCCAGCCGGTCGATCGCATTGCCGATCGCGCCGCCGATGATAAGGCCAAGCGCCACCGCCGTGAGCCGCGAGGAGGCGCGCGCAAGCCAGATCCACAGCAGCACCGCGGCAATCACCTTGATCGCGAGCAGCGCCCACTGGCCGAGCGGGCCTTCTTGCGGGAACAGGCCGTAGCTGATCCCGGTGTTCCAGGTGAGCACGAGGTCGAGAAAGGGCGTAAGCGCAATCGGCCCGTGGGAGGCGAGATCGGTCACGAAGATGAGCCAGAGCTTGCATGCCTGGTCGAGCACCGCCGCGGCCACCGCCACCGCGAGCCCGAGCGCGGTGAAGGGGCCCCATATCACGGAGCGGCGCGGGAGCGTGTCCAGGGAGCTCACCATTTGAGCGCGTCATTACGCACAGTTGAAGCTCCCCGCAACCACCGAAACCGATACTTCCGATGTCGCAAAGCCGGGAGTGTTCGCATTATGGGCCTCGTCACTATTTTTCCTGCAGGTCAGCCACTCGGCGATGATGCCGTGCTCGCACGCTGGATCCAATGGTAGCGGCGTTCAGCGGGTAAGGTCCACCAACGTGAATCTAAACAGGCGCCTTTTGGCTTGTTCCAAGCGCACGTGTCACGGCGTCGGGGTCTTTCGCAATGACAGCGAGCAGAACTTGTGCCGCCTTATCGGGCCGATGGGCACCCTGCTCCCAATCGCGCACGGTCCCAAGCGGGAGATGAAACCGCGCCGCGAATTCCTCCTGTGTCAGCTTCAATTTCCTGCGCAAGGCTGCCACCGTCGGCACGCGGCGCGCACGAGCGAGCTGGGCCTTGCTGGCCGGCGGACAATCGGGATCGGACACCGCGGCGCGGTGGCGCTTCGCCTCACTCATCGCATCGAAGGCGCGCCAATCGCTCTTCGGTGGTTTCTTCGGATTGAGCCTAAAGCTCGTGATATTTCCTTTTTTCATGTGGTTCCGCTCCTCTGGCGGATATGATACGAACGACGTCGCCCCGTAAGGTGTACGTGACGAAGAGCATGCGACGTCGACAAGACCGATGGCATTGCAGCGCAGCTCGCCATTGTTATCGAAATCATCGAACTCGATAACATAGGGATCCAGGAACACCTTCGCGGCAGTTCGGAAATCGATACCGTGCTTCCTGCGGTTGGCTTGCTCCTTGGCAGTATGCCACTCGAAGTCCATGGCCGAGCCTTGGTTTCCTCATATACTGATATTCAGTATTCTTCGCAAGGCACCGCCCAAGGAGGACCCGCCGAAGTCGAAGGACAGGGAATTGCTTTCGTGACCAACGAGAGCTGCACCAGAATTAAGCCGGCTGCTCCGCCTGCGCTCGCCGGGATTGCGTCGCGCCAGCGCACTGAGCGCGCGCTGTTCTGGCTCATGGTGGCGGGGCTCGCATGGTGTCCGTTCTGGCTTGGCAGCAACGACCTCATCGCCTGGGGGATCAACGCGATCATCTTCCCCGCACTCACTGCGCTTTATGAGCTCTCGCTGCTCGTGCGCCGCGAAAGCCATCCGGTTGGCAAAAAGCAGATCGGCATTGCCGCTGCCCTGTTCGGCGCGGTGGTCGCATTCGTCCTGGTACAGAACTACACCGGTGCGCCGTCCGCGATGGCGCAGCCAATCTGGCAGATGGCGGCGCAAGCCCTCGAAAGAAGCGTTTCGGGCAGCATCAGCGTCAACCGCGATCTCACCACTCTCGCGCTCCTTCGGCTGGTCACGGCCGCAAGCGTGTTCTGGCTTGCGCTTCAGCTCTGCCGAGAGGTAGGCCGCGCCTATCTTCTGCTCAGTGCCAGTGCGCCGATCGCGGCCGCTTACGCGGTCTGCGGGCTCATCGCCTTTGCAGTGGCGCCCGGCTACGTAAAGTCGACCTTCGTCGATCCCGATTCCTACGCGACCTATACGGGCATGGCGCTGATTGTTGCCTGCGGGCTCATCCTGCGCCGCTACCGGCACGAGGTAGTCAGCGAGGGCGGCCCGGCACGCTTTCGGATCGCATCCTTCATCGAGGTCACCGGCCGGCAGGGCGCGTTGCTGCTCACCATCGGCTTCGTCATTGCCGCTTCGCTGCTGCTTTCCGGTTCGCGCGGGGGAATTCTCGCGACCGCGCTCGGCCTCTTCGTGTTCGGCACCCTTTCCGTGCAGCGCCGGCGCAGCGCCGTGCAGGATCGCCGGGAGATGATCGTGTTCGTGGCCGTGCTGGTGGCCGCGGTCTTCCTCGCCATCGGCGACGCCTTTCTCGGGCGGATGGCGGAGCAGGGAATGGGCGACGAGAGCCGCATGTCCCTCTACCGCGTCATCATGGGCGCGATCGGGCATTCACCCGCTTTTGGATTCGGCTACGGCACATTCGCCGATGTTTTCCAGCTCTACCGCGACCGCTCGCTCAGCGTGCACGCCCAATGGATGATGGCGCACAACACCTATCTCGAAGTGTTCCAGGACCTCGGCTTTCTCTTCGGGGGCCTGCTGATCGCGAGCATTGCGCTTCTCGCCTATCAGACCCTGAAAGGCGCAATCGCACGGCAAACAGATGGGACCGTGCCGTGCGTCGTTGCCGGCGTCGCAGCTTTGGTCGGCGTGCATTCGCTCGTGGGCTCCAGCCTGCAGATCCAGGCGGTAACGCTGACCTTCGCAGCCCTTCTGGGCGCGGGCGTCGCACAGTCGGTGAGCGCGCAGTCGGCGGTGCGAACGGTTCGCGGCGCGCGATTTGTCACGCTCATCGTGGTCACCGCATGCGGCTTGGTGATCTGGAAGGGTTGGGACATTGTGGGCTTTCGCCTCGCGCAGGCGCGCGCGCAAGATCGCGCCGAAGCCGCACGCTCCTGGACGTCGGTCCGGGGCGTTGCTTCCTACGCACTCGACGCACTGGTTTCCGCCCCGCTTGAGCCGATCAACCCACAGACGGTGGCACACCGGCTCGATGAAATCGGCGCCTTGCTCTCCGTGCAGCCGCTGGCCTCCGCGCACTGGCTCTCATTATCCGCCATGCGGCGTCTTGCCGGACAGCCCATGGAGAAGGTGCTTGCAGCCTTGCGCCTGTCGTTCTCGACCGGACCGAACGAAGGCGGGGTGCTGCTCGAGCGCGCTATGTTTTGCCTGTCGCTGTGGGAGGATCTGCCGACCGATATTCAATGGCGCGTGGCAAAGGACTTGGCCGTTCCAGGCTACTCCGATCCGGACAAAGCCAAGCTTCGCACCGTCATCTTGTCGCAGCCGCAGAGTGTGCGTACGTCGGTGCGCGACCTCATGCGCGAGCAGGGCGCTGCCTCGGCAGAGCGCCTTTCGGAGATGGGATTGTGAGCAGGCCGCATCGGCGCCAGGGGGCCGGGGTGGCGGGGTCAACGGCTGCTAGTCGCACAATGGCGATCGTGTTTCCTGTTGAGCGAAGGAGCGCGCATGCCCCATCTTCCCAAGACGGTAATATATACCTGATCTTGTAGGACGGTGAGAGTATCGCTCCGCAGCAAGTAACTGTTGTCATATAACTATCACATCACTCATGCGCTTGCTGGTATTGCTACGAGGGTTGAGTAAGCGCAACATGCCGATGGCTTTCCGTCGCCGGCTCCTCGCATGCCAGACGGACAGGTTTGCTCCTGTTTCGGTGACAGAGAGGAGAAGCCGCCATCGCCATCAACCTTGTCTCGCAATGCAGTTCCTGACCCCAGCAGTACAACTGAGGAGAAAAGTCCATGTCTGACAAATCGAGTTTTTCACCAGATGAATGGAAGCTCTTGCTGGAGAGCGTGATGATGGCGGGCATCGCAGTCACCGCAGCCGACCCAAGCGGATTGTGGGGACTCCTGAAGGAAGGATTTGCGAGCAGCAGCGAACTCGTGAAGGCCAAGATGGACCCTGCGGCAAACCCGCTCATCAAGGCAGTTGTCTCCGATTTTGACACTTCCCAGGGACGCAGCACCGCGCGCGATGGGTTGAAAGAAAAGCTCCGAGGTTTAAAGCCAACCGAGATCACCGCCAAATGTATTGAGACGCTGCGACAGGCCGGCGCGGTGCTCGACGCGAAAGCCCCGGGGGATGCAGCCGCCTTCAAGGGATGGCTGCGCCAGATCAGCCAACACGTCGCTGAGGCAGCCCCCGAGGGCGGCTTTCTGGGTATCGGCGGGCTGCTAGTAAGCGATGCCGAGAAGGCTACGCTGGCACAGATCTCAAATGCGCTCAAACTAGCGGCGTGAACCGCCAACGCAATGGCCGATGCTCTTGAACGAGCGCGTCTCGTCAGGTTTGTCGGTTGTGTTCTAGCTTTCCTGCCTGCCTGAGGCTCCCGGATACAACGCCACCGCTCTCAGCAAGCTTGGTCATAACTTCCTTGTGCAGCCAGATATTCATTTTCGCTGAGCCATCGAGCTTTCCGGTATAGCCAAGCTCCTTGGCCAATTCCCTGCGGGCATGCAGGCTGCTGTCGAGCTTGAGCGTTTTCATCAGGTCTACGATGGAGTGGCGCCAATCGAATTTCTCTCGGTGCTCGCCGGCGAGTTTTGCGATCATGGCCTCCAATTCTGCTTTGGTCATCGACTTGCCCGTGGCAGGTGCCGAGGCTTCGGGTGTCGATTGCGGCGTGGCCGCGCTCGTGCCCGCTTTGGCCGAATGACCATGGCCAAAAATCGCCCTTGCGATATTGCCAAAAATGCTCATCGAATCTCTCCTCTCGACATTTAGTTGCGCTACGCCGGTAGATAGAGCGACGAGTTCTTGCGCGAAACGTCGAATCGACTCCGTCAGTTGTTGCCAGCGGGCTTAATGGCTGCCCTCAAGCTGGCCGTGTCCCCCTTGCCAGCCGGACGATCCAGATCAGCAAGCATGCGCCTATGAAGCCGGCAATTAGGTACCCCAACCATCCTCCAAGAACGATCCCAAACGCGCTCAAAATAGCGTCGGCAATGGCAGCCCCGACCATGCCAAGCACAATATTCATCAGCAGCCCCATGTTACTCTTCATGAACTGCCCTGCTAGCCATCCTGCGATGCCGCCTATGATGATACCCGCGATCCAACCCACCCCCATGGCTCATCTCCCGAAAACGATGCACCTTGCACCGGCATTCTCTAACGGACGAAGGCCGATAACAAGGGCCGATATACTTTTGCCCTGGGAGTCTGGACTTGCCCCGATTTGGTGGACAGTTGAGGGCTTGGGATCAGGGTATTTGGTCTGAGCATTTTAGCGCCGGTCACGCCAGTGAGGTTGCCGCCGGGGCGATTGAGGGAGACGACGACGCCGAGTTCCACGGGATTGTTTGGGGCGGCCAAGACAATCGGAAGCGCAGCAATCGCTCTCTTTGCAGCCAGCCCAGTGGCGCCGCCGCCGAGCGCTGCGATTGCCACAACGCGACGGCAGACCAACTCATCCGCCAGAGACGCTAGCTCCGATTCGTTGTTTGACCCTCGCTGGGCAACTTGCTTGGGCGGCACATCAGTCAGTGGAGGGTAGGAAAATCTGGGTCATTCGCCCATCTCAGATGACCGATGACTCTCTCCCCAGCCGCTCCCCTCTCGTGATCATATAAATTCCGGTGCCAAGGTGGCCATCCCAGATGACCGATGACTCTCTCCGCAACCGCTCCCCTCTCGTGATCATCTAAATTCCGGTACCAAGGCGGCCATCCCAGATGACCGATGATCCTCTCCCCAACCCAACCCGTTGACCCATTTTCGCGGAAAGCAGCTGTTGGCTCAGAGGATCCGGTACATAACAAGTGCATCAACATACCCGTGGATTGGATGCTGGAACGCGGCTGGCAAGCGCCCAACGATCTCGAATCCTAGTGACTGCCACAGCCGCACGGCGCGCTCATTCGTACTGATCACAAAGTTGAACTGCATCGCTCGATAACCCTGGGATCGGGCGTACTCTAGCGAATGCTCGCACATCCGCCGTGCAACTCCCCGCCCGGTGGCGGCGGTATGGGTCATGTAGCCGCAGTTGCACACATGGCGCCCACCACCAGCCTGATTTGGCCGCATGTAGTAAGTGCCGAGGATGACGCCGTCCTCTTCGGCTACGAACGTCTCTTTGTCAGGCCCCATCCAATAAGCCAGTGCCTGAGTCTCGCTCATGTCAGGGTCGAGCGCGTACGTAGTCCCTTCACAAATTATCGGGAGGATGATTGCTGCAATAGCCGGGGCATCACTGCCTTTGGCCTTTCTAATTTGCATGCCCGAAGCTAGATGTTGTCGGTCTGAGAACCCCCCCTTTGGCAGCCCTATGTCAGCTTCCGCCAGCACCGGACAGATGCGGGGGCGATGTTTGGTCTTGCATGGGCGGGGGCGGCACAGGCGGGGGCGCAGCCAATGGCCACGAGACTCGTGATAGCATGTGGAACGCCACTCAGAAAACTTCTTTCGGGCAGGGATCGATGATAGCCCTGAGTTCGGGGCCGTTCACCGTCTTCATGTCGGCGGTAAGCCCGCCGTGGCGGTCGATCCATTTCTTCACTGTCTCCGGGTAGTAGGCCAGCATATCGGCGGTAGCCCAATAGTTCGTCACCTTGATGCCGAAAGTGTAGGACGTGTCGAAATGGGCCGTGTGAAAGCCGAGGCTCGCGCGTGGGGTGGCGCAGATCCGGTTGAGCGGGACGATGCCGAGCACCAGCGTGCAGGCGGAGTTGCAGACGCCGTCGATGATGACCCGCTCGCCACGGTCGCGGATAGCGGCGTATTTGAGCTTGTACTGATCGATGAAGCCGCCGTAGTCCTTGCGGATGCGATAGTCCGCGAGCGCGGCGCCAGCGGCTCCGGCGATTACGCTTCCCGCGCACACGACGGACAAGAAGAAATTGAAAGGATGCAACCCCGGCCCCAACGCCCGATACGCCGTGCGATCATGGCTGCGTAGTCCGGCAAAAATTTGACGCGCGCGCCCCGCTCCATATCCCCCCTGCAAAACGGGGCGGCTGAGGTTCTCTCCTTTCTGAACGCGCGAGCCTGCTCGCCTCATCCCCCATGGGTTTGCCTACATCCCATGGGTGTCCTTACCCACCCACGTTGACACCAAGGGCGCTTTGCAGACTCTTTGGTGTCCATCATAAGGCCGATAAGCCGAAACAGCCGCCATGTCGGTTCCTAGAGCCACCCGATCGCTATGAGGCAGACAAAATTCAGGACAAAAATGATCAAGGATCGCAGTAACGATCAAAAACAGATAGCGCAGAACCGTCAACATTGCACACTCCGAGGCTCACTCTCGATTATACTGCGAAGGCGAGTCTGTTGCGATTTTCCGGTGCGAATCCTAGATTCGCAGGAGTAGGACAACGTCCAAGCACGGCAACGGCGGCGCAAGGATCAATCCTGGGGGTCATTCGCCCATCCCAGATGACCGATGACTCTCTCCCCAACCGCTCCCCTCTCGTGATCAAAAAAACCGGGCCCCAGGGAGTATGCTTCATCGGCTCTCTTGCGGAGGTGGATTGGCGCGCCGCTGATAGAGGTAGACGATCATTTCATGCGCCGCATCCGCAATAAGCTGGTCACGATGCGAACCACAATAATCAGCCACCCAGTTGATCACCTCGACCTCGGTAAGCCCTTGTGCCAGATCCCCGCCAACCACCGGTGAAAATGAAAAAGCCTCGTTGTATGCGGTGAGAAACCCATGCACCCAGGAAATGACCGTATTGCCGAACATCTGATTGGCCCACGGTCCCTTCTCCATCTCGGCAACGAAGCTCCCGCATATCACGCGCGCACCTCCACCCGGGGCCTTGTAATATCCGGGTTTTGGCTGCGGAGCCTGGGGAGACGGCAGCTCCGGGGCGCCCACCGATGGCGTCAGTGTGCCGAGGAGGATAGCGGCAAGGGTGCACGCAAATTTTCGTCGCATGGCATGCTTTCCTTAGGTAAAGGCGCACGATGGGCGAAAGGACCCATCGGATTGGTGACGCTCGATACCGACAGCGCCTTCGCACCGGATTGGCGCATTCTGTTTACAGGAGAGCGCCCGGCCCGCAACAGCCGCGACGCGGCCTGCGTGGTTGGTGGTAAAGACCGAAGAACGTGTCATGTCTTGTTTCCCGGTATATCCCTCCGGGTTGTACCAACTGTCAGCGATTGCCGTCATCCCGCGCGCGGTATGCTCCGGAGCGTGGGAAGGCCGATAAGATAGCTCATGATTGCGCCATGCCGTTGAGTAGAAAGTGGTCAGCCTGCGGGCTGTCATTCATTCTCGTAAGACTCCCACTCCTTCAGATCTTCGGACGGGTCGCGACATGCAGGACAAGGCACGTCGTCGACTTGTTTATCGTAAGTAAGCTTTTTTTTGCTGCGTTCCTGCAATTGCAACTTCTGTACTGCGCGCACCATAGCACGCTCCGCGCGATAACCGGTGTACTGCTCGCTCAATGCGTCCAGCTCCAAAATCTCTGCTGGCGTTCGCTCAAACGCCGGCTTCCACCTCAATTGATCCTGTCGCCTTGGCCAACTCTCCCCATCTTCACGAGCTCGCTGGCAAAGTCGATCAAGCTCTCGTTGTTCAGCTGCACTGCGATGTATTCGAACTAGCTCTTGAATACGTTGTCTACGCTGGCCACGCGGACTTTGGTAGTACACCAGATATCGTGCTGTTGCCTGGTGTTCCTCGTCCTCTTCTGCTTCGCTCAGTTCCCTTTCAGTCTCAGAACGGTAGCGCCTCCAGCTTAGCTCATCCATGCGCTGGTAATCAGCTGCTGCTTGAGCCGCTCCGTATCTAGGCGGGCAACGAATCTCACCTGCGATTCGTATTATTTTCTCCCAAAGGCGTTCCTGTAGGGATGCCATTCGAGGGTCGTAAGTCTGATAAAGTCGCCACAGTTCCTTCGCCACGTCTCGATCGATGACGAAGAATTTCTTGGCATTGGCCTCACGCTCAAGTTTATCGACGCGTCTTGTTAGAGCTCGACTCATTAGCTAACTCCTTACCTTTGCGCGCTAGCCATCGCCTCGATCTCGGCCAGCAACGAGCAATGACAGGTTGAGGCATGCGCAATAGATGTTCTCTGGAGAGAAGATGTGCAGCGCCTGTTCACGTCTTGCGCTCCTTTTCCAAAGCATCCACCCTCGGTTCGAGACCCGCGGTTTCGATCAGTTTCACATGACTCATGAGCAATCCCATGAATTGAGCCGCTTCGTTGAGCGAAATTTGACCGCGGGCGGTGGCAGCCAGCAGCGCCGTGGAGGCCGCACGCGCGTCAGAAGCGGTCACGATCTTGGTAACATCAAATTCGATTCCGCGCTCGCGGTGGCGTGGCCAGAGCCTGTCGAGCAACGCGCGCAACAATGGGGAATCTCCCTCGAGTGCTTTCTGCACGGCCCTCTCTGCGAGCGCTTCAGCTTGGTTTTCAATCAGCGCTTCAACGTACTGCGTCACGCGATTGCGCGACCCCTTCGGGCGGCCGAGCGGGTTCCCGCTCTGCCCGGGTAGGAATGGCCGTCCGCGCGGTTTCGCTGCATTGTTCTCGATTTGGGCAGGAAGCTGCGCCGCCAACTTCACCAACGTGGGCAGATTGCTTGCGATCGGGTCTTCATTCGGATGCTCGGCAGGCGCGATCGCAGGTGAGTCGGAAATCGCTGCCGATAACTGCTGCCCCTGATCGACCGCCGACCCGTTCGACTGTGCGCATTGTGCATCAGCAGCGGGCGGGAAAAATTGCGAGCCAGCACTCTCAGATGACTGTGCGCCTTGCGCGAGCGCAGACGCGCTCGAAGTTTCAGCTGATAATTCCGCTGGCGCCGACGCAGACGACGCAGCAAGTTGCGCCGACGATGCTGCATCAGCATTCGCCGGCAGCTCTAAGCTGGGATCCATAGTGTCCATGACACGCCCTCCAAAATGTTGAATGCCGAAATTGGCAAACTGGCCATCTTGGACGAAATCGGAGCGTCTCCCCAAAGAAGATGAAAAAATATTTCGATGCCGTTCTAAGGAACTAATTTGGGACCGTCCTGTAAGTTGAAATTATAAATGTATTTCAACTTTTGATTGTTAATCTGCCGAGGTCTCGCTGTTAATACAGCACGTTTACAGCAGGGAGCCCCCAGGAAGCCCCCGGGCATCCGCGGGTCACTGGGACTGCCCCCCAAGCAGTCAATGGGCCCGCCCAAGGGGCCGCCCTAGGGTCACCCACCGGCCCCGGGTGACCGATGACCGCTTGCGACAGCTGCTCCCCTCTCGTGAAGATCAAGCAGAACGAGCCGCAAAGCGTGGCCAAGCGGTTGCGGGTGGACTTGCAATCGGCAACCGGCATGGCGATCAATGAGGCGACCGAAGCCTGATCCTGGAGAGGACCTCAAATGAGTGCCCGCCGTGCGACCATCCGGGTGATCAACCCCAACTCCAATGAGCTGGTTACCCGCAGCATCGATACTGCGCTCGAGGCGCTGCGGTTCGAGGAGGGGCCGGAGATCGTGTGCACCACACTTTCCCAGGGTCCGTTCGGCATCGAGACTCAGGCCGATGTCGAAAGCGTCGTCATGCCACTGCGGGCGCTGGTCGCGGCGGACAATGCGTCGGACGCCTTCGTGATCGCCTGCTATAGCGACCCGGGGCTGCACGTCTGCCGCGAAGGCACGACGCGCCCGGTGTTCGGAATTGCCGAATGCGGTGTGCTGACCGCGCTGGCGCGTGCAGGCTCGTTCGGCGTCATCGCCATCGGCCAGCGCTCAATCCCGCGCCACATGCGTTATCTGCGCCAGATGGGGCTCATCGATCGGCTTGCCGGCGAGCGCCCGCTCAACATGTCGGTTGCGCAGACGGCGAGCGGGGAGGGGACGCTCGAGCGCATGATCGAGGTTGGGCGTCAGCTCAAAGAAGAGGACGGGGCGCAAGCGGTGGTGATGGGATGCGCCGGCATGGCGCGTCACCGGCATCCGCTGGAAGACGCGCTCGCAATTCCCGTGATCGATCCCACGCAGGCGGCGGTCACCATGGCGATCGGCGCGGTGCAGGTGGCGAACGCAATGTGATGATGCCCGTTTCGGCTTCGCACTGTGGTGGTTGTGGTGGCTTACGGCGGGGGAACCACGCCAGCTTGGCTGGTGATGCGGCCATAATGCTCGATGCGGCGGTGGCGCTTGAAATCGAATATCGTCTCCTTGCCGAAAATCGTCGCGTCGAGATCGCAGTCCGCGGCGATGAGCTCGTCGCCCTCGGTTGCCGCCTCCGCGACGATCTCGCCGTCCGGGTTGACGATGACGCTGCCGGCAATCATGGGATGGCCGTCCTCGCAGCCGCTCTTCGCCACCGCGACCACCCAGGTCGAATTCTGATAGGCCCCCGCCTGCAGTGTGAGCCGGTGGTGGAACAGACGTTTCTTCGGGCCCTCGTCCGATTTCTGCGAATTCATTGACGGCGTGTTGTAGCCGAGCACGATCAGCTCGACCCCCTGCAATGCCATGACGCGATAGGTCTCCGGCCAGCGGCGATCGTTGCAGATGCACATGCCGAGGATGCCGCCCATGGTGCGCCAAACGGGGAACCCGAGGTCGCCCGGCTCGAAATAGCGCTTTTCCAGATGCTGGAAGGCGCGCCCGGGATCGTATTCCGAATGCCCTGGCAGATGCACTTTGCGATATTTGCCGACGATCTTGCCGTCGCGGTCCGCCAGGATGCATGTATTGAAGTGATGACCGTCGGGCGTGAGCTCGGCATAACCGAACGAGAGCGCGATGCCGTATTGAGCGGCCTTCTCGAACAGAGGACGCGTGGCGGCGCCGGGCATCTCGCGCTCGAACCACGCATCGATCTCGCTCGCATCGGTCATGTACCAGCGCGGAAAGAACGTGGTCAGCGCAAGCTCCGGATAGACGACGAGATCGCAGCGCTGCGACTTCGCCTCATCGAGAAGATCGAGCATGCGCGATACCACGAGCTGCCTGCTGTCGGCCTTCTGAATGGGGCCCATTTGAGCGCCGCCGATGCGCAATATTCGAGCCACGGGCTGCTCCTCCTGCGATGGGTGATTACGTTGCGATCCGCCGCTCGAGCCGGCTCACGAGCCGCACGATCGGCCACAGCATGATCAGGTAGATTGCCGCCGCCAATACGAGCGGCGAGCTGTTGAACGTGACGGATCGCGCCATATCGGCGGAATA
>Ga0306924_10000779_pt1 | contig 27654 bp, 24 predicted proteins | sample sta12Can44000111_FD_203756 | JGI IMG/M metagenome (GOLD analysis project Ga0306924, IMG submission 203756) | Lab enrichment of tropical soil microbial communities from Luquillo Experimental Forest, Puerto Rico - statanox.12C.anox.44.000.111 (v2)... | ecosystem: Environmental > Terrestrial >... | reverse complement strand
AAAAGAGGAAAGCCGCATCATCTCACCGGAGGACTCAAGTCTCCGGAACGAAAACGGTTGTGATCGGCGCGTGCGCCCCCATCCACCCCCGCGTCGGTCCGGCGGTCCGCCCGGATGTCCCCATCCGGGCGGACTTGCTCCTGTTTTTTTCGGCCTGCCCGCGCACCACGGCGTTCTCCTGACGACGCGGTGGAAGGACACGCCGCGACCGCGGCGCCATCGATTCAATGACAGATGCGAGCGACATGCGGCGCGCCCTTGCAGACCGTGCCGGTGATATGCAATTTTGTGCCGGTGATCTTATTCGGCCGACACCAGGGAACGACCATGCGCATTGGCTTGACGACCGCCGCCCTCACGCTCATTCCCACCGCCGCCTTCGCTCATCCCGGCATCGGCGACGCGCACGGTTTCGTTGCCGGTTTCGCGCATCCGCTCGGCGGGCTCGACCATATTCTGGCGATGGTCACCGTCGGCATCTTCGCTTGGCAACTCGGCGGCCGCGCACTCTGGCTCGTGCCCGCGACCTTCGTCCTCGCCATGGCGGCGGGCGGCGCGCTCGGCATGGCCGGCGTCCCGGTGCCGTTCGTCGAACTCGGGATTGCCATCTCGGTGATCGTGCTCGGCGCCATCGTGGCATTCGCCCGCAAGGCTCCGGTCGCCATCGCCGTGGGGATCGTGGGACTGTTCGCGATCTTCCACGGCCACGCCCATGGCACCGAGATGCCGCTCGACGCCACCAGCGGCGCCTATGCGGCAGGCTTCATGCTGGCGACCGCGCTCCTTCACGTCGCAGGCATTGCGCTCGGCTTCGCGATCGGCCGCATCGCCCATGGCCGCGCCGCCTACCAGCTCGGCGGCTCCCTCGTCGCGCTCGCCGGCGTGGCGATCCTGACGCACATGTACTCATAAATCCGCTTTCTGTAAGCGCGGCTCAGTCAATGCCCGCTTCGCTCCGAAAGCGGCCGAAGTGCTGCGTTGCCGCGATTTGACGCGACGTGCCAACTACGGAAGCGACATTGACCGACCGACCGGCTGCCCCTTCCACCGCAGATGATTGCGTCTAAAGCCAGCGCCGAACGCGGGATTTGTAGTCCCGGTACACATTACTGAATTTGCGTTCCAGATAGGCTTCCTCGCGGGCGACGACGCCGTACCGGATCACCAAGTAGAACGGCACCAGCGTTACGAGGAGCCACAGGCTGTTGAACCCGACGGCAAGCCCAATCTGTCCCAGGAACATGCCGATATAGATCGGGTTCCGCGTAAAGCTGTATGGCCCGCCTGCGACAATCGCCGTGGTTGGCTTATAGGTTTCGACGCGGGTGCCTGCCTTAGAGATGGTCACGATCGCCCACACCGCGAGTGCAAAACCGAGGGCGAAAATCGCCCCGCCGAGCCAAGCGGTTGGAAAGGATGTTGGCAGGAACGGCATTGGATGGAGCCAGTCGATACCGACACCCGCAACGAATGCGAGCGCCCATGCGATAGGCGGGCGAATGACCGCATTGGCGCTGTCCGTAGTTAGTTCCATTGGCCTGACTCTCTATCTGGGGTGATCCCCGTCAGGGCGTCAGCGGACACGCCCTACTAGGATCCACCCGTCGTCATTGCGGGCTCCCTTGCTGCGCTCGGGCCCCGGAATCACGACTGAGGCATGTCGCGGCCCTCAACGCTCATCGCCAACACGCGCGCGACGTGCAGGGCCTCGCGCCCGCTGCCGTCCTTGATCTGATGCCGGCATGAGGTGCCGTCGGCGAGGATGAGCGTGTCGGCCTCGGCTTTGCGCACGGCGGGAAGGAGCGAGAGCTCCGCCATCTTGAGCGAGACGTCGATGGTGTCGGCGCCGTAGCCGAAGGCGCCCGCCATGCCGCAGCAGCTCGAGTCCACGGTTTCGATCGCCAAATCGGGCACGAGTTTGAGCACCGCCTCGACCGTGCCCATGGCAGCGAAGGATTTCTGGTGGCAGTGGCCGTGCAGTAGCGCCCGCTTGGCCACCGGCGCGAGCGCGAGGTTGAGCGTGCCGGCTTTCGCCTCGCGCGCCAGGAACTCCTCGAACAGCAGCGCGCTCCCGGCCAAGCGGCGCGCATCTTCGCGCTCGAGGAGCAACGGGATTTCGTCGCGGAAGCCGAGGATGCAACTCGGCTCGAGGCCGACGAACGGAATTGCGCGCTCGAGGAAGGGAGCGAGCGCGGTCACGCAACGCTCCGCCTCGCGCCGCGCCTCGTCGATGAGCCCGACCGCGAGGAAGGTGCGCCCGCAGCAGAGGGGCCGGCTGTCGCCCTTGGCGGGCTGCGGCAGATGCACGGTATAGCCGCCGGCGGCGAGCACGGCGAGCGCGGCCTCGATATTCTCCGGCTCGAAGTAGCGGTTGAAGGTGTCGGCAAAGAACACGACCGACCGCGCCTCCGCCGCACTGGGAAAGCGCGTGGGCTCGCGCCATGCATCGGCGCGCCAGCGCGGCAGGCTCCGCCGCGCGCTCAATGCCGCGTATCGCTCCGACCATTGGCGCAGGCGCGGCGCGTCGTTGCGCAGGTTGGCGAGCCTCGGCCATTTGGCGGCGAGCGGCGCGTAACGCGGCAAATATCCGATCAGGCGGTCGTGCAGCGAGAGACCGCGCTTCGCTACGCGCGCCGCCTGCACCTCGATCTTCATGCGCGCCATGTCGACGCCGGTCGGGCATTCGCGCCGGCAGGCCTTGCAGGAGACGCAGAGCTTCATGGTCTCCGCCATCTCGTCGGAGGCGAGCGCGTCGCCGCCGAGCTGACCCGTGATGGCGAGGCGCAGCGTATTGGCGCGCCCGCGCGTGACGTCGCGCTCATCGCGAGTGACGCGATAGCTCGGGCACATGACGCCGCCGGTGAACGCGCGACAGGCGCCGTTGTTGTTGCACATCTCGACCGCGCCCTGGAAACCGCCGCCGGCGCCGGGATAGGCGGACCAGTCGAGCTGGGCGCGGATGTTCTCGCCGCGATAGTCCGGCCCATAGCGGAAGACGCGGCGATCATCGAACTTCGGCGCGCGCACGATCTTGCCGGGATTGTAGAGGCCCTTGGGGTCGAACCACTCCTTGACCTGCTCGAAGGCGCGCACCAACCGCTCGCCGAACATCTTTTCGTGGAATTCCGAGCGCACGATGCCATCGCCGTGCTCGCCCGAATGGGAGCCCTTGTAGGCGCGCACCAATTCGAAGGCCTCTTCGGCGATGGCGCGCATCGCCTCGACGTCGTGCTCGAGGCGCAGGTTGAGCACGGGACGCACATGCAGGCAGCCGACCGACGCATGCGCATACCAGGTGCCGCGCGTGCCGTGCTTGGCGAAAACGTCGGTGAGCTTCGAGGTATATTCGGCGAGGCGCGATAGCGGCACCGCGCAGTCCTCGACGAAGGAGACGGGTTTGCCCTCCTCCTTCATCGACATGATGATGTTGAGCCCGGCGGTGCGCGTCTCCGTGATCGCCGCCTGCAGCTTCGGATCGAATACTTCGAGCACGCCCCCCCACTTCGCGCCGGTCCTGTTCCAGCCGAGGCCGAGATCGCCCATCAGATCCCTGAGCTGCATGAGGCGGCGGAGGTTGTGGTACTGGTCGTCCTCGGCAAATTCGACGAACAGCACGGCCTCCGGATCGCCGCGCACGACCGCGTCGATCGTTGGGCGGAACATCGCGATCTCGCGCGCCAAGCCCAGCATGGTGCGATCGACGAGCTCGACCGCGGTCGGGCCGAGCTTGACGATGTGCTGCGCGGCGTCCATCGCCTGAAAGAAGCTGCCGAAATGGCAGGCGCCCACCGCGCGGGCGCCGAGCAACGGCGAGAGCTTGAGCTCGATGCGGGTCGAGAACGCGAGCGTGCCCTCGGAGCCGACGAGAAGATGCGCAAGATTGAGATCGTTGCGGCCGGGCACCAGCGCGTCGAGATTGTAGCCGCCGACCCGGCGCTGCAGCTTGGGGAAACGCGCTTCGATCTCGTCCGCTTCCCGCGCCGCCAGCGCCAAGAGATCGCGCGCGAGCGGCCGCAGCGGTGAAGCGGGTGGCAGGTCGGAGAGGTCGCGCGCAGCGGGACCGAAATGTGCCACCGATCCATCCGCCAGCACCGCGTCGATCGACAGCACGTTCTCGCGGGTATTGCCGTAACGCAGCGAACGCGCGCCGCAGGAATTGTTACCCACCATGCCGCCGATGGTGGCGCGCGAGGAGGTCGAGATGTCGACCGGAAACCACAGACCGTGCGGCTTGAGCCGGCGATTGAGCTCGTCGAGCACGATCCCGGGCTCGACCACGCAGCGCCGGCCGGGGACGTCGAGCTCGATGAGATGATCGAGATATTTCGAGCAGTCGATGACGAGCGAGGAATTGACGGTCTGGCCGGCCTGCGACGTGCCCGCCCCGCGCGGCAGCACGCTCACGCCCTCCTCGCGCGCAAGCGCGAGCGCGTACTCGGCTTCTTTCACCGAGCGCGGCGCGACGACGCCGAGCGGCATGATCTGGTAGTGCGAGGCATCGGTGGCATAGCGCCCGCGCGTGAACGCGTCGAACTGCACCTCGCCGAGGAGATGCGCCTTGAGCCGCCGCTCGAGCCCCGGTACGACCGTTTGGGCCATTCCACTTCACTCTCTGCCGGTCGGAAGATCAGCTCCCGCGTCGCAAGAGGCTTGACTGACTCTCGCATTCGTCCTTGATGGCGGCAAGCCGCGGCCGGGCCGGGGCCGTTGCTGGTCGACGCTTGAAAAACCGCGCCTGCAAGGAACTTGAGTGATGTCGAAGAATTCCTCGCGCCCCGTGGGCCGCCACTTCTTGCACATTCCGGGGCCCACGCCGCTGCCCGATCGCGTGCTGCGGGCGATGGACACGCCGATCATCGACCACCGCGGGCCGGAATTTGCCAAGCTCGCCAAACGGTGCCTCGACGGCATCAAGACCATCTTCAAGACCGCCAACCCGGTGATCATCTACACCGCCACCGGTACCGGCGCGTGGGAAGCGGCGCTCGTCAACACGCTCTCGCCCGGCGACCGCGTGCTGATGGTGGAGACCGGCCAGTTTGCGACGCTGTGGAAGGTCACGGCCGAGAAACTCGGGCTGCGCCCCGAATTCATCACGACCGATTGGCGCATCGGCGCCGACCCGGCGGCGATCGAGGGCCGTCTGCGCCAGGACACGAATAAGGAGATCAAGGCGGTCTGCGTCCTGCATAACGAGACCTCGACCGGCTGCCTGTCGCCGATCGCCGAGATTCGCAAGGCGATCGACGCTGTCGGCCACCCCGCGCTGTTGTTCGTCGACACCATCTCCTCGCTCGCCTCGACCGACTATCGCCACGACGAATGGAGGGTCGACGTCACCGTCGGCGGTGCGCAGAAGGGGCTGATGCTGCCGCCCGGCATGGCGTTCAACGCGGTGAGCGACAAGGCGTTGGCGGCGGCGAAAAGTTCGCAGCTGACGAAGTCGTTCTGGGGATGGGACGACATGCTCGCCATGAACAAGATCGGCTTCTTCCCTTACACGCCGGCGACGCAGATGCTGCACGGGCTCGCCGAAAGCATCGCCATGTTGCACGAGGAGGGGCTGGACAACGTGTTCGCGCGCCACCACCACCTCGCCGAGGCGACGCGACGCGCGGTGCGCGCCTGGGGGCTCGAGATCATGTGTCGCGACGCGAAATATTATTCGCCGACGGTCACCGCGGTGCTGCTGCCCGAGGGCCACGACGCCGACGCGTTCCGCAACTTCGCCCTCGACACCTTCAACATTTCTTATGGCTCGAGCTTCGGCCGCTACGCCGGCAAGTACTTCCGTATCGGCCATCTCGGCGACTTGAACGAGGGCATGCTCTTGGGCGCGCTGGCCACCACCGAGATGGCGCTGGCGCTCGTCGGCATTCCGCACAAGAAGGGCGGCGTGCAAGCCGCGGTCGATTATCTCATTTCGGCCCATGCGGGCCCGGCGCGAGCAGCGGCGGAGTGACGTGCAGCGACGCCATCGCTGTCGTCGCCATTGCAAAGCGGATGAACGCGAGCGCGCAAATCGGCTCAGTTGAGGCGCGTGGAGAGGCCCGGCTCGGACGCACGTTCGGGGAGGCTATGCGATGAAACGGCTGTGCCTTGCGATCGCGCTCGCGACCTTCGCGCTTGATGCGGGCGGCGCCGTTGCCCAGACCTATCCGAATAAGCCGATCCGCATCGTCGTCCCGTTCGTCGCCGGGGGCGCCGTCGACATGCTCGCCCGCATGCTCGGCGCCAAGCTCTCCGAATCTCTCGGCCAGCCGGTGATCGTGGAGAATCGTCCCGGGGCCGGCGGCAACGTCGCAGCCGACGCGGTCGCGAAGTCGCCGCCCGACGGCTACACCATCCTGCAGAACACCAACGGCCAGGCGATCAGCCCCGCCATCTACCGCTCGCTGCCCTTCGACGTGGTGCGGGACTTCATCCCGGTGACGCAACTCGTCGCCTCCCAGCTCGTGCTGGCGGCAAGCCCGAAGCTCATGGCCACCTCGGTCCCGGAGCTGATCGCGCTGGCGAAAGCGAAGCCCGGCAGTCTCAACTACGGCATGACCGGCGTCGGCAATCCGCTCCACCTGACCATGGAGATGTTCAAGACCGCGGCCGGCGTCGACATCCAGCCGGTTCCCTACCGGGGCGACGCGGCGATCTTTCCCGCCCTCATCACCGGCGAGATCCAGGTGGCGGTCACGCCGATGGCGACGTCGCTACCCCATGTCACGGCTGGGACGGTGCGCGCGCTCGCGGTCGCCGGCGCCAAACGCTCGGCGGCGCTGCCCGACGTGCCCACGGTCGCGGAGAGCGGGCTCGTCGGCTTCGAATCGTCGAGCTGGCAAGGCTGGTTCGTGCCGGCCAACACGCCGCGCGAGATCGTCGGCGCCATCCAGCAGGGTGCCAAGGCGGCGTTGGCCGCACCCGACGTGCTCGAGCGTCTGCGCATCACCGGCAACGAAGCCGTCGGCAGCACGCCCGAGGAGTTCGAGCAGCGGTTCGAGGCCGACCTCGCGAAATTTGCCAAGATCGTCAAGGAAGCCCATATTCCTGCCCAGGATTGAGCTCTCACGGAGGCCGCCCATGGATATTCAAGGTCTCGGCTACGTCGGCATTCGTGCAAAATCGCTCGAGGACTGGAAGAGCTTCGGCACCCAATTCCTAGGGATGCAGCTCGTCGAGCGGAGCGGCAAGAGCCTGGCGCTGCGCATGGACGACCGCAAGCAGCGCGTGCTCGTCAGTGAAGACGGCGGCGAGGGTGTCGCTTTCTTCGGTTGGGAGGTGGCCGACGCCGCCGCGCTCAATGATTTCGCCGCGAGGCTGGAGCGGGCCGGGGTTGAGGTTGCCCGCGGCGCGCGCGCGCTTGCGGATGAGCGCCGCGTCAAGGACCTCGTTGTGCTTTCCGATCCGCTCGGCAACCGGCTTGAAATCTTCCATGGCGCCGAGACCGCGAGCGACCCGTTCAAGCCCGGCCGCTCGATTTCGGGCTTCCGCACCGGGCCGCTCGGCATGGGCCACGCCGTGCTGCACGTCAAAGACATCAACGACGCCGTGCCATTCTACCGCGACGTGCTCGGGTTCCGCCTGTCCGACTATATGGTGCGGCCGTTCAACGCCTATTTCTTCCACGCCAATCGGCGCCACCACTCGATCGCCTTCATCGAGACCGGCCGCAGCGCCACCCACCATTTGATGGTGGAGCTCTACAGCCTCGACGACGTCGGGCAATGCTACGACCTGGCGCTCCGCGATGAAGGCCGCATCGGCGTCACGCTGGGCCGGCACATCAACGACGAGGTCACCTCGTTCTATTCGAATTCGCCGTCGGGATTCATGGTGGAGTACGGCTGGGGCGGCCGCATCATCGACGTCGACGGCTGGCAGCCGGAAGAGGTCACCTGGGGCCCCAGCATGTGGGGCCACGACCGTCTGTGGATGACGCCGGAAAAGCGCGCCGAGGCGCGCGCGATCCGCGTCGAGGCCGCGGCGAGCGGCCTGCGCAAGCCGGTGAACGTGATCGAGGGCAATTACAAGCTCGCACCCGGCGTCTGCCCGTGGTGGGACGGCATGGTGCGGGGCGAGGCCGCGGAGTAAGCAGGCGTCAAGCCGCGAGCTTCACGTATTCGAAATCACCCGGCTTGTTGTCGATGCCGACACGCGGCGGCGCGATCCAGCTCGCGAACTTGCCGGGCTCGACGACCTGGCGCATCAGGCTCTGGATGAAGTCGCCGTCATCCTTCGACGGCAGCCACTTGTCCTTCTGCTTGTCCCACGTTGCCGCGTCGACCAACTCGCCGGTGGAGGACGCTTTGACGTCCTTGAACTCGCCGATCTGCCGGTGGAACGCCACGTGCGGCAGTTGGAATTGGAAGCTCACCCCGACCCGGTCGATGATCTTGTTCCAGCGATCGAGACCGCGCTGGCAGTCGGCGGTGTAGTCGTCGCGCAGCCGCATGTTGATGGCGGTGAGCGCAGGCTCGTCCACGCGCTTGATCTCGCCGCCGACGAGCTTGAGCACCGGGTAGGTCGAGTTCTCGAGTTTGTGGTCATCCTCGATCTTGGTCTCCTGGAAACGGCCCTTGAGGCTGGCGTTGAAGGCGTTCGCCGCGTTGGTCGAGACCTCAGAGCCGAACAGGTCGAGCGACAACGAATAGTGCAGATTGAGCTTTTTCTGCATGGTGGGGAGATCGATGACGCCGAGGTCGCGAACCTTGTCGATATCGCTCGGGTCCTCGACGCCGGCGGCCTTCATCGCCTCGCAGGTGCGTTGGATCGTGCGGCCGATTCCGGTCTCGCCCACGAACATATGGTGCGCTTCCTCGGTGAGCATGAAGCGACAGGTGCGCGAGAGCGGATCGAAGCCGGACTGCGCCAGGCTTTCGAGCTGCATCTTGCCGTCGCGGTCGGTGAAGAAGGTGAACATGTGGAAGGAGAGCCAATCCGGCGTCGCCTCGTTGAAGGCTCCGAGCATGCGCGGCTTGTCGGGGTCGCCGGAGCGGCGCTGCAGCAGCTGCTCGGCCTCCTCACGGCCGTCGCGGCCGAAATATTTCTGCAGGATGTAGACCATGGCCCAGAGATGCCGGCCCTCCTCGACATTGACCTGAAAGACGTTGCGCATGTCGTAGAGCGAGGGTGCGGTCTTGCCGAGATGGCGCTGCTGCTCGACCGAGGCGGGCTCGGTGTCGCCCTGGATGACGACGAGACGGCGCAGCATAGCGCGGTATTCGCCCGGCACCTCCTGCCAGGCGGGCTTGCCGTAATGCTGGCCGAACGGAATCGTGCGGCCCTCCTCGTGCGGCGCCAGCAGGATGCCCCAGCGATAGTCCGGCATCTTCACGTAATCGAACTTGGCCCAGCCCTTGGGATCGACCGACACCGCGGTGCGCAGATAGACCAGCGCCTCCTGGAAGCCGTTCGGCCCCATGGTCTTCCACCAGTCGATGTAGCCGGGATGCCAGCCCTCGAGCGCGCGCAGCACCTGCCGATCCTCGGTGAGATTGACGTTGTTCGGGATCTTGGTCGAGTAATCGACGTTGACGATATCGCTCATGGCGTACTCCTCTAATGGCGAATGGCGAATGGCGAATAGCGAGTCGCGAATAAGGGGAGCAGCCATCGCTCCGCCTTCATGCTCGCGAGTTGCTCCTGCTATTTGCCATTCGCTGTTCGCATCTGCGCTCTCACACCCTGCGCGTATCGAACGCCGGCTTTTGGCCGGTGCCGTAGCGCCTGAGCGCGCCCTCCTCGCCGACGGCGTTGGGGCGCTGGAAAATCCAGTTCTGCCACGCGGTGAGGCGCGCGAAGATTTTCGATTCCATGGTCTCGGGGCCGCCGAAGCGCAAATTGGCTTCGAGCCCGGTGAGGCCGTCGGCGGAGAAGCTCGCGCGCTCCTCCAGAAACACGCGGATCTCGTCCTCCCAGTCGATGTCGTCGAGCGCGAAGGTGACGAGACCCAGCCGCTGCGCCGCTTCGGCGTCGAGCATCTCGCCGCTCGCGGCCTTCGCCCGGTCGAGGTCGGCCGGATCGGCCAGGAAACGGCTCGCAAGCCGCGAAAGCCCGTTCGACATCGGATAAGCGCCGAAATTGACCGCGGCGAGCGCCAGCGTCGCCGGCGGCTTGTTGTCGCGCCCCCTCCCTAACCCTCCCCCGCTCGCGGGGGAGGGAAGGGAGGGGGCCAGCATGTAGGAGCGGTCGCTCGCGAACACGAGCTCGGCCAGCGTGCCGGCAAAGCACGAGCCTGGTTCGACCAGGGCGACGAGCGAGCGCGAGGTGAGATCGATGCGCTTGAGTGCGCGCTTCCAAAGACCCCTGATCTCGCGCGCGAGCCAGTGATCCTTGTTGGCGTCGAGGAAATGATCGTAGGCGAGCACCTGCGCCGGATCGCCTGACGATTTGAAGACGATCGCGGCGACGTCGAATTCGTTGGCGCGGATGTCGAGAATGGCATCGTCAAGCTCGCGCGCGAGCTTGAGCGGCCAGAACTCCGCGCCCTGATCGACCATGGCCTCGACGGCGGGGGACGGCGGCGCCTCGGGGCCGCGCAAGGTAATGGTCGCAAGCCGGGAGGGGCGGTCGAACTCGACGGATAGCGTGCCGTACTCGACCGCGTCCGCGGAGCGCTCGCGCCTGAGCCGCGTGAGCGCGATGCCTTTGGCGGCGGCCGGACGTTGCGACTTTGCGGCGAATTCCCGCGCGCGCTCGGCCACCACCGCTTCGAGCTTGGAACCCGGCACCACCTCATCGACGAGCCGCCAGTCCACGGCGCGCTTGCCTTTGATGCCCTCCTCCGTGGTGCAGAACACGTCGGCGCGATCGCGGCGCACCTTGCGTTTGTCGGTGACGCGGGTGAGCCCGCCGGTGCCGGGGAGCACGGCAAGCAGCGGCAGTTCCGGCAGCGACACCGCCGAGGAGCCGTCGTCGATCAGCATGATGTGATCGGCTGCGAGCGCCAGCTCGTAGCCGCCGCCGGCGGCGGTGCCGTTGATCACGCAAATGGTGAACAGGCCCGAGGCCTCGCTCGCGTCCTCGATGCCGTTGCGCGTCTCGTTGGTGAACTTGCAGAAATTGACCTTGTGGGCGTGGGTGGCGCCGGCGAGCATGCGGATATTGGCGCCGGCGCAGAACACCCGCGGCTTGCCCGAGCGCAGCAGAATGACCTTCACCCGTGGATGCTCGAAGCGCAGCCGCTCGATGGCGTCCGCCAGCTCGATGTCGACGCCGAGGTCGTAGGAGTTGAGCTTGAGCTCGTAGCCCTCGAACAGCGTGCCCTTCTCGTCGACGTCCATCAGCAGCGTGGCGACGTCGCCGTCGACCGTGAGCTTCCAGTGGCGATATTTCGACGGATCGGTCTGGAAATCGATGCGGCTCTTGCCGTTGTTCAATTTGCGTTCTGCGTCGGCCATGGATGTCCTCACAGCGTCATTCAACGAGCCGAAGTCGGCTGTTTCCGACGTCGGTCCCCTGTGGCGACTCGGGCCGGCTCGACTTCGGCGCGGGCGGGGATGTCGCCCTCGTGATGCTCGCGAAGCAGCCGGTTGACGAAGTCGGAGATGGCACGCAAGGTCGCCTCGGGCGCCTCGCGGTGCGGCGCGTGCCGCGTGTTCGGCAACAGCGCGACATCGACCGGGCAATAGCACTCCTGCTGCGCCACCTCGATCTGCCGCATGGTGCCATATTGGTCGTCCTCGCCCTGGACGATCAGGATCGGCACGCGGATATGGGCGAGCGCATCGGTGAGGTCCCATTTGCGGAACTCGGGATCGAGCCAGGGCCCGCACCAGCTGTGGAACGCGTTGTCCGGATCGGCGTGCCATCGCGCGAGCTTGGCGCGCAGCGGTCCCGCCTCGAAAGCCGCCCGGGTCCGCGCGATCTCGGCGATGCCCACGTCCTCGGTGAAGAAGTGCGGCGCCATCAACGCGAGCCCGCGCACGCGGTGGTCCTGGACGCTGCCGGCGTAGATCGCGGCGATCGATGCCCCGTCGCTGTGGCCGACGAGAAGGCCGCGGCGGAAGCCTATCGCCGCGAGCACGCGAGGAAGCACCTCGCGCGCCTCGTCATGCATGAACGAGACCGGACGCGGCAATTTCCCCGGCGACGAGCGGCCGTAGCCGGCGCGCGAATAGGCGAAAACCCCGGCACCGGTTGCTGCCGCGAGCTCTTGCGCAAAATTGCCCCAGCCCGCAACGCAGCCGAGACCCTCGTGCAGCAGCACGAGGGTCGGCGCCGCATCGGGACGCGGGCCGATCATGCGGTATTCGAGCCGCATCTCGCCGAGCTCAAGCATGCCTTGATCAGCGAGCGTCACTATCTGCCTCCGTCGGCATAACTCGCGACGATGCGCGCGAGTTTCGCGCAGCTCTGCTCCACGGTATCGCCCGAGGTATCGAGCTCGGCCTGCGCGCGCGCGTAGTCCGCCCGCCGCGCATCGAGGATGGCAACGAGATCGGCCATGGCCTCGCGGTTCTGCGCCATGGGGCGGAAATCGCCCTGCGCCATCACCCGCCGCATGTGCTCGTCAGGCCGCGCCTTGATCCATACCGTGTGAGTGCGGCGCAGAAGCAGCGCATAGGTTTCGGGGTCCGACACGATGCCGCCGGCGGTGGCGATCACGGCCGCCTCGTGCTCGTCGATGACGCGCTCGAGGCAAGCGCGCTCGTAGCGGCGGAAGGTTGCGAGCCCTGCCATCTCGATGAGATCGGGAATGCGCGCGCCGTAGTCCTGTTCGACCAGGCGGTCGAGCTCGATGAAGGGACAGCCGAGCGCGTCCGCGAGCCTGCGGCCCAGCGTCGATTTGCCGGCGCCGCGCAGCCCGACCAGCGCGATCCGCCGGCCACGGTCGATCGCCGCACCCCGCGCGGCTCGGCTTTCGATCAGCTCGGCGAGCGCGGGAAGCTCCGCGCGCGGCGTGCGCGCGAGGACATCGAGAATCTGAGCCATCGCGGCGGTGCGCCCGTTGCTGCGCGGGAGCAATTCGATGATCGGAACGTCGAGCGCTTGCGCGATGGATGCGAGCATGATCACCGACGGGTTGCCCGCTCCACCCTCGATTTGCGCGAGATAGCGCTCGGAGACGCCGGACGCCTGCGCGAGCTGGCGGCGCGTCATGCCGCGCTTGGCGCGGGCGAGCCGGAGGAGCCGGCCGATGGCGGCGACGAACGCGCGGTGATCCTCGCGCTCCGGCGCCGCCGGGGGCCGCTTCGCCTTCGTCTTCGCCTTGATTGCCGGCACGACCGACCGTCCGCTCATCGGCACTATAGTTCATGCAATATAGTGCATGCCGCCGGCAGCGTCAACGCGCCTGCAATCCATTGGCCCGCGGCACTAACGCGTCACGCGCTCGGCGCGCAGCTTGAAGCGCTGGATCTTGCCGGTGGCGGTCTTGGGGAGTTCGGCGCGAAACTCGATCCAGCGCGGATATTTGTAGGGCGCCAACGTCGTCTTGACGTGCTCCTGCAGTGTGCGCGCCAGCTCCTCGCAGGTCCTGTCGGGCGACTTGAGCACCACGAAGGCCTTGGGCTTGATCAGCGCGTCCTCGTCCGGCCAGGCGACGACCGCGGCCTCCAACACGTCGGGATGGGTGCAGAGCGCGCCTTCGACCTCGAACGGCGAGACATAGATGCCGCCGACCTTGAGCATGTCGTCACGCCGGCCGCAATAGACGTAATGGCCGTCCTCATCTTGCAGATATTTGTCGCCGGAGCGCGTCCATTCGCCCAGGAAGGTCTCGCGCGTCCTCTCGCGGTCGTTCCAATACATGACCGCGGCGGTCGGCCCGCGCACCTGCAGCTCGCCCATTTCGCCACTGCGGGTGATCACGTTGCCGTCGTCGTCGACGAGGCGAACGTCGTAGCCCGGCACCGACTTGCCGGTCGTGCCGTATTTCACCTCGCCCGGATAATTCGAAAGGAAGATGTGCAGCATCTCGGTCGAGCCGATGCCGTCGAGCACGTCGACGCCGTAGCGTTCCTGCCAGCGCCGGCCGACGTCGGGCGGCAAGGCCTCACCCGCGGAGACGCAGTATCTCAGCTTCAATTCGGCGCGCTTGAGCGCGCCGGGATGGGCGAGGAAGGCGGCATAGAATGTCGGCACGGCATAAAACACCGTCACCGCATGCCGGCGCAGGATCGCCGCGACCGTTTCCGGCGTCGGGCGGTCGGGCGAGAGAATGGTGGTCGCGCCGACCGCCATCGGGAAGGTCATGGCGTTGCCGAGCCCGTAGGCGAAAAAGAGCTTCGCCACCGAGTAGCAGACGTCGTTTTCGTCGAGACCCAACACGCCGCCAGCATAGAGGTCGGAGGTGAGCCGCAGATTGGCGTGCACGTGCACTGCCGCCTTGGGCCTGCCGGTCGAGCCCGAGGTATAGAGCCAAAAGCACATGTCGTCGCGCGTGGTGGGCGCGGTGTAGGGCTCCGCCTGCGCGCTCGCGAGCAAATCCTCGAAACGGCGATGCCCGCATGCGTTCTCGCCCGAGACGATCACGTGCATTAAATCTGGGCTCGATCCGATCAGCTTGGCGAATTTCGCAAACAGCGCCTCCGACACCACGAGGATCTTGGCGCGGCTGTCGGCGAGCATGAAGCGGTAGTCGTCCTCGGTCATCAGCGTATTGACCGGAATGGGCACCACGCCGGCCTTAATGGCCCCGAGGAAGGCGGTGGGCCAGTCGATCGTGTCGAGGAGCGCGAGCAGGATACGCTCCTCGCGCCGGACCCCGAGCGAGCGCAGCACGTGGCCGAAGCGGTCCACGCGCTCGGCGAGCTGGCCATAGGTCCAGCTGCCGCGCGGATCGATAAAAACCGGCTTGTCGGCGCGCCCGGCTTTGAGGTTGCGCTCGATGATGTCGGCGGCGAAGTTGTAGTTGCGCGGTATCGCGTCGATGGCGGGGCGCGCATCGACCGTCGGCGCAAGCTTCGCGGCGGCATCGGCCATGGCGCGCTTCCTCACATCTTATGTCCGCCGGCGGGCGACTTCCTCTCGGCGATGAATTATGCAAGCCGGCGATGACTGCCGCAATGAAAAGCTTGCTATAATCGCGGCCTGGGCGCCCGCAGGCGCCGCCTCCAAAACAAGAACGCACAGGAGAGACTCCCATGGACGAGACGGTCCGCAAGATCAGCGCCGACGATATCAATCCGCGTTACAACTGGGGCCGGGCGTTGCCGGCGCTCGGCACCATGGGGGTCGACTTCGAGGAACGGGTCGATTACCGCCGGCTGCACCGCTATCGGCTGAGCCGCGTCAAGCAGGCGCTGGAAAAATCCGAGCTCGGCGCGCTGCTCGTCTTCGACGTCAACAACATCCGCTACATCACCTCGACCAAGATCGGCGAGTGGGAGCGCGACAAGCTCTGCCGCTGGGCGCTGCTCGCCCGCGACCGCGACCCCATCCTGTGGGACTTCGGCTCCGCCGCCGTGCACCACAAGCTCTACACCCCTTGGCTCAAGCCCGAGGACTGCAAAGCCGGCCTCATCGGTCTGCGCGGCACCGTCAACCCGGCGTTCGGACTGATGGAGCGACACGCCAAGGAGATTGCTTCGCTGCTCAAGGAGGCCGGCGTCCACAAAATGCCGGTCGGCGTCGACATCATCGAGCCGCCGATGATGTTCGAGCTGGAGAAGGCGGGGCTCAAGATCAAGGACGGTCAGCAGGTGATGCTGGAGGCGCGCGAGCTCAAGAACATCGACGAGATCGCCCTGCTCAATCGCGCCGCCGCGATGGTCGACGGCGCGTACCATCTCATTCATGAAGAGCTCAAGCCCGGAGTGCGCGAGAACGACATCGTCGCCAAGGTCAACGAATTCCTCTACCGCCACGGCTCCGACGACGTGGAGGCGATCAATGCGATCTCGGGCGAACGCTGCAATCCGCACCCGCACAATTTCACCGACCGCATGCTGCGCCCAGGCGATCAGGCGTTCTTCGACATCCTGCAGTCGTTCATGGGCTACCGCACCTGCTACTACCGCACCTTCAACGTCGGGCGGGCGACGCCGGTGCAGCACGACGCCTACAAGAAGGCGCGCGATTGGCTCGACAAGGCGATCGCCCTGATCAAGCCGGGGGTCACCACCGATCAGATCTGCAAGGTGTGGCCCAAGGCGCCAGACTTCGGCTTCCCCGACGAGATGTCGGCCTTCGGCCTGCAATTCGGGCACGGGCTCGGGCTTGCGCTGCACGAGCGGCCGATCATTTCACGCGTGGTCTCGCTCGATCATCCGACCGAAATCAAGGAGGGCATGGTGTTCGCGCTCGAGACCTATTGCCCGGCGGGCGACGGGTACTCCGCCGCGCGCATCGAAGAGGAGGTCGTGGTGACCGACAAGGGTTGCCGCGTGATCACGCTGTTCCCGGCCGAGGAGCTGCCCATCAGCCATCGGTATTGAGTTTTCAAATCACGCGATAGCCGCGGTCTCCTAACCGATGCCCCGCAGCATGGCTGCTTGCCATGCCCGTTGGATTGACAGTAGATACCGGGGCAGAACACCAACTGGAGGGTCGATAATGGAAATTCGTATCGCACAGGCGAAGCTCTGGCCGATCGTGGCCGCCGCCGCGCTCCCTACCGCGCTCGTGGGCCTCGCGCTCACGTTCGCGTCTGGGCCTGCCGCCGCGCAGCAGTGGACGCCGGCGCAACGCGCGGCCTGCGAACCGGATGCGATGCGGCTCTGCCAACAGTACATCCCGGACATTGATCGTGTCAGGGCGTGCATGGCCCATTACCGCCGCTACCTCAGCCCCGCCTGCCGCGCTCTGTTCGAAGGCGGCGCCAAGAAGAGACGCTCCTGAGCGACAGCCACGTCGCGCTCTCCCCCTGAGCACACACCTTCCCTAAGCGCACGTCGCGTGCCCCGGGCGCGCGGGCCATCGCGTTGGGAGATGAGGTGTTTGACACGACCCACTGTCGAATACTCGGCAGTGCGATGCGCCCGCCCATGCGCGCGCGGGCACGATCCTTCTTTTTCGCCGTTTCCAATGTTGATTCCGGATGAGTGCAGACGGCTCGCGCCGCTGGCATTCGCGCCACTCGATCGGCGAGGGAGCGGCGTCAAGCCGTAGGTTCGAACCGCGGATGCTGTTACCATCGCCGCGCGCCTCTCGAGAGCGAGCGCAATCGAGCCTGCGGAGGATGCCATGGCGAAGAAGCAAGCGGATGCGGTCTACAAGATCGTCGAAGTCGTCGGCGTCAGCGACAAATCGTGGGAGGATGCTGGTCGCAGCGCGGTGGAAACGGCAGCCGGCTCGCTGCGCGACCTGCGCGTGGCCGAAGTAACGCAAATGGACATGAAGTTGGAAAACGGCAAGGTCGCCGCATTTCGCACCCGCGTGTCGCTCTCCTTCAAATACGAAGCTTGAGGGGCTTCGCCGACTCGCCAGCCGCGGCATGGACGGAGCGGCGGCTCACGATCGCGCGCGAGGTTGGTCGACACCCACTCCTTGCAGTTGCAGGGGGGGAGATCGAGAGACCGCGGCACTCTCCTCGCCGAGGAATGTTGAGCCGCGCTCGACCCCGCTCGGGAGTCATGCCGTGACGACCAACCCTTTGAATTCATGCGAGGTTTCGCGGATTGGCTGCCTATTGCCGGCCCGATGCCGCAGACCCGCAGGGCTGCCGGCCGCGGCCGCGCCTTACCGCGTTAACCTATTGGAATCACACGTTTTCAAGGTTTCGTGAAGGGGCCTTGGGAAAGACCCGGCCCGTCCTACTTTTTTCTGCAGACAGCCCATGAACCTTCCATCGCCTCGCCGCGACCAATGACGGGGAGAGTTTTGGGGAGCGTGTGATGAACAATTTCTCGATGTTTACGGCCGACCGCATGACCCACCTGAAGGTGGTGGCGATGGCTCTGGTCTGCGCGACGCTGGTCGCCGGCCTTGGCGTTGCCGCGCGCGTCACCGACGCCAGCCCGGGCGATGGCCGGCTGGAAGCCACCGTGATCAAAACCGGCAAGCCGGTGACCGCGTCGACCAGCGAGGCGCGCGCGATCCGCTGACGGTCTTACGTCTTCTCAACCCCCGTACTTTGCGCGCCCTCGGGCGCGCTTTTCTTTTGAGGCTGCACCAGGACCCGTCGGCGAGCGCCGTGCCCAAGTGTGGCAGCCAGAGTGTGGCAGCCGGAGCGCGGCAGCCGGAGTGTGGCAGCCGGGACACGCTCGGAAGAAATTTCCGGCAAGCCGCCGCCCGCCGCGGGTCATTCGTCAAACTGGGAACCAGGGGGCGCGGGCCTTCGCGGCGGGGAGACCGTGGGGAGCGCAACACCCATCTGGCGCATCAGCTCGACCGGCTGCAGCATTGGCGGCACGCGATCGGGCGCGAATCTCCACGCGGCGAGCAGTGCGGCCACGGCTGCGACCGCGAGCGTCATCAGGAGCGCGAATGCGCGCCAGCGCCGCATCCGCCGGTGAGCCACCAGCACCGCCGCTGGTTCGACTGCCGGCACGCCCGCCTCGCTCGGCGCTGGGACCGCAGCAGTGGCGGGCGGTGGCACGAGGGGCGTACCGGGTGTCGGCTCGACGGCTGATATGGGCTCGGCGGCTGATGTCGGCGCTGAGGTGGCGTCCGGCGTCAGCGCCGGGGTGGCGTCCGGCGTCGGTGGAGGGGCCACCTCCGAAATCGGCGCTGAAGTCGCCTCTGGAGCTGGCGGAAGGATCGTTTCCGGAGCCGACGCGGGGGTCGCTTCCGAAGCGGGCGTGGGGGTCGCTTCCGAAGTTGGCGCGGAGGCCGGTTCCGCAGCGGGCGTATGCATCGCCTCCGACGTTGACGCCGGCGTCGCCTCTGTAGCTGCCGCCGAGGTCGCTTCTGAGTTTAAGGTCGTTGCCGCTTGCGATATCGCGGCTTCGATCGCATCCAAGCTTGGTGGTTCAGCCGCTGTCGCGGCGGCGGCCGCGGGCGGCGGGATTTCCGCCTCCGGCAGTCGGCTTTTCTGTTGGACCTCAAGCATTTTGGCCTTGATGCGCGCCCAAATCTTGGCCGCCGGCTCGACCGGCTCGACCATGAGGTACAATTCGCCGAACCGGCGCTCCCACAGCTCCACGTTGGCGGCGAATGCTTGGTCGGCGTCCAGCAACGTCCTCGCCTGCGTGCGCTCCTCGAGGTCGAGCGTGCCGAGCACGTATTCGGCCGCAAGCGCATCCGTGTAGTCGAGTTCGCTCATGATTTGAGACACTGCTCGATCTCGAGCAGGCTGCGCCGCAGCGACGCCCTGAGCAGATCGACCGGCATGTCGAGCTTGGCCGCGAGCTGTTCGCGGCTGAAAGCACCGTAATAGGCGAGCAGCAGCATGCGTTGGCGGTCCGGTTCGAGTCGTCCGATGCAGGTGAGCAGCCGTTTGAGATCGTCGGTCAGCTGGTGGCGGGGCACGCTGCCGGGGCCCTCATCTTCGTCGATGATTTCCGGCTCGCTGTCGCCCGCGGCCGGCTGCGGCCCCCGCGCCATATCGATCGCCAACCGTCGGGCAATCGCCACCATCCAAGCGAGCGGCGTCGAATGGGCGGGATCGAACTCGCCGGCACCGCGCCAGATCTGCAGATAGGCCTCCTCCATGACGTCGGCGGCGAGGTCGTGGCGCCGCAGAATACGCAGCACCACGCCATAGAGCTTGGCGCAGGTCGCCCCATAGAGCCGCTCGAACGCAACCGCGTCACCCTTGGTGACGGCCGCGAGCAGCCAGGTGATTTCAACCGGCGTCGACATTGCGTCAAAAGCACTTCTTGCGAACGGGCTGGAGCGAACCTGCGGTAACGAGGCAAGACCGCCCCAAGCGCGATTATGACCGCCGGAGACGCCTTCCGTCGAGACGTGAGTCGCCGGGACGAACCGCCGGGGCCGGCGGCGGGAGCAGAGAGCCTGACACCCCGGGTCGACTAGGGCTGGCGTGTCACGCGCTCGCGCTGTTGCGCATCATGCCGGTGGCGTCGACCTCGGCCTGCTCGTCGACGTCGTCCTCGGCCCGCTCACGCATCTGGTCGCGCTCGCCGAGCAGCTCGACCTTCTTCATCTCCTCGAAGGCCTCGCCGAGAGCCGCTTTGGCGTCTTCGAGCTGGCCTTTCAGGTCGTCGGCCGAGCGCTTGAGGTTGTCGCGCCGCTGCATCGCCGCCTTGGCGTAGGTCGGATAGGCGAAATGACCGGGATCGTGAATCCCGGAGCGATCCTGCTCGATCTTGATGTCGCGCTCGAGATCGCCGCTGATGCGCTCGAACTCGCTGATCATGCCTTCGATCTGGGCGACCCTGCGGCGCCTCTCCTCGACCTGAAACTTCTTCAGGCGAATGAGTGTTTCGCGTGACTTCATCGACTCGTGCTCCCCCGAAGCCCCGGCCTGGGCACCGCATCGAACAAGACGCGGTCCCTCCCCTTGGGCGAACTGACCCAAGCCAGCGCGCAGTGTGGCGGGACAACGTTAGTTTTCGGTTTCCTCGCCACCTCAGGCTTTTGAGCAACGCGTTGATATGCTTGCCCAAGCCTGGTTACCGCTTCCTTTACCTTTGGAAGGGGCATTGCGCGATTGGTGCACGCCGGTCACCGCGTCGCCGCTGAGCCGGCCGGCGCGGCCTGCTGCTGATCCTGCGCCGGTTCTTAACTTCGTGTTTACCCGCGTCGTTAATCATTAGGTCACCGTTTGTGGGACGTCAGGGGGCCCGTCGTCCGGCCGGGACGGAGGGGCAGAAGTCTCTGGATCGATTAGAGCCGACTCTTAAAGTCAGACATGAGATGACGCTTGGAAAAAAAATCGCTCCCGTGCAGTATCTTAGGGCGATTCGCCCGAGTTCCCCGGAGTGGGCACGCGCACGTTGGAACGAGGTTTGTTAACTACGCGTCGTTAATGTTCCGACTCGGTTCGTCCCAAGGCGTTTTCGAGGGCCGCCGCTGCGGCGTGCCGACCTGAGCCCGAAGCGGCGAGGAAGGGAACTGGCATGCGCGTATTGCTGATTGAGGATGACAGCGCCACGGCTCAATCGATTGAGCTGATGCTCAAGTCCGAGAGCTTCAACGTCTACACCACCGATTTGGGCGAAGAGGGGGTCGATCTCGGCAAACTCTACGACTACGACATCATCCTGCTCGACCTGAATCTCCCGGACATGTCCGGCTTCGAGGTGCTGCGCTCGTTGCGCGTCTCCAAGGTGAAGACGCCCATTCTGATCCTCACCGGGCTGGCCGGCATCGAGGACAAGGTCAGAGGTCTCGGCTTCGGCGCCGACGACTACATGACCAAGCCGTTCCACAAGGACGAGCTGGTGGCGCGCATCCACGCCATCGTGCGCCGCTCCAAAGGCCACGCCCAGTCGGTGATTCAGACCGGCGACCTGGTGGTCAATCTCGATACCAAGACGGTGGAAGTGAACGGCGCGCGCGTGCATCTCACCGGCAAGGAGTACCAGATGCTGGAGCTCCTGAGCCTGCGCAAAGGCACGACGCTGACCAAGGAAATGTTTCTCAACCACCTCTACGGCGGCATGGACGAGCCCGAGCTCAAGATCATCGACGTCTTCATCTGCAAGCTGCGCAAGAAACTCGCCAACGCCTCGAACGGCAAGAACTACATCGAGACGGTATGGGGCCGCGGGTACGTGCTGCGCGAGCCCTCGGACGACGAGGCGCGCATCCCCGCGTGAGAACTTTGCCAAGAGCCATCGGCTCTCTCTACCTCTAGACTCGGACAATTCCGAACCCCGCCTGCCAAGGCGGGGTTTTTGTTGGCGACGGCCCCCCGCTTGGTGCTCACGCTTCGACGCTGAAACCATAAGGTAAGCGGTGGGGCGTTACGCCTCGGCGCGTGAGCGCGATTGACCCTTGGCGCGCGCTCCGTAAAGTGCGCTCCCAATCGTTCTTCACGCGCCCATCAATGACTTCCCCCGCGATCCCCACACTGTCCGCGCACGGCGCCGAGATGCCCGCCATCGGCTTTGGCACCTCCTCCTTGGGCGATTGCGGCCAGATCGTCGCAAGCGCGCTCAGGCTCGGCTATCGTCATATCGACACCGCTTGGAAATACGGCACCGAGCGCGGCGTCGGCGAAGGCATCCGCGCCTCGAGCGTGCCGCGCAACGAGATTTTCCTCACCACCAAGGTATCGCACGAATACCTGCGCGCCGACGATTTCGCGCGCTCGGTCGAGCAGAGCCTGAAGACTCTCGGTGTCGACTTCGTCGATCTCCTGCTCGTGCATTGGCCAAACCCGGAGATCCCGCTCAGCGAGCCCATGCCCGCGCTCGCCAAGGCCAAACGGCAAGGACTTGCCCGCCATATCGGGGTCGCGAATTTCAATATTGCCATGCTCGACGAAGCGATCCGGCTCTGTCCGGAGCCGCTGGTCAACCTGCAGGCCGAATATCACGCCCATCTCGACCAGACCAAGCTCACGGCGGCGTGCCGCGAGCGCGGCCTGATCTTCACCGCCTACTGCCCGCTCGGCCGCGGGCGTCTGTTGCGCGACCCGGTGCTCGCCGAGATTGCGGCCCACAAGGGACGGCCGCTCGCCCAAATCGCGCTGCGCTGGCTGATCCAGCAGGGCAACATCGTTGCGATCCCGCGCTCGTCGAACGCCAAGCGCATGGCGGAGAACCTCAACGTCTTCGACTTTGCGCTGACCGACGAGGAGATGGAGCGGATCGCCGCGCTCAAGCGGCCCGACGGCAGGATCGCCAATCCCGCGGGCCGTGCGCCGGCGTGGGATTGAGACGGCGGGAACGAACGATGGCCAAGGTGCCGAAATATTTCATGTACTTTCCCGGCAACTACCGATGGTCGGCGGCCTTCGTCAACATGCTCGGCCGCGCAGCCTACGGCGGCGCCGACATTAGCGAGCTGCACAAGATCGGACGGGCGCTCGCGGGCAAAGACGCCGAGGACGACGCAGCCTGGTTCGACGCCTGCGTCAAGGTCGCCGACGAAGTGCGCGGCCACGCCGACCGCTTCGCCGCATCCGGCCATGCGGTCTCGGCCGCGGCCTTCTATCTGCGCGCTTGTCACTACTATCAGATGGGCGAACGCTTTCGCACCCCGAAGGACAAAACGGCGCTCGCTGCCTACCGCACCGCGGTCGATTGCTTCCACCGCTTCGCGGCGCTCACGGACGTCAAGATCGACATCGTCGAGGTGCCGTTCGAAGGCAAAAGCCTGCCAGGCTATTTCGTTCATGCCCAGAATGCGAAATCGGCGCGCGCGCCGTGCGTCGTATTCTTTGACGGCCTCGACGTCACCAAGGAGATCCAGTACCTCGCCGGCGTGCCGGAGCTGATCAAGCGCGGCATCTCGGTCCTGGTCATGGACGGCCCCGGCACCGGCGAGGCCATCCGTTTCCGCGGGCTTGTCCTGCGCCACGATTATGAAAAAGCCGGCAGCGCTTGCATCGATTTCCTGGAAAAGCGAGGTGACGTCGACGGCCGGAAGATCGGCATCGTCGCGATCAGCCTCGGCGGCTACTACGCGCCGCGCTGTGCCGCGCTCGAGCCGCGCTTTGCCGCCTGCATCGCCTGGGGCGCCATCTGGGATTATCACGCGGTGTGGAAGCGGCGCATCGAGGCCCAGTTCAAGGCATCGCTGTCGGTCCCTGGCCACCACATCATGTGGATCCTGGGCGCCGCGACGCTCGAGGACGCATTGAAGCGGCTCGAGCCGTTCAAGCTCGACGGCGTCGTGCAGAAAATGCGCTGCCCGTTCCTGGTGGTGCACGGCGAAGACGACGAGCAGATTCCGCTGAGCGATGCGCAGGGGCTCTACGATGCCTGCGGGTCGAAAGACAAGACGTTGCGCGTGTTCACGAGCGAGGAAGGCGGCGCGCAACACTGCCAGCGCGACTATCTCACATTGGGCTGCGCGACCATGTGGAGCTGGCTCGAGGACAAGCTTCTGCGCGCGTAGGCGAGCGACAAGCGCGGCGGCATCAACGGGTGGCGATGACGACCACGTCGCCCTCGGCCTTGAGGTTGACCTCGAGCCCGCAGGCGCGAGCGAGCAGGCCGGCATAGAACGGCTGGATCGCATGGGCGTCGACGGCTCCGGTCTCGGAGATGCCCTGGAGCAGGGCCGGCACGGCTTGCGGAATGCGGGCGCTGACGCCGGACGCGGTGACGCGGAAGCCCATGCTCTCCCCTGCCCCGACCGGATCCACCGCGAGCGTGCCGCCGCGCGGGATCGCCTGGCCCGCGATGATCAAAAGGTTGAGCAGCAACTTGACCCGGTTTTTCGGCAACAGCACGCGCGGCAGGTTCCAGGCGAGCTTGGTCTTGTCGTCCTCGATGAAAGCCTGCGCCATGGTTCGCGCGTCGCCGAGATCGACCTGCGCGCTGGACGAGCCGGCTGCGCCGAAGGCGAGGCGGCAGAATTGCAGGCGCACCGACGCCGTCCTCGCGCTCCGCTTGATGAGATCGAGCGCGAAGGTCTTGGTCTCCTCGTCGCTGTCTTTCTCCTCCAGCACTTCGAGTCCGTTGACGATCGCGCCGGTCGGGCTGATCAGATCGTGGCAAACGCGCGAACATAAGAGTGCGGCGAGATCGAGAGCATCAAGGACAACGGCGGACATGAGGACGTCTCCGGTAGGCGGGCCTCGGAGCGGCGCAGCTTGTGAGTCCTAGGCGCGAATCGAAACCATGGACCGCTGATACACCGCAGCCGTGCGAGCTGCCAAGACTCGAACCGGCAACACCACGAGCGTCCCGATTCCGAAAGCTTGCAAACCCTCGCGGGCACCCTCTGATGCGCACGTCGGACCCCGGGGGGACGCTAGTGTCCCGATTCCGAAGTTCGCAAGTCCTTGCGGCGCATTCTCGTGCGAACTTCGGAATCAAAGGGACACTAGCAAACTTTTGACTCTGGTGTGGTTTTTGGATTTGAAGTTCCTATGCGAGGCCGCTGCATACTTGTAGGAACTTCAAATCCACCACACCAGCAAATTTATGATTCCAGTGCGGTTTTGGATTTGAAGCTGCTATGCGCGCGTGCCGCTTCAATGGTAGGAATTCAAATCCACAATACCAGGAGCCGCCGAGCTTGCGAGCGGACGACGACATCATCGCTGCGGGCGGCGGGCTGCTCGACGAGCTCACCAGCATCGTCTCGGCCGCGGCAGCCGCCATTCTTGCGGCGCGCGCGGGCTCGCTCGAGGTCCGGACCAAGGCCGATCTTTCTCCGGTCACCGCCTGCGATCACGCGGCCGAGGCGGTGATCCTCGAAGGGCTTGCCCGCCTGCTTCCCGGCGTGTGCGTGGTGTCGGAAGAGGCGGTGGGGCGGGCGCTCCCCGACCGCATCCCCGGCAGCTTCGTCCTGGTCGACCCCCTCGACGGCACCCGCGAGCTGCTCGCCGGGCGCGATGAGTTCACGATCAATGTTGCGCTCGTGAGCGGCGGACGTCCGCGTCTTGGCATCGTGGCCGCCCCGGCGCAGGGAATCCTCTGGCGTGGGATCGAGGGCCGCGGCGCCGAGCGGCTGCTGCTCTCGCCCGGAGCCCCAGCGAACGCGGCGCAGGAGCGCAGTGCGATTCGAACCCGGCCTTCGCCACGCTCTGGTCTCGTCGCGGTGGTCAGCCGCTCGCATCTCGAACCGCAGACCCAGGCATTCCTGGCGCGACTGCCGATCGCCGATCGGCGCGCGTGCGGATCGGCGGTCAAATTCTGTCAGCTCGCCGAAGGGGCCGCCGACGTCTATCCGCGCCTCTCGACCACGTGTGAATGGGACGTGGCGGCCGGGCACGCGCTGCTGGTAGCGGCCGGCGGCGCCGTTGTCTCGCCGGAGGGCGCGCCGTTGACCTACGGGCGGATGTTGGAGAGCTTCCGCGTTCCCGCCTTCGTCGCGTGGGGCGACCCATCGACCGCCGCCAGGCTCGATGGGCCCGCGCCCGCTCAAAGCCCCGCCCGCTGACGGCGAAGGGCCGCCTTTCTATCTAAAGTTGTAGCGCCCGTCCGCGCGGGGCGTTCGGGCTTATGCGGGCGATGCGGCCGCTCCGCGCCGCCGCCCCCCGACCGGATTGCGAGAGCGCCAAGCCTTCCGTTGTCGCCGCCGTGCGGTCATAGTCATGTGGCGATTCGGTTGTGGTTTGGCCGCAAAGTCGAGGTATCCGTGTGCGCAACGGGTGTAAGCGGAGTTGATCTCTTAATTTCCAAGGAGCGCTCGATGCACGCCGTGACGCGAACCATCGCTCTCGTTCTGGTCATGCTCGGCTTGGGAAGCGCACCGCTGTCGGCCCAAGCCAATCCACCACCGGCCCAGGCCAATCCTCCGCCGCCGCCGGCCCAAGCCAATCCTCCGCCGCCAAGCGGTCCCGTTGCTCAAGGACCGCAATACTCCTCGAACGAAATCGTCGATGCCGGTCACCGTTTCTTCGGCACCATCTCGCGGGGACTCGCGCAGATCGTCGAGAAGGCGGGCAGCCAATTTGGGCTACCCAACGGCTACGTGCTGGGGCAGGAAGCCGGTGGCGCCGTGGTCGCCGGGCTGCGTTACGGCGAAGGCATCCTCTACACCAAGAACGCCGGCGACCTCAGGGTCTTTTGGCAAGGGCCTTCGCTCGGCTTCGACTTCGGCGGCGAAGGCGCGCGCACGATGATGCTGGTCTACAACCTGCCGGCCACCGACGCGATCTACCAGCGTTTCGCCGGCATCGACGGCTCGGCCTACTTCGTCGGCGGCTTGGGTATGACGGCGTTGACAATGAACAATATCGTCGTGGTTCCGATCCGCACCGGGGTCGGAGTTCGTCTTGGCGCCAATGTCGGCTATCTCAAATTCACGCCGACGGCGACCTGGAACCCGTTCTGAACCGGATCGCCCCATTCGAGCGATACCTTTCGCAGCAACGGCCGCGGGGGCGGAGATCGGGGAGCGGGCGACCGCGCGAAGCCGCGATGTAAGCGTCACTCACGAAATGCTCGCCCTGGTTGAGCTTAACCCTCGCCCGCGCTGGTAGCGGGTGGTCCACCGTGGCATTGTGGTAAGAATGAAGGTTGATGGGGTTCAGGAGGCGTCATGGTCGAACAGATCATGTTTATCGGGATCGGGTTTTTGATCGCGGGCTTGCTCGTGATCGGCGTTATCCCATTGGTCCACGCGCGCGCGGTGCGCCTCACCATGCGTCGGCTGGAAGCGCTGACCCCGCTGTCGATGGCGGAAATCCAGGCCGATAAGGATCAACTGCGCGCCGAATTCGCCATGACCATGAGCCGGCTCGAAATGAACGTCGAGCAGATGAAGGCGAAGACGACGAACCAGCTCGCGGATCTCGCCAGGAAAAGCGAGGCGATCGGCCGTCTCAAGCTCGAGCTCGGCGAAAAGACCGCGACGCTATTTGCGCTCGAAGCCAAGGAAAAGCAGCTCTCCGACGACCTGCAGACCACGCAGGCCGAACTCGCCGCCAAAACCGGCGCGCTCGAGGAGGCGGAACGCGCGCTCGCGAGCGCGCGGACCGAACTCGTCCAGGTCACCGCCAACTTCAACGACGCCTCCGTCGCCTCGGGCAGCCAGCGCGTCGAATTCGTAGCGTTGCGCGCGCAGACCGAAGCGCTGAAGGGTCAGATCGATAGCTACGAGAAAGAGACCAAGGCGCTGTGGGATCACCTCAACACCAAGACCGCTGCGCTCGAGGCGGCGAACCAGCAGCTTGCCGAGGAGCGCAGCCGCGCGGACAATCTCGCCAGCCGCGTCGGCGAGCTCGACCGCCAGCTCACCGCGCAAACG